>Ga0315277_10012916_pt1 | contig 10436 bp, 5 predicted proteins | sample YL17G05_15_MG_FD_203695 | JGI IMG/M metagenome (GOLD analysis project Ga0315277, IMG submission 203695) | Sediment microbial communities from Yellowstone Lake, YNP, Wyoming, USA - YL17G05_15 | ecosystem: Environmental > Aquatic > Freshwater > Lake > Sediment | place: USA: Wyoming | collected...
GCGGAGCGTTTCGAGGAGTCGGCGGTCGTCGGCCGGTTGTCCGGTGGCGGCGGCGATGGCGCGGCGAACGTACTTGGCGAGGAGGTCGGTTTCGAGGTTGACGCGGTCGCCGCTCTTCAAGTCTCCGAGGGTGGTCTGGCGGAGCGTCGTCGGGATGAGGGCGATGCTGAGGACGGGGGCGTCGGCCTCGACGACGGTCAGGCTGACGCCGTCGACGGCGATGCTTCCCTTGGAGACGATCTCGGCGAAGAGTTCGCTCGGCGCTTCGACGCGGAGCCGCCAGCCGCCGTCGCCCTGGCGGTTTTCGACGACGCGTCCGGTTGCATCCACGTGGCCGGAGACGAAGTGGCCTCCGAGCCGGTCGCCGGGCCGGAGGCTCCGCTCGACGTTGACGCGCGAGCCGGGCTGCCACCGGCCGAGAGTCGTGCGGGCGAGGGTTTCGGCGACGGCGTCGAACTCGGCGATCCGGCCATGGATGGCGGCGACGGTCTGGCAGACGCCGGAGAGGCTGATGGAATCGCCGGGGCGGACGCCCTCCGCCGCGGGACCGAGGTCCACCGCGAGGCGCAAGGCGTCCGGGCGGCGTTCGGCGCGGACGACCTGGCCGATGGTTTCGATGAGGCCGGTGAACATGGCGCCGGTCATGGTAGAGCGGCGGGGGCGCAGGGTCAAGCGTTCTCGGGTCGAGCGGTCTGGCCCGGCGGCGGAGGTGCGGCTATACTGGGTGGGAGTTTGCGGACCGGCGGGAGAGGCGCGTGGCCGATTTTCTCGACAACCTGAGGGCGGGCGCTCGCGCGGCCGACGGGCGGAGGCTGTGGGGCGTCGGCGAGGTGGTGCGCCTCGCGGTGCCGACGGTCCTCAATACCATCAGTTACACGATGATGCAGTTCGTGGACGGGGTGATGGTGTCGCGCGTGGGGAAGGAGGCGTTCTCGGCGCAACTGGGCGGTGGCATCACGGCGTTCACGACGGTTTGTTTTTTTATGGGGCTATTGGGATGTGTGAGCACCTTTGCCGCGCAGAACCTCGGCGCCGGGCGTCCGGAGCGCGCCGCGCGGTACGCGTGGCAGGGCCTCTGGCTGGGATGGGGGGCGGCGGCGCTCGTGGCGGCGGTGGCGATCCCGGCGGCGCCGCACCTTTTCCCCCTGTTCGGCCACGCGCCGGAGGTGACGCGCCTGGAGACGGCGTACTATCAGATCCTCGTCGGGGGTGCGGTGTTCAACCTGTCGGCCCGCGCGCTCGGAGCCTGGTTCATCGGGATGCACCGGCCGGCCATCACGCTCGTGGCGGGGGTCGCGGCAAACCTGGTCAACGTGATAGCGAACTATATCCTTATTTACGGCAAACTGGGATTCCCGGCGCTCGGGCTCGAGGGCGCGGGCCTCGGGACGGTCGCGGGGTTCGCCACCGAGGCGGCGATCCTCGGGGCCGTCTTCCTGGCGGGCCCGATGGCGAGCGAGTACGCGACCCGCCGGTCCTGGGGCCTGGCGCGGCGCGAACTCGTGGACCTCCTGCGGATCGGAAGCCCCGCGGGCGCGATGTTCGTCGGCGACCTCCTGATGTGGACGATCTTCATGGCGGGCATCATCGGCCGGTTCGGCACGGAGGCCATCGCCGCCACCAACATCCTGAACCGGTACTGGCACCTGTGCTTCATGCCGGCGTTCGGCGTGAGCGCGGCGGTGACGGCCATCGTCGGGCGATACTGCGGGGCCGGACAGCCGGCGCTGGCCTGGCGGCGAGCGCATGCGGGCCTGGTCCTGGTGGAGACCTATATGATCGCGTGCGGCATCGGCATCTGGCTCTTGCGCCAGCCGCTCGTCGGCCTCTTCAACGCCGAGGCCGACCCTGTCGTCCAGGCGCTCGCGGCGCGGGCGGTCATCTTCATCCTCATTTGCCAGGCGTTCGATGCCCTCAGCGTCATCTTCATCGGCGCCCTTCGCGGCGCGGGCGACACGTTCTGGCCGGGCGCGATGCAACTGGCGCTCGCCTACGGCGTGGGTCTGAGCGGCGCGTCGCTCGTCGCGCACCTGAGGCCCGAGTGGGGCATCTTCGGGCCGTGGTCGGCGGCGTCGGGCTATGTCATGGTGCTTGGCCTGGTGATGTGGGGGCGATTCCTCTCGGGGCGCTGGAAGCGGATGACGGTGGTCCCGGTGCCCGCCGCCGTCCCCGAGGAGGCGGCCGGCCTGCCGCCCGCCGTCTGAGGGCCGCCTACGGGCACCCGGCCTGGACGGCGTAGAGCCGCTTCTGCGAGGCGACGTACAGCACGCCGTCGGCGACGATCGGCGTCGCGTACACCGGGCATCCCATGCGGATGCGGCTGAGGACCTTGCACTCCTTCCCGGCCGCCAGGACCCAGAGGTCGCCCTTCTCCGTGCCGAGGTACACCTTGCCGTCGGCCACGAGGGTCGAGGCCCAGACGCGCGAGCCGGTGTCGTGTTTCCAGTAGCACTGGCCCGTCTCGGCGTCGAGGCAGTGGAGGATGCCGGTGAAGTCGGCGACGTAGAGGAGGCCGTCCGCGATGGAGGGCGTCGAGAGGGACCGGTCGAGGTCGGTGTAAGTCCAGACCTTGCCGGACTGGCTGATGTCGCCGGTGCCGGTGGCGTCGATGCAGGAGAGGCATCCCTTGCCCATGCCGTGGCGCGGGTCCTGGCCGACGGTGACGTAGACGCGGTTCTTGTGGAAGACGGGCGTGCCGATGATCTCGCTGGGCCCGTCGCCCTTGGCCTTGTTGTAGGGGATCGGCTTGGAGTCGCGGAACCGGAGTTCCGGCGGATCGCAGTCGAACCACCAGACTTTGCGGAGGGTTCCCGGGGCGCCGTCCTTGCCGGCCGCGGGCTCGGGGTCGAAGGCGTAGCAGACGCCGTCGCCGCCGCCGAAGAAAAGGAGCGGCCGGCCGCTGACAACGCCCAGCGAGGGCGACGACCATTGGCCGTGAAAAATGTGCGGGCCGATGTCGGCGTCGTCCACCGCCGCCAGGGCGCCGGTCCGCTTGTCGAGCGCGATGAGGCTCGGGGCCTTCGGGCTCGGCAGATGGTTGTGCGACTTGTCCACGCCGTTCGACGTATTCACATACAGATAATTTCCGTGGATTAGGATGGAGCAGTTCGAAGCGTCCTGGACCCAGGGCTTGACCTCTTGGACCATGTCGAACCGCCAGAGGATGTCGGCGTCGTTGGGACCGAGTGCGATGGGGTCGCCGGACGTGAACCCGACGACCGGCCCGTCCGGCCCCTCCGTGATGGTGTGTTCCTTGGGCGTCGCGAGGTAGAGCGCTTCGTCCGTGAAGGGGCCGTCGTTGCCGTCGGCCAATCCCTTGGCGTCCAGGCAGAGCACTTCGCAGCGGTTCGTGACTAGGTAAACGCGGTCGCCCTCGAGGGTGGGGGAGGACGTGATGCCGAGTTCCTTGAAGTCGCCGTTAAACTTGTCCTTCTCGGGGATCTTCGGGACGGCCAGTTGCCAGAGGAACTCGCCGTCGCTCTCGCGGAAACACAGGACGACGCTGCGGTCCTCGTCGAACCGCGGGTCGCGCGGCCGGGCGTTGTTTGTGCCGACGAAGATCCGGCCGCCGGCGACCGTCGGGTTGCCGTACGACTGCGACCCGAGGGCGGCCGACCACTTCACGTTTCGCGGCGCGGGCGGGTCGCCGGTTTCGGCGGCGTGCTCCGCGTCGGGAGTCTCTCTCGGCGCGAAGCGGTCCGGGAGGCCCTTGACGTCGGCGACCATATTGCGTTCGTCGCGTCCGCCCCACTGGGGCCAATCGCCCGCGAGGGCCGTCGCCGCGACGGCCGCCAGTAGCGTCATTCCCGCCGCGGGGGCGAGGATCCGAGTGAGGCCTGCGGGCTGCATGGCGTCCCGACCTCCAGGAGGGTCCGGCGTCTGCTGGTGTTAACCCGCGGGTGGGCGATTTGTGTTGCGAATTCGCCCCTTCTATTTACCACTCGAGCGGCCGCGGGCGCTTCGGAATAAAGATTTGACCCCCCGCCGGCCGATGCTATACTGCCTTGTCGAATGGACGGGGCCGGGTGGCCCGGCTTCGCCAGGGCAAAGCCCGGCTACGCCGGGGCGACGCCCGGGAGGTGCGGCGTGTCGGCACGCGGACAGAAAGAGCGTTCGGAGAGCCTCGCTCGGCCTGCCGGTGCCGCGCGCGCCGGCATCGCGGGCGTCATCGTATCGGCGGGAGGGCCCCGGGCGTAGGGAGGGCAAAGCGGCAATCGCCCCGGGGCTCGAAAGGCTCCGGGGTTTTTTCTTAATGCGGAAGTCGGAACGCGGAATGCGGAACTCAAAAACAAGGCAACGGGCAACAGGGAACAACGTTCTCGCGGCGTATGCCGCTAACGCCCGCAGATGAGTCCCGGTTTTTCGGGACGAATCTGCGGGACCGCTTCTGCAAAGGCCCCGAGCGTAAGCGAGGGGTTAAGGAACGCAAATCATGAACGAGGTCAAAGTTTACGACACGACGCTGCGGGACGGGGCCCAGGGCGAAGGCGTCAGTTTCAGCCTCCAGGACAAGTTGAAAATCGCCCGCCAACTGGACTCGCTCGGCGTCCATTACATCGAGGCGGGCTACCCCGTCGCGAATCCGAAAGAGGAGGCGGTCTTCGAGGAACTCCGGCGCGCGCCGCTTCGGCGCGCGACGCTGGTCGCCTTCGGGATGACGCGCCGCAAGGGCGCCCGCGCCGACCAGGACGCGACGCTGCGGTCCTTGCTTGATGCCCAGACGCCCGCCGTCGCCCTCGTCGGCAAGGTGTGGGATTTCCACGTGACGAAGATGCTGCGCACGGACCTGGAGGAGAACCTGGCGATGGTCCGGGAGTCGGTGCGCCTCGTGAAGGAAGCGGGGCGCGAGGTCTTTTTCGACGCGGAGCATTTCTTCGACGGCTGGCGGGCGAATGCCGACTACGCCCTTCGTGTCCTCGCCGCCGCCCAAGAGACGGGGGCCGACTGGATCGTCCTCTGCGACACGAACGGCGGCGCGCTCGCGGACGAGGTTGCCGAGACGACGGCCCGCGTCCTGCGCCAGGTCGGGGACCGTCTGGGCATCCACGCGCACAACGACGGGGGCCTGGCGGTGGCGAACACCCTCGCGGCCGTCCGCGCCGGGTGCCGGCAGGTCCAGGGGACCATCAACGGCCTGGGCGAGCGTTGCGGCAACGCGGACCTCTGCGCCGTCGTGCCGAACCTCCAACTTAAGATGGGCTTCGCGTGCCTCGGGCCGGAGAACCTCGCGCGCCTGACGGAGGTGTCGCGGTTCGTGTACGAGACGGCCAACATGATGCTCGTGCCGGGGCAGCCGTACGTCGGCCCGAGCGCGTTCGCCCACAAGGGCGGGATGCACGCCTCGGCCGTCGCGCGCGACGAGCGGACGTACGAGCATGTGGACCCGCGGCGGGTGGGGAACACGCGGCGGATTCTGGTGAGCGAACTGTCGGGGCGCGGCACGATTCTGGCGAAGATCGCCGCCGCCGGCCTCCAGGCCGACGCCGCCCTCCGCGACCGCGTCCTGGAGGAGGTCCAGCGCCTCGAAAACCTCGGCTACCAGTTCGAGGCGGCCGAGGCGTCCTTCGTCCTCCTGGTGCGCCGGCTCGCGGGAACCGGAAGGACGTTCTTCAACCTCGACCATTACTCGGTGGCCATCAAGAAGGACGACGACCGTCCGCCCGTCACTGAGGCGACGGTGAAACTGCGCGTCGCCGACCGCTGGCATCACACCGTGGCCGAGGGCGACGGCCCCGTCAACGCGCTCGACGGCGCGCTCCGCAAAGCCCTTGTGCCGGCGTACCCGGCGCTGGCGGAGATGAGCCTGACGGACTACAAAGTCCGCGTCATCAACTCGGGTGCGGGGACGGCCGCCAGCGTCCGCGTCGTCATCGAATCGAAGGACCGCGAGGAACACTGGGGGACGGTCGGCGTCTCGGAGAACATCATCGACGCCTCGTGGCAGGCCCTCGCCGACAGCATCGAGTACAAACTGACGAAGGACGAAGAGAGACCTCATGCCTAAGGCACGAGTGAACCGACCGGAGAAAAACGGCGGCCCGGAACCGTCGGCGAAGGCGTACGACCCGGCCGCGATCGAGCAGCGCATCTACGCGGCATGGGAGAGCGGCGGGTACTTCCATCCCAAGGCGGACGATCCTGCCAGGCCGCGCGACCCCAACGATCCGCATCGGGCCTTTACCATCGTCATCCCCCCGCCGAACGTCACCGACCGGCTGCACCTCGGCCACGCGCTCAACAATACGCTCCAGGACATTCTCGTGCGCTGGCGCCGGATGCAGGGCCGAAAGACCCTCTGGCTCCCCGGGACGGACCACGCGGGGATCGCCACGCAGGCGGTCGTCGAGCGCCGAATGTTCGAGGAGGAAAAGAAAACGCGCCACGACGTCGGCCGCGAGGAACTCGTCCGCCGCATCTGGGCCTGGCGCGAACGAAGCGGCGACCTGATTCTGGAGCAACTCCGGCGCATCGGGTGTTCCTGCGACTGGCAGCGCACGCGATTCACCCTCGACGACACCTGCGCCCGCGCCGTCCGCGCCGCGTTCTTCAAAATGTTCGCCGACGGCCTCATCTACCGCGGCAAGCGGCTCGTCAACTGGGACACGCACCTCCAAACGGCCGTCGCCGACGACGAGGTCTACCACGAAAAGGTCAAGGGCCACCTCTGGCACGTCCGCTACCCCGTGAAGGGGAAGCGCAGGCGGTTTGTCACGGTGGCGACGACGCGGCCCGAGACGATGCTGGGCGACACGGCCGTCGCCGTCCATCCCGACGACGTGCGCTACCGCGACCTCGTCGGCCGGACCGTCGTCCTGCCGCTCCTTGGGCGCGAGATCCCCGTCATCGCCGACGGAAAACTCGTGGACCCGACGTTCGGGTCCGGGTGCGTCAAGGTCACGCCCGCCCACGACCCGAACGATTACGAGACGGGCCTGAGGCACGGCCTGGAGATGATCAACATCCTGACGCCTGACGGGCACATCAACTCGAGCGGCGGCCCGTATGCCGGAATGGACCGCTACGAGGCGCGCGAAAAAGTTGTGGCGGACCTCGAAGCGCAGGGACTCATCGAGAAGGTCGAGCCGTACGAGACGGACATCGGCCACTCCGACCGCTCTAAGACGCCCATCGAGCCGTACCTCTCGGACCAGTGGTTCGTGCGAATGGCCGATTTGGCGGAGCGCGCGATGAAGGCCGTCGAGCCCAAGGACGGTAGCGAGCCGCGCGTCAAGTTCCATCCCGAGCGCTACGCCCGCGGGTACCTGGATTGGCTCTCTCAGAAGCGCGACTGGTGCATCTCGCGGCAACTGTGGTGGGGCCACCGGATTCCGATCTGGAGTTGCCCGACCGCGGCCGAGGCGGATTTGAAGAAGGTGTTCGGCGGGCGCGACGGCATCGCCTGGCGCGCGGACGAGACGCGCGGTGGTTTTCTGGTTTGCGCGCGGGAGGAGGATCTGGCGGCGGACGCGATTCCCGGCCACCTCCTCGCGCAGGACCCCGACGTTCTGGACACGTGGTTTTCGAGCGCGCTGTGGCCCTTCTCGACGCTCGGCTGGCCCGAGGAGACGGCGGACCTGAAGGCGTTCTATCCGACCGACGTGCTGGTGACCGCGCGCGAAATCATCACCCTCTGGGTTGCGCGGATGGTGATGATGGGGCTCTACGCCCTCGGCGGTGTGCCGTTTCGGGATGTCTATATCCATGCGATGATCCAGGACGGCGAAGGCCGGCCGATGAAAAAGTCGCTGGGCAACGGCGTGGACCCGCTCGACATCGTGGCGACGCACGGGGCCGACGCCCTCCGCTTTACGCTCGCCTACATGACCACCGAGACGCAGGACGTCCGCCTGCCGGTCCGGAAGGACGCGGCGACGGGACGCAACACGAGCCCCAAGTTCGACATGGGCCGAAACTTCTGCAACAAACTCTGGAACGCCGTCCGCTTCGCCCTCATGAACCTCGAAGGAGCAGACCGCGCGAAGTTCGACCGGAAACAATTGCACCTGGAGGACGCCTGGATCCTCTCGCGCTCGGAGCACACGCTGCGGTTCGTCGAACAGGAACTCGAGGCGTTCCGTTTTCAGTCGAGCCTCATGACGCTCTACGACTTCTTCTGGGGCGACCTCTGCGACTGGTACCTCGAGGCCGTCAAGCCGCGCCTCGCCGAACCCGCCGAGCGCGCCACGGCCCAGCGCGTCCTCGCGTTCGTCGTGGACCGGGCGCTGCGGATGCTGCACCCCTTCGTGCCGTTCATCACGGAGGCGGCTTGGCAGGACCTGAACGGCATTTTGCGGGACCGGAGCCTGGCGGGCCTGGCCGACGCGCCGCCGAGCGAGCGCCTCATCGCAGCCGCGTGGCCGCCGCGCGCGGACGCCTTGGCGAACGAGCAGGCGGAGGCGGATTTCGCGGCTGTCATGGACGTCGTCCGCGCGGTCCGCAACATCCGCAACAAGATGCAGATGGCGCCTGCCGTTCGGCCGGCGGCCCTTGTGCGGACCGAGGCCGACCGGGCGGCCGTCCTTGACGGAGCCGCCGGACTCGTTCAGCGCCTCGCGGGCGTCGAGCGACTGACGGCCGGCCCCGAGATCGAGAAGGCGCCGCACTCGGCCACGGAGGTTGTCGCGGGAGCCGAGGTGTACGTTCCACTCGAAGGGTTGATTGACCTCGAGGCGGAGCGGAAGCGCCTCGAGGACCGCATCACCAAGGAGCGGGCGTTCCTGGCGAGCATCGAAAAGAAACTCGCGAACCCGAACTTCGTCGAGCGCGCCCCGGCCGAGGTCGTTGAGCGCGAACGGGCACGAGCCGACGAGGCCCGCGCGACCCTCGAGGCGCTCGAAAAGAACCTCGCCGACCTGGCGTGAGCCGCCATGCTTAGCCGCGACCCGCCAGGGGAGCGCGCTCTCCCGGCGCGCCGGGATCGCGGCTAACCGTACGCCGTTTTGTCGTTTCATTCCGCATTCCGCCCTTCGACCTTGCTCAGGGCGGCCCGAGCATGGTCGAGGGGCCGCATTCCGCGTTGGCCAATTGTCCCTTGCCCCCGCTGGTTCGCGGTGTAGAATATCCGGGGAGTCGGAGGCTCGGCCATGGAAGTCCGCGTCGAACTTGTGCGCATCATGATCAACGAGGGCGGCGACCACCAGGTCATCGTCCTGAAGGAAGTGGGCGGCGAGCGGGCGTTTCCGATCGTCATCGGGTTTTTCGAGGCGGCGGCGATCGACCGGCGCTTGAAAGGCCTCCGGCTGCCCCGGCCGCTGACGCACGACCTCCTGGGGGGCGTCATTGAGGCGCTCGGCGGCCGCCTCGCGCGGGTCGTCGTCACCGACCTCAGGGACCACACCTTCTACGCGAACCTCGTGATCGAGCGCAACGGCGACGAGGTCCGGGTGGACGCCCGGCCTTCGGACGCCATCGCGCTCGGCATCGCGAACGATACGCCCATCTTCATTGAGGACCATGTGCTCAACGAAGTGGCGGGCCCGTCGGGCGGGGCCTCCGAACCGGACCTCTAGCGCGCGGCGCCTTCCGTTCCGGCGGCTGGGAGAGGGGCTTGAAGCGAATCGGCCTGGCCATCGGTCTGGCGGTTCTCGCGATGGGCGCTTCGGCGCCGGGCCAGACCGAGGCCGAACGCACGATCGTTCTGGCGTCCGAGAGCGTTCCCGAAGGCGTCGCCGTCGCGCGCCACTACATGGCGTCGCGCGGCATCCCCGAGGAAAACCTTTGCCTCGTCCGCGCTCCGGCCGCGGAGGAAATTTCCCGCGACCAGTTCGACGAGACGATCTGGAAACCCCTGCGGGCCTTTCTCGTCGAGTGGGAGGGGCGGTTCGAGGTCCGCCTGCCCGACGCCGCGCTTGCCCTCAGCCTCGGCGAGCGGCGCGCCAAATACCTCGTGCCGGTCTTCGGCGTCCCGATCAAGATCAAGGGTTACGAAGACGTCAAGACGATGTATCTGTCGAAGGCGGCGGCGGTGGATTCGGAACTCGTGCTCCTGCCGTCGGGCGGGCACCAACTTGTCGGCGGCTTGGTGAATCCCTACTTCGGCGCGGACGCGCCGTTCGGCCCGCCGATCGAGGGCGGGATGATTCTCGTCTCGCGCCTCGATGGACCGAGCGCGGAAATCGCCAAGCGTCTCGTCGACGACGCCCTCTGGGCCGAAAAGAACGGACTCAAGGGCCGCGCGTACGTCGACACCCGCAGCATCACTGAAGCGGGTTACGCGATCGGCGACCAGTGGCTCCTGCGGGCGGCCGCGATGCTCGAGCGCGCGGGATTCGCGACCGAGGTGGACACGCGCCCGGAGATTCTGCCGCTCGCGCACCCGATGCCCGACGCCGCCGTCTACCTCGGCTGGTACCACGAGTCGGCCGCGGGGCCGATGACCAAGCCGGACTTCCGTTTCAATCGCGGCGCGATCGCCTACCACATCCAGAGTTTCACGG
>Ga0315277_10012917_pt1 | contig 10436 bp, 5 predicted proteins | sample YL17G05_15_MG_FD_203695 | JGI IMG/M metagenome (GOLD analysis project Ga0315277, IMG submission 203695) | Sediment microbial communities from Yellowstone Lake, YNP, Wyoming, USA - YL17G05_15 | ecosystem: Environmental > Aquatic > Freshwater > Lake > Sediment | place: USA: Wyoming | collected...
TTCTTCTGGTGGCATGCGGGGCAAGGGAGAAGAATCTCGCTTTTTCCGGCTGCGATCTGCCTGGTGTCTACGGTGCGGGGGCGTTTCAGACTCTCGTCAACAGGGACCTGGTGCGTCCCGCGAAGAGGCTCTTTGTAGTGGGTGGGGGGAACGTCGGTCTGATCGGAAGCTATCATGCGCTTCAGGCCGGCATCGCTGTCGCGGGATTATGCGAGGCCCTGCCGGAGTGCACGGGTTACAAGGTGCACCTGGACAAGATCAGAAGGCTTGGCGTGTCCGTCTTTACGTCCCATACAGTGGTGAGAGCTGAGGGGGAGGAGGAAGTGACTGGCGTAACGATCGCCAGTTGCGACAGAACCTTCAGGCCCATCGCGGGCACCGAAAAGTCTTTCGAAGTGGACACGATTCTGATTGCCGTCGGTCTCTCTCCAGTGAACGAGCTGTTTCTCCAGGCCAAAGAGTGCGGCATGGAAGTCTACGCCGCCGGAGATTCCGAAGAGATAGCTGAGGCCAGCGCTGCAATCTTCAGCGGAAAACTCCTGGGTCGAAGGATAGCGCGTCGGCTCAGCTTCGAATGCGACATACCCCTCGAATGGGAGAGGCTTTCCTGCGTGCTGCGCAGCAAGCCGGGCCCCCTCCACGAAATTAAGGCGCCTCCAGCAGGTCTCTCGAGATTCCCCGTAATCAGGTGCTTACAGGAGATACCCTGCGATCCTTGCACGAAGGTTTGCCCCAAGAAGGCGATATTCATTTCCGGTGATTCGATCATGGGCGTGCCCGAATTCAGGCGGACCTGCCTGGGTTGCGCAAGGTGCGTAGCAGGCTGTCCGGGGCTTGCCATCGTAATGGTCGAGCTCGATTACGACCCCAAACGAAAGCTTGCCCTCCTCACGGTGCCCTTCGAGTTTTCCGAGGAGGCGATTCCTGATGGTAAAGAGGTCGAGACGATGGATTCCGAGGGGAAGATCGTGGGTCGCGGAAGGGTCGTTGCAGTGAAGAGTAACCCCACTCAGAACAAGTGCAGGCTTGTCCTGCTCGAGGTTCCTTACGCTGATGCTCTGTCGGTGGCAGGCATAAGGATTCAGGAAGAGGAATATCCGTGCCCGACTAAATCGCTTGTCGAGGATCGGGACGTAATAATCTGTCGCTGCGAAAGGGTGGGGAAGAAGGCCATCGTGGAGCAGCTCAGGGCCGGCGTGAGGGACATGAACCATCTCAAGGCCGTGCTGAGACCTGGAATGGGCTCCTGCGGGGGGAAGACATGCAGGGAACTCATCCTCGGGATTTGTAGAGAAGAGGGAATAAGTCTCTCTGAAGTGACCCCCTCGTCGCATCGGCCCTTTGAAGCGGAGGTGCCGCTGGCTGCCTTCTGCGGATGTAACACGGAGAAGTAGGCGGCCTCGTGAAGATTCGATTGCCCGCGCTTTCAGAGAACGCGGTGGACAGTGTGAAAGAAATGCTGCACCGAGATATGAAGGAGACCTGATTCGGTGGAAAGCTACGATGCCATAGTGGTTGGTGCAGGAAGCGTTGGGCTTCCGAGCGCCTACTATCTGGCAGACGAGGGACTCAGAGTCTGCGTGATTGAGAAGCTTCCTTCGGTGGGCCAGGGTCAAAACAAATCCGCCATTGGAGGCGCGAGGGCCACACATTCTGACCCGGCCAAGATAAGGCTTTGCCAGGAAAGCCTCAAGGTTTTCTCTTCATGGAAGGATGAGTTTGGGGACGACGTGGGATGGAAAAAGGGAGGTTACTGTTTTCCTGTCTATCGAGAATCCGAAGAGAAGATTCTAAAGGGAATTCTTCCCGTCCAGAGAAAGTTCGATCTCAACATCGACTGGGTCGGCGCTGACGCGATAGCAACGATCATCCCAGGCGTGAACCCGGACGGACTTCGGGGCGGAACCTACTCGCCCGACGACGGGCAAGTCTCCCCCCTTCTTGTGGCAAGCTCTTACTACAGGCTCTGCTTGTCGAAGGGCGTGAAGTTTGCCTTCCGGGAAGAAGTCGTAGAGATCACACAAAGTCGAGGGAAGATCAAGGCAATTCGCACAAACGTGAACGACTACTCTTCCGGCGTTCTGGTGAATGCAGCAGGCGCACATGCGAGAGAGCTCGGCAAGATGTGCGGTCTGGACATTCCGGTCGTGCCGGACAGTCACGAAGGTGGAATCTCAGCTCCCGTTCGATCGTTCCTTGAACCCCTCGTTGTTGATATGAGGCCCGGGCCCGACGGAAAGAGCTCGAATTTCTATTTCGGCCAGACCTCCGAGGGACAGTTCATTTTCTGCTACACTCCAGCGACCCCTTTCATCGGAACGGAAAGAAGAAGCCTCTCTGAATTCATGCCCAGCATAGGCAGAAGGCTCGTTGACCTGATACCCAGACTCAGAAACCTGCTCATCCGGAGATGCTGGAGAGGCCTTTACCCGATGACGCCCGACGGTAACCCCATAATCGGCAAAGTGACCGAACCCGAGGGGCTGTTCCTTGCAGTGGGCACGTGCGGACAGGGATTCATGATGGGTCCAGGTGTGGGCAGGAATGTCGCCAAGCTCATCTCCACCGGCCGGCCGTTGATGGAAGATGAGATTTTCAAGGGCATGAGCTTCTATCGGGACTTTTCCGCCGCGAAGACCGAAGCGCTGCGTTAATAGATACAGATGTTGAGACCGACCCAATGACCGGGACCGGGCAGCGGGACGTCGGCTGCAAGGGTAGTCCAGTTGCACGCGATAGGGCAGCGGGTTGGTGTAGTGGGCTGTGCGCCTGACAAGTAAAGCATGGAGGCTCCTATGTTCACCTTGAAGAGAATGCATTCGATATCTGTTCACGGGGGCAGGTGTGGCATTGTGTTGGGGCAAGACCGTTGTGAGATCAGACACCAGAATTCCGGACCTGGGTGTCTCGTTCGTTACTGAGGATCGCTTCACGGCGCAAGGGACCGGGTTCCTTGGTTCGATAGGGATGTCGCACGACCTGACTGATAGGTTCGGCATCGGCACCGAAATCGGATACAGGCATTTCCCAATGGGGGACCTGGAGACCGAGGCAGGCAATCCATGGGTGGTGGAATACGGCGGGACACACCATGCGATGGAGTTGGACTTTAGCGGAGCCTTCTTGCTAGTCACGCTGTCTCTACGATTGTGACCGGGGCAGAAGAGCGGATTCTCAGACGATCGATCGCAGTGTTCCTGGACTACGTGCTAGTGAGGCGTCTCAGAACGTTCTTAAGTGAGACGTCTGTCAGCGCGCCTTCAACACAATAAGTGTGAGGTCGTCGTTCTGTCTTGCAGCACCTCTGAACAACGCCACCTCATCGATTATCCGCTGCGCTACTACATCCGCTGACACGTCCATTAATGAACGCAGCAACCTCTCGAGTCTCTCCTCTCCGAACTGCTCGCCCGAAGGATTCTCGGCATCGGTCACGCCGTCAGTATAGAAGACGAGCAGATCGCCACTGGATAGACTCACGGGTCTTTCTTCGTAGACCGCATCGGGCATGACGCCCAGGACCGGTCCTCCCTCAGTGAGTAGTTCCTTTCTCCCGTCCTTGCGTATGAGAATGGGTGGGTAATGGCCCGCGTTGGAGAATGTGAGAACCTTGTTCTTTGTGTCAAGGACACCGTAGAAAGCGGTGACAAAAGTTCCACCGTCGAGACTCTCGCAGAGGAGAGAATTGACCTTGTCCAGGATTGTCCTTATGGCGTAGTTGTTTCTTATTTCCGCTCTCAGACTCGCTCTAAAGCTTGCCATCACTAGCGAGGCGGGGATGCCTTTTCCTGATACGTCGGCAATGGCGATGCCAATCTGATGCTTTACTATTCGTATAAAGTCGTAGTAATCGCCGCCGACTTCCTCGTACGAGATGTTTGTTCCGCAGACGTCAAAGTCTTCCAGTACGGGGCACGACGAGGGAAGAAAGCTCGTCTGGATCTGACGTGCAACCTTAAGCTCCTCCTCGATCCACCGCCTCTTCTCAAGCTCCTCGTGAAGCCTCGTGCGTTCTATCAGGATTCCCACCTGGTTTGCAAAGGCAGTAAGTAGCTCCAGATGATCCTCGGTGTAGGCATCGTACTTGTCGCTCTCGACGTTGAAGGCACCGATTACGGTGTCTCCCGCGGTGAGAGGTACTACCATCTCGGAGCGCGTTGATGGCCTCACCTCGATGTATCTTGCGTCATTGTACGTGTCAGCAACTACGGCCCCGTGCCCGGTTTTTACTGCCCATCCAACGAGACCCTCTCCGATCTTTAGCTTGACCTTTTCTTCGAATTTGGGGTCATAACCTTTCGTCGTTATGGCCCGTATCTCCAACGTATCGGAACGAACAAGGTATATTCCGGCGGCGTCGTATCGAAGCACCATGTGCAGTGCGTCCAGTACTGAGTTCAACACAGCCTGAACGTCAAATGAAGACCCTACGGCTCTGCCGACTTCGTACAGCATTTCCCATTCGAGTACGCTCTTCCTGAGCTCGTTCTTGTATCGGGAGAGCCGAAGCGCAAGCGAGATGGGAGCGGCTGCGGCCTCTGCGAAAGAGAGGTCTCTCTGCGAAAACCCATTCCGAAGCGAGAGTTCATCTTCTTTGAGCAGAGTTCCGTCCACGTCTCGCTTGTTGAAAGCACATATCGCGCCGAAGAAGCCTTCCTCGTCAGAAAGAGGCACGCAAAGGCTGGAGTTGAGGCTGATCCTGAGGAATTCTGCGAGCCGCTGATTGGCTTGTCTGTCGATGTTCTCCTCACGTGCCAACGCAGGGATCCCGGAGCGAATCACAGAGGCAACAAGGGACTCTTCCATCGACAGTTTTGTGTTTGAAAACGCCCTACCGTGGGAAGGGAGATTCATGAATGCACTGAGCGAGGTCTTCTGTCTATCCACAAGAAAAAGCGCAGACCTCTCGGCAGAGAGTGCGTTCCCTGTGTTGGAGAGCATAACCTCTACAAGCTGATCAAAAGTGTGTGCGCTGTTCAGTTGTGCAACAAGCCCAAGCACGAGCAAGCAGTCTTCGTGCGCAATCCTTCCAGCGTCAATGGTGTTCTGTTTCAAACTCTGCCCCCAGTTTCGTTAAGTTCTGACCGTGCAGTCAAGCTGCAAGAAGTGCCGCAGATTGGCTCTGGTCAAGGTGCGTAACGCCATCTTGCCCCGCGACGCCACGCGGCGCCGCCCTTATGAATCTATCATGGTAGGACGCTCAAGTCAAACTCAACATGACTAGCTGTACTAGCAATACTAAAACATGACTGACCCTCCCTGGTGCCGGCAACGAAAAATGTAGGATGAACCATGCGTCGACAGGCGAGGAGAGCGGGGGCAAAAAACGGCGGTCACAAAAGTATCTACCATTTCTTCTTGACAAAGAAAGGCGTATAGGGAATAATGAATATGAAAAGAAAATATAGGGTCCGTCTTGCCTGGGTTTTCCGGGCGGGCGTCGCGGAAGTGTCAGCCTCTCCCGTCAGCAGCCCTCGGGTCCGGGAGATAAGCTGCCAAAAACAACAGACCTACCAAACAATCCGCATCTTGCCTGTCAGCACGGCAGCAGTGCTGGCGCGGAAGCGACGCCTCCCCTGAAGACCCAGTTTCTTTTGTCGCTCGGGCTCTGGCAAGGCCTCTGGCGGGACGAGTACTCATCCGCCTTTCACCCTTCTGTCGGCTCTTCAGTAGTCTGCTTCTCGAATAGCTATGAGCAACGCGAGGTAGTGTCCCGGGCCAGCGTATCTCTCTGCCCGCCGTCACCTTAACGTCCGTCGGGGGCACGTACTGGTTTTCCTGCTCCGCTCAACGAGCTTTTGGTTTGACTTTTCCACGTACTCCTCGCTATATTCCTAGCATCTGGGACCAGTCCGCACATTCGATCAAGAGTGGTCGGATTCTTTGAGCTTAGTACATCTGCAGGCTAGTGCCGGCTGTGCGGCGAAGCCAGGTAGGAGCAAGGAGTCAGCAAGTGGCAATCGAAGACCTCATAGCAGTAGCAGCAGGAGACAGGGACGCGGACCTTGTATTGAAGAATGGCATGGTTGTGAACGTATTCAGTGGGGAGATTTACAGGTCCGACGTAGGCATACAGGGTAACAGAATAGCCGGCGTGGGTTCTTACTCTGGCAAGAACGTCATAGACGTGGAAGGGAAATACGTGTGTCCCGGACTAATAGACGGGCACGTACACATAGAGAGCTCGATGGTTTCAATTCCCGAGTTCGCCAGAGTCGTGGTACCGCAGGGTACGACCACGGTCGTGGTCGACCCCCATGAGATTGCAAATGTGATGGGAGCGGAAGGAATTCTGTTCACGCTCAAGGCGAGTAAGTATAATCCACTCAACGTCTTTGTCATGCTTCCTTCATGTGTTCCTTCAACCGACCTGGAGACGGCTGGTGCCGAGCTAAAGGCCGTTGATCTTTTTCCGTTCCTGTCCGACAAATGGGTTCTGGGTCTTGGTGAGATGATGAACTACCACGGCGTCATTGCTAGAAACGATGACGTGATGGACATGATAAAGATCGCGAGCGGCAAACGGATCGACGGTCATGCTCCCGGTGTGACCGGTCGCAGACTGAACGCGTATGCAGCAGGCGGAATACAGTCTGACCACGAATCCGTCAGCATAGAGGAGGCGAGGGAGAAGCTGAGGGTAGGTTTTCACATCATGTTGCGCGAAGGCTCTGCGAGCAAGAACCTGCTGGACCTCCTTCCTCTGGTGACCGAGAGAAACGCGGACAGGTTTATTTTTGTAACAGACGACAAACACCCCGGGGATCTTCTGAGCGAGGGGCACGTGAACCACTTGTTGAAGCTTGCCATTGCGCACGGAATCGAGCCCGCGCTTGCGGTTAAGATGTCTTCGCTCAATGCAGCAGAGTACTACCGGCTCGAAAAAATAGGTGCCGTGGCGCCCGGCTATTACGCCGACATCGCCGTGCTGGAGAACTTTGAGGAGTGCCGCAGCACTCTTGTACTCAAAAACGGAGAAGTCGTCGCAAGAGATGGAAAACCGGTCTACGAGCTTTCGTCAAGATACAGACATCCGCTAAGAAGCTCCGTGAACATAAAGGCCGTGAACGTGGACGATTTTGTAATTCCCGCCCGAAAAGGGAAAGCGAACATCATAGGTCTTGTGCCCGGGCAGATAACAACAGAGTGGCTTTGCGAGAGGCCCACTACAAAAAACGGCGGAGTGGTTGCCGACGTCTCGTCTGACATCTTGAAACTCGCCGTGATTGAGAGACATCACGCGTCAGGCAACATTGGCCTCGGTCTTGTGAAGGGTTTTGGCCTCAAGAGGGGCGCATTTGCGTCAAGCGTTGCACACGACTCCCATAACATCATTGTCGTTGGGGTTGATGAGGGTGACATGCTGTGCGCGGTCCAGCGCATAGTCGAAATGCAGGGAGGGCTCTGCGTGTGCAGCGGTGGAAGCTGCATTGAGTCTCTGCCGCTTCCGATTGCTGGCCTCATGAGCGAAGAGTCGATGGAGCGGGTACGAGACAAACTCGACGCGCTCAACGCGGCGGTCCGGGTGCTGGGCATAGGCATTAGCGACCCTTTTATGGCTGCATCCTTTCTTGCGCTGCCGGTGATCCCTAAGCTCAAACTGACAGACAAGGGACTCGTTGACGTTGAGGGGTTCAAGCTTATCGATCTGTTTTTGGAGTGAAGCCTCAAGGCTCGTTGCTTGTTGTCGTCGTGTCGGCCGAATTCAGCCATCGGTCAGGTGACCCGATGGAGTTGTGACTGGCTCTTGTCTCGTCAATTTCTCCTTGAAGAAAGAACCGCGACTGCGTATTCTCCGTTTAAGAAGGGCCGGTGAACAGGATGTTCGTAAGGAAGGGGGTGAACCGTGTGAGAGAAGAGAAGGTTGGTTTTGTCGAGCACTATTTTGACAAGATCGGCGTGGCTGCTATCAAGCTCACTCATGGAAGTTTGGCCGTGGGTGACAAGATTCACGTCAAGGGGCACACGACAGATCTGGAGGAAGTCGTTGATTCCATTCAGATAGAGCACAACGTGGTCCAGAAAGCTGACAAGGACGCAGACATCGGGATCAAGATCAGTCAAAAAGTGAGAGAACATGACGACGTATTCAAGGTAATCGAGTGAAAGAAGATCCGTGGACGATCGCTCTTGCCGTGAAGGGGAGCGAGGATCAGCGAAGAGTCAGCGTGTCTCCTTGGCAATTCCGTTGATTGATCTGTGATTGGGAGAGTCGAGGCAACAGGGGCCGGACCGGCGGACCCACACGGCGACGCTCTGCTGGCCATCAGCGGCAGAGTGTAGTCACTTTGCGCCCTATCTGACGAGAACCGCTTTTACGGAAGAAGAGATTCCTCTTGCCTCCAGGCGGATGAAGTAGACTCCAGAAGAGACTACCCTGCCTCCCTCATCCGTGCCGCTCCAGCTTGCAGTCCCGAGGAAGGCCTCGGGTCCCCATTCGCCGTGCATGATTGTCTTGACCATGCGCCCGCGGGAATCAAAAACGCGTATCGCAAACTTCTCTCTTGTTCCGTTAGAAGGAAGCACGTACCTGACAGTCGTGACCGGATTGAACGGGTTGGGGAAGTTCTGTCGCAAAGCAGACGCCATGGGTGCAGCAGTCGCGTTTTCCCGAGCAACGAAGATTGCCGGAGCCACGGCGTCAAGAATCCTGATCTTGCCGAAGCCCCAGGAATCGTTGTAGCCGGGACCCGTGAAGGTGTCACGACCGGCCGACAAGGCGATCCTGTCCTTGATTTGGGCCGGCGTGAAGTCGGGAGACGCCTGGAGCACAATGGCAGCTCCTGCGGCGATGTGCGGTCCGGCCGCGCTTGTTCCGCTGAATTGACGAAAACCACCAAAAGTCTTACCAGAGTCATCGTGTGACCTCGAGGAATAGACGTCATAGTTGCCTGGAGCTGCTATCTCCATTATCGATAGGCCGTCTATTCTCTTGCCCCTGCTGCTAAACTCGCTCAGTTGCCCTGGGTGCACGGTCCCGCCCCCGGGGCCAGAGTAACCGGAATATCCGCGCGTGCTATACGATGCGAGTGTAAATGCGCTGTCAGCAGTAGCAGGCCAGCAGATTGTTTTGTCGTTACTCCTGTGGTTGGTGAATTCTGCTCCCTCGGCCCACGAAGTCACGTCGTCGGCAATGTAAGCGTTTACTTCCTCGTTCGAGTTCAATGCGTTAGTGATACTGAGTGTCCAGTTTCCGCCGACGCCGGCGCCACGATCAATCATTATGTTGAACTGAGCAGTGCCTCTCGGTGAATTCAGTCTCTCGGAGTAGACGCGGTACCCGTCGATATATTGGTCAGAGCCGTTACCGAGCAATATGATGCTGTTCCCAACGGGGGTAGTGAGCGAAAGGGAGACGTTGTTGGACGGGGTGCGCCAGAGCAGAGTATTGTACATGGCTCTGAGAGTGAGGCCGCCATAGGTATTGGGTGCATAGAAGGTAAGATTGTGCGAAGCCAGCGGCTCCAGGGTGAGTTGTGCGTGTTTGTAACCGCGACAAAGATTGCCGGCCGGGGTCACTTGAAGCATGCTGCCGGAGGCCGCGTCGAGGGCCAATTCGTCATTGCTGGAACCATCAAGCGCGGACCAGATCCAGGTCGCTCCTTCGTAAAGCACGATCTTGGCTCCTCTCGCCGCTGCCCAGGTGAGAAGAGACGGGATGGAAATGTCTGAGAAGAAGTTTCCGACAACTACCTCCGCATCAGGGGCTATCCCGCAGAATCTGCTCGCGCCGCGCGTACCTCCCGCTAGAATGCCGCAAACGGAAGTTCCGTGTCCGTTCGCGTCCTGTTCGGTGTCTATGAGGTCCGTTCCGCGCACTCTCTCAACGTTATCGGTGTTGAGCGTGGCAATGACCTTGGAGGTACCCAGTGCGACGAGGTTTTCGCCTGGGTCAACAGTAAGGTCGCTATCACTGTCGACAAGCATGAAAAGCTTCTCGCCGTAAGTGGGGCTGTTCTCGTAATAACCCGCGCCTTTTCCATGGTCCCTTACGCCATTCGCGTTCGCATCGTTATACAGCCAGTCCCAGTTCGATTGAAACACACCGTCGTTGTTGCTTGTCCCGTTTCCTCCGAACGTGCGTGCGGGGTCGTAGACCCGGCCGTCAAAGAAATTGAGGAGTTCACCAGCGTCAAAAACACCATTGTCGTTCAGGTCAACCGCATCGATGCCGGTGTCAAACATGTCGTTCTCATTCACATCCAACCACTGTAACGTATCACCGTCAGTTCTCCAAAACTGCGGATGGAACACGTCTATCCCCGTGTCGAAGTCGGCTATTATCACACCCTGACCTGTCAGGAATTCACCCAGCTCGTCCAACTGCTCCCAAACTTGGCTGGCCTGTATTTCGGGAGCGCTCAGGTCGAGTGTTGGGAGTATCCTGGGATGCCACGCCGACTCTATGGCCAGTACATCCGACCTATGAGAGAGGG
>Ga0315277_10012921_pt1 | contig 10435 bp, 9 predicted proteins | sample YL17G05_15_MG_FD_203695 | JGI IMG/M metagenome (GOLD analysis project Ga0315277, IMG submission 203695) | Sediment microbial communities from Yellowstone Lake, YNP, Wyoming, USA - YL17G05_15 | ecosystem: Environmental > Aquatic > Freshwater > Lake > Sediment | place: USA: Wyoming | collected...
AAGATGGCATTCTTAGAAAAATCAAAGAGAGGAGAATCCAAGAACTTGAGGATATAAAGAATGAATTAGCTGGTCCGTATGTAGATGTTGAACAACTAATCACTATTTATGAGTCTTCAAGTAGTGGTCAGCATAAGAAGGTTGCTAAATCACTAAGGGAATTATTCAGAGAAGAAATACTCGAGCAAATAAAGAGACTGGACAGTGGTAATTTTGCTGTTGAAGGAAGATTCACCCCGAAATTATGTTCTGCTCTTATAGATATGCATAAGATTAAGGGACTTGGCGAAATTTTGTGTGGCATAATGACACTCAATTACGAGGACATGGTTGAAAGAGCTGCGCAGTCAGCAAAGAGAGGTGTCAACTACTCGCTAGATTTTTCGGAGACTGTGAAATCGCGCATTAAAGTTCGAAAAAACGGTGTTTTGATATTGAAACTGCACGGTTCGTTCAATTGGAGAAATGAGTTTCCGTTGTCTGTGGAGGATAAAATAGAAAGAGAAGAGGATGTTCTCTGGATTCCTCCAGGAGTTGAGAAGCATAACGAAATGTATCCCTACAACATTATCTGGGGAAAGGCAAGGGAGTTATTGAATTGCGAAATATTGCGTGTTATAGGGTGCTCATTAAGCAGAAACGAATGGCATTTGGTCTCAATGCTGTACGCAACTCAGAAACTCAATAGAATGAAAAAGGAGTACATTATAGAAATTATTAGTAGCCCAAAAACGGGGGACGAAATAAGAGGGCAATACCCGCACTTGCGAATCAGAAGAATCTATGAGATAAAGGAGATTAGAGATTTCGTGTTCAAGTCTCTATACAAATTGTCTGAGCCTGCGGGTGAAACTAGAATCGATGATAAAACGATTATTGAATATCTAGAAAATAAGAACTTCTTCGAAACTTGGTTGAGAGCTAAGGGAGACGAGTTAGTTTATCGTCATATTCCGCTTGAAACTCCCAAAAACATTTTCAGTGATTTTATGAAAGGTAAGTAGAAATGAGAACAATTCATAAATACTGGCCCATTAGTGAACTCGTAAAAAAAATTGGCGAGATTGAATTTCCCGAGTTCCAGAGGGAACCAAATGTTTGGAAACTGGATAAAAAGCAGCGTTTGATAGATTCGATTTTTAGAGGCTTTGACATCTCATCAATCTACTTACATAAGAAGGAAAGCGGTGGATATGATTGTATAGATGGGCAGCAAAGAATAAACGCTATAATGTCGTACGTGGGAATGAATGACGCTGATGAAGAAGATAATAGATTTCATTCGAAAATCGAGAATGAAATCTATAACGACGAGGGGAAATTTGACGAAGTTGATGCGGTGAGATTTTCAACGATACGAAACACAGAATGGGGAAGAAAAATCTTAGATTACCAATTGAATATTGTTGAAGTAACTGATGTGGAGAATGACCAGGAACTGAATTTATTATTTCTAAGATTGCAAATAGCCGCCGTGTTGAATGCTGGAGAAAAGCTAAATGCTATGACCGGTGATATGAGAGATACGATTTTTTATGATATAGGAAAACATACTTTCTTAAGCAAGACAAAGATACCGCAAAGGAGATTCGCAAGAGAACAAGTAGCTGCTCAGATTGTTTTAAACGAATTCAGCACAAGGGGCAATAATGCTTTTCATAGGTCACGCTACGTAGATTTGCAGGAGTTTTTCAAAGAATACGACAAGTTCGCGCCTGAAGACAAGGAGACGGTTATTACTATAAAGGCGAAATGTGAAAAAATAGACAAGTATTTTGGGGCCAAATTAAAGTATATCGATAACCGAGCAATTGCGGTTTCAGTCTACCTATTTGTGAGCCAATTAATAGACGCAGACAAAGAAGAAGAAGTTAAGCAGTTTGTGGAGTTCTTCGATATGTTTTTGAGGACCCTGAAATGGCAATTGCCTTTAGGGGTTCAGATGGACCCAGCTTATTATAACTTGCTGAAGTTTCAGACTAATGTTACTCAGGCAGCTGGTGAAAAATCAGCCATAGAAAGAAGGCATGACTTCTTAGGAGAGTATTTCTATTATTATAAAAAAACAAAAAAAATAAAAGGTGACGATGAATACAAAGCAAGTACAGGAAATAAGGCCGATACTGAAAGGGCAAAAGTCAAACTACCGTGAATTGTAGACTGAAAACTAATATTGGGAACGTCGTGTTCTCCATTTAATTCATTGAATTTGATTGCCAACGCCTGCCCCTGTTTTAATAGATTCAGGATATTTTGATATGATGGAGTCAGGGTTCGGTTCGTCTCCACCATAACAACACTCTGTGAGGTTAAAAATCAGATTTCGTCAGATTGTTATCTTGAGTTCTCGCCTATTTGAAAAGCAGCCTCTATCTACCTCTTTGGCTCGATAATCACTTTTGAAGAGTCTTGAGCCCGGACGACAATTTGCAGCAGGCCTGACTGGTACGGTGTCCATGGAAATTCCTAAGCAAGGAGCAGCGGTCTTCGGAGGATGAGCTCGATGGCCCGTCGAATAGTATGCGAGATTGTGTAAGCTAGTTGCCTTGCTGCCCCTCGTATGATTAGCCATGACCAACCACAACTGGCACGGTCCGCGGGGATCGCCACTGGGACCGTCGAAAGCCAGGGGGGAATCGCCAACCCCCACTATTTCACTCAGCCCTGCAAGGCAGTTGCCACGGCACAAACGGCGGGATATATGATAATCCATAATAAATATCACACAATTTTGTCTTCGGTTTCATAACTAAGGGGAAGTAGCTTATAGTTCCATTAATGATGCAGAGCTGACCGTCACGGAACCTAAAGATTTAGGACCGGTCTTATTGGATCAGATCTGTTGAGTATCTTGACAAACTGCTATACCGTATCCCAGAATATAGTATGGAAGGGGCGAACTAGGTGGATCCTTTCATCTGGGCTAGGGCTTCCAACGAGGGCGTATGGTCAGCGGAGAGAATTCTACGCCTATACGAGCCATGGCCTGATCAAGATTTGATCGAAGCGCCAGAGCATACCGTGATTCTTGGGAGTATGGCATCAGGCAAGACGATGGCGCTTCGGTATCTTAGTCTTCCGGTGCAGCGTCTTCGTCTTGCGCAAGAAGACAGTCTACCTCCCTATATAGGCATCTACTATAACATTCTTGACGACTTGGCTTCGAAATTCAAAGACGTTTACCGTGAAAGCGGTAAGTTTGAGCTTTTCTCAGACTACTTTTTCTTGGCTCTGGTTGAGAGAAGTCTTTCCTCATTGACTAACTCCCATGGTACAGACGCGGTGGATAACCCCGATTTCTTGAAGAAGATTTCCACACTCCTGCATTTGGGAGAGCCTGCCGAGAATATCTCTCAAGTCCTTTCAGCCATAGACAAGATGGAAACAGAGGTATTCGAATGCATTAGACGGTTTCATTCCCTCTCACCGGAGCACCTAGAGCGACCTCTCTTCGACCTCCCCATCTCCTTGAGGGGTTTCTCTTCAGCTTTGAAAGAGTGTATCACACGGTTCTCTCATAAGACTGTGGACATATATTTCCTCATAGATGGTTTTGAGCGTCTCACAATCCTAGGATGGGTCGTGGCATCCCTGTTGAAGGTGGACAATACGCCTGCCTTCATAGTCAAGCTTGGTACTAACCGCTATGTCAACATGATTGGGCCCCCCTATCTTGGTGCGCCTCCAAGTTACCCACGTGATCTGAGAATTGTGCCACTGCAATTTGACAACTTGGACAACTATGTGGATTTTGTGAAAAGGGTGTGTCGTCGTCGCCTAATTCTCGCCAGAGAAACTAGAATAGGCTCGCAATTGAAAACCGAAATTGACGAGTTGCTGGGTCAGAATCCTTCAGATGTAGAGGAGGCTCAACTCACCTCCTTGTCGTCCCTACCAGCGGATCAGCGACTTATCGGCTCATTGGCGCGCCTGGCATCCATTGAGAAAGAGACAGGTTCACAGGAAGGATCATTACGGAAATTCCTATACTACGGATTCCCTTGCTTTGCGCAGCTATCATATGGAAACGTCACCCCTTTTTTGCAGCTGTGTTCTGAAGCTTTTGCCGAAGCAGAGAAGCGTAAAATAGATATATGGAGTGGCAAGGCCATTCCGTCTGAATGTCAAGGGCGTGCGGCGCACACAGTATCATCACAGTCATTCATCGATATCGGCTCCACTGCCGGAGAGCTAGGGAGCGGTCTTTTCAATTTTACATATCACTTCTTTGAGGGATACTCAAAGGCCCTGCTTGAGAATGTTGGCTCAGCTGACAAATTGCATTGCCGAGGCCTTCAGTTCAATGAGGAGGAGCTTGCCAAAGTCTGTTCAGTGCCGAATACAGTCGAACTGCTCAAACGAGGGATCCAAGAAGGAATTGTTGAAATCGATGATCGACTAAGTATGGAACTCTCGGACATGCTTCCTTCTAGATTAAGACTTAGTGGGTTCTTTGCTCCAAGGTTTGGTGTCAGTTATGTTTCTAAACACTACAAGGAATATACTTGTGATGAATTTACGAAGCAAATCAACGAGCCTGCCCCTGGTAGGCCAGCAGGCCTAGTGAAAAGGATTAGTGAAGCCCAACCGTTGATTCCGAAAGTGCCTCGAGGGTTCCTTGCTATCAAATTCTCGCAGGAGGACAAGGATAATCCAAGAAGTTTGCGCAATCTATTGAAACGGCAATTTGCCGGTGAGCTTCGGAAAGTTGCCGAAGAGGATGCCTCCCCAATCAAAGATGCAGATATTTTTTTTGATGCCGATGATCTGCCTAAGGCACCATTTGAGGAGCGCACCCTGAACGGCATCTCTCTTGCTGATTTCTGTGTCGTAGAAGTGGCATCTCCTAGCATGAACGTTTACCTCGAATTGGGTGAAATGATGGCACGAAGGGCGCGCTTTCACATGTTTTGGGCTCTAGATTTCGACCCAAAGTTTATGTCAGACAAATTGCCCAAGTTCATACAGAACTGGCCAATTGAACCAATAGGATATAAGATTACCGATTATAAGGAGAGAAGGAAACTTGTGAAAGCAGTGCTGAGGAGAACAGGAGACCCTTCTATACTGGAGAAGTGTCCCTGGGACAAAGAGAAGGGCTGTGGTTACGTAGAACAAAAGGAAGAACCCAATTGGGTCTTTTGCTTCTTTAACCATAGGGTCGATGAAGACCTTAAAGTGTTTTCGGCGTTCTCAACCGCTATTCAAGACCGGCTGGGACTCGTACCTGAGTCGCAGCTTACACTCACTGCCCGCCATGTGTTTTGTGACTTATGTCGTAAGGTTAGAAAATCCACATTCGTTGTAGTTGATATCAGCGTGGTGTCCAAGGAGCAGAAAGATAAAGAACCACAAACAGCGGATCAACCTGAAGCCACCAGTTACGAGCGGGGGGCTGCTTTGGTCGCCGGTTTTGCCTATGCCTTGAACAAAAAACTCCTGTTGACTTTCTGCAATGGCAGAGGTAAAACTATGGCCATGTTGAAGGGGCATCCAGAATGCCCTTGGGAGCCGGGCCGCGTCGGCGAGGACCTGTTCAGCGTGTTTCGGGAATTCCACAAGAATGTTTCTCTGGGAAGGTAGTTCTGAATGCACTATCGATATCGACAGATTAAGGAGGTAGACTGCACTCTGCCCGAGATCGCTGATACTCTATTTGTAACGTCAGCGAGTTTTGAGGAAAGGTGTGCTTGGTCTACAGATAGAATTTCTCCAGGTTACAAAGCCGCGGACTTCGTTATTGTCAGATACAGAGGGACAGAGCACAGCGCTCTCGTCAGAGCAAGAAATCTCAACTTCGATCACATGTATTCTAGGTTGTCAGAGCGAGCGGGAAAATGCGGTGGAGGAATTGAGGTAGTTGATTGTGATCGAGAAGATCCTCTCGACGGCTACTCGGCGTTGCTGGAGATATTGGAGCGCTCTAGTGACCGAGAAGAGCCTCCAGTCGTCACCCTCGACATGTCTACTCTGACCAAGCAATACATCCTCGTCTTTCTTAAGGCACTGTATGAAAACAAGGTTCGTCTCAGAGTACTGTACACAAGTGCCCAAAACTACCAAAGGCAGCTCACTTGGGGAGTTAAATCCATCGTTTCAGTCCCTTTCTACAATGGTGCACAGTTAAGTAGGAACGGAAGTGTTCTCGTGGTTTTTCTGGGATATGAAAGAGACCGGTCTTTGGCAATATGGAAAAGCTGTGAACCGTCCAAAACTGTCGCCGTGGTGTGTAGACAAGAAAATGGCAAGGCTGACTCTCCGACTCAAGCGGAACGTCTCAACAAGCATTTTCTGGAAATAAGCCAAGCTGAAGTGATGCAGGTCGACCGGTTCAACATAAATGAAACGGTAGGCATCTTAGAAAGGCTCTGTTCTCGCTATCCCGCAGACAAATACAATTTGGTAGCTAGCCCGTTATCAACTAAAGTCCAGGCACTGGGACTTGGCATGTTTTTCCAAGAAGCCATGAGGACAATAGGTTATTCTCCACTTAGTATACAGTACTCCCTGCCTTTCGACTATGCAAAGGAGTACTCAGCGGGTTCTCTGTGTCTATGGGAATTTGATGTCGGCCTTCTCCGCTGTGATGATAAAGGCGGGGGTTCTTAGTTACAGGTGACGTCCCAATCCGGCGTGAGCATGATACTCAGACTCTTCAAACCGCTGCCCACCTTATATCATATGCATAGCTATAGTTCCGAAGTTGTGTCAAGGTTTCGTCCTTAGTTTCAGCTTCATTGATCATTTGTACATCCGATTTCCGCCTTCCACCCAAGTATCGTCTTTGGGGATAGACACATGGCCGTCACAGCTTGAGCTGCACAAAAGCGATATTGTCACGTGACATTATCGCGTGGTCGGAAGGCAACCGTTATCTATCTCCGCGGCTCGATAAGCACGTTCAGGAAACTGGTAGACAGTAGGCAGGCGGCAGTAGTCGCTGGTCACCAGTCACTAGTCACCAGTGTCCCCACTGTATCTCCATGAATCTCTACGAGTCTCCCAATCTCTATCGTATCTCTAACTGTCTCTAGTCTCTATAAACTCTACCAACTCTATAAACTCTATGAACCCAATGAACTCCCCTCGTCTCTAGTCCGCTCCTATCTATCATCTCGTCACAAACTCTATGAACTCAACGAACTCAACTAACTCAATGAACTCAACTAACTCAACGAACTCAATGAACTCCATTTCCAGTCACTAGTCCGTCGCTACCCGTCAACCGACGGCAGAATCCTGCAGACATCTGACTCAGGTCTCCCAGACCACTGCTACGTAGGCGCCCGTCTGCATATGGGCGCTTGACACGGATATGGACGCCGCGCCTCGACCAATCACTCCCCATCACCCCCAAAGCACACTCCCCGTCAGGCAAGTCACACATCTGGTTCACGCCGCGCCCCATGATTTTCGCGTCGCACATCTTCTCAGATGTGTGAACAGATAACTGTGTGTCTAGTGTATTATGCAACTACGCCCAGAAGCTACACTTGTCGACGCGATCCCCACGCATCTTGGTTGATCATGATATACTTAAAGTACCACTTATGGATAGCAGGTAACAGGGGCAATGTCTACTGCTGAAATCATCGCTATTGTACTAGCTTCGTGCATCGGCGTGTCAGCGGGCGTGTTGCCCATCGTCTACTACCGGCGCCTTTTGCGCGAATCCAGACTCAGAGACAGAATCTACGGCGTCCAATACTCAGCCGAAACATTGCGACAACTGGAAGAGCTCACGATGAGCTTGCGGGATGAAATACAGCGTTTGGGATCGTTTATCAAGACGTTTAGTCAATTCGAACCCAACCAATATAGGCAGCTAGAAAAGGAATTGTCTGCCATAAGAAACACCCTTATGTATTCTGCACCCGAATTGGAGGGGTCAGGCAAATACAAGCAACGTCTAGTACCCGGTGCTAGTTGGGCGTCGTCTAGCGTTGCCACGGACCGTACTAACATATATAGGCAAATATCCGGCGAATTCTCGCATACGCTTAAGACTCCTCTTGCTAGTATTAGCCTTGCAGTCAGCAGTTTGTCTTCGTATCTTAACAGTCTATCTGCCAAGGGTCTACTTGATATGAATGACCACGATATGAAAATTGTGCTCGATATGATGGACCAGGCTACCGGGGCGATTGATAGCGCCCAACACATTCTTGTATCTGGAGCAGGCTTTTTGTCAGAGGCTCCGGAGGAACTAGCCTTACCGGATGTTGTACGGCGAGCTGAACGAATGGTTAGTAGTATAGAGCAGGAAAAGCGCCCGAGATTTGAGAATGAGGTTAGCAACGTCCCTACATTTTGGTGGTATCCATGTAATCTACTCATCGCGTTAGTCGAGCTACTGCGAAATGCAGTTCAGGCTTCACCCCAAGGAGACAATATCCTGATTAAAGGGGATATGGACACGCGCATAACGGAAATTAGAATTCAAGTAATCAATACCGGTATTATTGCACCTGAGTATCAGGTCAGACTGTTTTCGCCACCCTTTTCGACAAAACCAGGTGGGCAAGGCCTAGGGCTAGCAACTGCCCGAAACGTAATGGAGGAGGTTGGTGGGGAAGTACGCTTTGTTGGAAGTGAAGACGGAAAGACAACCTTTGAAATTGCGTTCAGGCCCACGAAAGCAGACGAGTCAGTTAGTTAGAGTTAGCTATGCCGCAGGATATTCTATTCGTTGAGGATGATAACAGACTTCTTACCCAGTACGGCCACGCAGTTGAACTTGCCCTAGGAATACAGCCTTTTCTGGCTGAAAGCGGAGACAAGGCTATTGAGATATTGCGTTCATTTCCAGTCAAAGTGGTAGTCACCGACCAGCGGATGCCGGCCATGAGTGGTACTGAGCTGGCACGAAGGGTTCGGCATGAGCTCGGTCTTGACATTCCATTCATTATGGTCACAGGCTACTCCCATCTGGTTGAGGCAAGCGATGCAGTTAATTTGTCTTTCTCCCGGTTCATCGACAAACGCGATGTCGTTTCAGAACTGATTCCGGCAATAAGGCAAGCACTAGACTCCCACCTTTCTCGACAGCTAGCTGCCTCCAGGCAAATTGTGAACATCCCTCTTGCCTCGCCACGCTCGGCGATCTTCCCGTTGCGTAGGCGGGTCAGGCTCTTACTAAGGGCTATCCTCAATGTGGTGGATGATTACGCACCACCTGATGAATGGCGGCTCGAGTGTACCGCGCAGCGGGGTATATCAACAGAGCAGAGACTGGACGTAAGTAGGATGGCTAGATTCAAATATGAGACGACTACACAAGCGTCTCTACTCGGGAGAACGGGATTTAGTGTGGGTGCTCTGATACCTGCAGTTACAGCGCAGCTTGGAGGTACTTTCTCAACTTCAGTGGGCACATCGTATGAGTGCGAGTACCAGCTACACACAGCACAAACGCTAACAATTCACCAAATAACTGACCCCCCAGATATCAACGGCATCTCGCTGCTTTCGCGTGAGTATCTGACATGTCCCCTTTACAAACAAGTGAATTGTCTGATGGAACTACAGTGCGGTCTGTGCGGAATCCCTCATCAGCTCTATGTAGCGCTTAACTTCCCGATTGGGAAGCTTGCTCTACGACACAAGGAAAACCACAGCGACGGTCAAACCAAGGTAGTTGACGCTGGGTTCCTCTCAGCAGAATTGGCTGAGAAGCCTTTGCCAAGATGATGTGCCATGACCAGTTTCCATATCTCCTGCCCCATGCAATTCATCTGTTCACCACCTCAATCGCATTCCCAGTCATGGATGTTCTCAGCCGATCCATAAGGGCCCTGCCTTCCAGACCAGTGTCCAAAATCGCCACACAGACAGCCAGACCGCTACCATAGCAACTAATCAACCACATCACCGCAAGCATCTTGCCAGTAATTAGCCAACAGACTGCACGGCCCCAGCGGTCACGCCGCACCACCCGTGCCTCTCATCATTTCGATAATAGAAAGAATGCACCGGAACAAACGTGAGCCCAATACTAACGAGCTCACACACTGAATTTATGGCCCGGAGGCTGTCCGTTCGAATCCCTTTGGGTGCGCTGCCCTTCGCGATTTAGGGTAGGTGCCCGTGTCTATCAGACCGGTGGTCCTATAGGCAACCAGCTACACAACCGCTGGGAAAACATTACACCACAATACAAGATTGAGGCGGCCGTCAACTACCTCCGGGCCTCGATAATCACGTTGCGGAACTTGTAGACAAGAGCCGGGAGCCAGTCGCCACTAGTCAGGAGGCAGTAGTCGCTGATCACCAGTCACTAGTCACCAGTCATTAGTCACTAGTCGCTAGTCCCCAGTAAGTAGTCCGTAGCCGCTGGTCACCAGTCACTAGTGTCCCACCTGTATCTCTATGAATCTCTACGAGTCTCCCAATCTCTATCGTGTCTCTAACTGTCTCTAGTCTCTATAAACTCTAC
>Ga0315277_10012922_pt1 | contig 10433 bp, 7 predicted proteins | sample YL17G05_15_MG_FD_203695 | JGI IMG/M metagenome (GOLD analysis project Ga0315277, IMG submission 203695) | Sediment microbial communities from Yellowstone Lake, YNP, Wyoming, USA - YL17G05_15 | ecosystem: Environmental > Aquatic > Freshwater > Lake > Sediment | place: USA: Wyoming | collected...
CGGGTTTACCCAAACGTGGGACACGGTGGGCGCGGGCTAAAAATCCCCCGACGGAGAGAGCTTAACCTAGAGGGGCGCACCGCCCCACGATGAAGTTAAGTGTTAGGTTACGTGGGAAACAAAAATGCCCGCGATAAAGCACAAGCAGATTCTTCATGCGACAAGTCAAAACATCAAGGTTCAGTACACATGATTGCCGCTGAACCACACGTGAAACAACTTTTAAGTTCTCCGTTTGCATACAAGGTTAGAAGTAAAGTCTCCAAAAGGATGGGCAAGATTTGGACATAGAAACCAAGATGGAACTGATCAGCAGACTCCCAACTGAAGAAGTCTTAACTCCAGAGGATCTGCAACATCTACTTGAAACAGAGGAGCATCCCATCGCCTACAACGGCTGGGAACCATCGGGCCTAGTTCACTTAGGAACAGGCTTGATCTGCGCGTACAAAATAAAGGATTTCGTAGAAGCCGGAATACACTACAAGGCTTACCTCTCCACATGGCATGCTTGGCTGAACAACAAGATGGGCGGCGACCTCAAACTGATCAGAAGGGCCGCTGACCTCTTCAAACACTCGTGGATAGCTCTCGGTGTGCCCCCGGAGAAGGTTGAATTCATATATTCAGACGAATTGTACAACGATCTGAAATACTGGGAAAAAGTGGTCATGATTGCAAGAAACCTCTCAATAGCCCGCGTAACACGAACTCTAGAAGTCGCCGGAAGACAGGAATCCGAAGCCAAGCACGTGTCAGACTACCTCTACACGCCGATGCAGGTGGCAGACATATTTCACATGCGAGTCAAGATCTGCCAACTTGGCATAGACCAACGCAAGGCAAACGTTGTGGCCCGAGAGCTGGGAGAAAGACTCGGATACTGGAAGCCCGTGTGCGTTCACCACAGCTACCTTCAAGGTCTAGCGAAGCCTCCAGTCTGGCCTATTCCGAAAGATAGGGAGAGAGAAGTTCTCTCAATGATAAAAATGTCAAAGAGCAAGCCGGAAACCTGCATCTTCATCTACGACCAACCGGAAGAGATAAAAAAGAAAATATCAATGGCCTTCTGCCCGGAAAAAACCGTGGAATACAACCCGATACTAGAAATATGCAAATTCATAATCTTCAGAGAAAAGAAAGCCTTCACCATAGACAGACCGGCAAAATTCGGCGGACCAATCACATTCCACAGCCTCCAAGACCTGCAGAAAACCTACAAAGCAGGAGGGCTCCACCCGCAAGACCTCAAAAACGCGGTTGCAGAAGAACTGATAGCAATCCTCACGCCTGTGAAGAGATATTTTGAAACCAACAAAGAAGCAAAGGAATGTTTAACTGCTGTCAAAAATGCCAAAGTAACAAGGTAGAAGCCTTGTCGACACGTCTGAAAGAGAAAGAAGAGAAGATCCAACAAGTCCTAGAATGCCTAGTACAAGAATCATCTGAGGGAACGCCAATAATCGTTGAAGGCAAAAAAGACATCGAAACCCTGAGAACCTTGGGCATACAAGGAGAAATAATGTCCGCAAAGACTGGCGGCAAATCCCGGCTAGACGTCATTTCTGAAATAGAAAAGAAGCAAAGTCGAGAAGTTGTTCTGCTCCTAGATTTCGACAGACGAGGAAGAGAATGGACAACGATTCTGAAACAACATTTAGAAAAGACCGAGATAAAGCCGAACCTCGATTTTTGGAATGACCTCAAGAGACTTGTTGGCAGAGAACTCAAGGACATCGAAGGCTTAGCGGCATACATGCAAACACTGAAGAAAAGGATCGGTGAAACCTGAGTCGAGACCCACAACTGGGTCGCTTTTCAACGTAAAGCCTTGACTAGACTGCTCAAAGAATAAGAAAACTTTATAGAGAGTGATCAGTAATTCATAAGTGTAATATATATTAGAAGTTGAGACACAGTCTCGTGATTTGAGAACAAGATCATCGAGTCACGCGATTGACGTTAACCCTTGACTAATCACTAGGAGGCGCACGTTCACGGGTTCATCACAAACGTTTACCATAAAGTATGTTATACATGCGAAATTCGAAATAGATGGAGTAGTTGAAAAACCGGACGTTATAGGAGCAGTTTTTGGGCAAACAGAAGGTCTTTTCGGGCCGGAGCTTGACCTGAGAGAACTGCAAAAGTCCGGCAGGATTGGAAGAATAGAGATAGATTTGCACTCAAAGAATGACAAGACAACTGGTACGATAACAATTCCCACAAGCTTGGACAGAGTGTCCACGGCTCTCATCGCTTCAAGCATCGAGAGCATAAACAGAGTAGGCCCGTGCGCGTCAAAGGTTACATTGGACAAAATTGAAGACGTCAGGGAAGCCAGAAGGAAGGTCATCATCGACAGGGCCAAAGACATTCTTCACAAGTGGACCATTGAATCCATGCCGTCAGTGGATGAAGTCTTCAAAGAAGTATCTGAAACCCTGAAGCTCGGCAAGGTTGAAAAGTACGGTCCGGAAGAACTGCCCGCTGGGCCTGGGCTTTCTAGTGCAAAAGAAATCATCGTTGTTGAAGGAAGAGCTGACATAATCAACCTGATGCGCTGCGGGCTGCTGAACACGGTGGCCTTGGAAGGAGCGAAGGTTCCGGAATCAATGAAATCGCTCTGCAAGGAAAAGGAAGCCACTGCTCTACTTGACGGTGATAGGGGTGGCGACCTGATCTTCAAAGAGCTTTTGCAGGTCACTGACGTAAAATACATAGCTAGGGCGCCCAGAGGAAAAGAGGTTGAAGAGCTAAATTGCAAAGAAATATTCGAAGCTCTGGAAGCAAAAATTCCAATTCAAGAAACATCCAAACCTGAACTGCCTAAACCGCCAAAAAGAGAAAAACTGAAGGTGGAGATGCCGAAAGAGATTTCTGAAATGACAAAGGGTTTGGAAGGCACTTTGGAAGCTCTGCTTCTGAACGAGAAGTTTGAGCAAATAGAACGATTGCCGGTAAGCCAGCTCGCAGAAAAACTTCAACAGGCAGAAAAGGTGGACACTGTGATTTTTGACGGCATCATAACGCAAAGAATTGTTGACATCGCAAGTGAAAAAGACATAAAGAGAATAATCGCTTCGCGCGTGTCAGACGCTGTTAAGCCATCTCTGACCGTTCAACTAATTACGTTCCAAGAAATTATTGCAGAAAGCTAACTTCCAAAGAAGTCCGTGAGCTTTCTGGTCTCCTTTTCCGCCGTTTTGGATTCCAACAGCTGCTCCTCTGTGACGCCGAAACTTCCGAGAACCCTAGCAGCCGCAGGCACAATCTGCTTAGAAACGTAGTACTCAACGTCCACTTCATCATATGAGGCAAGCATGTACGGTTTGACCCTCTCATACAAACGTCCTTCACCGGTCACGACCACAAAGCCTATTTTGTCACCTATAGCGAGCTCCCAGCCTTTGGCTCTCAGCATCTTTGCTGCTTCAACATGTGATGCCTTGACCTCGTATTCCTCAGCAGGCTTGGTCAATGTCTTCCAGATGATCAGGTCTCGGTAGGGAACGCGTTTCTGCCGAAGTTCGTAGATGAACTGCTGCACAAAATCGACGGCTTTCTTGGGTGATTTTTCCTTCAGAATTATCTCTAAAACTTTTTCCTGAACGTTTTTGGCTATGGTTGCCCAGTCCCCGCGGACAACTTCTAAGCCCACGATGTCAAGCCGCCCGTCAGGCATGAGTCCGGCGTAACGTTTCTTAGCTTCTGTGAAGAAGATCCGGACGTAAATCTCGTCCGGCTTCGTTTCCAACCTCAACTCTTCGAGGATTTCCTTCGAGAGTCTCTCAATTTTGTCCGGCTCGTTGGTTATGAATATGCTGTCCGTGTCGCCGTATACAACCTTCAACTTGGCTTTTTCAGCCATCTTTATTGCAGTGAGTATAGTGTGTCGACCCCACGCAGCAGCCGCTTCAGCCACGGGTTTCACGTACCACCTTGCGCCTATCCATCCTGCATAGCCGTAAGAAGCGTTTGTTATCACTTTCACAGCTTTCTGGCGAGCGTCCAAAACGCGGTATTCCACGCTTTCAGGCTTGAGTTTTTTCATCTTCGGGCGAATCTCATCCCGCACCTTGATCAGGTAAGTCAAGACTTCTTTGTAGAAGCCCGGGGGCTCCTTTCTGAATCTGTGTTTGACTTCCGGCGCCTCGTACACTCCGCCGGCCGGCAGAGGATCTTTGGGCGGCACGTACGTGTCTGGCGAGATGTTGTAGGCTATCATCAGGTTCGGGTACATAGACTTGAAATCTAAGACGGCGATGTTTTCGTGCAGTCCAGGCTGCGGCTGAAGCACCAGACCGCCAGCGTATGATCTATAGGGTTGTTCGATTCTGCGAGGCACAAGCTCGCCAATTGTGTGTGTGCGTTTTATCAAGAACCATTCGACGCGGAAGCCCGCTGCCGCCGTTCCCACATGATCCAGTGGTAAGCTCACGAGACTGGAAAGTTGCACGGCAAAATCCATGATCGCTTCTGCTATGCCCATGACGCAACGCGTGTTGTCCGAAGAAAACTCTTTCAGAATTTCCCGTTTGTTCTGGGCGTCCCAGTAATCGGCGAAGTCTATGTCTTCAACGATTTTGCGGTTCTCGATTTTCATGACGCCCAAATAGTCGGCAAGATTGGTCAGGGTTTTGACCTTGATTTCGGGAAATTCTTCCGCGTAGTCGGCAAGGTCTAGATTGGCTCTTCCAGTTAGCGAAACATGACCGTAGACGCTTGTGTGAGGCTCGGTTTGAGCACGGTCAATCCCTAAGCGCAACCCTAGCTTTTTGCATCTAGCGGTAAGATAGGACCAATCCTGCTCGTTGACGCCGTAGCCCACAACAACGTCCGGGTCGAAGCTTTTCACGTAGCTCATGAAAGACTCCAACACAAGCTTATCGTTTCTTTTTTCGTCTGCCAAGAACTGCTTCTGTTCGCCGCAATTAGTCGCAGCCGAAATCATTGCAACAGGATTCCTTTCGGGTTTGGGAGAGCCCTCTTTGCTGTAGTATATTGTCGAAAAGCCCAAGATCCTCAGTTGTGGAGTTTCAGCCCTTTCGATAAGCCTTGGGAATGATTTTGCTGAGTAAACTTTGTCAACTTGAACGCCCATCTTGTTCGTTTCCTCGATTGCTTCTACCTCGTGCCATCCACACGGAACAACGTCGTTGTCAATCAGGTAGCGCATCGCATATCGAATGTCGTCTTCGAGGCATTCTTTTACCCCTTCGACTTCTCGAAGCTGTTTTGCACACTTGGAAACGGCATCAAGGCTTGTGCAGTAAATCTTTACCGCTTTCACTGGTTTGCCAAAGAACCTGCGTTCAACAATTTCGAGCTTCGAAACACAGGCAAAGTGCTCTTTTCCAATTTCGCCAACCACCCTTGCAGCATCAGCACCTACTTCGACAACTGCGTAGAAGTACATGAGAAAATTTCTGTCAATAATGAGCACTCTCTCGCCAGAGTCGGTTATCCCCCAAAGCCAAACCTCTGGCCTGTCATCTTTAATTTCATGGTTCAAGTCCAAAAGCCAAAAGGTAACTTTCATAACGCATTCTCCGTTTTGAACAATCAATAGTTGGATAATGCTGATTTAAAATGCTTTAGATTTAGCCGAACACAGACAAACGCGCAGGATGCAGGCGTAAAGCCTGGTTCACATGCACTTTTGTAACAGCTCAACCACGTCAGGGAAATCTATTCCCAATGCTTTGACCTTCTGCAGTGTGGGTATCCCATTTTCGTTCCATCCGCGCCTCTCATAAACCGCGTCTTTAAGTCTCTCATATTCCGCCTCACGATGTTTTCTGAGAACTTCCATCTTTTCCTCAGTTGACTTGCCATCTGTGTCATAGCCGAGCTTTTCCTTGAGTTGCCTGTCATAACGTTCCGCGCGGCTCTCGTACTCTTCCTTTGTCACTGGTCCAACGGAACGGTAGGGAATTGCGTCATGTTGCCTTGTGCCGAATCCCATCCTTAGATTGAAGATTCGTTGAAAATTGTAGACCCTTTCGCTCATTAAGATAACATCATTCACAGTGATTTTCTTGCCAGTGACAGCCGAGTAGAATGTTACATAATTTTCAACGTGCGCCGCCACCTTTGCTGGCTCCTTTGTGTCCTTGTTATCAACCGGAACGACATCGTTCCATGGCAGTTTGCACAGGCCGTTCAGGCCGAACCACGTTCGGAACATGGGGAACCAGTGCAGGTTTTCCGCCTTCTGTTCAAACGTCGGCATCAGGTTGTGCACCATGTCTAGGAATATGAGCCAAGCCTCATCGTGTTGAGGCCCCTTCAGCGCTAGACCGTATCCTCCCTGCTGAGCCAGTGATTCCTTGGTCACGTACTCTGAAAACTCCAGCCCCTTCGCTTCCATGCCAATGTCCTGCAAGATTTTCGTGTTTGCCCCATATTTCTCAGCGAAGAGCTTCTTCATTTGCCTCACACCGTGGCCAACCACAACGCCGAAGCCCTCGCCTCTCGCCATTTGATGCACAAGCTCAAGGGCAGCTTCTTTGTTGCCAAAACTCAAATCCAAGCCGCCGGTCACTTTCTTATCTATCAGTCTCATCTGATAACATTCCATGGCGAAGGCTGTTGCCGTGCCAACCGAGATCGTGTCCAAACCGTAGATGTCACAGTAGTAGTTCATCTCAATAACGTAGTCAGGATCGAAAATTCCACAGTTGCTGCCCACTCCAGCAATGGTTTCGTATTCCGGGCCGTTTACGAAGACTTTCTGTCCCCTGTACGGTCCAGTTTTGAGCTCGAAGTCCTTGACGCCGTGGGCGCACGCCATCGCACAGCCCACCCAGCATCCGTCGAAGCCCTTGTGAAACTTCTTTCTGTAAACCTCTCTGCCCAAGTCCTCGACCTCTGGGTCGCTGCCGAACCGAAAGTTTCTGACAGGAAGAAGGTCGAATTCGTTCATAATGGTTACTAGATGAGTGGTTCCAACCGTTGCCATTTCGTTCTGCCTAGGATCAAGTTTTCTTATTTCTTGATTGTGAGCCGTACCGACCTGCTTGACCAGTTCCGAATCGGCCGGGCCGTTTGTTTCCACGGATATCTTGCCGGAATATTTTGCGGCTATGGCCTTTATCCTCTTGTCACGGAGAACCGTGCCAATCCCGCCTCTTCCAGCCTGCTTGAATCGATGGATCTTGCGGCCAGAATCATACCATGAGGAGTTTAGGCATCCGAAGAGGGTGTGTTCGGCTCCCGGACCTGATGATATCACGGAAATGCTGTGACCATTTTCACCCGCGTATTTCTTGGCTAAAGATTCTGTGATTAGATTTGTTTCGGAAGGCATTTGGGATGCGTCTTCAACTTGAACCCTGCCTTCGTCGCCGTCTATGAAGATGACAACTTCAGACTTCGCCTTTCCCTGGACCTCAAGCGCGTCCCACCCAGCAAATTTCAAGTAGGGACCAAAATAGCCCCCTACGTTCGAGTCGACCACGCTGCCAGTCAAAGGCGATATTGAAACAGCGATGCTCTTGCCGCTGCCAGGATAAACCGGCGTGCCGCCCAAAGGGCCACAAGCTATGCAGACCTCATTTTCGGGGTCGTTCCATTTGACGACGCGATCCTTAGGCAGGGCGTTCCAAAGTAGCCATAGGTTAAACCCTCGGCCGCCTGTGAATTTTTCTTTCATTTCCTTTGACACGGACCTGCTGGCGATGCGCATGTTTGAAAGATCGACGTACAACGTTCTGTTGCCGTAACCCCTTTCGACCTTGCCCAACGCGTATTTGAATTCAAGAATTACCAACACTGTCACTTCCGGACGACTTGAAAGCAAAAGCTACGCAAGACATGCAGATAGACTTTTCGACAAGCGATGAGAAGTCCAAGTCTTGAAGGCAAAAGCCGCCTCTCAACGTCGTTCTCCTTCTCATTTTTGGCTGTGAACATAATCCGTCCGTGCGTTGTTGGATTCATGCTTTTAATACGCGAAATGGTTAATTCAAACTTGACCGGAGAGACCGAGACTTTGAAAATCTTGGAAATAAACCGCAAGAAAGGCTTCGTGAAAGTCATCCCAGAAACATTCGACGACTTCTGGCACCTGTACAATACTATCTACAAGAATGACGAAGTCTACGCGAACACGACGCGAGAAATGAAGGTCGATGAGAAATACGGGCGACCAAAAAGGGGCGAAAGAATTCCCGTTTTTCTCGGAGTCAAGGTCGATGACGTCAGTTGGGACAAGCTTTTGGGAAGGCTCAGGGTTCATGGGACAATTTGCGACGCTCCCGAAACGGTTCCGACTGGTGCGCATCACACGCTCAGTATAACGTTGAACACGCCGATGACGATCGTTAAAGAGACTTGGACCAAACATCAAATTGATAGGCTGGAGAAAGCCAGTAAAACTTCTGAGAGACCAATTATAATAGTGTCCATAGATGATGAAGGGTACGCGATAGCCACGACCGCGCAGTATGGCATTGAAGAAAAAGTGGAGGAGCGAATAAAACTTCCCGGGAAGCTTGAGACCGACAAAAGAGTTGCGGCCACAAACGAGTACTTCAGGAACGTAGTCAACAGCTTAAGGCAGGTCTGGACACCGACACGCAGTCCGATAACAATAATCGGCGTGGGCTTCATAAAAAACGACTTTGTAAGATTCCTTGAAAACGAGGCGACTGACGTTGCGAAATCAGTCGCGGATGTCAAGAGCGTCAACAATGGCGGTGTTGCCGGAATACACGAAGCGTTGCGTTCAGGCGTACTGCTGAAGACGATGAAACAGTTGCGAGTTGCTGAGGAAACGGAGGTTGTCGAGGAAGTTTTGAAGAGACTGGGAAAAGGCGAGTCGAACGTGGCGTACGGGCTTGATGAAGTCAGGAGAATGGTCGATCTGGGTGCGGTTGACAAGTTTTTAGTGGCCGACACGCTTCTTCGAGAGTCTGATGATGAGAAGCGTTTGCTCGTTGAAGATGTAATGGAAGCTGTGGAACAAAAAGGCGGAACGGTCATCGTTATCGGCACGGGACATGAGGCGGGAACAAACCTCGTCTCCTTGGGCGGCTTGGCTGCGCTTCTTCGCTTCTCAGTGTCTGGAACCTTTGATCATTGATGGCTTGATCCATGCTTGACAAGCGAAAGAGTTATCGAGTCAAATCAAAACTGTCTTATATATAAGCCCACAATATGTTTGCACGTACTTGAGATGAACAGAATGCTGAAGAGAAAACCTACTATACGTATCCAGAACATTGTTGCTTCAGCAGCGCTCAATCAAAGGATAAGTCTCAAAACGATAGTTGAAAAGTTTCCGCAGGCCGAGTACAATCCTAAGGTGTTTCCTGGGCTCGTTTTCAGGCTGAAGAAACCGAAGACCGCGACCTTGATATTTGAGACGGGCAAGATGGTTTGCACAGGAGCGAAATCGGAGAAGGAATCGATACAGGCGGTGAACAAGGTGACGAGGGAGCTGAAAGCTCATGGGATTCCAATCGCTAACAAACCGGCGATTAAGATCCAGAACGTCGTTGCGTCTGCGGAGCTGAACGGAGAAATAGACCTGGAGAACGTTGTTTACAAGCTGAAGAGGGTGATGTATGAGCCTGAGCAGTTTCCAGGAGCGGTTTTCAGGATGGATGAGCCGAAAGTGGTTTTTCTCATTTTCTCGGCGGGAAAGCTCGTGTGTGTAGGCGCGAAGAGAGAAGAGGACGTCTATGAAGCGGTGGGTAAGCTTCAGGTGATACTGGAAGAACACGACCTCATCTTCTATCCGACTAGCAAAAGCTCAGCGTAGAGTCGTTAATCGTCTTCGGACCGCCGGGTTCTTTTTCGCAAAGCGTTCCAACGCCATCTCGAAGGTCTCGTCTGCAGACAGTTCCGCTTTTATGAAGACTCCAGTTCTGCCGATCTCGTCCCTCCTCAAGAGTGTGCGGACGCGGTCCAGGACGGTTTCAGCGGATATTCCGAGCAGCTTTGCGGTTTGTTGTTCGTGGCCGACGATTGTACTTTCTTTGTGGCCTTCGGGCGTTGGTTCGATAAGCATTAATCGCTTGTCAACTCCAGAAGCTCGATAGCCTTGCTTTAACTTCTTCAGGTCGGCTTCGCCGCCGAACTTGTAGAATTCTCTCTCAACCTTGCGCAGTTTCATTAGGGGAAACGAGACTGTTGTGGATTCGTCTATTTGGATGTGCGCCTTCATGGCGTAGGTGGGTGTGGCTTGCACGATCATTCGTTCCATGATCGGTATGCTTGCCTTTTCTATGGCGCTTTCGACCGTGAAGGATGACGGTTGAGATTCTGCGAAGATGTCTATGTCACTTTTTTCGGAGATGTCTCCTCTGGCGATGCTTCCGTGCACGATGGTTTCGACGTGGGCCTTTTCTAGCGCTTCCATTATCCACGTGGCCTTCTCTCTGAGTTTTTCTAGCAACATCCAACGTTCATCGTCATAGACAACC
>Ga0315277_10012923_pt1 | contig 10433 bp, 7 predicted proteins | sample YL17G05_15_MG_FD_203695 | JGI IMG/M metagenome (GOLD analysis project Ga0315277, IMG submission 203695) | Sediment microbial communities from Yellowstone Lake, YNP, Wyoming, USA - YL17G05_15 | ecosystem: Environmental > Aquatic > Freshwater > Lake > Sediment | place: USA: Wyoming | collected...
AATAAATCGTCTGTTTCTCATGATCTGAACCCTCCTCCTTTATCGAGCCAGAGTATAAATCGCGACTCAAAGACATGTCAAGTCTAAGCCTTAAATTGTCAACGCAACAGGAAGAGTTAACCTGACTCGAGACACTTGTTTGACTTTGGTTTCCGGGAGGCAATACAATTTATTCGCGATGGGGAAGAGGAGGAACCGTTATGAAGAGACTATTGATATTGTGCTTGCTGATCGGAGGGATCGTGTTTCTATCCTTCCCCGCCGCTCGGTCCCCTCAACAACTATGCCGGGAACGGCATTTATAAAATTTGCGCGGACGATGATTCCTCCCGTTTAGCTCAGAATCGACGCCGCCCATCACGAGAAAAGGATAAACCGTGACTCAGCCGCTCTCGAACCCGCTTCAAAGCCGCGTCACCGTCACGCCCGCGAAATAGCCCCACTTGGTCATCTCTATCTGCAGGAAGATCGAGCGGTGCGCCATGTTGGAAGTCGATCCCGCCGGCCATCCCTCGTTGGCCGGGCTCTCGAAGAAGAGGCCCACGAGCGCAGTGTTGGCCGAGTTCTTGACGAACGACAGCTTGTCTGTGCTCGTTGGAGTCGCCACGAAGGCGTCGGCGACAGGCCAGTCAACTTCGATGGCCGTTCCGTCAATGTCAACCGCCTGGATGGCGAGCATGTATTGTCCGCCTCCCGGCGGCAGTTCCATGTCGACGAAGATCAGGCCGTGAGGTTGCACCATGAAGAAATCCTTCTGGGTCATCATCTGCAGCGAGTTGTTGGGGCAGACGTAGATGCCAACGGCTTCCGTCCTGCCGACGACACGAGCCGAACCGCCGACCTGATAGACGGGCCCAGGCACGTTGGGAGAGAAGTGCACCGGTGCCTTCCAGAGATCGAGAAGGGCTTGGGCGGGCGGGAAGTAAGGGGAAATAGGCGCGTCCGCGGCTTGGGTGCCGCCGAGCATCTGCACAGTCAGGAGGCTGACCGTCGTCCCGGCGGAAGTGGCCACTTGCTCGAGCGCGGCTCGCGTTTCCGGAGACGCAGAGAGGGTCTGGATCATCGCCCGTCTCGTCATCGGTGCGGCGACCTGCGTTAGGAGGGACGGCGATGGTGACGGGAAGTTCCTGCCCTGGGACCAGTCGTCGGTCGCCTGGGATGCGGGTGGACCCTGCGGCGCTGGGAGCTGGATCGGCGTAAAAGTCACTTTCGTGGCACTGCCTCGCTGGAACACGACGCCATTGCTCCAACTGATTGTCCTGGGCCTGCCCGTCGCATCCGACTCCGTGATGACACCGGTGGCGCTGTGAGGACCGGAGGCATCGGTCCAGTTGGTCGTGAGACCAGACGCCGCCGGGGTGATGGTGCCCGTGACACCGCTGTTGTCGGTCCAGGTGCACTGCGTCCCGCTCTGCGTGATGGTGTAGGTGACGCCGAGGTTGCTGCCCCAAGTACCCGCGAGGTCTGGAAGGGCTGCGGCGCCCGGGCTTTTAATTGCGGCTTCCTTGGTGGCCGGGATCGAGGTGAACACGCGCTTTTCGCGAACATTCCGAGAAAGCGCGAGCTGCTCGGGCTGCCGCAAGAAAACGACCCCATTGTTCCACTCGATCTTCCTGGGCCTGCCCGTCGCATCCGACTCCGTGATGACACCGGTGGCGCTGTGAGGACCGGTGGCATCGGTCCAGTTAGTCGTGAGACCAGAGGCCGCTGGGGTGATGGTGCCCGTGACACCGTTGTTGTCGGTCCAGGTCCACTGCGTCCCGCTCTGCGTGATGGTGTAGGTGAGGCCGATGTTGCTGCCCCAGCGGCCGGAGAGATCCGCCGTGGACTGAGCAGTGGCGACCAGGCCGGCCAGCGTGAGGACACAGACCGCCAAGGCGGGCAGCGATACAGTAGGCAGTGCTCTTCGCTTGTTCATCGGGTTCCTCCTTATCAAAAATCCCTATCTGATGATCTATTATATAACTGATTTATTTTTATAACGCAATCGTTCATTCATTGGTTCAGACCAAACAAGTTGAGGAGAAGAAAGAGAATCTGGCACAAATTGACTTCCACCAACTCCTTGATTTATCATCCCCAACGATGGGGTGAGGCAAAATCGGTGCCATGATGCTCATCAAGCCGGCTCAGCAGAAAGGGAGTTTCTTATCTATAGGAGGGGAAAATTGGAAAAGCGAATTGTACTCTGGGAATTGGTCGTCTTTGTGGTTCTATCTTTTGCCGTATCAGGGATGCTCTACTCAATGGACAGGAATTCGACAACCCAGCAAAAGGTGCAACAGAAGAGAAGAGCAGAAATCATCCTGAGGCCGATTATCGATTCAGTTTATCCGCAGAAAGTCGTCCTGAGCCCAGGCGGAGAAGCGGTCATCATTGAGGTCCGAGGCTCCTACCTCGCGATAATCGGTTCTATCCGAGTGACCCGGGCCGGCGTAGAGGCTCAAGGCGTTGAAGAGGTGCTCGACCAGTCTCAGTTGCCGGCGGTCTTAAAGGTTTCCCTCCAGGCGTCCGGTCAAGCCGAGGTGGCGAGCGATTATCTTCTGACGGTTTTTGATGCGAACCAAAACAAGCTTCTCGATATTCCCAATGCTATCCTGGCCATTGAAAGCCAGGTGTATACCCGGGAAGCGGCGCCTGCCCGGGAGGCACCGTCGAAAGAGGGATTACCCAGTGCTACAAAACTAAATGTGGCGTCCCCTCCGGTCCCTCCGGCCCCTCCGCCCCCACCGCCGCCTCAAGCTATTTCCGCCATGAGCTCCATGAGCTTCGCCCAGGCGATGCAGGTAAAGGGCGGAACCTTTCAGGCCTTCCTGAGAATCGATGGCATCCAGGGAGATTCTACTGATCCACAGCACCCGAATGAAATCGAGCTGAAAACATTCGGCTGGGGTGGAAGCAACGCCATCGAGAAGACGAGCACCGCGTTCGGTGTTTCCGGCCAAGCTGTAGTTCAGCCTTTTACCTTTACGATGCTGGTCAATAGGGCATCTCCCAAACTTTTTCGAGCTTTGGCAACCGGCGAGCATATCAAAGACGCGGTATTAACGGTGCGGAACTCAGCTGGTCATGAATATCTCATATTGAGGTTCGATTATATAGTAGTGGCTTCGTATAAAACGGCCGCAGATACGAGCCAAGATATCTTGCCCATTGACGAGGTCGCCATAAGCTTTGCAGTGATCGAAATGAGTTTTATACCCTTGATGATGGGTGGCACATCAGGGGCGCCGATCAAAGTGAGATGGGATTCATTGCACAATATGTTGTATTGAGTAGGCGCAATAAACAGGAAATCCCATTGACCTACTTGCGCCCAGCGTATCAGCCCTGCAAAAAATCCGGGGGGAAAAATTCCGGGGAATTCCGGGGGACGCCGTACATAATTCGCTAAATTACCCCAAGAAACAGTCCTGGACATTCTCGCCATAAAATGCGGGGAATACGATCCGAATGGCGAAATTTCGGTGACACGTACCAAATTCCGGAGAATTTGTTACATGTCACCAATTTCGGTCATGTCCCCGAATTTCATCCCGGCCGCGGGGTGATCGCGCTTTTGAGCTAATCTCCTAAGCAAAAGCGTCTCTCCTTTCGGATCAAACAGGTTGTTGTCTATGGGGTTGATGAGGAAAGAGATTTTATCGTAATCACGGTTGTAGTAAAATACTTCTAGGAACAGAACCATGGACATCAGTTATGATCCCAGATACAACGTTGCCTACATCCGGTTCAGGAAAAAAACGAAAGGCGTCGAGACCCGCCAGATCAGTGACGAGATCAATATCGATTTATCTGCCGACGGGAAAGTCTTTGGCATTGAGCTGCTGAACGCCAAAGAGCAATTGATCAGAGAGAAGAAGATCTCCTTCACCGATGAATCCACGGGTAAGGCGTTCAAAGTCCCGTTGAAGTTCTGATTAAATTGGGGGACACGATCCCAATTCCAGAGAATTGGGTCATGTCCCCCAATTTCCGTCACCGAATTTCGACGCTGCCGAATTCTCTGGATTTCCTCAAGAGATTGAGTGAAAATATCATGTCAATAAAGATGGCCGAATATTCGATATCACAGCTCGGGACATTTGAGAATTGTGCGCTTCAGTACCGGCTCAACTACGTTGACCGGATCAAGCGCTACGAGGAGGGGGTCGAGGCCTTCCTGGGCCAGCGCTTCCATGAGGCCATGGAGTGGCTCTACCGCGAGCGCGCTTTCCGGGTCGTCCCTCTCGATGAGCTCCTGGCCTATTACGAGAAACAGTGGGCCGATAAATGGCATGCCGAGGTGAAGATCGCGAAGAAGGAGCGCACCGGCGACGACTATAAGCTGTTGGGGCGGAGGTTCATCGAGGACTATTACAGGCGGCACCACCCGTTCGACGAGGGGAGGGTGCTGGGGCTCGAGCGGTACATCCGGTTCTCGCTTGCCGAGGGGTCGCGCTACAACTGCAAGGGGATCATCGACCGGCTCGTGCTGGCCCCGGACGGAGCCTTCGAAGTCCACGACTACAAGTCCGGATCCAGCCTGCCCGAGCAGGCCGATCTCGACAGAGACCGGCAGCTGGGCCTCTACCAGATCGGAGTCCAGACGCTCTGGCCCGAGGCGACGGAAGTCCGGCTCATCTGGCATATGGTCGCCTTTGACCTGGAAATGAGGTCGCGAAGGACGCCCGAGGCGCTCGCGGTGCTGAGGAAGGATATCGCCGGGCTCATCGACAGGATCGAGGCCGAACAGGAGTTCGCGCCCCACGAGTCGGCTCTGTGCAATTGGTGCCCGTACTGGGATCTGTGCCCGCTGAAAAAGCACCTGGTGAAGGTCGAGTCGCTGCCGAGGGACCGCTGGAAGGAAGAACCGGGTGTGGCGATCGTGGATGCCTACGCCGAGAGGTGGCGGAAGAAGCGGGGGCTCGAGGCGGAGGCGAAGGCCGTCGAAGTGGAGCTCGAGGAGATCAGGGATGCGGCCATCTCGTTTGCCGAGAAGGAGGGCGTCCAGGTCATTGGAGGGACGGACGCGCGGCTCCGGGTGACGGGGAAGGAGCGGGTTGTGGCGCCGGGGAAGGGGAGCGGGGACCGGGAGGCTTTGGAGCGGGAGCTCAGAGCGGCCGGCGTCTGGGACGAGGTGGCGACGCTCGATACATCGGCTCTCGAGAAAGCCGTGGCCGAGGGAAGGTGGGCGGGCGATGTCCTCGAGCGTATCAAAGCCTATCTCAGCACCGAGAAGCGCTATGCGGTAACGCTCAAGGAAGATTCCTGAATCTCGCGTGTTGACTTGTTTATTAGGAGGACGACCAATGCTGCGAATATCGAATAGGAAAAAGCGAATCTTCCTCGCGGGCGCCGCGGTTGCGGCTCTAATGATGACGTGGATCGTCTCGGCTCAGACATCGGACGATCCCCTCGCGCGAGGATTCCAGGACCCGCCCGACAGCGCGAAACCCCGCGTCTGGTGGCATTGGATGAGCGGCAACGTTACCAAGGAAGGAATCAAGGCCGACCTCGAATGGATGAAGCGCGCCGGCATCGCCGGCTTCCAGAACTTCGACGCGGGCCTGGCGACACCGCAGATCGTCGAGAAACGCCTGGTCTACATGACTCCCGAATGGAAAGACGCCTTCAAATATGCCGCGACACTGGCCGACCAGTTGAACCTGGAAATGGCCATCGCCGGCTCGCCCGGGTGGAGCGAGAGCGGCGGGCCGTGGGTGACGACGGCGCAGGCGATGAAAAAATACGTTTGGAGCGAGACGCGCCTCCAAGGCGGCCGCCGGTTCTCCGGCGCGCTGCCCAGACCTCCGTCGGTGACGGGGCCCTATCAGAACATAGGCGGCAGGCGTGAAGGATATATGGAAGGGACCAAAGCCGCGCCGCCGGAGTTCTATGCCGACATTGCCGTTGTTGCCTACCGCGCGCCGGAAAGCGACCGGACTTTTGCTGAATTCGGGGCCAAAGTGACTTCGAGCGGAGGGGCGTTCGATCCCGCCACCCTCACCGACGGTGACCTGGACAAAGCCGTTCTCTTGCCGGCGGCAGCTGAGGGCGAAAAAGCCTGGATCCAGTTCGAATTTGCGCAGCCGCAGAAGATCTATGGGGTCACCTTTGTGGCTCCAGACTGGGAGCGCACAGTGAAGCCTGGCTACCTGGAATTGGAATCAAGCGATGATGGCCGGAATTTCCGCAGGGTGACTGCGATCCCATCCCGCACCTGCACGATCGCCTTCCCCATAGTCACAGCTAGGTTCTTCCGCCTGAGCGCTCGAGCGGAGGCCCCGCAGCCGGGGGCGGAGGATGACTCCTCAGAGGACGCCGAAGTTCAGCCGAAGGCCCCGGCCGGAACGCCGGTCGCCGAACTCTCTCTTCACACCTCGGCAGTCGTTAACCGATTCCAGGACAAGGCCGCCTTCTCGACGGCGACCGGTCTTTACGCTCTGGGCACTGCTGCGTCTGCGGCGGCCGATGTCGTCCGAAAGGCGGACATCATCGACCTCACGTCAAGGATGCGGGCCGACGGCACCGTCGACTGGACACCGCCTGCCGGCCGCTGGGTCGTCCTCCGGTTCGGCTATTCCCTCACCGGGGCCCGGAATTCCCCCGCTTCACCTGAAGCGACCGGGCTTGAAGTGGACAAGCTCAGCCGGGCCCACGTCAAGGCGTATTTTGATAATTACCTTGACCAGTACAAAGACACCGTCGGCGACCTCATGGGCAACCGCGGCCTCCAGTACGTCATCACCGATAGTTGGGAGGCCTACGTCCAGAACTGGACGGACGCGATGATCACCGAATTCGGCAAGCGCCGCGGATATGATATGCGGCCCTGGCTGCCGGTGCTGGCCGGTAGGGTCGTGGAGAGCGCCGAGGCGAGCGACCGGTTTCTATGGGATTTCCGGAAAACCATCGCCGACCTCACGGCTGAGAATCACTACGACCAGCTCACCGCAATCCTCAAGGCGCGCGGCATGGGCCGCTACACCGAATCGCATGAGGGCGGCCGGGCTTTCATCGCCGACGGCATGGAGGTCAAGCGCGCCGCCGACGTCCCGATGAGCGCCATGTGGCTCGAAGAGCCCGGCAAACCCAGCCAAGGAGGCGAAGCCGATGTCCGTGAGTCCGCCTCGGTAGCCCACATCTACGGTCAGAACCTGGTCGCGGCCGAGTCCCTGACCGCTTACCTCCACGCCTGGCAATATTCGCCCGAGACGCTGAAATCCACCGCCGACCGATTGATGGCGAACGGTCTGAACCGATTCGTTATCCATACCTCGGTCCACCAGCCCGTCGATGACAAGATCCCGGGCCTCGGCCTCGGGCCCTTCGGCCAGTGGTTCACCCGGCATGAGACGTGGGCGGAGCTGGCTAAGCCGTGGACGACGTACCTGTCCCGCAGTTGTTATATGCTCCAGCAGGGGAAGTTCGCTGCCGACGTCATTTATTATTACGGCGAGGATTCGAACATCACGGCCCTGTTCGGCCGCCGGCTGCCCGACATTCCGGCCGGTTATAACTTCGACTTCGTCAATGCCGATGCACTCGTGAACCGTCTGTCAGTGACCGAGGGGAGAATCACGACCACAACCGGCATGAGCTACCGGGTGCTGGCGCTCGACCCGAACAGCCAGCACATGTCGCTCGCCGTGCTGCGGAAGATCCGCGAATTGGTGAAGGCCGGCGCTGTCGTAGTGGGTCCCAAGCCTATCGAAAGCCCCAGTTTGGCCGATAGCCAAGCGGAGTTCCGCGCCATCGCCGATGAGGTTTGGGGGGGAAGCATTGGAAAGGGAAAGGTATACGGAGGCCAGACAATTGCGGAGGCGCTGGACGCGCTCCAGGTGGGGCCGGATTTCGAGTACACCAAGCCGCAGCAGGACACGAGCCTTAGGTTCGTCCACCGCAGGCTCGCCGACGGCGATGTCTATTGGGTGAGCAATACCAATAATCGGCCGGAAATTTTGGAGGCGACCTTCCGCGTGGAGGGCAAGGACCCCGAGATCTGGCATGCCGATAGCGGCATCGTCGAGCCGGCTCCCTATAGCATCGCCGACGGACGCACCACGGTTCCGCTTCGCCTAGACCCCAATGGGTCGGTGTTCGTTGTCTTCCGCAAAGCGGCTGCGGCGCCGTCGCGCCCGCTGCCCGTGCCGGCTGAAGCCTGTCTGGCGAGCATCACCGGAGCATGGGACGTTGCCTTCCAGGCCGATCGGGGCGCACCGGCCAAGATTAGTCTCGACAGCCTGAGCTCGTGGAGCGAAAGCTCTGACCCCGGCGTGAAATACTTTTCCGGTACGGCGACGTACACCAAGACCATCCAAGCGCCGGCGGACTGGTTCAAGCCCGGGGCAAAACTGTGGCTCGACTTGGGCGACGTAAAGAATTTGGCCGAGGTTTCGGTCAATGGCAAGCCTCTCGGCATCCTGTGGAAGCCGCCGTTCCGCGTTGACGTGACATCCGCGCTCAAAGCCAGCGCCAATACCCTCGAAATCAAGGTGACCAACCTCTGGGTTAACCGGCTGATCGGCGATCAGCAGCCCGGCGTTGTGAAGAAGTATACATACACGGCGATGCAGTTCTACAGCGCCGACTCGCCCCTGCTTCCCTCGGGCATCATCGGTCCCGTGCTCATCGTGAGATCCGAATAGTAATTACTTATAGGCTTCGCCCCTTGGAGCTATGTCCAATATCTTGATGAGTTCCTCTTCCATCACAAATATGACTCTGTATGAGCCCACCCGGAGCCTGAAGATATTCTGAATTTTCCGGCCCTTCATCTTTTTAATATCCCCTTTTGCGGGGAGGCGGTTGACGGCTTCAAAAACCCTCCGTTTTGTCTTTGCGTCAAGTTTCTGAAGATAGCTGAAAGCCGTCCGGCTATAAAAGACAATCATAATCCCAGCAGTTTTTTGACTTTTGAGGAGGGAATGAATTCATCCGTTTCGAGTATCCTGAGGAGCTTCTTTTCTTCTGTTTCTTGGAGCAGGATTTCCGCCTTTTTATCGAGGTTTCTTTCCATCCATTCCCGCAGCGCCTTTCTGACAATTTCCGAGATACTGGCCCGCCTGAGAAAAGCCATCGCCCTGGCCTTATCGTAGAGATCACTGTCCATTATGATATTGACTCTTTTCATTTTGGCTTTTTCCATAAGTATGTATATACATCATTACACAATTTTCTTCAACCTCATCGACAGTCTGCCCCTCACACCAGATTAAGACGATCAGAAGACGAAAAATTCTCAACGGGAGAGATAGTTGCGATTTTAACCCTTGGGCTTCATGAGCTGGATATAGGGCGGATAGTCGGCGAGGGATTCGAAGTCTTCCGTGGGATGGATGGAGGGATACGTATAGCCCTGCTTGATCGCCTGACGGAGGAGACTCACCGCGCCCTCCTTATCGCCGAGCAGAGCGGCGATCCGCGCCCGCCAATAGGTCGGTTTTCCGAAAAGGTAAGGCCTTTTATCGCCTCCAAGCTCTTTGGAGATCCTTAGCGCTTCTTCTTTATTCCCCATCCGGACCGCGACCGATCCGAGATATCCCAAATAGTCGATATTATCAAGGATATCGGCGTGGAGTCCTTCGAACAGCATCTTAGCCTCTTTCCATTTCCCGAGAACATAGAAAGCGCTGGCCTGGCTATATCGGTTTTCTTCGGACGTTTTTTCTTGTTCAGGCCGCGCCTCGAACCACTGAATCGCCTGGCTTAAAGCGCGAACGGCATCCTCCCTAAACCCTTGGGCCCTCAACTCCCTTCCCATGTCCAGCATGATAATTCCCGGGGAAAAACCGCTCTCGGGTGGCAAGGTTTTGCTTTCTTCAAAGAGCCTTTGAAGGTCTTGCATCCGGCCTAAGGCGGCCAAAGATCGGGCTTCACAATAGAGCCGTTCGAAAAGCTCTGGAGAATGTCTTCGGCCACGGCGGGCTTCTTTCAATTCCTTCTTATAATCTCCGAGCATATGGTGGGCCATCGTAAGGACCCACCAATAGCCCCAGTTTTCATACACTTCAGAAAAGGGATCAAGGCCATTCAGAAGGTCAATGGCTTCCTGGGGGCAATTAGAGTGAACCGCCTCAAGCGCGTTTTGATAAATCCAATCCCACGTTTTATGATCGGAGATGATCTGCCGGCAACTCCGAAGCGAAGCCTCATTATCTCCCCGGTACCAGGCTTGCACTATATCCAAGAAGAAGCGCTCTCCTGTGGAGAGCTCCGCTCTAGATTTCGCCACTTCCTGGGCGAGCTCATCCGCCCTGGCGTATTGGCCCTGATTCGACAGAGCGACACAAGCATAGATTAAAGCCACCTTGAGACTGGGATCGCGTTCTTCCGCCCGGAGGAAATGCTCAACGGCCTTTGGAAATTCTGAGCGGTAAAATGCTTCCGAACCCTCAATGTATTCCCTATATGCCTCATATTTGGGGGGCTCTTTCAATAAGGAAAGCCAG
>Ga0315277_10012925_pt1 | contig 10433 bp, 7 predicted proteins | sample YL17G05_15_MG_FD_203695 | JGI IMG/M metagenome (GOLD analysis project Ga0315277, IMG submission 203695) | Sediment microbial communities from Yellowstone Lake, YNP, Wyoming, USA - YL17G05_15 | ecosystem: Environmental > Aquatic > Freshwater > Lake > Sediment | place: USA: Wyoming | collected...
GACTATCCCTTTCTCTTTGATTGATTGCTGGGGAGGCAGCAGGTGATGCTTCTCGAAGAACTTGATGAGCTGGTCCCTTCCAGAGTCGTCCAGGGATTTCTTGATCACGGCCGGCTTCTTCCAGAACTGTTGTCCGAGGGGGGCAACGGTCCTCTTGCCTTCGATGTGGAGCACCACCATGTCGTGCTTCTTCGAGAAGAACTTCTCCCTCTCGCTGGGTGGAACCTCTATACCCCTGGACCGATTGGGGCCTTGCCAGATCGTGCAGTCGAATGTGTCTCCAGTGGCTGATGTGGGGGTCGTGCCAGCCGCCCTTGGGGGATATGTCAACACATGGCAGCTGGGACAGAACATGTCCTCCGTCTCTTTTCTGCACCTATGACAAACACGCAGGCCAAGCCCTCCCTTTTCGATGCGGTTAATCCAGTATCCTTACATCAAAGTTCGTATTGGCAGGAGAGCACTGCGACATCAACTCGAACGATATCGGGCCATTGTTTAAGGCATATGCGTGCGATTCCGTGCCCATCGGAGGTAACAATCGTGGCGAAAATTCTGATATGCTACTACTCCCGCTCAGGGAACACGAAGAAGATGGCCTACCTAATCCAGAAGGGGGTCATGGATGAGAATGTAGAAGTCGATACGAAGAATGTCAAAGACGTCAAGGTGGACGACCTCAGGATGTACGATGGGATAATCATCGGCTCGCCAACGTACTATGGGGGGCCAGCTGCACCGATAAAAGACCTGCTGGACAAGAGCATCAAGCACCATGGGAAACTGCAGGACAAGGTCGGTGGAGCTTTCTCCTCAAGTGCAAACGTCGGCGGTGGGAATGAGACGACCATCATAGCGATCCTGCAGAGCCTGCTGATCCATGGCATGATAGTCTGCGGCGATTCCTTGGGCGATCACTACGGACCCGTGGCGATAGAGAAGCCAGACAAGAGGGCGGAGGCTGTCTGCATCAGGTACGGCAGGCGCGTTGCGAAGCTGACCAAGAAGCTTCACGCCTGACCCTTAGATCCTCTTAGGTACGGCCCAGGGATCCTGGAACGAGAGCCCTTCGAACTCCTCGGATACCTTGCCAGTCGTCGCGTATCTGTAGAGCGCTGCGACCAACACTGATTGTGCCGCCGAAGCGACCAGTCCCAGTACAAGCCAGTAGACTATGGCGATCACGATACCGATCACGATCGACCATACGGTCATTATCAGGAGTCCGATGATGATGGGTATGAGGCCCGCGAGGCCCAGCAAGACGAAGATCGCCCCTAGTCCAAGGTTGCCCACGAGCGCCTCCCCCCAAGTGTTCTTCAGGATCGAGACGCTCCTCTTGAGCGAGGCCCATGGGCCTAGCTTCTCGTAGATGAACACGGGGATGACGAAGTAAGTCGCAATCGTGAAAGCGGCTCCGAGCGCTCCAACGAGCATCTTCCCGATGAACCCGACCCTCTCTTGGATCGCCCTCAATATCAACCCGACGGTGGCCGCGAATATCGCCCAGAGGATGATCTGCTTGATGTTCTGACCTGCGATTCTGAAGCCGTCTGCAACCGTAGGGTCTCCTCCGTTCAGCCTGATCGTCGCGCAGCCAATGACGGCGGCGTTGAAGAATATTGAAATGAAGAAGGTTACGAAGTAGAAGACAGCAAAGAACACATAGAATACCCACTGGTTCGCACTGGAGGTGAGACCGTCGAAACCCCATGTGAAGAACGCCCCTACGAAGAAGCTTGCCAGAATCAGTAGTGTTGTCAATCCTGACAAGAGCGGGAATATCAGGATCTCCTTGTCCTTTCGTATGACCCGCAAGCTCATCTTGGCTAGCTTCCAGCCTCGTCCGATGCGTCCCATAGTTCCAGCCCCTACAACTCAGGGTTCGGATTACCGTGCCACTACATAAAATCGCTTGAGGACATCTGTGCTGTGCGCGCTCAGGATGCCCTCGCTCAGAGCCTGGTCAGGTCATCATCCTCATCGGGCTTTTTCCGAGCGGGTTTCTGAGGCTCTTTGTACCTCTTGCGAGGCCTCTCATCCGGTTCCTGTTCGACCTCCTCTTCAGGCTCTTCCTCGGGTTCACGTCCTCGGGAGCGGCTCTTGTCTCCGGCATCCTCTACCGCGTGCAGGGGCGTGTTGCACCTCGGACATCTGTCGGATCCTCTGATGCATTCCTTGCAGAGCACCGCCTTGCACTTGCCGCACCTCGCGATTGCAATGCCTCCATGGAACAGACATCTGCGTCCGACAAGGTCCGATTGCACTTCCTGGGGCGCTCGCTCGGGTTCCTTCCCGGGCCGTTCCCTCGACGGCTTCGGACGCGACCTCTCTCTAGGCACCTCGGTCTCGCGGCTGTATCTCTGGGCTGCCCTTGGTTCACGCTCTTCCTCGTATCTCTCCTCAGGCTGAGCCTCTTCCCTACGTCTCTCTCTCCTCCGCTCTGGTGGGTAGGAAGGCTCCTCAGTCAAGGGTCTCTCGCGCCTGGCCGCGCGCTCGTCATACGGAGAATAGTGTCCGTAGCTCTCGCTGACGATGGATCTCAGTGCTACGGTCGGCGTGGCGAATCCCGCCCCTTCGAAAGTCTGCAGAATCGTGACTATCTGTCTTGCCCAGTATGCCCCGATGCCGAGGTTCCTTATCAGCCCGAGGACGTTCTTCTGGTCGTTCGGCAGCTCGAGCGCCTGTCTGAGCAGGGCCTCGGTCTGTGGATCAGTCGATTTCGTGCTGAACTCGTGTTCCTCGACGGCCTGGATGTAGCTGAGTATCTTCTTGGCGCTCGAGATCCTGATGTCAGGGAAGTTGACCGTGATGTCGCAGAGCCTCAGACCATGCTCAGCAAGGTCGCGCTTGTCCATCGTGTTCACGAGGACCTCCCTGGACATCTTCTCGTACCTGTCTGATTCCTCCCTCGTAGTGCCGGTGAGGCTGATGTTCTCCTTGCCGCTGAGGAATTCGAGGACATCTCCAAGGAAGGCATAGGGGATCCCGCATACCTTGAACGCCTCCTCCTTTGTCACCGGTCGGCCATGGGCGTATTCGAACTCGAGCACGGAGCGCGCATAGTCCTCGATCTTGTTCTTTCGGATGTCTTCCTCAGCCTGCTTCCTGCCCTCTGAGGCGGCCTCGAAGTATGGGTCGATGCTGAGCGCGTGGTCGAAGCATCGCAAAGCGGGTTCTGCCCGGCCGAGGGCCAGCAGAACTTGCCCCTTGCTCTTCCACGCCTCCTTGTCGTTCGAGTCCAGGCCGATCGCCCGGTCGTATGAGCCCACCGCCTCTTCGAAAAGACCCTGCTTCTCCATCGCAAACCCTTTGCTCATCCATATTTTCGGGCTGCTGCTGTCGAGGTCAAGTGCCTTGTCGAAGCAGGCGTTTGCATCCGAGAACCTGCCAATCTCAAGGTGCAACAGGCCGAGCCTGTACCATGCCGGTTGGTCATCGGGGTCGGTCTCCAGGGCCTTCATGTAGGATCTCACTGCTTCCTCCTTGTCGCCCATCGCCTCGAAGCCCTTCGCCCTGCTCTTCCAGACGTCCTTGTCGTTCGAGCCGAGCTTGATCGCCTCGTCGAATGCCCCGAGCGCTTCAGAGACCCTGTTGAGCTTCAGCAAGGCCATGCCCATGTACTTGTAGGTGGACGCATCCTTTGGGGCCAGCCTCTGCGCCTCGTTGAAGGACCCAATGCTGTCGTCGAATCTGCCGAGGCTGGCAAGCGCTCTGCCTTGGTTTGTGTGGAACTCGGCAACGTTGGGCAGGATCTTGATCCCTTTCTTGAAATCCGCGAGCGATTCCTCGAACCTTCGGAGCTCGAGGTAAGCCTTTCCTCTGTTGTTCAGCACGAATGGCTGGTTGGAGTCTAGCTTGATCGCGTAGTCGAACGCCTCCGCTGCCTGAGCGGGGTTGCCGGCGCCCAATAGCAGGAGCCCCTTCCTGTTCCAGAGGAAGATGTCCTTCGGGTCGAGAGTGAGAGCAGTCTCGTAGCTTCTGATGGCCTCGTCCGCCTTCCCCAACTTCTCCAGCGCGTTCGCCCTGTCCGCCAAGGCGTTCTTGTTCTTCGGACTGAGTCGCAGGATGTGGTCAGCGACCGCGACCACAGGCTCAGGATCATCGAGTGCGATCAGCGCCATCTTCTTCAGCTCAAGCGTGTCGAGGTTGTCCGCATCGTGCTCAAGGGCCTTGTTGAAGCAGACGAGCGCCTCGTTCGTTCGTTTCAGGAATAGCGCAGCGCTGCCCTTGTCGATCAGAGCGTCTCTGTCCTTGGGGGCCAACTGGAGTATCTCGTTGCAGACCGCGACTACCTCTTCGTTCCTTTTCAGCGATTTCAGCAGATGTTTCTTCGAATTCAAAACGGCCAGGTTCCTCGGGGATAGTTTGAGGGCTTCGTTGTATGCCCTAAGGGCATCATCCGGTTTGCCAAGCTTTGTGAGCAGCGCGCCTTCCTTGACTCTGAACTCCGGCATGGTGGCCTTGAGCCTGATTGCCTCCTGGGCTGAGGAGAGCGCGTCCTGGCTTCGGTCGAGCCAATCAAGCGCCACTGCCCTCTGGAACCACACATCGGCCTCTTTTGGGTCCAATTGAAGCGCATGCTCGTACGCCATCAGGCCCTGTTCGTAGCGCTTCAGCTCGATGAACGACCGGCCGAGTCTAGAGAAGCTCGCCTGATCTTTTGGATCAAGGTCTACCGCTTTCGAGTAGGCCGCTGCAGCCTCTTCGTAGTCCTTCGCATTGAAGCTGGCCTCGCCTCTGATCTTCCACAATGCGTGATTCGTCGGGGCTACCTGTATCCCCTGCTTCGAGTAGTCCATGGCTTCTTTTGCCTTGCCAGCTCTGAGGAACAGAGCAGCCATGTTGAAGAATATCTCCGGGTTCTTGGAATCGTGTTTCAACGCGATCCTGTACGCCGCCTGGCTTTCCTCGAACTTGTCCGCTCTGTCCAAGGCGACCGCTTTGTCGAAGTGTGCGACTCTGTTGTTATCATCGATGGCGATTATCTTGTCGCAGGTGTGCACCACCTGGTCGTCCTTCTGTAGTCTCTTGTACGCATCCTTCAAGCTTTCAAGCAACGGCAGTGGATCCGGTGCTGTCCTCAGAGCCTTCTCGAATGTCTTGATGGCTTCCTGAGTGTGGTCGGATTTCAGCTGCGCGACTCCCTTGTCGTGCATGGTTGCATAGTCGTTTGGGTCGACTTCGAGAATCCTAGTGCACCAAGCGATGAGGTCGCCGTGCCTGCCCAACATGATCAGGCACTCCTTCTTCAGGATCATCGCCTCTTTCAGTTTCGGCGCCAGGTTGAGAGCCGCATCAGAGAAGGTCAGCGCCTCATCGTATCTCTTCAACGCATACAGAGCCTTCGCCTTGTCCAGGAGAGAATCGTGGTCCTGAGGGTTGACCAGGAGTATCTTGTCGCAGACGTCGATCAGGTCCGCGTAGCGCGCGATCTTCAGCAGAGTCTTCTTCTTGTTGCTAAGGACATTGATGTCGTTTGGGTCGATCCTCAACGCTTGGTCGAAGGATTCCAGAGCCTTGTCGTGCAGATCAAGCTCCTCCTGAACTACCCCGAGTTCGTTCCAGACGACCTTGTTCCCCCGATCGATCTCAGAGGCCCTGGTGAAGTTGTTCAGCGCCTCCTCGCGCATGCCGTGCTTGTGCAGGATCCTGCCGAGGTTGTCCAGGCAGTAGACGTCGTTGGGGTCGATCTTGAGGGCGGAGTTGAGAGCATCGATTGCCTGCTCGCTCTTCCCCGCGTAGTTGAGCGCAGCCGCCATGCCTATCCACAGATCCTTGTCCTTTGGCTCGATGTCAATTCCTGACTGGAATGTGCCCACGGCCTCGTCGTACCTCTGCAACTTGCTCAGTGTTGATCCTTTCCTCTTGATCAAATCTAGGTCGTTGGGCGAGTGTGCGAGCATTTTGTCAAGATGGCGAATGCCAAGAGGGTTGATTGCGAGGGCGCGCTTGTAGCTCTCGATCGCGCCAACGAAATCTCCTCCGGCATCCTGTGCCTCCCCGAGCGCTGACCATAGGCTTTCTGCATCGGGCGATACTGCAACTGCGTTCCTAAGCGACGCGAGAGCTTGCTCGGTCATGCCGAGCCTGAGCGCCGAACGCCCTTCCACGCCCATTGCCACGGCGTTCTTCGGGTCCAGCTGAAGGGCGACCTTCGCTGCGTCCTGCGCCATCTGCGCCCTGTCGTGGGCAAGGTAGCCGTCGCCCAGCTGGGTGAACACCTTGGAGAAGTCCAGTCTCATCTTCCCTATGAAAAGCATGTTCTCTTTGAGGAGCGCACTGATCTTCTCGAGTTCCGCGAGAGCATCATTCGATCTGCCGCTCCCGTCGAGCGAATCCGCTCTTGCCAGCTCTTTCTTGGATCTCTCGAGAAGCTTCTTCTCTTTGTTCAAGAGGGTGTCAAGTAGGCCCAAAGCAGTCCACCTGGCTGATTGCGACTTAATACCCTTGGCTTGATAAAAGAGTTTCCAGCATCTCGTCTGACCGATTCCGGAACGGATACGGAAGCGCGAGTGTCTTGTCCGACGTGAAATTCTCACGAATTTGTCGTTCGATGCAAGACCCAATAGGTCCAGTGTCAGAAATCTCGTAGAGATTTCTCATGTGTGATATGTCCCAAAGTCAGACGAATCTGGCCAATGATTGCGTCATTCGGGCAATGTATAAATAGATGTGAGCGACATACGGTGAAACAGCTGACAAATCGTCAGACAAAACTGTTTAGGATGGGATGCAATGAAGCACAGGGACGCGTTGAAGGCAGCAGTCCGAAATGTCCAAGCGATACAGTGGGCGAAAACCCACACACTTCAGGACCTCGAGGATCTCGTGAGCGAGATGTCGAGCCTTGGAGAAGATGTTACGGACATCTCACAGCTCCTGAATGATCTGTCTGAGATAGATCGGAGTCTGCAGGCCGATATGAGCGTCTCTCTTGAGCCCGAGGCAAGTGAAATCGCAGGATAGGTGTTTGAAATGGTACGACTGAGGAGAGCCAAGTCAAAGAAGATGACGGACGACGAGGAATTCACCGACAGCTACGCAAGAGCGAAGGTTGTTGGTTTCCACCCGCACTGCTTCGTCCAGCCACTAGCACTGGCGGAGTCGAGGCAGTTCGACGAAATGTATGCCTTGGCGCACACCCCTGTGCTCGGAGAGAACGAGGACGAGGCTTAGACCAATTGCAGAATTGCGAGACGGGCTAAACTGAAACTCAAAGGAACGAAAGTGCAGGTGCTGGGATTTGAACCCAGGTCGTTGGCTTTCGTCCCTCTCCAATTTTATATTCTTTTCTGGAAGAGATGGAAGGCCAAAATCCTAACCAGCTAGATTACACCTGCTCATTGTTGGGAAGCACGTTCCTTGATAAATACGTGTTTGTGGTTCTGTTGCACTATCGGGTGGTGACATCTATGTCACCTCAACAACGCCACTCGTTCCATTCGGCTCCGACCGTGCGGCCATCGCTGGCTCGTATAGGATCATCATCACGTCATACTGGAACGCGCCGGGGTCGAACCGTAGACCCCCTGCCATCCCCTTCGAGATGGCTGTTTGCAGCAGGTTGATGCTGGCATTGATGTGCCTGTCGAGTCGCCAGCCACACTCACACACGAACTCCGCACCCATTCGGGAATATCGTATCCTCCCACATATCGGGCACGTTCTGCTGCTGTTTCTTGGGTCGACCTTGACCACTGGGACGCCTCTCCACTGTGCTTTGTACTCGATGATCTGATGGAGCTTCCTTCTGGGCCACATGCTCAGGCGCCGATTCAACTCCTTGTTCCTTTTCGGCCTCATCCCCTTCAGGTCCTCAAGAACAATCGCAGATCTCCGCTCTTCCGCGAACATGAGGACCGAGTTCGCCACCTGGTGGAGCCTGGAGTCGATTCGATGGTGCTCCCTCGCTCCTTCCGTTCTGCATAGGTTTCTTGATGTTCGGCGATCGTGCGCTTTCTTCTTCTGGAGCCCCTTGCGCCTGTCGTGGTGCCTCTGTTGGATGATGGCGACGTCAGGGAATTTTGCTCTGGCCGCCTTGGCGATATCGCCTTCAACGAATATCCCGTCCAGGCTCCGCTCGTTCGTGTCGAGCGAGAGAGCAGATTCGGGCAAGAACGGCTTGGGCGCATCCTTCCTGAATGCCACTATGACTCGATCCGGAAGAACGGTCAGCGATCCGAGGCAGAGGGCCATGTCGTCCAGATACTTCCGATGATACTGGCTGACGACAAGTCTCAATTCGACATGGCAGCCAGCCCTGATCGGAAGATCGATGACTCCCGACTTCCGATCGAGCTTGTAGGCCTGGTTCTCAGCTTTCATAAGCAGACGCATGACATAGGGGATCCTGCAGGTGACACCTTCACGTGCGCGCTTGCGGTGGTTCTTGAGAACGTTCCCAGCCACTTCGAACGCCGAGACCAGATGCTGGGAGTACATCCTCGGGTGTTCTCGGCGAAAATCCTTGTACGCGATCTTGACCATGGCGTTCCTCGATGTGACTCGCGCTTGAAGGCCTGCCCGGATCGCGTTGTTGACGGCCAACCTGAAGTCTTCGAGCAGCAACTTCGCTTCGGACGGAAGGCCCGATTCCAGACGGAAGACGACCCCCTTCACCAGCATCCAGTCCTTGACAACAACTGGCATATTATGCATCTCTGACTACATGTAGCTCCTAGAAGTCGAAATCCCAATTCCTTGAAATTGGAAAGAAGCCAGTAAGCCGGGAGTGGGGTAGGCCGGATTTGAACCGACGGTCACGTGGTCCCGAACCACGGATCATACCAAGCTAGACCACTACCCCTTGGTGTCGAAGCGATTGGGGATAGACGGGCTTTCGTATTTATCCATAGTGCATGTCTCTCGTAATGAATTTGTACACTTGTCGCCCTGCGGTTTTCGCGCAGATTTCGAGGCAAGAAGAGTCTCGCGACGTGTTCGAAATCCTGACATGCAAACCCTCATTCCGCTGTAGCCAGATGCATTCGTCTTTTGCCGATAGTCAGATACGACAAATATAAATATCGACAATCGTCTCCTAACAGCATGCGGGACCAGGTAAGAGAGAAGATTGCGGGTGAGATCTGCCTCTCTGAAGAGCCGGGAAAGACGATTCGGAAGTGGAGGGAGCAGTTCGATATTTCTCAGCAAGAACTCTCCAAGCATCTCGGCATCTCCCCATCGGTGATAAGTGACTACGAAGCGGGCAGGAGGAAATCTCCCGGCATCGTTACGGTCAGGAAGATAGTGGATGCGTTCCTGGACATCGACGAGAAGACCGGTGGAACGATCCTCAAGCAGTATTCTCTCGCGGCCAAGACCGACTCGATCATCTCGATAAAAGAATTCGCCGTCGAGATCCTTGCTTCGGACCTTGTGGACAAGATCGAAGGCGAGAGCCTGACACCAGCAATACCGCTAGACAAGCACATCCATGGCTACACCGTGATCGACAGCATCAGGGCGATCACATCGCTGAGTTCCTTCGACTATCTCAAGATATACGGATGGAGCAGCCAGAGGGCGCTCATCTTCACAGGCGTGACTTTCGGCAGATCCCCCATGATTGCGATCAGAGCCCATCCGCTTAAGCCTGCGATGGTCGTGTACCAGAAGCCCGAGCAGGTCGACGAACTTGCGATTCGTCTTGCCGAGCTCGAGGGAATTCCACTCATACGTACACAGATGGCAATCGGAGACCTTGTGGAGGAGCTCCAATCTCTTGGATGAGGAGTGTTAGGGGATGTCTGTATGAAAGTCGGAATAGTGAGTTACGGAGCGTATGTGCCACGCTACAGGATAACGCCCGAGGAGATCGGGAAGGTCTGGGGAGTCGACGGTAAGTCCATGAGCAAAGGACTGATGATCAACTGCAAATCGGTCCCATCACCTGATGAGGACACGATCACGATCGCCGTCGAGGCTGCCAGGAACATGATGAAGCGGTGCGAGGTGAATCCTCAGGACATAGGAGCGTTGTATGTCGGCTCGGAATCTCACCCCTACGCCGTCAAGCCGAGCGGAACCATCGTCGCCGAAGCCATCGAGGCATCTCCTCACCTCACTGTCGCGGACTATGAGTTCGCGTGCAAGGCTGGGACCGCAGCAATTCAGACGTGCATGGGTCTCGTTGGTTCGGGCATGGTGAAGTACGGAGTGGCGATAGGTGCCGACACCTCGCAGGGCGCACCCGGTGACGCTCTGGAGTATTCGGCATCTGCTGGCGGAGCAGCATTCCTGATCGGCGCGGAGAAGATGATCGCGACAATAGACCGCACATACTCCTATACGACCGATACTCCCGACTTCTGGAGAAGGGAGGGCGAGATGTACCCCCGTCACGGCGGCAGATTCACTGGAGAACCAGCATACTTCAAACACGTTCTGAACGGCGCCAAAGGCCTGATGGAAAGGACAGGCTCCACAGC
>Ga0315277_10012927_pt1 | contig 10433 bp, 10 predicted proteins | sample YL17G05_15_MG_FD_203695 | JGI IMG/M metagenome (GOLD analysis project Ga0315277, IMG submission 203695) | Sediment microbial communities from Yellowstone Lake, YNP, Wyoming, USA - YL17G05_15 | ecosystem: Environmental > Aquatic > Freshwater > Lake > Sediment | place: USA: Wyoming | collected...
ATCATCCAGCGCGAGGTCGGCAGCGACACCGCCACCTTTGCGAATGCTCTCCGGCACGTCTTGCGTCAGGACCCGGATGTCATCCTCATCGGCGAGATGCGCGACCTGGAGACCATCGGCGCCGCCATCACCGCCGCCGAAACAGGCCACCTGGTCCTTGCCACCCTTCACACCACCAGCGCCGCGCAGACCGTGGACCGCGTAGTGGACGTCTTCCCGCCCCACCAGCAGGAGCAGATACGCGTGCAGCTTTCCACCGTGCTCGAGGGCATCGTCTGTCAGACTCTGATCCCTCTCGCCGACGGCAAGGGCCGCACCTGCGCCCAGGAGATTCTGGTCGCCACGCCCGCCATCCGCAACCTCATCCGAGAGGCGAAGACCCACCAGATGCCCTCCGTGCTCCAGTCCAGCGCCTCGGAAGGCATGCAAAGCCTGGACCAGGCGCTGAAGAACCTGGTCACCCAGGGCAAGATCACCCCGCAAGCAGCCATGGCCGTCGCCAGCAACCCGGCCGACTTCCAGATGTATATGCGCATCCGCTGACGCCGCGATCGCCGATCGCAAATCCGAGATCGCACGCCCTTCTCCGCCTACGGGCTGCCCGCGCACCTGGCCGCCTACCTCCGAACTGCCGTTTTCATCCTGCCAACACACCGCTCGCCAGCTTAATCGCAAACCACCCGTTTCGCGCTGAAGTCGCCACCATGAAAAGCACGTAACTTCCTTGCCTTGCGCGGCAAACCCTTGACACATGCGTGTATAATATAGCGGGCCGCGTCTGGGCGAGACAGTTGCGTGCCTCTACATCCTCGGAGCGAAGCCTTGAAGCGAGTACCGGCTCGAGAGATAGCCTGCCGCATCGCCGACCTCTGCATTCAGGCGTGCACCGTGCTGCCCCCTGATGTGGTGGCCGCGCTGGCAGAGGCGCGGGAGCGCGAGCAGTCGCCGGTCGGCCGGCAGATCCTCGCCCGTCTGATCGAGAACTCCTCCATCGCGGCCGAGGAGGGTATCCCGATGTGCCAGGACACCGGCGTCGCGGTGGTGTTCGTGGAGATCGGCGATGAGGTGCGAGTGACAGGCGGCCGCCTGCGTGATGCCATCGCCGAGGGCGTTCGGCAGGGGTATGACAGGGGCTATCTGCGCAAGTCGCTGGTGGTCAGTCCTCTGGACCGGCGCAACACCGGCGACAACACGCCGCCCGTGATCCATACGGAGGCGGTCCCCGGAGACTCGCTGAAGATCACGGTGGCAGCGAAGGGGGCCGGCTCGGAGAACATGAGCGGCCTCAAGATGATGGCCCCCGCGGACGGCGTTCAGGCCGTCAAGCGGCTCGTTGTCGAGCTGGTGGAGAACGCGGGAGCGAGCGCCTGCCCACCCCTGGTCATCGGGGTCGGGTTGGGAGGCACCTTTGAGCAGTGCGCGCTTATCGCCAAGCAGGCGCTCATTCGCCCACTGTCTCAGCGTAACGCTGAGCCGGCCGCGGCCGCGCTGGAGGTGGCGCTGCTTGAGCTGGTCAATGCCACCGGCATCGGGCCTATGGGCGTCGGTGGGCGGATCACCGCCCTGGCGGTAAACGTGGAAACACGCCCCTGCCACATCGCCAGCCTCCCGGTGGCCGTCAACCTTCAGTGCCATGCCGCCCGTCATGCCTCGTTTGAGTGGTGAGCACATGAGCGCGCATGTTATTCAGGACAGCCCCATAGAGCTGATCACGCCGCTGTCGAAGGCCGACGTGCTCGCACTCCGCGCCGGCGACCAAGTGCTCATCAGCGGCGTAGTCTACACCGCCCGCGACGCCGCCCACCAGCGCATGGCGGAGGCGGTGGAGCGCGGCGAGGAGCTGCCGTTCGATGTGAAGGGACAGGTCATCTACTACGTGGGTCCAACGCCCACTCCGCCCGGGCGCGTCATCGGCTCCGCCGGCCCCACCACCGCGCGGCGCATGGACCCCTACACAGCCATGCTTCTCCAACGCGGCCTCAAGGGTATGATAGGCAAGGGACCGCGTTCCGATGAGGTGAGGGCGGCCCTTCAGCATCACCAGGCCGTCTACTTCGGCGCCATCGGCGGCGCCGGCGCGCTGCTCGCCAAGCGTATCGTCTCGGTGGAGATGGTGGCCTACGAAGACCTTGGCACAGAGGCGATCAGGCGATTGGTGGTCAAGAGCTTTCCTGCCGTCGTCGTCAACGACTGCTATGGGGCTGACGCCTATCTCGAAGCGCGGCTGAAGTGGCGGAAGGGGTAGCCACGTGATCGCGATCATTGACTACGGCATGGGCAACCTCCGCAGCGTGCAGAAGGCGCTGGAGCGCGTCGGCGCGCAGGCGCAGATCATCACCTCGCCCGATCAGGCGCAGCGCGCCGCCGGACTCGTGCTTCCCGGTGTCGGCGCCTTCGGGCAGGCGATGGAGCGTCTGCAGCAGGCCGGTTTCGACCGCCTGGTGAAGTCGTGGGCCGCGGACGACCGGCCATTCTTGGGCATCTGCCTGGGCCTGCAGCTTCTGCTCTCCGAGAGTGAGGAGTTTGGCCCCGTGCAAGGGCTTGGTATCATCCCAGGCAAGGTGGTCAGGTTCGCCGGCCGTGCCTACGAGGCCCATGACGGAAACCCCGGCCTAAAGGTACCCCACATGGGCTGGAACCGCATCAAGATCGTCCAGCCGCATCCGGTCACTCTGGGGCTGCCCGAGGACGCCATGACCTATTTCGTCCACTCCTACTACTGCGTGCCCGAAGACCCGTCGTGGACCGCGATCACCTGCGACCACGGGCTCGAGTTCACCGCCGCGGCTGGCCGCGGCAACCTGTTCGCCTCGCAGTTCCATCCCGAGAAGAGCGGCGACGTGGGGCTGCTCATGCTCACCAGCTTCGTCAATCTGGTCCAGCAGAAGGGAGTGGGCTGATGGAGATCGTCCCCGCCATTGACATTCGCGGCGGCAAGTGCGTGCGCCTTCTGCAGGGCGACTACGCGCGGGAAACGGTTTTCGCCGATGACCCCGCCGCGATGGCCCAACACTGGCAGTTGCAGGGCGCCCCTCGCCTGCACGTGGTTGACCTCGATGGCGCGCGTGACGGCGAGCCCCGCAACCTCGATGCCGTGGCCGCCATCGTCACTGGCGTGCGCATTCCAGTGGAGCTCGGCGGCGGCATCCGCAGCCGGCAGGCGGCTCGCTGGGCCCTCGCCATTGGCGTTGACCGCGTCATCATCGGCACCGCCGCCCTGGACCGCGAAGTCGCCGCCGAGATGGCCGCCGCTTTCGGTTCATCTCTGGCCGCAGGCATCGACGCGCGGGACGGCATCGTCGCCGTGCGCGGTTGGCTGGAGAGCACGGAGATCAAGGCCGTCGAGCTGGCGCGCGATCTCGTCAGGCTCGGCATCCACACCATCGTCTACACCGACATCGCCAGCGATGGGATGCTGCAGGGCGCGAACGTGCCGGGGATGCGCGAAATGGTGCAGGCGGTGCCGAACGCGAGCGTGATCGCCTCCGGCGGCATCACCACCGTGGAGGATGTGCGCGCCCTCTACGATGTCGGGTGCGCCGGCGCGGTCATTGGAATGGCCCTGTACACGGGAAAGCTCGGCCTTCAGGAGGCGATGGAGGCGGCATGTTAGCGAAGCGGATCATCACCTGCTTGGACGTTGACCGCGGCCGCGTGGTCAAGGGGTACAAGTTCTTCGATCACGTGGACGCCGGCGATCCGGTGCAGCTCGCCAGGCGCTACAATGACGAAGGCGCGGATGAGCTGGTCTTCCTCGACATCACCGCCTCCCACGAGGGGCGCGGCTTCATGCTCGATGTCGCCTCCCGCACCGCCGAGCAGGTGTTCATTCCCTTCACCGTCGGCGGGGGCATCCGCACCGTAGATGACTTCCGCGCCGTCCTCAAGACCGGCGCCGACAAGGTGGGCGTCACCAGCGCGGCGATCAAGCGCCCGGAGGTGCTCACCGAGGCGGCGGAGCGATTCGGCGCGCAGTGTGTGGTGCTGTCCATGGACGTGAAGCGCGTTGCCGGCACGCCGTCGGACAAGCCGGGGTCGAGGGGCGGCGGTCCAGTGGGTCCGCCGCGGTGGGAGTGCTACATCCACGGCGGCCGCATCGCCACCGGCGTGGACGCCCTGGAGTGGGCGATCAAGGGCGAGAGCCTGGGCGCAGGCGAGATCCTGCTCAACAGCATTGACGCTGACGGCACCCTGGCGGGCTATGACATCGAGCTGGTGCGCACCATCTCCGACGCGGTGCGCATCCCCGTCATCGCCTCCGGCGGCGCCGGCACGCCAGAGCACATCTACCAGGCTCTCACCGAGGGCCGCGCCGAGGCCGCCCTCGTCGCCAGCGTCGCCCACTTCGGCACACATGGGATCGCGGAGATCAAGAAGTACTGCGCGGATAGAGGAGTGTGCGTGAGGCCGGTTAGGCCCGCGTAGGGGCGCATGGCTTGCCCGCCTCCGGAGGGCAATGCGCCCCTACCTGCCGTGCCGGGCGAAGAACTGGTAGTAGCTGAGCTGGTAGTCCGTCGTCTCCAGCCGATGTCCGCTCTCCGGATGGCCGATGATCTCGACGGTTCCGCCGAGCCTGCGCAGAAGCTCAGCGGTTTCTTGCGGCGACGTGACGCGCTCCGGCCTGTCCTTGCCTCCGTAGTGGAACATGACCGGTAGGTCCTTCACCTTCTCAGCAAGCGATTGGTCGTACGCGCCCACCACGAAACAGGCCGCGGCGAACGAGTGGGCGCACGAGGCGGCGATGCGCCAGGCGCCGGCCGCGCCCATGCTGGAACCCATGATGTACACGCGGTCCGGGTCAATGCTGAACAGCTCCTGCGTGAGGGCGAGGGTGTCGAGCACGTCGCGCAGGCCCGCCTCCCGGTAGCCCTCGTTGCAGCGCCCGTAAGGGTACAGCTCGATGAACGAGCCGCGGGGCGAGTAGCGGACGAACTCCCGGTCCCATTCGAAGGTCTGGATGGTCCATTGTGCCTCGTCAATGTCCATCCACGCGCCGTGAAGGCGGAGCATCAGGGGGTAGCGCTTCGTAGGATCGTAGTCGAAGGGAATGAAGAGGCAATAGGGTTGATCGGTGCCGTCCACCGCGCTCCGGTATCCGATCCTGACATCGCCCCTGAAGGCGGCGACTGCCTCGGCGCCGGCGCCACCCTCCATCAGCTCGACCATCTTCGCGGCGCGGTTCAGGGCGCGGGAGAGCTCGGTCATCTTGTCACACCGCAGGTCGTCGGGCTTGTCTCCGCCAACGATGTTGTTGTCGAGGCCGGTCTTGAGGATGTGCTCGGCGGTTCGGATTGCGATCCGCAGACTGGGCAGCAGCAGTCGCGGCTCTCCGCCCGACTGCGCGAAGCGCGCGGCGACGTCCCGGTACTCGGCCAGGGCCATGCGTGCCTCTGATTCCACGGTCTCCGGTTCGGAGAAGACGTCGAAGCGATGTGGTCCCTGGTAATCGTTGTCCGACACAGCGACTGCCTCCTTCGGGCAAATGGCCGGAAACCCGCCTTGGCCAGGCCTCCCTCGTCTGCCTGAGGCGGACCTCGGAGCGCAGCGATCCTGCTTCTGGGGCAGGAGACAGGCTCCTGCCCAACGTAGAGAGGCCGCAGGAGAAGCGGCTATGGGCAAGGCCGACTACAACGAGATTGCAGAGGTATACGACCAGGCGCGGAAGGCGGACAAGCCGCACCTGGAGTGGTGGTACACGCGGCTGGCGGAGGCGGGTGGTCTCGGCCCGGGCAGGCGGCTGATTGACCTTGGATGCGGGACAGGCCGGTTCACGATTCCATTGGTCGAGCGCACGGGCTGCCAGGCAGTGGGCTTGGACAGCTCGCCGGAGATGCTGGCGCGAGCGCGAGAGAAAGACTCGACCGGCCGGATCAGGTGGGTCCTGGGTGATGTCGAGGACCTGAGCCTGGAGCCGGCAGGCTTCGACTGCGCGCTGATGTCGTTGATGATGCACCACCTCCAGAATCACTCTGACGTGTTCCGCCGGGTGCACGATCTGCTGCGGCCTGGCGGTGTCTTTCTTGTCAGGCAAGGCACGCTCGAGCAGATTCTGAACGATGCCATGCATCGGTTCTTCCCGGAGACGATCGGGGTTGATCTGGCGCGCACGCCGATGCGCATGGAGATCGAGCAGTGGCTCCGCCAGGCCGGCTTCGTGGAAGTGGAGGTGGAGCTGATCAAGCAGAAGAGCGCGGAGTCGAGCGAGCAGGTGCTGGATGAACTGCGCCTTCGGGTGTGCTCGGCGCTGCGCTTGATCAGCGATGACGCATTCTACGCCGGGCTGCGGCGGGCAGAGGAGCACGTCCTCGCGCATCCCAAGGATGACTCGCTGACCAGGGATCTGTTCACGCTGTTTGTGGCGAGGAAGGAGAACCACGGATGAACCCCCATTCGGCAGGCTCAGGGCAGGCGGATGGACGCGGTTCCACAGGCTGGGAGCCTGTGCCACTGACGCGGGCGACCCGGCGGGTCGCCCCTACGAGTGAAAGGCCATGGGATACCACGCGGTGCTCTTCGATCTAGGCAATACGCTGCTCGAGTACGGGCTGCACGGGCACTGGAAGGCATTCCTCCGCCAGCGGCTGGAGGAGGTCCACGAGCTGGTGTGCGCGGGCGCGAGTGAGAAACAGGTATCGCCGGCGCTGTTTGTGGAGCAGGCGGCGGAGGTGATCGGGGGCGAGCACGCCAGGGGGCTGATGCACAGCGGAGTGTCCTGGCATCTCGCGGACCGGCTGAGGGAGGCGATGCGGAGACTGGGGCTGGACTGCGATGATGCGCACGTCGCCCGGGTGATGGAGGAGTTCTACCAGCCGATACGGGAGAGCACGCGGCGGTATCCCGATACGGTGGAGACCCTCGAAAGGCTGAAGGGCGCTGGGTTCAAGATGGCGATCATCTCCAACACGCCGTGGGATGGGCCGGGGTATCTGACTCACGGGGACATGGAGAAATGGGGCCTCGATGGCTACTTCGAGGCGACACTCTTCTCAGGCGACCTGCCGTGGCGGAAGCCGCACCCGGAGTTCATGTGGGAGGCCGCGAGGAGGCTGGGGGTTGGCAGGGAGGCCTGCGTGGTGATCGGCAATGACCTCGCCTCTGACATCGGGGGCGCGAATGCCGCCGGGATGGCGAGCATCTGGATGGACCGTGACCGCTCGAGCGGCCCGGAGCCGTGGGCGTCGGCCCAGCCCGACGTGACCGTGGACACGCTCACGCAGGCGGCGGATCACATCGAGCGGTTGAACGCCTAGCAGGAGTCGAGGCGATGGAGAAGCTGGCAGTTGACGGCGGCACACCGGTATGGACGAAGGGGTGGCCCTCGTGGCCGATCGCGGATGAGCGAGAGGTGGAGGCGATCACGCGGGTGGTGAGAGAGGCGAACTGGTGGAGGAACTCGCTGGGACAGGCCACCCAGGAGGTGGGCGACGAGCTTCCCTCAAACTGGGGAGAGGTGGCGAGCTTCCAGAAGCGATTCGCCGCCTGGCATCACTGCCACTATGGGGTCGCCTGCACCAGCGGCACAACCGCGCTGCAGATCGGCCTGCGCGCGCTGGGCGTGAAACCGGGGCATGAGGTGATCGTGCCGGCCTATACCTTCATCGCCACCGCCAGCGCTCCCGCCCTGCTCGGCGCCAGGCCGGTGTTCGTGGACATCGAGCCGGACACGTGCAACATCGCACCGAGACGGGTGAGCGAAGCGATCACGCCAAAGACCAAGGCAGTCGTGCCGGTTCACATGGGCGGGCAGCCGGCGGACATGGATGCCATCAACGAGATCGCCCGAGGTCATGGGCTGTCGGTGCTGGAGGACGCGGCGCAGGCCCATGGCGCGAGCTACAAAGGGCGGAAGTGCGGGTCCCTCGGGGACGCGGGGGCGTTCTCGTTCCAGGTCTCGAAGAACGTGAGCGGGGGCGAGGGCGGGATCGTCACCACCAACCACCTGAGCATCGCGGAGATGTGCGATTCGCTGGTGTGGGTGGGACGGAAGAAGGACGACCCCTGGTACGGCCACCACTACCTCGCCGGGAACGCACGTATGACGGAGTTCCAGGGGGCGTTGCTCAACGTGCAGCTCACGCGGCTGGAGCAGCAGATGGCGCGCAGGACGGCAAACGCACGCCTGCTGGACAAGCTCCTCAGCGGAATCGAGGGGATTGAGCGGCTCCTCCCCCACCCCAACACCACCGTGCATGCGCAGCACCTCTACGCCTTCCGGTATCGGCTGGAAGCGTTCGGTGGGTGGACAAAAGAGCGGTTTCTTGAGGCTGTGAGCGCGGAGGGGATTCCGGTGATGGCCGGGTACGGCACTCCGCTCTACCGTCAGCCGGCGCTGGCCGAGCTGATCCCGGATGTTGAGGAGCTGGCGGCGCGCTGCCCGGTTTCGGAGCAGGCGTGCCGGGACACGATTTGGATCGCCCAGACGGTGCTGCTGGCCGAAGAGGACGCAATGCACTCCATCGCCGAGGGGATCGCGAAGGTGAAGAGGGCGGTACAGGGCTAGCATGGCAGGGGCGCGGCATGCCGTGCCCCTACGAGACTATGGCGGGCGCGCGGCCTCCGGGCTCAGGGCAGATCGTCGCCGTAGTTGAGCATGCCGGTCACGCTCTCTCCGGCGTCCACCAGACCGCAGCCACTGTAGATGTCGGGGCCGGCCGGAGGCAGATCGTCGGCGCCGAAGCAAGGGTCAGGGCCGACTCCTGCGGCGAGCATGAGGGCGAGGGTGCCGGCGACGTGCGGCGCGGCCATGCTGGTGCCGCTGATGGTGGCGTAGCCTCCGCCCTTCCAGGTAGACTTGATGCTCACGCCGGGCGCGGCAATATAGACCTGTGGACCGGGGCTGCTCCAGGAGGCGACTGCATCGTTGGCATCGGTGGCGGCCACGGCGATGACGGAGGAGTAAGCGCCTGGATAGTCCACGGCCTTTCCGTCGTTGCCTGCGGCGGCAACCAACAGCAAGCCCGCGCCCGCCGCGGTGTCGCAGGCGTCGTGGAGTGATTGCGTATCGCTGTTGCTGCCCAGACTCATGTTGGCAATGTCCACGCCGTTGGCGACGGCCCATTCTATGCCCGCGATAATGTCACTCGTATAGCCGGAGCCGGCCTTGTTCAACACCTTGACCCCGTACAGGAAAGCGCTCGGCGCGACCCCGACCACTCCGATGGTGTTGTCGGCGGCAGCGATGATGCCCGCCACGTGGGTGCCGTGACCGTTGTCGTCGTCCCAGGCATTGGGGTCAACCACCCGCCCCTTGCGGACGAAGTTTACCCCGCCGGCGATGTTGCCAACGAGGTCAGGGTGATCCTGATCTATGCCGGTGTCTATGACGGCGACCTTGATCCCCGCGCCGCGGGTAGTGGACCAGGCCCACTCCGCGTCTATGCGGTCCACGCCCCAGGGAAGCTGCTGAGGGGGCTGAGGCGCGGGGCCGGGCTTGCGAAGGGCGTGGACTTCAGCGTCCACCTCCACCCGCGCCACCTCGGCGCGCCGCGCCAGCTGCTTGGCGACTCCAGGAGGAAGGTCGGCGGCAACGCCGTTGACGATACGCAGCGGTCGCAGCGCCTGGCCGCCGACGGCATGTAGGTCCGCCTGCTGCTGGCCTGCGTCCGCAAACCAGGGCTGAAACACCACGATGTGGCGAGTGAAGCTGCCCGACTGGGCCAGCCCTGGTCCGGCAGCCGCCAGCGCAAACAGGCAGATGCCGACAACGAGAATCAGCCTTTGCGTCAATCGCGCGGTTCTCATCATTGCACCTCGCTCCCTCACCCGCCCAGCGTCCCTGGGCACGACTCAAGGATAGCACACCGCCACCACGACGGCAACGGCCAACCCCACCCAAGGAAACGGGGCCAGCGGCTGCGCCGCTGGCCCCGGAGGGGTCGGAAACAGCACGACCTACCCGCCCGGCTCCGCGGGCAAGTCCTTGAGGGCTGCCTCGATTTTCGCGCGTGGGTATTCGTAGTCTTCAAGCTTACCGCTGAGATAGCGCTCGTAGGCGCCCATGTCGAAATGCCCGTGGCCGCTGTAGCCGATGAGGATGCATTTCGCCTTGCCGGTGGCCTTGCACTTGAGCGCCTCGTCAATGGCGACGCGGATGGCGTGGGCGGTCTCGGGGGCCGGGAGATGTCCCTCAGCGCGGGCGAAGGTGACGGCCGCCTCGAAGGTCGGTATCTGGTGGACGGCGCGGGCCTCGATCACCTTCTGGCTCACCAGCAGGCAGAGCTGGGGCGCGTCACCGTGGTAGCGCAGGCCGCCGGCGTGGATGGGCTCGGGCACGAAGGTATGGCCCAACGTGTACATCTTGAGCAGCGGCGTGAGCATGGCGGTGTCCCCGAAGTCATAGCGATAGAGGCCGCGGGTGAGGGTCGGGCAGGCCTCCGGCTCGACGGCGATGATGTCAATGTCCTTGCCCTTCAGCTTGTCCTTGACGAACGGGA
>Ga0315277_10012931_pt1 | contig 10432 bp, 8 predicted proteins | sample YL17G05_15_MG_FD_203695 | JGI IMG/M metagenome (GOLD analysis project Ga0315277, IMG submission 203695) | Sediment microbial communities from Yellowstone Lake, YNP, Wyoming, USA - YL17G05_15 | ecosystem: Environmental > Aquatic > Freshwater > Lake > Sediment | place: USA: Wyoming | collected...
AATCCAGATACCAAGCACTACATTCGCCAGGCATAGAACCAGGCTATTCCTCAGTGGCCGGTTCCCGCGGCAGACCACCATACCTGTCAACCAGCCACATACCAGACCTATTCCCAGACTGCTCAGTACCATAACAATCATAGTTGCTGGGGAAAAACGCTCCTTAATATTTCCACGGATTCCTTCAGTTTATTCGTTCCGCAGACCTGTGCCCATAATATACAGGGAAAACACATGCCCGCGCAACCGATTAAGACTAATGAAATCAAGTTATTGCGAGACCGTCAGGACGACGAAGCAATCCACCACCTTAGTTTCTTAGGCGATGCTATAGATACCTTCTATGGTCAAGCTAGAGACCTGCCCTGAGGTGCTGTCCCCTGCCAGCCATGGGTTTCCCACTCCGATACTTCTCGACGTACTGATTGAAGTCCCAGTTGGCAAAGAATTTTTCGGCGGCCTGTCTGCCGGACTGGTATAAAGCCTCGCTCCGCTCGCGGGATATATTGAATTCTGTGGTTCCAACGCCCAAAGTGGGTATGGGTATGGTGCGGACAAAGTTTTCGTCTTTGATGTACTGCGTATCATGAGCTTCCATCATAGTAGCAAACAAGGCAGTCAGCAAACTGATAGGTCCACGCACCTGGTGTGGCACTTCTTGCTCTGTTTCAGGCTCAACGAGCTTGAAGCCGAAGGTAGGCCACTCCGGTTCGTCTCCATGGGTGTCAAACAGCCAGACGGGAAAGTTGCTCAGTACGCCGCCATCCACAATATAGCTGGTTTGCCCGGTCTTCATATTGCTGAGCTTGACCGGCTCGAAGAAGAACGGAATGCTCATGCTCATCCTGATGGCTATTGCCACATTCAATTCCTCGGGGCGGATACCATAGCCTGATATGTCCTGAGGCAAAACGAGCATCCGACCCCGGGAAATATCAGAGGCAATCACTCTCAGTTTGAAACGGTACTGCTCATCATCCCTGAATTCTGGCACAATAAGGTCACCGAAGGTACTGACGTTCTTTTTAAGGAGTAACTCTCGTATCCAGTCTTCAAAGAATGTGCCCTCATAAATACCTTTTTCAAAAATGACGCTGGCTAATTTCCCCACTAACGGCACTCTGTCCACAAAGCCAGCATCTTTGAGTCTATTGTAGTCCAGCTCAGCCATCACCTGTCTCAGCTCTGTTGCATTGTAGCCAGCCGCTACGAGCGCCGCTACAATGGCTCCAGCCGAGGTTCCGGCCACATTGCTCCATCTGTAGCCCTTCTCCTCGGCCACGGCAACCGCGCCGACCAGTCCTATTCCCTTGACGCCGCCACCTTCGAAGACTGCATCCGCTACGAGTTCGTTTCCAGTGCTCATCTCATTCCCGCCTTTCAATAGGATTCCCTGTCGAGTACTTTTCACCCATTATATACCATGACTATCTTTTGGCCAGCCTGCTTATACGCGACTTGTAATCTGTTATAACCGATTTGACTACCTGGCGTTCCTGAAGATAATGCAGGCTTTCCTTCAACGTCTGCTCTGCCTGTGCTCTCTTCTCCTGCCTTAGATAACAATCGGCCAATCTTATCGATAGACGGTTGTAGGTGATATTGTCAAGAGCCGATACATTCATCTCCGGTAGTAGTTGACGGGCGGTTTCCAGGTGTGTTATTGCTTCGTTCAGGTTTGCCCTCCTGAGGGTTATCACTCTCTTGCCTCTTTTGGTAGCAACCTGTTTGAAAGGGCGGCTCTCATGTATGCCCAGAGCCGCCGCAATATGCCGCACTACCGCCGGGTCGCTCTTGGCATACTTCTGGACTGCTTCTTTCAAGTTTGAGGTAACATCGGGATACCTTTCCGTACCGCCGAAATAAAGGAACTTGGCAGCTCCGTGGCTGAAGACAAGATGTGCCAGTTCTTCGGTGCTGCGCTTGAAGGGGACGGCAACCCTGAGACGGCAGCTTGGCGAAACGATTGTTCCCGTGTTAGTATTGCTGTAATAGGCGCGGACAAGGTATTCTCCTGGCTCCCGGAACTGCGGGCCCTTGGCCCCATAGCTAAGCAGTACACTTTCATATAATGACTCGCCGGCGGCTAATTCCACTTCCTTGGGTGCCGTATCTCTCCGCACGGGTGCGATATAGCGCACTATCTCGCGGTTTGGCCTCGTGATGTAAAGGGTGACGAGGCTGTCCTCCGGCTGAAGCCGGGCATCTACCTTCTGAGCCTTATCCGAAATATTCTTCAGCTTAAGTTCAACTCGCACCGGCTGGCCGAAATCGAAGACATCCCAGGCTCGTACCTCCAGGCTTAGCGTAGCATTCTGTCTTTCCATCTCCGGCTCCGAGTAGATGCTGAGATTATTGCCAATCCAGTCCCGGCCGCCGAATATTACGTCATTGCGGTTGCCGTGGCGCATCCAGATAAGCTCAACATCATCGAACTCCCACCTGAAATTGGACCAGAAGGCACTCTCACCACCAGCACCTCCAGTGTATCCCCAGGGGTAGTTCATAAAAGACTCCGAGCCGGAATCGGTATTCACTGAGCGCTGCCATGTATGAGGCAGATTGAAGGCGTGGCCTATTTCATGGGCGAACGTCTCCAGGAAGAAGCGGTCTTTCTTGGCGGCGGTATTATACAGGGTGCCGGAGGAGCGGCCTTGAAGGGCATCATAAGCTATCGCCGCACCCTGACGGAGGTATGTATCTCCGGCCTGCCAGCCACCCCAGTCGAACATGACGCCATAATAACCAGAATTGTAGTTCGGGTCTCCGAACCTGGGCACCACCACGCCATAGCAGTTCCACTGAAGCGTGTTAGCGAAATGGTCGAAGTGGGTTTCCATCAAGTCGTGCAACTCTCCCTCATCCCAGTTTGAACCGGCATCGCTGCTATCGGCATCGTTCAGGACATCATCTTCGGTGACAGTCATATCTATTCCTGCCCGTCTATAGATTTCGGCGCAGGTCAAGTCCTCGTTTGTCAAATCGGCGGGATGGGGGATGACATTGGTGTTGGCGGTGGGAGGAAAGGTAGTCCCCTGGAACCGGTCAATCTCCAACGCGACGGTGCGGAAGTACTCGGAGGTCCAGGGACAGATAAAAGTGCCCTCCAGGACACCTGAGTTATAGAATTTGACGGTAGCATCGGCGGCCGAGATGAAGATGGAAACGCGGGGTATGGAAACCTCGATGGTGTAGCCGGTCTTGGTAGAGTCGCTATAATATTTGATTGGCCCCGTCAAAGTCATCACCCCACCTGCTTCGACAGCAGCCAGGCTTTCCACCACGAATGAATACAAGTAGAGAATCATGTAGTACCCACCCCAGTAGCTGAGCCGGAAAAACACGTCGCCGCTTACTCTGTTCTGAGGGCGCCGACCATCTGCGTCAACACGGAGTTCCAGTATTGAGCCCCATCCGGCAGGTGTGGGGCTTTTGTATGTGCCACTTACATTTCTTCTTGGTATGGTAATCTTGGGAATGCAGACGGAATTGGGCAAACAGACATACGTATTTGGCACACACATCAGGCTGGGGACACATGCCACCACCTTGTTTGGGATGCACTCGACTTTCTGCGTCGGCGCACAGACATCAATATCAGGTGCACAGGAAGTAGCGCCGGGCGTGCAGGAAACAGGCAAACATATTTTTGGTTCATCAGGGGTAGCTTTGCGGATATTATACACTTCACGCCTCCTTGAATACTTATTTACTTTGGAGTAACACGCTTATTAAGTTGAGCTTTTCCAGGAACTGGCCGGCATCCGCCCATCCAGCCTCGTGCGGGTCATAAAGACAAAAGGGGTCTTTGGCAAAACCACCTGACTGTGTTCCGGCAATACCCGCAGCCAAAGGGGGGCAATCGAAACACGCATAGCGGTACTCACAATCACGGCACACGGGTATGTGGTCTTTGCTCAGGCCCCATATAGATTGCGTCGCTTCTCCAGCGATAATCTTACTGAGGTCAGTTACGATAACGTTCCCCAGCACATGTTCCCTGTCCATAATGCAGGGATATACCCTGCCGTCGGACTGCACGCAGACTTCCCCTTTGAGACACGGATGTCCTGAGCTATTGTCGGCAAACTTTTCCAGGCTTACCTTAGGAAAGCTGGCCGTAGTGCGCAGCCTTTTCTGCCATAGCTCCGAAGTGAGCAAGTCCGCCTGACAACGACCGCCAGAGGTACAGCGAATGACATCGGTGGAAACCATGATGTCTCCGAAGGTTGTCTTGAGCCAGGCAAGGGTCTCCTCAGCATACTGGCAATTCTGCTTCATGATTATCAGCCCAACCCTGAAAGGCACGTCATGCCGCTGTAACGTCTCGGCACTCCTGATAGTGCACTCGAAGCTGCCGGGGCATTGCGTCACTTCATCGTGTATTTCCGGGCGGCTGGAATATAGAGACAGAGCAACATGGACTTTGTGTTCAGCGAAGAATATCGCATACTCATCGTCTATCAGGGTTCCGTTGGTAAATACCTCTATGAAAGCATATCGCGCTGCCTCTGCCGTTGAGACGAGTTCGAAGATATTTTTCTTTCCGTAGAGAAGAGGCTCACCGCCGATAAGCTGTATCCATTTAGCTCCCAGGCAGGCTGCCTCAGAAATGATACACTTCCACTTCTCCACACTTAGGTTGCCGTTACCTTTCCGTGGTGAGGAATCGGCATAGCAGTGAACGCATCTAAGATTACAGCCGCCGACTATTTCCAGCCATATCTTTTGCAATCCAGAGGAAATCGGCGGCATGGTAATTCTGGTTGGAGGCGTCGAGCTAAGGGTGAAGCTTCCCAGATGTAGAGCTTCCAATTCGCGCAAGAAAGCAATGAAATCGCTGCCTTTGTGGTTACGCTCCTGAATTCCCGGGATAGGGGCACCGCGCTCCAGCAATTCGATTGCTTCCCTCCCGGAGCTATCCAGCGAGTAAACGTCCCCTGTCGAGAAACAATAAATGGCCGCTCCAACGGCACCGGTAACCAGCAGGCAATCAGGGTTCAGGAAGAAATAGTCCCCTTCTATATTTCTACCTCCGTTGAAAGGATGAGGGGTTCTCAGCACCGTTCATGCGGATTGGAGCTGAGAACCCGTACATTTTGTTAACTTCTACGACTCTGGTTCCAGAGCGAACGCTTTTGGCGTGGCGTTGGCATCCAGGTATTCCAGAATAGACCAGCCATCGGTGACTATGGCATCCACGTGCAGGTTTTCTGAGAAAGCACCCTTGCCACCAGGACATCCACCCACCAGATTCACCACCAGAATATCCTTTGCAAACACACTGGCAGCGTTTCTCAAAAAGCCATTGAGTGGGCTGGCGCCAACAGGGCCGCTGCAACTTGCCACTGCCATAATGCCAGAACTGCCGCGATATGTTCCAAAACTGAAGGTGGCAAAGTTGTTGGGGTGGCGTGCTTTGAAGGATATGTGAGCGTTCGAGCCCGGCGGGTAGCTGATGAAGCCACAGAGCCCGGCGGCGTGGCCGTTTACGCTGGTCGGGTAGATTTCAGCCTGGCAGGGGTTATTATCCACATGAAGCACCAGACGGAAGGCGACAATTTTACCATCGCCATCGAGGATAAGGTGCTCTGCCATTGGCGGAACAGTAGTGACAGTCCCGGTCCCGAAAGGACCATCCACATTCGGGACTTTGAGCAATATGCCGGCATTGGTCATGTTTACCAGGTTTCCTGCGTTGTCGAACAGTTCCAGCTTCAGCTCATATTTGCCGGCGGCGGTGGCCGCGTTGCCTCCGTTAAGCAAATGGGAAAGGAAAAATGCGCTGGCTGAGTTCTCGCGAGCATCTATCTGTGGAGCCCAGCCATAAGCACCTGCCGGTGGGTTCTTCGGCTGAATCTTGAACAAATTCTTGGTGGGGAAAGCTGGGTCGGGTCCAAGCAGGAACGGTTTGAAGGTGAGGTCATATGGAGGAGTTGGGCTAATTACAGCATAATGCCTCACCACCTGGCGGTCCATGGCATGCCACGTATCAATGCCATCCATCTTCTGGTACGACCATCGGTAGTGGGTGATGCCAGCCGCAATCAAATCATCCTGCCCGAACCAAACTACTGGTTCTAGCCTGCCACCGAACGGTCTCCCGTCTGCTGTCAGGCCTTCATTTAACCCGGCCGCATGCCCCTGAATTTCGTGGAGGCTAACGTTATGTCCGATTAGCATCACACCTACTTGCTTGCCTGGTAAGGAAGGCGGAATGTCACACCAGGGCACCCGCGGGTCAGTGACGCGGATAGTCACTTCGCTGCCGCAGGCATAGTTCCAGAAGGTGTTGCAGCGGATGGGCGGATGATAAACAGTGGTCCAGACGCCTCCAATGCAGAACTCAACCCAGAAATAAAGGTCCGGGTGGTCGCCAAAGCAGGGATACCAGATAATGGTGTCAAAGCGCCCATTGGTGTCCGTATCCAAGACAGCAAGCTCGTCGCAAGTGTAGAAATAGGGCCATATCCAGGGCCAACCGCAAATGAAGGGATGAATCAAGTCGATATTAGCGAGCAATGTTTCTCTCACTGTTGACACTGATTCCGATAGCAATGCCGCTTGAGTCGCGCTGGGCAGTGTGTCAAACATTGGTTTTCCGGGTGGCTCTGGTTGCGGATTGAAAGCCCTTTTTTCTATTTCAGAGATTATGCCCGACTTCTGCATTTCCTGGAGCAGTTTCGGTGGCTCCGGCTGGGGGTTTAACATGACACGTTCCATTGCAGAAACAACCGCCGGCATACTAGCTGCTTTATTCATGGCGGCAATGTTTTTAGCGCTGGCTTCGAATATCGAGGTGTCAAACTCGAATACAGGTTCCAGTTCTAATTCTGGCGGTGGTGGTGGGAACGGAGGCCTCACCCGAAGATACTCGCGGATTCGGATGATGATAGGGTCAGGGACTCTTCTCAGGATAAGCCAGAGCGGGTCAACCTCACAGACATGGACTCTGGCATGGCAGACCGGCATGTTCGTAGTGACCCCGCTGATAGTAACCGGCTTTACCACTTTCCCTCTCACCCGGCAAGAGCACCATAACCAGCGCTTCCAGTCGATTTCAGGAATAGGTAGCAGTTCATGGATGCGCTCCTTTGGGTCGAAAACAAATTTCGGCTCGTAGGCGTGGAGCCGTTCCATTAAATCTAGGGTAGGCTGCAATCGCCTGCCCTCAATCGAGGGGCCAAAGAAAAGCCGCACTCCTCTAACCTGTGCTTCGCTGATATTCAGTTGCACCTGGCCTTCTTTTAGCGGGGCACTGGTGACAAAGGCGCCGCTGCGGTCAAAGACGTAAGCAGTCGGCTGGATTTCTTTGTCAGGCTTGCCCTCAAACGGCACTTTCAACTGAAGACCGTCTGCCTTTGATGTCGCCGACACCACCTTTCGAGCGGATGTTGACATATCTCTTCGATTAACCATTTGATACCACCTCCCATTTTAATAATTTGGTTTTCGGATTCTTATTGCTTATCTGCCCAGATAATCCCGGGCAGCATTAATCCAGCCCGCAACATCGTCACGGGTAAAAACGAAGCCGCGCGGGACACGTACCCGTGCGGCAGAAATTGCTTCCCGGAACGCATCATAAAGCTGTGCAGGATTAGCCGAGGCCAGTTCTTCTATGGAATGGATGCCAGCACCTTTCACCACCAATTCCACCACCTCATCCTTCAAACCGAGGATAATGAGGCGCGACATCAAAGCGGCCATATCAATAAACCCTTGAACGCGCTGCTGGTTCATACGCAAGGAAGAGGCGATATCCGCAGCCTTGGACAGGCTCAACTGGCCTGCGGTAGCTATACCCAGTTCGGCCAGACGTTTACCCAATTTTTCTCCAATGCCGTCTATCTCAGTAACGGGTAAATTGCTCAGGGCAACCCAAAAGTGAAGAGTGACTGACGCCTTGTCTACCAATTGTTCAGCAGGTGGGTCCTGGCGTAAAACACGGCCACGGAGTTCCCTTGGAGCAGTCATTATCTCCTCGTCACTGGCAGCATGTGGCACGAAACTCCATCCCACAGCCTTGAGCTGTGCTGTGGTTTCATCTAATGTAAGCCCAACCAGGTCCGGTACGGGAGTCCCACCCGCTCCACCCACACTGGCGGCTACCGAAGGCGGCGCCGCTTTTTCTAACTCTCGCGGTACCCGGACGAAGTTCATCTCTATCTCTCCGATGAGTGGCTGAACAGAAGGAGTTGCTCCTCCTGTGGACGGCGTCGCGGATACTGCTGACGTAGGCGAAGTCACCCGTACCTTGGCAAAGCTGCCAAGGCGTCCTTTCTGTTCCTTCAGAAGCAAACCCTGGCGCGACTGTAACTGGCTCTTGAATTGAGCCAGTTCATCCACCGATAGCCTCGTGCCGGGAGCCGGTTGTTCTTGCTCCGGACCCATAGGCCGTACAGCCTGTTCCATCTCCAGAACGATAGGGATGCGGACGCGCAGGGTATCGATGGTGACAAGGCTGAGAGCCGCTCCCAACTGAGAAGCCTCCTGGCTGGTCACCGTCTCAATATAGTCAAGGGCAAGCTGTACTTCGTGCTGAATAGTGAGTATAGTTTCGGTCAAATACGTCGGCTGGTCAGGCACTTTTCTCCTTCAGAAAGTCTGGTCACTCTGAAATAGTCTTAAAGGTTATATCGACCTCCCCCACAACATTCACCGTAAGGCGAGCTACTTCCGGGCGCCGCAGCTCCACAGTTTTTACCACCAACCGTGGTAGCACTTCTCTCTGCAGCTTTGTGCCCCCCCCGGTTGTAGCGCCCGATGAAAATTGAAAGAAGAGCTTAGCGTTGACCCGTCCATGGTCAACAACGATGCGAGGAATACCGCGACGTATCATCTGCAGAATGTTAGCGTGTTGCTCGGTAGCCAAAGCCAACCGTATATGAGCTAGGATATTCTTGTAGCCGCTCTCAGTAATGACTGCCACATCATCCTGCTTTGACCAGTCCCCTTTCTTCATCTCGTAGCCTGTATAGCCAAGGATTGGCGGTTGCTCTGGTTGGTTCTGGCTGGATGGCGTGTAAGGTGCGCCAGCCATGACACCCTTGGGATATTCAGTGCTGGGAAAAAGCCGGGCCAGCTCATTTTCCACGTCTGCCAAGGGCACCGCTTCCTCGGCAAACTGGACTGGCGCCAGGCCGGCTGCTTCTTGCAGTTTGCGGACTTTCTCTTCCTGCTGTAATTGAGCCGTAATCACGGCATCCAGCGTCTGAGTGATAAGGGCTGCCGTGAACTGGGCGAAACCGACATCGCCAAGAATATTCGGGTCATTTCCATCCACGCCTGTCTACTCCTTTGAAGACAAGATAAGCTCTATGCTGCTAACGGCTGATAATCGGTCTTGAAGTTTATTATCACCGAACCGTAAATCTGGACACTGCTTCCGGTTATATCCCGGTTCGTTTCCTTGGTGGTACTGATATTGATGCTGTTGTACTGAGTGGATGCCGAAGCCTTGCACCAAAGACTGACAAACGCGCCAGTGCTCGCCTTAGCTTTGAACTGGAAGCTATCGCGATGATACTGGGTGGCTACCTTCTCATAGAAGGTGGAGCCGTAAGTGGTAAAGGTAAGCCGAGTTTCAATCTTGCCGTTCTCAACCACCAGACGCAATATACCCATCTTGACCATCTCTTTCAGGAGGGTATATTTGTTGGCCGTAATCCGGTTAGCCACCGCTGCCAGGATGGTATTGACGTTCTCTTGAGTTAAGGCACCATCAGGGACAGTCACCTGGTTCTCGGCGGGATACTCGGGAACACGCAACGCTTCATTTAGTTTGGTGGCATCCGCATCTGGTATCGTAGCACCGACGGCTATTTTGGTGGGGGGGCTATCTTTGGTCGGATTATCCGGCGGGAGTGCCGTCGCCAGGAACTGCATCAACTGCTCGCCATTGATGTCATCGCGAGTATCATTGATAAATTGTGTCAACGTCTTGGATACTTGCTGCACCAGTTCGATGTAGGCCTGAGTCTGGCGGAGATTGGCAGCTACAAGAGCATCGAAGGTATCAGTGATAAGTTTTGCTGTAAATTCGGGGAAACCTATTTCGTTCAGTCTGGCTGCCTGGGTTACGGCTAGTTCAGTTGCAGTGGGCATTAGTTTATCCTCCTTCTATCCGATTTTCGTTTGCTTTTAATAACTCTCCACGTGGTCTTCCGTTATAGGAAAAACGTCCGGGAATTAAAAAAATCACCTAGATATTTTCTAAACATGTGATATAACTGGACATCCAGCTTCTGGCCAATTGACTTAAACCTGTCACCACCTCCTTCTCTAAACGTATAGGGACTGTTTTAGTTCTCACTCGTTCATTCTGAAGCCAAGTCGATGGTTTTGTCAATAGGCAATCCATTTCGAGCTTTCCCTGTTCGCTTAACAAAGCCAACAACTAGCTGATTGTAGTCCGTAATATTGGGAACAG
>Ga0315277_10012932_pt1 | contig 10431 bp, 6 predicted proteins | sample YL17G05_15_MG_FD_203695 | JGI IMG/M metagenome (GOLD analysis project Ga0315277, IMG submission 203695) | Sediment microbial communities from Yellowstone Lake, YNP, Wyoming, USA - YL17G05_15 | ecosystem: Environmental > Aquatic > Freshwater > Lake > Sediment | place: USA: Wyoming | collected...
TCGACCTGTTCGCGGCGATGCTGGCTCCGGCGACGATGGTCTTCGCGGCGCTGGAAGACGGCAAGCTGCACCGGGTCTGGTCGCGGCCGGCGGGGTTCGGCGAATCCGAGGAGGTAAAACAGCGGCTGGCATCCTTCAACCGCTCGCACGCCTGGACCGAGAGCGGGGCCGGGTTCCGGCTGAGCCTGCGGCACCGGACCAAGACCCTGGGCGTGCTCGAAGTAGAGGGCGTTTCCTTTTCCGAGTACCGCGACCATTACCTGGACATGGCGTTGGCTGTTGCCCGGGCAAGCGCGCTCGCTATTGCCGATGCCCGGCTGTACCGGGACCTGAAGGGGCCGAGCCGTACCTACCTCGGATTTGCCGAGGACCTGCAAGACGCCCTCGACGCCCGAAAACGGGCCGAGGAGAAGCAGGCGCAGCTGCTGAAGCAGGTCGAGGCCGCGAACCAGGAACTGGCCGACTTCGCCTACGTCGTATCCCATGACCTGAAGGCGCCGCTGCGGGCGATCGACTCGCTGGCCAAGTGGCTCGCCTCCGACTACCAAGACAAGTTCGACGACGAGGGTCGAAAGCAGCTCAACCTGCTGCTCGGCCGGGTGAAGCGGATGCACGACCTGATTGACGGCATCCTGCAGTATTCACGTGCGGGCCGGATTCGCGAGGAGGCAGTGGAGGTCGACCTGGCCGAGTTGGTGCCGGCGCTGATTGACCTCCTGTCACCGCCGCCCAACATTCGGGTGACGGTGGAAACCCCGCTGCCCGCTGTCGTCATCGAGCCGACGCGCATCAGCCAGGTATTGCAGAACCTACTCTCCAACGCCATCAAGTACACGGACAAGCCGCAGGGCCTGGTCCAGGTCGGCTGCACCGAGGACGGCGGGTTCTGGAAGTTCTACGTCCGCGACAACGGGCCCGGAATCGACGAGAAGGACCGGGAGCGGGTGTTCCAGCTTTTCCAGACCCTGAAGCCGCGGGACCAGGCCGACAGCACCGGCGTCGGCCTTGCGGTCGTTAAGAAAGCGGTCGAGATGTATGGAGGCAGAGTCTGGATCGAGTCCAAGGTGGGCGAGGGCAGCACGTTCTACTTCACACTGCCGAAGCCGGGTGCAGTAGGTGATGCGCAGTCATGACGCAAGGGTCATAGTACAAGATGCAGGATGCCGAACGCCGTGTGCGTATTACGGCGCACGGTTTACGGTGCGCGCAATGCGTAAGGTGAAGGAGGAAGGATGAAGGGGGAAGTGGAAGCAAAACAGGACAAGGCCACCAAGGCCGGCGCGCGGCCGCGGGTGTTGCTGGTTGAGGACGATGTCGTCGACCAGCTCGCGTTCAAGCGGGCGGTTCGCGAACTGGGCTCGCCCTGCGACTACGAGGTCGCCGGCTCGGTGGCCGAGGCGCGCGACCTCCTCGGTCGAAACCAGTACGATGCGGTCGTCACCGACTACGCGTTGGGGGATGGCACCGCCTTCGACGTAGTCGAACTGGCGCGGGGCATCCCGTTGGTGTTCACGACCGGCGCCGGTGACGAGGAAGTGGCGGTCCGGGCGATGAAGAGCGGCGCTGATGACTACCTGGTGAAGGACCACGAACGGGCGTACCTGAAAAAGCTGCCGGTCACCATCGAGAACGCCATCCGCCGGCACCGGGCAGAGGAGCAGGTGCGCAAGCTGACCCGCGCGGTCGAGCAGAGCCCGGCTTCGGTCGTCATCACCGACACCGAAGGTAGAATCGAATATGTCAACCCGAAGTTCACCAGCCTGACCGGCTACACTTCCGACGAGGTGCTGGGCAAGAACCCGCGGATCCTCAAGTCGGGCGAGCAGGCGAGCGAGTTCTACAAGCAGCTCTGGACGACAATCCTAGCCGGTCGCGAATGGCGCGGCGAGCTCCACAACCGCAAGAAGAACGGCGACCTGTACTGGGAGCAGTCCTCGATATCGCCGGTCCGCGACCGAGAAGGCAACATAACCCACTTTGTCGCAGTGAATGAGGACGTGACCGAACGGAAGCAGTTGGAAGAGGAACGCGAGCGTCTGATATCCGAACTCGACGCTTTCTCCCACACGGTGGCGCATGACCTCAAGAACCCGCTGTCGGCGGTGCTCGGTTTCGCCGAACTCCTGACCGCCGAAGACGTGGAGCTGAGCAGCAAGGACGTCCGCGAGTCGCTGCAGGCGGTCCACCAAAGCGCCAGAAAGATGAACAGCATCATCGAGGAACTGCTGCTTCTGGCCGGGGTGCGCAAGACCGATGTCGAGCGTCTTCCCGTCGAGATGGCCGCGGTCGTGTCCGGCGCGCTGCAGCGGCTCTCGCACATGACGGCGGAGTACGGTCCGGAGCTCATCATACCCGAACGCTGGCCGGGCGCGTTTGGTCACGGGCCCTGGATTGAAGAGGTCTGGGCCAACTACCTGTCGAACGCGATGAAGTATGGCGGCAAGCCGCCGCGGCTGGAACTGGGCGCGGATACGACCGGCGACGAAGCCAGGTTCTGGGTGCTTGATAACGGGACCGGGCTGACGCAGGAACAACAGTCACGGCTCTTCACGCCCTTCACTCGGCTGCATCAGGCGCGCGCCACCGGTCAGGGACTAGGGCTCTCCATCGTGCGCCGGATAATGGAGAAACTCGGCGGCGAAGCCTGGGTCGAGAGCGAACCGGGTAAAGGCAGCAGGTTCGGCTTCACGCTCCCGCGTCAGCTCTGAGTGCGGACGCGGACAAGACTCTCCGCAGATTCTGCAGATTACACAGATTCCCCGACCTGAACCCAAGGACCCGAGGACCCTGGAACCCACTCCAAGAATGGAATAGCGGGAGGTTCACTCCCGCTATAGTGGTCCCTTCTAAGGGATACCAGTCATTAAATCAGTCCGTGTCCGGGCTGTGGACATTTCACTTCTTCCTTCAGCCCTCCCACCTTGTTCATTTCTTAGACGCAAACCGAGGTCCAGAGATGCATCCGGCGACACTGCGCGTGTCGCCCAGTCTACGGTGCACGGTATGCGGTTCGCGGTGCCCTTTGGCAGAACCGGGAAATCTGGGAAGGGGTCTAAGATTCAGAAGGGGTGAGAGCCATGAACAGTGATGCTGAAGAAGTTACAGTTGCCGACGACAAAGGGGTCAGGGTCTACGAGTGCGACAGGGAAGGCTGCCATCTAGTCCGTGAGTACGCAGAGTATGTGGACTCCTGCTAGCAGAGCATGAGTAATTTCCGGTGCGGTGCTCTTCGGTACTTATGCGTTCTGGCTTCTGACTTCGTTCTTTCCCTCTGCTATAATCACATGTGTCTTTCCTGATTGATGTCCTCATCCTGCTCCTCGTCGGGGCAGGCATCTTTGCCGAGGTACGCCGAGGATTGTTCTTCGCTCTCTCCGACATCTTTCGGATAGCGGGCGCCGTAGCGGCCGGGTTTGCGGCCTACTCGCTTTTTCACCGCCTATTTCATTCCTACACCGCCGGGTTCATCGCTCTGGGAATCGCGGCGCTTGCCGTGGTGATGCTCATCCCCGCAGTACTCAGGCTGCTCAAGCTGGATCCGGCCTGGGGCAAGACAGGCTGGGGACGTGCTGCGGCCGGCGGCATTGGGCTTGTCGTCGGACTGCTCATCGCCGCGGTATTCGTACCGGTTGTCGGCCGCGGCGGCTGGGGCCGCGAGGCGGTGCCACGCTCGGTGCTGGCCCGGCCGTTCCTAAGGACCGCGCCCGTGCCCTACTACATTGCCGACGCCTTGAACCTCGACTTTCCGATGCTCAATGCCCGCGCAATCAGGTTTGAAGACGAAGGGCGGGCGGAGCAGACGGCGCTGGTGGAGCGCATCAACTACTCGCGGCTCAGCGGCTCGACCTGCATCGAGTGCCGGGCCGCGGTTCATCTCGACGGCTACTTCCGCCGCATCGGAGTTTCGGTTTCGCCGAAGTTCACCTGCCCTGCGTGCGGTCGGAGGTCGGACGGGTGCCAGACGTTCGAAGGCTTCCACAAGATGTACGGACGCTGCCCGGTAGACGTCGCCAAGGCACTCGGGCCGATTGACTGCGGCGTCTGGCCCAATGACCGGCCGGTGTACCCGAAGGGCGTCTGCCCGATCTGCGGCAAGTCGATCGCACGGCGCTGGTGACGCCCGCGTCCGCAGCGCAGAACTTCTCCCGCCATCCGTCACTGGAAACTGGCAACTGGTGCCTGGAAACTCGCAGCTAAAAGCTGCGTTGAATCCTCGCCAGAAACCTCACCTGAAAGCTCGTCAGAAAGTTCCCTAGAACGCTCATTCGAAGGCTTGCTTCATCGCTTCTTCAATTGCTCACTCCAACGCTCGCCGCATTGCTTCCAGCATCGCTCGCTTCAAGGCTCAGGGCATTGCTTGGCTCATCGCTTGTTTCATCGCTCAGTTCAAAGTTCCTCTCAATGCTCGCGTCAAAGCTCTTCTGAAAGCTCAACTCAAAGCTCATCTCAAGGCTTGTTTCATGGCTTCTTCGAACGCTCCTTCGAAGGCTAGCCCCCAGGCGATCCCTATATGCGGACTTTCCGCGACCCGATAGGGCTTAACTGGCCAAGTTTGCTTGAGTTATGCTTGGTCGGTGGAGGTCGCTAGACCTTCGGTTCTCTGTGCGCTTTCCGTGAACCCGAAATCCGCCCGCGCCGCGACGACATGGGCAGCGCCCCGATTGCTGGCCGACCGGTGCTTCTGTTGCGGTCTAGTCGCGGACGGTGACTGAAGGTTCGAGGTCCAACAGGCCCGACGTAGGAAGCTCCGCTGCTACTGGCATTGCGTCGTATATCCGACCGTCGAGTACGCGGCCGTTCAGATGCTTGCGCGTGCCGCCCCACTGCTTGAAGTAGAACGCAACGCCCGCCAGCTCGCACTGGTTCTTGATGGAGAGGACCCACTCCTTCTTCATCGGTCGCGCGCCCGGCCCGGATTCGCCGCCGACAATCACCCAGTCGATTCCGTCGAGCGGCAGATGCCCGACATCGTCTATCAGCGGCTCGCAGGACAGGAATCGAACGGCCGCCTTCACCGCGCGCAGGTCGTCGATACGGCTGACGACGCGTGAATCCTCAACTGTCACGCCCATCCAGACGTTGTCCGGCCACGGCAGGATGTGGGCGAGCTGCTTCATGCGAGCGCTGCGTTTGGTGAGCACCTGGAACCGGTGTCGAGGGCAGGCCTTCATCACATCGAACACGCGCCTAATGAACTCAGGCGGCACCTTCTCATGAAACAGGTCGCCCATCGAACAGAGGAAGACGTCGTGCGGCTTGCGCCACACTTGTGGTGTCAGCAGTTCCTTCTCGTGGGTCGTGACCTCGAAGCCGTTCTTGTACTTCGGCATGCCTGCGGCCTGCAGGCGCAGCGCGAACCGCTCAGCGTAACAGTGCGCGCAGCCCGCGCTGATGTGCGAGCAACCCGTCACCGGGTTCCACGTCGCCTCAGTCCATTCGATGTTTGTGGTGTTCGACACTACGCGACCACGCGAAGGCAGTTACGACTTCGGCGGGTAGAACACACCCAGGGCCATGAACGTCTCTCGGAATCTCTTGACGTTACCGACAAAGAAAACAGTGTCGTTCCGTTCAGAACATAGATCACTGAGCCAGCGCTGTTTGATCTTCGAGAGTCGGGTCAACACGTCAGGATACTGGGTACGCCACTTGTAGAACGCTGTCGACAATTCCCAGTCGATTATCATGAGGTCGTGACCCGGGCACTTCGGTTCCGTGGCGCATCGGAACGTGTATCGGAAGTTGTAGGGCAGCGGCTCAAGGGCCGTCTTGGTGGCGTTGAGGAAGCTGGTCTGCGCGTAGCAGGACTTTCGCTTGTCTTCGTCCTTGAGCGACGCTTTCTCCCAGGTGAAGTCGTCGACCATGGGTCGAAACGCCCCCAGTGATAAGTCCTTGTCCTGTTGCTGCCTGAGAATCGCGCAGAACGACTCGCTTAATGTGGGCAGCACGATTGACTTCCGGCGCTGCCAGCCATTCTTGGTGTCGAGACGTTCGATGACGTTGATTGAGTCGGAGTTGATGTGCAGGCTCTCCGGCCGATGGTCATTGGTGGAGCTCTTCGTCTGTGCCTCGATGATGGAGTACTTGGCGAAGCGTTTCTCCTCGGCAAGGTCACGAAACTGAATAGGATATAGCCGGACCCACTTGCTGGAATCGACATCGATGCCGGCCACGCACACGGTCTCGCCGTACTTCGTGCTCGGGTTAGGTGTTGCTTTGACTGTGATCAGGAATCGACGAGTCTGCCAGTCCTGGCTAGACGTGACGGACCTCGAACTGAGTACCGTTTCGCCCGGCTACCGCCGCTGCCAACAGCGAACGATGGCAGAGCGTCGCCTCTCGTTCGAAGCACAAGAGGCAGATCCGGTCAGCCACGGCCATCTGGTACAGCTTTTCCACCGAGCCATCGACGTCAGCAAGGTGCGCTCGGTACTGACTCGCAAGTAGGTCGAAATCGCCTGTCTGCTTGTACTGACGCCGCATCGGGGCCGGTGTCCCGAGTTCGCGCATACCGACGTATTCAATGCCCTGCGCTGACAGCGTATCAGATAATGCTGTCTTGGAGAAGCCGCGCTTGCGGCTCAGAGGGAGCTGCCGGACATCGACCACTTTGGTGACCCGATTCCATCGCAGCACGGCGACGAACTCATCCGGGGTTCGGCCCTCATAGCCAATTGTAATCAGAGGAGTATCCGGCCGCGCTGCCACGCCCAAGATTAGCGCGTCAGCTGGCCACCGTCAAGCCGCGCCGCGACGGGGATTCAGGACGGCACGTCTGAAAGGGGAAGGGGCGGAACGATGTGACGTCCCGCCCCTGAATCTATCGGTCGCCGGCTACCTCCGCACTACGAGCTTCTGCGTGGCGAGGAAATCGTCGGCCTTGAACCGACAGTAGTACACGCCGGGCGCAGCGCGGCGGCCCCGGTCGTCACGCCTATTCCAGTACGCGCGCCGGTACCCGGCCGGTTGTACGCCTTCCACCAGCCGCCGCACCAGCGCGCCGGCAACGTCATAGATTCGCATCTCCATGCGCGCCGGCCGCGGCAGGGCATAGGGGAGAGCCGCACCCGATGCCAGCGGGTTCGGGCACGACTGGTACAGGGCGAACGCCAGCGGTAAGGCGTTGTCCTCGGGCTGTTCGATTCCGCCCGGCGACGGCACCACAACCGTGTCCACGCAGAGGTCGTTGGAATCGTCCTCATCCGCCCTCAGCATGGTCGAGCACCGGACCGCGTGCGTGCCGACTTGGCTGACGACCCAGCTCAGGAAAGTCACGGTGTCGGTCGCGCCCGGCCCGATTGTCACCGACGTGTCCTGCATGTAGAAGCCGCCGATGCTGAACCGTATCGGGACGGCCTCTTCCACCTCGCCGAAGTTCTGCACCTCCGCGGTTGGCACCACTGTCGCGCCGCTGTCTATCGTGTTCCCCGGCTGGATGATGTCAGTGACGCCGACGTCGTGGAGCGGCACCCGGATTTCGAACTTGCCGGACAAGCCGCTGGCCGACCCGGCTGCGTTCCACGAGAAGACTCGGACGTAGCAGCTTGTGCTCGGCCGGTTGGGTATCGGGTCCCAGGTGCAACTGGTCCGCGACCCAGTGTACTTGTCCAGGAAACTCCAGGTCGCGCCGCTGTCGTAGCTGTACACAATCGAGTCCCGGATAATCGGCCCGTTGGCCGCGGTCCAGGTGATGTCCCGCGATTCCCCGACGAACCAGACGTTCCCGGTCGCGGGCGCGGTCACGGTGACGGCAGGCGTCCCCGGCCAGACCCAGAGAATCGCGTTGGCCAGCAGCCTCGCCCACTGGCCGGTAGCGTGGGAGTAGCCCTTGATCGGCACGTAGCCTACCGACGCGAGCCGCACGTCCGCGCTGTCAAGGTAGGCGACGACCGATCGGTTGGCGCTGCTCCACTCCGCGAGGCAGACGCAGTTCGGGCTGCGCAGCGTGGAGTGGGTGTTGCCGGTCACATAGTTGGTCACCGCTATCTCGGTCACCCCGTCCATTATCGGATGGAGCGGGTCGTGTACCGTGCCCATGCTGTCGCCGACCCCGGGCGGACTCTGCATCGTGAACGGCATGTACTGGGTCACGTACCGGCCAGCGAGGTTGCCCGGGGCATCGGCCCACATCGCAGTGACAACCCGGCCGCCCCGGTCGACGAACGTCGCCAGACTCTCACCGACCAGAGTCGGGCTGCCGGGCATGAATCCGCCGGAGAATTCGAGTATCACCCGGCACCCGTCGTTGTACCACTCGGTCGCCGGGAATGTCGCGTTGTCCTGGACGCTATAGGTGCCGATGCGGTCAAGGACACCACCGCTCGCGACCTTGAGGGTCTCGACCAGTTGGGCTCGGAAGTACTCATCGTCGGTGCTCACAATCATCAGGGGCCGCGCCACCTTCCTGCACATCACGCTGCGCGGGTCAATGTTTATCGTCCCGCTGGCTGAGACGGTCCGGTCCGCGTTGTACCGCTTGAAGGTATCGCTGGAGGAGCCGGACCAGCCAGCGTAGTAGTAGGTACCATCCCAGCAGACTATCACACCGGAACCGGCACCGGCCCCCAGACTCCACGTCGCGTCCTGCGTTATCGAGCCGCCGATGAACTTCGAGCAGGCGTAGCCATTCAATGTGGTGGAGTTGGTCCCGCACCAGACCGTGTCATTCGCCACCGAGAAGGCGTACTGGAGCGGTGTGATGTTGAGGGTGGTCGAGTTAACCAGGGTCCCGGTCAACGTGTACTTGTACACGACATTGCTGACCGGCACGTACAGGAAGTTGCCGTCGGTCATGCAGCAGGTGTTGCCGTTGGAGATGGTATAGTTTGTGAATGTCCCGGTGCTGGTATTGTGCCGGCGCAGGCTGGTGCCGTCCACTTCGTAGATGTAGGTGCCCAAAGGGTCCATGCCGACCCGGGTTGAGCCATCGAGGAACGTAAACGCCGGCCGGCAGTCGGCCGGAGTCGGGTTCGGAACCTCCGACTTAGGGCAGCCATACAGGGTATCAGTCACGCTGTATTTCTTGAAATAGAGCGATTCCGCGCCGACGTTGTCCTGTGGCTCGCCCGGCAGCGGGTTGCCGGAGGCATCGTAAAACCTATCCCAGTGGATGGTCGCCGCACCCGTGTTTGCCGCGACCGAAGCCTGCACAGCAAGCGCCGGGCTGGGCACCGGGATCCGCTGAACGGACGGGCTGGGACCAGGCTCTCCGGTCGCGTTGTTGGAGCTCGCCAAGCCGACCGAGGCCAGCGTCGCGGCCATGGATATCAGAATTCCCACAGTTCTGGGCATCTTTCCTCCCTCTTTGGCTGGAGGCAATATTCCTTGCGAGGCGTCCGGCCGGCCTCCTGTTGCAGCCGGATGCCGGCTGAGAACAGGTCATCAACAACTACAACCACCGAGCTCGAATGATCTCGAATCATTAGACATCACCCTCCCCAATCTGTCAAGCAAGACTGCTCCTGCGGGTCGGGGCCAACCAAGCAGGGGCGGCTTCGCGGTCGCCTCCTCTCACATCGCCGGCTACGCGAGACCGCATCCGGCGGGTGAAGACAGGGGCGGGACGACAGAGCGTCCCGCCCCTGAGAGTCGCACAGCCCTAGTATATCTTGATGGCCTTGCGGGTGAGGGTGGTGGTCTCACTCTCGAGCCGCCAGAAGTAGACGCCTTGTCCGACGCGCCGCCCCTGCGTGTCGCGGCCGTTCCAGGTCAGGGAATAGGCGCCGGGGGCGAGGGTCGGGGTCCGGAGAGGACCCGAACCAATGCGCCGATTGTGGAGCGGATGCTGACGCTTGCCTGAGTCCGGTGCGGGATGCTGAACCGGATGATTCGGTCTAGTGCTCGACCACCAGCTTCTGAGTCGTGCTGAAGCCCTCGGTCGTCACCTTCACCATGTACACGCCGGCCACGAGTTTCCGCAGGTCCAGACTGGCGGTCCCGGTCCGGCCCACCGCCATCGTCTGGCTCAGCACCGTCCGGCCCGTCACGTCGAACACTTTGAGCGCGGCCAAACCGGCCTTCGGCAGACTATAGCGCAGCACCGCAAAGCCGGAGGCCAGCGGATTCGGGCTGACTGCTAGCTGCCAGTCGCCCAGCGTCGTCTGCGCAGCCATGACGCCTTCGCGTGAAGTCTGCAGCGCCTTGAGGGACACCAGCGAGTCGCGCCAGAGCTCGTTGGTCTGGTTGCCTTTGAGCGCGAAGAGCGTACCGCCCACGCTGACCATGCTCCCGCCGGCGGAGACCTTGTGGTTGCCGGAACTGCCGGTCGGCGGCAGCTGGTTGAATTCGGCCCAGGTGTCGGCGGTCGCGTCGTAGCACCAGAACTCGCTGGTGCTGCCGCCTTTAAGTGCGTAGATACCGCCCTCAAACCAGGCGCCGGACCCGCCGCCTCTCGACCTCCGGCTGCAGGCGTCCCTGCCGACAAACGGCATG
>Ga0315277_10012934_pt1 | contig 10426 bp, 7 predicted proteins | sample YL17G05_15_MG_FD_203695 | JGI IMG/M metagenome (GOLD analysis project Ga0315277, IMG submission 203695) | Sediment microbial communities from Yellowstone Lake, YNP, Wyoming, USA - YL17G05_15 | ecosystem: Environmental > Aquatic > Freshwater > Lake > Sediment | place: USA: Wyoming | collected...
TTGGTGTACCCGGTCGGATCCAGGTCACCTTCAATCTCCAAGCCAAGGGTCTCTCTGAGCTTGGCCTGCAACTGAGGGAAGAACGCCTTGATGTACTCGGGAATGCCTGCGTAGGACACGGTGACGCGGCCGACAGATGAGCCGCCGCCGACCTCCCAAAGGCGCTTTGCCTCACGCAGGTCTTCTTCCCGTTCCTGCGCACCAAAGCGATAGCCGGGCTTGCTGGCAAGTTCCTCAGGTGAAAAGGCCCACTTGCTGTTCGCTGCGGGCACCGGCCCGCAGGGGTAGCCCCCTCCCATCAACATCTGCTGGGCCATCACGTTACGGTCCACGGCGAGGTGGATGGCCTTGCGTAGCCTTAGGTCCTTGAACGGAGTCTTTGCCGCCGGCGAGTCAGCGACCAGGAAACGACTGTGTATGAGTCCACTGCCCAGGCTCTCGTCGACGGTCAGGCCCGCTTCCCTGGCCACACGCTCCAGCGTGTTTGGGTCATCGGCGTAGAAGGTATCGACTTGTTTGCTTCGAAAGGCGAGTTCGCAGGCCGTGACGTCAGGGTTCACCCAGAACGCCTGGTAGCCATCGACGATGGGCCGGTCAGCGAGTCCTATGTCCGCCTTCAAGTCCTTGCCGAACCAATTGGGGTTCCTGGCGCCTCTCGATACCTTGAGGGGCGTGAACTCCTGGAGGAAGAAGGGCCCGGTGCCCACCAGACGCTCGGCGGCGTTCATCTCGTCTTTGTCGGGGTCCACTAGCTCCTTCCCTATCACGAAGGCGTAGCTGTCGGCGAGGAAGTGAATGAAAGGCCCGGTGGGGCGCTTGGTAGTGATCCTCAGCGTCAAGGGGTCCACAACCTCGATCTTGTCGACCGTCTCCCAATGGCTCTTGCGGTAGTAGAGGGCGCTCTTGGGGCTGTCCTCATTGAGCTGCCGCTCAATGGAGTACTTGATGTCCTCAACGGTCAACTGGCGGCCGGGGAGATTCGGCGCTATCTCGCTGAGGTTGCTGCGGATCTCCGGGGTGTCGTGGAAGGTGGCATTGGGCCAGATCTTGATGATGTAGGTCAGGTCATCGGGCTGCTCAGGCAAAGACTGGGCCAGATCGGGCTCGATGTTGCTCTCATATACGTTCTGGTAGAGGAGCACCTTGCTGAAGACAGCGCCCATCATACTGGTGAGGGGTCCAAACTGAGTCTGGTGCGGGTCAAGGGTGTCCAGGGGGAGGGCTTCCCAAGAGAAGAACCTTACCGTGCCGCCCCGGCTCGTAGCTGGCACCAGACGCCCGATGACAGGGCCAGGTGTGCCCGCCGCTGGCGACGCCTGCTCTGGCTCCTCTTCGCCCCCACCGCACCCTGTCGTCGACGCGCCCATGAACGCCGCTCCGGTCGCGACGGCCCCGGCTAGCAGCCTGCGCCGGGAAAGCCGCCTTCTGGCCAGCTCCTGCCAGTAGTTGCTTCCGTCCATGGTTGCCCTCCTGCTGCCCTTCTCTGGCGGCCCGCACCATTGTGCCACAATTGCGCGGGTCAACACACCGATGTCTCAGTCGTTCTCCAGGTCGCACCTGAGCCTGGAGCCAGTTCAAGGCGGAGCCACAAATGACGACTATTGAGGGTACCACAAACCCAGTTTCACTGTATGACCGCTATCCTCTCTTGCCACAGCGCAGGTCCACCGTTGAGGCGGCAGCGGCTCACGCCTACATCGAGAGCCGCCAGCCTTGGGGACGAGCGTTGTCGACCGGTAGACCCGGCTTCCGACGGCATGCGCTGTGCGGCGAAGGGATCGGCCGGCTGGCCTGGGCTCTGTGGCAATGCAGAGAAGAACAGGCTAGACTAGGCCGGATCCTGCGTGGACCAAGGGGATAGGTCTCTAAGCGGCGCAGGCAAGGGGGTGTGTGACAATGCTACCAAGATTCCGACGTGGATTCCTTCTCGCAGCCATGCTCCTCGTCGGTCTCCTCCTGTTGAGGTGCGGTGGGGAGGAAGGGGTCAGCAAGACGCCGGCAGCGACCCAGCCGGCGGGCGCTGAGACGCCGGGCGCCCAGAAAGTCCCGGGCGTCACGGACACAGAGATCCTACTTGGGGCCGATTTCCCCATAAGCCAGACGCCTGCGGCGGCCTACGCGCCCGTCAGTGACGGCATGCGGGCCTATTTCGAGTACATCAACTCCCAAGGGGGCGTCCATGGCCGCAAGATCACGCTCCTGGTGGGCGATGACCACTACAACCCGGCAGACGCGCTAGAGGTGGCGCGCAAGCTGGTGGAGCAGGATGGCATCTTTGCCATGGTGGGCGGTCTGGGAGACGTGCCTCACGCTGCCATCTACAAGTATCTAGAGGAGCAGGGCGTCCCCGACATGTTTATCGGCGGCGGCACCGTCAGGTTCACGGACCCCGTGGTGAAGACCCGCTTCGGCGGCATCCCCGACTACGATACCGAGGGGAGGATGCTCGGCAAGTATATCGCCGAGAACTACAACGGGAAGAAGCTGGGCCTGCTGATCGAGAATAGCGAGTGGGCGATGGATGGCAAGAAGGGGATCCTGAAGGGCCTGGAGGGCAGCGACGTCAAGATCGTGGCCGAGGAGAACTACGAGTCCACCCAGTGGGACGTGACCGCCCAGGCGCAGCGCTTGAAGAGTGCCAACCCGGACGTCGTCGCCGCCTACACCCTTCCACCGCCGGGCGCCAGTCTGGTCAAGGTGGCGCGAGAGGTTCTCAACTGGGACGTGCCCATCGTGGTCACGGGCGTTGACATCAGTGATATATTCATCAGCCTGGCGGGCCCCAAGAACGCGGAGGGCGTCGTCAGCGTCGTCTTCGCCAGACAGGTCTACGTTACGGATGACCCTGGGGTGCAGCAGCACATCCAGATCATGCAGCAGTTCGGCCAGGGCGTTCCGGCGAGCAACTTCACCCTCTACGGCCAGGTGGTGGCAGAGCTGATGGTGGAGGCCCTGAAGAACGCGGGGCCGAACCTGACGCGCGAGAGCCTGGAGGACGGCGCCGAGGCCATTCGGGACTGGTGTTGCTCCGTGTGCCTGGTGCCGGTAAACCTCAGCCCCACCGACCATCGCCCCTTCGAGATCGAGGTTTACGACAGGGTGGAGAACGCTAAGTGGGTGGAGTTCGGCGAGCCGATCAACTTCGAGTCCACTCCGGGGAAGGCCATCGGCTGCAAGAACGGAGGCGAGCCCGTCTACGCCGGCGCAGGGGAGTGATGCCGGTCCAAGCGCAGTGATTCTACAAGAGCTATGACGGCCGCAACCGACACAGACCGTCCAGTTCGCGCCGCCAGCGAGGACTATCGCCAGGCCTCGTGCGGCTGCGAAACTCCATCGTTATCTGCGAGCACGAGGGGTAGGCGCGCCTCCTGGGCACTGCCGCCAGAGTTATAAATGACAACCATTGGGGGTACCACCAAATAGATTCAGAAAAGGCTCGCTTACGCGGGCCTTTCTGTTTAGCTGCCTCAGCAATTGCAAACGGATTGCAAACCTACGCTTCAGGCTAACTACCGAGGACGAGCGCCGCGACCTTCTCGGCCGCCTCCTCCTGAACACCAGCGACGGCGTGCGAGTACACGTCCAGGGTGATAGCGACGCTGGCATGGCCCAGGCGCTCAGAGACGACTTTCGGGTGTACGCCTGCCTGAAGGGAAAGGGTAGCGTGGGTGTGCCTGAGGTCATGGAAGCGGATGCGGGGCAGGTCGGCCTCGCGGGCCAGCCTCTCGAACCTCTCAGACAATAGGGCAGGGTTGATGGGCGTACCATCCTCGCGACAGAACACGAGATCGCCGTCCTGATAGGCTGGCCCCCAGGCTAGGCGCTCCTCTACCTGCCGCCGCCTGTGCGCCCGTAGGACTGCCGCCGTGCTACCGTCAAGGGCCACCTGCCGCCGACCTTTGGCCGTCTTCGGCGTCGAGACCGCCGCCTTGTTGCCGAGGGAGATAAGGGTCTGCGTCACGGCCAGCCTGCCCGCCTCTAGGTCCACATCGCGCCAGCGCAGCCCCGCTATCTCTCCCCGACGCATTCCCGTGGTGGCTGCCAAGAGAAAGGCGGGATATAGGCGGTCGTCTGCGGCATAGTCCAGGAACGCCCGCAGCTCGCCAGCCGTCCAGGTCTTCATCTCCGGCGCCTGGGCACCCCTCTGGGGCGGCGGATCGGCAAGGTCGGCGACGTTGCGGCTGAGGCGGTTCTGGCGCACGGCGTCGGCCAGTGCCCGACGGAGGATGGTGTGAACGTAGCGAACCGTCCGGGGACTCAGGCCCCCCTCGCGTCCTACCCTGCCCGCCTGAAGGAGGTCGGCATAGAAGGCGTTCAGTCCAGCCGCCGTGACTGATTGGAGAGGGATCGTCCCGAGGGCCGGGATGATGTGGGCCTGGACATTCAGCCGGTAGCTAGCCCAGGTGGAGGGCCGGACCCTCACCCGGCAGCCGTCGAGCCACGCCTTCAGGAAGTCACCTACCGTCTGCTTCGACGGCTCCACGTAGGCGCCGCGCTGCATCCGCCCCAGGATGTCCGTCAGCGCCGGCCGTCGCCTCCCGCTTGGTGGTGAAGCCGCCGTGCCATCTCTGGTAGCGCCGGCCGCTTTCGTCGCGCCCGACATCGACCACGACGGCCCAGGACTTGCCGCGTTTCCGGATGTGGCCTCTCATGTCACCCTAATCCGTGGATTCAGGTTTGCGATGCACACCCGGCGGGTGCAAACTCTGCTGTGAGGATATGCAGGGAGGTGTGCACATGCGGAGACCCTTGCCCAACGCCTTGGACATCGACTTGGGGGGCGGGTTGACGGAGGAAGTGACGCCCCACGCGGGCGTCGCGCTGCTGGTGGAGCTGGGGCGGCGCAGCGGGGTGATGGCGGCGGCGGCTAAGTATCTGCCGCCGAAGAAGTCGGCCAAGGGGCTGGGCCAAGATCAGATGGTGGAGTCGTTCGTGCTGCTGTCGGCGCTGGGCGGGGACTGCCTGGACGACTTCGAAGGGCTGCGGCGGGACTACGGCCTGCGGGCGTTGGTGGGGTACTTCTTGCCGTCAGCATCGACCGCTCGACAGTGGCTGGACCGCTTCCACGAGGAGGCGCTGGTGGCGGCGCCACCCCAGCAGGGGAGCTTCATCCCGCCCGAGTCGCGCTGGCTAGCAGGCCTGCGGGCGGTGGTGCGGCACACGGTGCGGGCCTACGTGGCGACCCAGCAGCCGGGGCCGGTGGTGACGCTGGACGTGGACGCTCACCTGGTGGAGTCGGCCAAGCGGACGGCCCTGCCCACCTACGAAGGCTTCCGTGGCTACCAGCCGCTGCTGGTGCAGTGGGCGGAAGCGGGGTTAGTGCTGGCGGACGAGTTTCGGCACGGCAACGTCCCTGCCTCCCGCAACATTCGGGAGTTGGTAGACGAGGCGTACGACAGCCTGCCGCCGGGGGAGTGGCAGGTGCAGGTGCGATCCGATGCGGCGGCCTATGAGCAGGCGGTGCTGGACCACTGGGACGAGCGGAAGTGGCGGTTCGCGGTGAGCGCCGACCTGAGCCCCCAACTGCGGGCGGCCATCGTTGACCTGCCGCCGGCTGCCTGGCAGTTCTGGGCGGAGGAGCCGGGCGGGTTCGTGCGGGAGTGGGCAGAGGTGCCGTTTGTGCCCAGCCGGGCCCCGGAGCGCCGTGACAGCCGGCCCTATCGCTACCTGGCCATCCGCATCCGCACGCCCCAGGGGGTGCTGTTCGGAGACGGAACCACGGTCAAGCACTTCGCGGTGGTGACCAACGACTGGGAGGAAGAGGGCCAGCGCCTGCTGGACTGGCATCGGGGCAAAGCGGGGACCATCGAGCAGGTGCACCGCGTGCTCAAGGATGAACTGGCGGCGGGCGTCTATCCCAGCGCCCGGTTCGGGGCCAACGCCGCCTGGTTGCGCCTCCAGGTGCTCACCTTCAACCTGCTGGAGTTGCTGAAGGCGGCGGCCCTGGACCCCCAGTACCGGAACGCCCGGCCGAAGCGGCTGCGCTTCGCCATCTTCACCCAGTTTGGGCGGGTGGTGCGTCATGCGCGCCGGCAGTTGGTCCGCCTGGCAACCCGCGTCTGGGAGGCGCTGCTGCTGCCTGGCCGCCGGAAGCTCGCTGCTCCGGCCTGGCCAGCCCCCTGAAGGCCTGTCCTGAGCGCAGCCGAAGGGCTGCCCCCCAGCCTGGTCCCGACCGCCGGTCCGGGGCGGAGCCTACCCCTTATCCTGGCGGATGCCCCGCCTGCGGCAGCCCCTACGACCATCTCCGCCTGCCTGCCGGCAGGCAAGCCGGTTCAGCCCCCGCCCCGCCGCCGTCCTCACCTCGCTGACGCCTCACGACCCGCCCAGGACCGGCTGCCACCCCTTCCCAGGCTATAAATCCACGGATTCGGGGAACACCACACAGCTTGACACCCGCGGTGGCCTGGGATACCCTCACGGCAGTGTTCGAACAGCCTTCCCAGGATCAAGAACCGGCCCACCCCCGGGGCGCACGTCTTGGCCAACGAGTTCTCATAGCCGCGGTCTTCCTCCTTCTGGCCGTCGGCTCCTTCTATGGCTCCTTCGTTATCGCCACCCGGGTCGATGAGCTCTTCGCCCCCGGGCACGGCATTCGCGTGCCCGCAGTCCTCGGTAAGCTCCCCGGCGTTGAAAGTGGCGAGAGCGACGGCGTGGGTGGCTCTCGCATCAACGTGCTGGTGATGGGACTGGACCGGCGTCCACGCGAGGGGAAAGCCCCAGCCCGCACGGACACCATGTTCGTCCTCACCATCGACCCCCACAACAAGATGGCCGGCATCCTGGGCATCCCCCGCGACCTCTGGGTGGAGATCCCCACCAAGGACGGCAATGGCTACCTGGAGGAGCGGATCAACGCCGCCTACGTGCTGGGCGAGGTCAACGACTACGACGGCGGCGGACCCGGCCTGGCCATGGCCACCACCGAACATACCCTCGGCATCAAGATCGATCACTACGTGGTCATCGACTTCGAGGGCTTCAAGGAAGTTATCGATGCCCTGGGCGGCATCGAGGTGGACGTCCCCACCTATCTACGCGATGACCTCTACTCGGAGTCGGAGCTGCCCGGCGACTACGACCCCCAGGAGTTCGAGCCGGGCGTCCAGCACATGGACGGCTCCCGGGCCCTGGCCTATGCCCGCATCCGCCGCGGCTCGACCGACCTGGACCGCATCCAGCGCCAGCAGCGCGTCATCTTCGCCGTCATGGACAAGGCCCTCAGCCTGAAGGTCCTCACCAACGCCCTAGATCTCTGGAGACGGTACAAGGACGCCGTTGACACGGACTTCAGCGACCCGCAGATCCCCGGTCTCGCCTTGCTCGCCGCCGACATTCCCCCCGAGCGTGTCATCGCCCTCTCCTTGGGCCCGGCCACCGTCCCCTATACCACGCCCCAGGGCGCCTCGGTGCTGCTGGCGGCCCCGGAGGGGATCGAGCAGATCGTCGAGGCCCTCTTCTCTGACCAGCAGATCCTGGAGGAAGGCGCCATGGTGGAGGTGCAGAACGGCACCGGCCAGCCCGGCCTCGCCTCCAGCGTGGTCGATTACCTAGTGAACCTGGGCCTGCCGCGCTCTTCCCTCGTGACCTCCAATGCTTCAGAGCAAGACCTAGGCCAGCCTTCCGTCATCCTCGACTACACGGGCAAGCGCTACACGGCGGAGAGGCTGGCCGAATGGCTGGGCTTGCCCGCCGACCGCGTCCGCTCTGCCAGCACTGGAGACGTGGCGCTCAAGACCAATAGTGAAGCCGACATCGTGCTCATCGTGGGGACAGATGTCGACATCGATCGGCTGACGGCCGCCGCGCCAGACACGATCAGCCAGACCCCCTAGAGCTCTCCCCCCGGCAGCACCACCGACTTCAGCCCTTTGCCGGCCAGCCGGCTCTCGTAGGCTCCGGTGGCTTCCGGCATGGAGAAGCGATGCGTGAGCAGCGCCGCCAGCTCCGGCAGCCGGGGGATGAGCCTGAGGGCGCGCCGGTACTGGTCGGTGGCGGCGTTCTGGCTCCCCGTGAGGACGATCTCCCCGTAGTGGATGATGTTGGGGTCGAAGGGGACGGAGGTATCGGGAGGGAAGCCAGCGAAGAGGCTGACCACGCCCTGGCGGCGCACCGAGGCCAGGGCCTCCCCCAGCACCGCAGGCAGTCCGGCCGTCACCACCACTGCGTCGAAGCCGCGTCCGCCGGTGGCGGCCAGAACTGCCGCCGGCGTCTCCCCTCGACCGGGGTCCACCACCTCGGTGGCGCCCAAGCGCTGGGCCCAGGACCGCCTCTCCGGGTCCGGTTCGGTCACCATCAGGCGAGCCGCCCCCATGAGGCGCGCCAGCAGGAGGTGCATGAGCCCCATGGGGCCAGCCCCGACAATGAGGAGGGCATCGCCCGGTCGCAGCCGGCAGGTCTCCAGGGAGTTGAGGACACAGGCCAGGGGCTCGGTGAGGGCGGCCATCTCCAGGGAGAGGCCCGGCGGGACAGGGAAGACGTGGCCCAGGGCCAAGAGGCCCCGGGGAATGAGCATGAGCTCAGCTAGGCCGCCGTCCTCCTCGTAGCCCAGGGTCCGGCGCTGGGGACAGCGGTTGCGCTTCCCCTGGGCGCAGAACTCGCAGTGGCCGCAGGCCAGAATAGGACAGACAACCACCCGGTCGCCGGGCCGCACCCCCTCAACGCCTTCGCCGACGGCCTCAATGACGCCGGCCGTCTCGTGACCGGGGACAACGCTCGGTCGAGCCTTCTTCTGACCCCTGTAGACGCGGATGTCCGAGTGGCAGATGGCGGCAGCGCTGACCCTCAGCAGGGCCTCGCCGGGGCCCGGCTTGGGGTCAGGCACGTCCTCTACGCTGACGTGACCGGGACCGTGCAGGATACAGGCCTTCAAAGGGGGGCCGGCCTCCCGCCGCCGATGGCGAGGAGATGGGGGTTACTTCTTCTTGGCCTTGGTCTTGTCTTCCTTCTTCTTGGTCTTGTCTTCCTTCTTCTTGGCCTTGGTCTTGTCTTCTTTTTTCGCCGCTGGCTTGCTGGCCTTCGCGCGCCCCTTGGCGGCAGCGGCCGGCTTGGCTGCCTTCGCCGGGGGCTTCTCGGCGGCCTTGCGGCTGGGGCGACGGCGCCTACCGACCTCGACAGGCTCCTCGGGCGGCGGGGCCTCCACCTGGACCTCCGCCTGAGCGATGGCGGCAGCCACCAGGGCGGCGTTGTAGCGGGCCATGAGCCGCGACTTGCCCCGGGCAGCGTTGTTGGCGTGGATGACGCCCTTCTTCTGAGCCCGGTCGAGCACGCTCACCGCCTCTCGCACGGCGGTCTCGGCCTCGGGGAGCGCGCCGGCCTTGATAAGGCCCAGGACCTTGGAGATGGAGGTCCGGCTGGCGCTGCGGACCGAGCGGTTGCTTGCCTGCCGCTTGAGGGACTGACGGTATCGCTTCTCGGCAGAACGGGAGTGAGCCAAGGGGTCTCCTTTCCGGAAGAGTCTGGCACGTATGTTAGCGTCGGCGGCCTCTACTGTCCAGTTGTAGACTGCGCCACGAATCGCGCAACTTCTCGCACCGAATGTGTGACGCCGCGCTGCCTGCCGGCGGGTCGGGGCTTTCAACCGGCAGGTCGCGTCTCATCGCTCTCAAACGCCGGACGCGGCCGTAGGGGCGGAGCTTTAGCTCCGCCCAGGGCCGACCTAATGGTCATCAAGTACTCAGATTCATCTCTGAGGGTTGAAACCGTCAGCTTCAAGGAAGCTGCGCCCGCCTGCCGACGGGCGGGGATTTTAATCCGCAGGAGTGGTTTATTTGGTTCATGACCTTCAGGTCGGGCCGTGGAGCGGGGCGGACCTGAAGGTTCGCCCCTACGGCTACTGCGGCGGGCCGGTGCGGCCATGTCATCTGAGCCACCGCCTCCTGGCGTACCAGCCGCCAACGCCGATCAGCACCGCTGCCGCAGCCACGCCGCCGGCCAGGCCAGCGTAGCTTCCGGCCGACCAGCCGGAGCCCTCAGACGGCGCGCCCGCCTCCTCACCCGAGGCTCCGCCAATGTTCGGGAGCTCCGCCACACCCCCGACGGCCGGTGCCTGGGCCGCGCAGCACACCTTCGTCGCGTAGTCGCCGCTGCCGTCGCAGTCCGCCACGTGGGCATTCGTGTTCGTCGTGCCGGAGATGGTGGCGAGGCAGGCGTAGCCGCTGCCGCAGCTCGAGCCGTACTGGCAGGTCACCGTCGTGCCCGTCGCCGACAGGCAGACCCGGGTGCCGTAGGTGAGGTCATTGGAGGCGACATGCGCGTTGTCGGCCGCCGACAGCCTGAGCACCGTGGCGTAGGACCCGCTGCACGACGTGCTCAACCCCGCCGGGCCAACACAGCAGACGGTGTAGTCGTAGGTGGTGGGATGGGCCTCTGCCGTCTGGGCGTGCGCGTTGGCCTGGCCCGACATCCCGAACACGGCCACCTCGCCCTC
>Ga0315277_10012936_pt1 | contig 10426 bp, 11 predicted proteins | sample YL17G05_15_MG_FD_203695 | JGI IMG/M metagenome (GOLD analysis project Ga0315277, IMG submission 203695) | Sediment microbial communities from Yellowstone Lake, YNP, Wyoming, USA - YL17G05_15 | ecosystem: Environmental > Aquatic > Freshwater > Lake > Sediment | place: USA: Wyoming | collected...
AACCGCGCCGCTCGATGTTGAACAGCGTGTTCGTGAACGGCACCTCGAACTCCTCGTAGTAGTCGTGCATCGACCCACGGCTGCACCATTCAACCTCACTCAATTTGTCGCGCAAGAACTTGTAGAAGCGCACTGTGTAGAGGGGGTCTTTCGTCGAGTAGTCGATGAGCTTGAGAATCCCTTCCGGTGTCTGCACCACCTGAGTCAATGAAGGCACCACCATCGTCTTCCCAGGCGTGCCGTCCCGCTTGAGCTTAGGTTCACGGAACGTCTCGCCGTACTCCGTCGTCTGCTCGTCAAAGTAGTCCGCGATGCACTCCTTGAGCCCGTGGTAACGCGCCGTGTTGTAGACAAAGTCCATCACCATCGTATCGGCGAGGAGACCTCGCGCGACGATTCCGTGATTCGCCAGTGCGTGCAAGTCCCACTTCCCGTTGTGGTACAGCTTTTGTTTCCGTTCACTTCGCAGCCACTTCTTGAATATGAGCAGATTGTCTTCGCACGGTCCCCAATTCGGAACGAAGATGCGTGGCAGATCGGGAACCGAGAACTGGATGCTGATGACCCTGCTCTTTCCCTTCGGGTGCTCTTTGCGCGGGTCGCAATTGAACGTCTCGGTGTCCACGCCGACGTGGTCGGCCGCTTCGAGCATCCGTAGAACACGCTCGCACTTCTCCGAAGTGTCTGCGATGAATACCTCACCGCTATTCGAGCTTTTTAGGTTCTTCTTTTTCTTGCGCTTGATTATGAAGTCCATTGTCTACCCTTTCAATTCCTGCGAAGGCTCTCCCCACTGTGATCGAGCCCTGATATGCGTACAAAATCTCGTCGTCAAGAACTACGTCCTGCCGCTGTCCGTGACAAAACGCAGCCATGTGCAGTCGGCTGCCGCACAGGTCACGCCACCATTCAAGGCGGTCAACCTGCCTATCACACACCGCACATATAACGACCGTATCCGCTAGCTCTGATAGTGCGAGTTTCATTTTGAACGTGCCCCGATGTACCGCTCGGGGCCACGCGGGTTCAGCCGTCAGCCGTCGAACGGGTCAGCGTCCTCGGGGTCACTCTGCCCCGAGTAGGAGCCGTCCGGCCTCTTGTCGTACGAGGAAGCCTCGTTCTGATTCACGAAGGGGTTGGCAACGCCGAGTTCCTCCGCTTGCTTCTCACTGCTCTTAGGACGCAGAATCTTCGAGAAGTCAGCGGGCTCACATTTGGCCTCCCACTCCTCGGGGTCATCCGTGTCTGCGACATCGAACTGGTAGCTCGTCGTCATTCCCGCACCAGTGCGTGTGACCTCGATGTTGGCGTTCCAGAGACTCCCGCGCATCGGGTTGTCGCACTTCGAGCACTCCAGTTCCTCGACCAGTTCCCCGCTCTCCAGGCGGGTTGCGACGGCCTCCTCCGTCCATTCATCGACCTCGACAGGGTCGCCAGCCTCGTCGGCGTACCCGCTGATCTTGATGCGCCCCTTCTCGCAGGAGGCGCACTTCCCGCGCAGCTTGTCGTGCAATGCGGAGAGCGCGTTCGCCCACGTCATCGAGATTGTCCACCGTTTCTGCCCTCCCCGCTCACGGGGCACCTTCTGTTTGCAGAGTTTGCACGTCGCATCGTCGGAGCACGACAGGTAGTCGAAGCGGTCCTTTCCTGGCTGACTCTTCTGTGCGTTCTTGCTCTTGTGATACCACCGCTTGTCGATGACGTTGAACGTCGCCTTGGGCGATGGCCGACTCACGCCAGGGTCGGCGCGGGGCGGAGTGATCAACCAGCACGCCACGCATCCAGCGTGCCTGGGGACACCCCTCGCGCACTGAACCGTCTTGAAGTTCTGGCCCCTCTTGACGTTGTGATAGTCGTCGATTGAAGGCTCGTCCTCCGTACCATTGAACCTGACGAGTGCGGTCTCACCGGACTTCATGCCGAAGTACCCTATGAATGTGCCCCATCCTGCCCTTTCCGCTGCCTGTTCCTCTGTCCGTTCCTTGACTGCTTTGAATCCCTTGAGCATCTGATTTCTCCTGTGTTTTGATCCGAGGATCGGGACGATTCTACCACGGGGACGCCCCGTATACCTAATGAGACGACTCTAAGCGAACCTTGTCATAAGACTCCGCCGCTGTGGCGAAGTGAAGTGCCTCTAAGTGGGACGCTTTGAACAAGTCACCTGGGTCATTGAGCCGTACGCCGTCAACGACTGGAAACTGTCGAAGCACACTAAGGTCTGGTCCGAACGTGGGTAGCAGAGCCTCGCCTACCTTGCGAGTCGCCGCCCTGCCGTCTTCGTCGTCGTCAAAGGCAAGGAAGACCCTCGGGTACTTCCGCATGAGCCCGATCTGAATCTTGCTCACCCGCGACCCCATCGTGGACACGGGGTACAGGTTGGACGTGCTTCCGATGCGGACAGTCTGGTCCCATGTCTGCACGTCTAGCTGCCCCTCCATGACCACGATTCCGGCGCCTTCGGGCACAAGATGGGCGCCGTAGAGGAAAAGCCCCTTGGAGAACCCCAGGTGCAGGTACGGGGGCTCCTGGTAGAAGTCGATGGCCCTCTTGCTGATGCCCACCAAGGCCCCTTTCCTGTCCCTCACGGGGAGCGTCACCCGCCGAGAGCCGTAGTCGAACCCTACCTCCCAGCGGCGAAGGACGGGGGTGCTGAACCCCCGCTCCACCATGTACGCGGGCTTGAAGTCGTACAGGCCAAGTAGCCCCTCGCGCACCTTCTCGTAAACGATCCCATCAGCCTTGCGCTTCCTGTCGATGAAGTCAGGCAAAGCGATTTCCTCAAGCGGTACGCGCTCCCCTATCTCGAAGTCCTCTGCTGCTATTCGCGCCTTTGGGTATGTCCAATTCAGGCCACTCACTAGGAAGTTTATCAAGTTACCCGATACCCCGCACTGTGCGGAGTAGCAGATGAACAGTCCACTATCGAAGCTGATTGAGAAGCTCGGCTTGCTATCGACGTGGAAGGGGCAGGTGGACACGAGGTTCCCCACGCCGCTATTTCGGATGCGCTGGCCTCCTGCGTCAGAAAGCCAGCGCCACACCCTCTCTTGCTTAGTTGTCATACTCAGAAGGGTATGCTTCTTCCACCTTGGTACGAAGACGGCCCAGCTTCTCGTCGATGAAGCGGTCCACTATGTCAGGACCGCACGCCAAACGGCCGTAGCCGATAGTGATGACAACGTCCGCGACCTCGGAAGCAAGCTCAGAAAGACTGATTCGACCGCGAGAGTGTTGGTTGATGGCGGCAACCAGTTCCCCGCACTCCTCTTGGAGCACGCGAAGCTGATTAGCGATCCCGTACATCTCAATGGCACGAGACATGACCCTAGAGACATGCGTCTGTTTGGACCTCATGCCGTCGATTTCATTCTGTAGGGATTCGATGCGCTCGTTAGACTCTTGCTCACGAATTCTTTCGGAGTCCTTACAGAGCTTGAGAGTCAGGACAAGGTCGTCGATGCGATTCTTGGCCCTCTCAAGTTCTACTTGCGCGTCGAGAAGATCGAAGATGTGGGTGATGATGCTCATAGAATTGCTCCTTCGTCGGTTCCTGCGAGTGTCTCGCCTTCGTTGTCTACTGCGAATTTCTGAGTGAAGTTCTCTGCTGGCATGGCGTGAATGGTGAAAGTACATCCCTTCGATTCCCGCAGAGCGGGGAGCGTGATCATCACCTCGTCATTTTCCCGGTGCTGACCCTCCCTAATGAGGCGAATGAGTACGTCCACGTCCTGAGCCAGTGAATCACCGAAGGCAACCTCGGTGGTCCCCTGTCCGCGCGTTTTCTCTGCTCCCCTGTTCGCCTGTGTGGTGGCAATCATGGGAATTTTCAAGCTGCGGGCAATGTCCTTGAGCCCACGAGTGACCACGGAAAACGCCTTCCATGACGGGTCTTCTGCGAGAAAGTACAGACCATCCACGATGGCGAAGTCTGCGTTGTACTCCTCACACTTCGCCTTCACTTCGGTCAGTGCTGCGTAGCCGGTCCCGTCGATGGTCGTGACGAGGAACGGAGGCTCGTCCCGAATCTGTTCCAGCATCTCGTAGAAACGCTTCTCCTCGGCCTCGGTGAGCTTCCCCTCTCGGAACGCCGAGTAGTTCAGCTTGGCGCGCATCGCCGCCCAGCGTCGTCGAATCTGCTCAGGAGGCATCTCCTTGGTGAAGAAGACAGGCACCTTCCCCCAAGTCGAATGGATGTTTTCGGCCATGAATAGGCTGATCCAGGTCTTCATGCACTTGGGCCTCGCATAGATGCCGATGAGTTCGCCATCGTGCATCCCGAGCGTAGCCTGATTCAGACGTTCCCACGGGTACGGGATACCCACGGTGCCGCCGCCTTCCTTGAGGCGCTCGTACTCGTTCCTGATCTCGTCCGTCGCTTGCGACAGGTCGAGGTCGAATGAGTCGGAGTGAACAGCCGCCAGAGACGAGGCACGCGCCTTGAGGATGTTCAGACCATCGCGGGGGTTGGAGCGCGTCTCCTCCACGATGCTGACGAGCGCAGCCTGAATGTCCGAATAGAGCTTCCTCTCTTTCACCTTGTCAACGAGCATGAGAATGTCGTCGTCGGTATCCAGAGGCTCGTAGTCGTCAAACTCCTCCTTCAAGAGCACGAGGGAGGGAACGCTGCCGTACTTCTGGTAGTGGTTGACGATCCACGAGAACACCGCCCGCTGCTCAGGGTCCGCGAAGAACTGAGCCGTGACACGCTGGCGAATCACCATTCGCGCATCACCCGTTTCGAGAATCTTGGTTATTAGAGCGCACTCAAAATTGTACGACATTCAGTTTCCCTTTTTTCATTGAAGGCACGAACGCCTCACGGGATGTGCAATCCCGCAAGGCGTCCGCGCTTTTTTTCACGCTGCGAGCAAGTAGCGACCGGCGACTTCTTCCATAGCGACCCGCTGGTCGATGGGAAGGGTCTGAGCAGCGCGGGTGATGGCGTTGACGACACCGTACCGGCTGTTGTTGGGCTCAATGTCGAAGGACTCCCGAGCCTTCTCGATGAACTCGTCCGTGCCACGGTGGAGCTTGAGGAATTTCCCGATCTCCGAGTGAGCACGGAGAACCTCGACGCCGAGAGCCTCCATGACCTTGTCAGCCATCTCCATCCGACGAACGTCGGCAAGCTCGAAGGCCGAGACCAGCTTGGTACGGACCTCCTGTGGCAGCACGTTGACGTGCCGCTGGTAGAACAGATGGTCCTTGTCGAGAAGGGCGATCATCCCGTTGGTGCAAATCTGTCGATACAGCAAAATGTCCCCCGTCATATTGCGGGAGCCCACCTCGCTGTTGCTGATGTGAATACCAGTCTGATGAATGTCAGGCGTCTCCTCAGTCCCAACGTTGATTTCGTCAGGATAGAGAAGCCGGATGTGAAACGACTTCTCCGTGACGTTGCCAAGCTGGATTCCGAGGTTGTTCTTCGCGACCATCGGCTGCACGAGGTTGAGCAGGTCGAGGTTGTCGAACACCGAATAGCGGTCGGTGAGAACGGCACGAACGCGGCCGACTGCCCCAGTCTCCTCGTCCTTGTGCTCGTGACCCTTCATGCGAAAGAGGAAGGTCTTGTCGTTGAAGAACTGCTCCTTCCAATGGTCGATGATGCGCTTCCTGCTCGCAGGGCCATCGCCTTCCGGGGACCGTCGCATGAAGTCGGTCGGCAGGTGCAGCTTCGTGCAGAACTGCGAGAAGCTCCAGTCGGTGAAGCTGAACTTCCCCTCGCCCTTCACGTTGAGCGTACCATCTGCGCTGAACTCAACGTCCTTGCCGGGGACGGTATGGTCGATGCTTCGCTCGCGCATCTTGTTCAGCCGATCAAACACTCGGCCAATGTCCAGTCGCCCACTCACTCTTTGTTCTCTACGGATGTTTGCCATTTTGTTTCTTTTCTCTTTCTTCTAGCAGTCGAGTTCATTCCTCGACGGTAGTTTTCCTGCGGTCATTTCCCACAATCTCGTAAGCCTTAACCATCTCCCTCAGTAGGGAGAGGATGGACGGGCCGTACGAATTCTCCAGGGTGTTATCGGAAGTGGAGCCACGACCGCCAAGGAGAAGGTTCGTGGTCAGATGCGTCACCTTTCTCCGCTCGCTCCGTGCTCGGAGGAGCCTGCCCAGCTTGTAGGCCACCTGCTCGTGCAGAGCGCCGCCTTTGTACTCTTTGCCGAGGTCGTTGATCACGAGCCAGGGAACCTGCTCGTACGTCTTCGTGTACGACTGGTTGCGCCATTCATCGTAGCCCCTGTCACCAGTCTCAACGACGTTTGCGTAGCGGTCGAAAAGCTCAGGTGCGGTGACGAACTCGTAGTCGCACTTGCGTCCCTCAACCTCATTCATCGCATCGTACGCCTTGGTGAGTGCAATGACTGCGTACGTCTTCCCGACGCCGGGGGGACCGGAGAGCATCAAGCCCGTCCCTGCCGAAACCATACTGGCGATGCTGTTCCAGTAGGAATGAACCATCGGAAAGTATCTGGCGGACACTGCTTCCATTGAAGCGTCTGCGAACCTTTTTGGAATCTTCTGTCTCATGCTATCTCCTTACAGTTCAATCTCTCTTGAGCCCATGTCTGTGCGGTCGCCGTCCCATTCAGCCTGCTCACCCTTCCCTCGACGAGCCTCCTGCATGAGCGATATGACAGGTACGACGAACTTGGTGTAGGCGTCGCGGCTGAGCAACAACCCCATCTGATTCGTCGCCCACTTCAGCTTAGGAGAGAATACAGCTTGAATCGCCCAGGCTGTGTCTGCTGCTCCCTCCCTCTGAAACAGTAGCTCCACTTGCTCGTGGAGCTTCTTCAACCCATCTCGGGAACCTCGCCACGTCCGCTTGTACCGCTGCTCGTACGTGCTTAGGAAAAGGCCCGTGAGGGAGAGCGGCGGGAAGCTGTCGTACGACTCCTTCTCCATCGCGGCGAGAGCCGCTGTGGCGAATCTCTTGTTGGGGAGTCGGTCGAACTTCTCCGTGAGAGAATACACCGAAACAACACCACCGATCAAGTCGCCGGATTTAGTAGGCGAAGTCACTTCTCGCGTACCCGCGTTCCCATTGTCCTTATTGAGTGTTTTTGTATTAGCTATATCTGATTCACTATCAGAAGAAGAACCAATGAGAGAGGAGGCGGGGCGAACCTCCGATCCAGACTTCACCACCAGCTTCCTCATTCGGAGATTGGCTACCTGCACCTGGATGGTCGCCACCTTGAGCTGCCGCTGTTTCGACAGTTCAAGGATGGAGACCGACCCAAGGGCGATAATCAACGTGAGCGTTCTGAACTCAGCGTCCGTCATGGACGCATCGCGCACGAGATCGCCTAGCATCTTCTACCTCCCCAGGTTGCGAAGAAGCTCTTTCATATCCTTCACTTCGGACATCAGAAGCTCCTCACAGACCTCCTTGAATTCCTTGACTCCTGCCTTGAACGCCTCCTTGTCCCCTGGAGCGCAGGGGTACGGCATGTCCCCTCCGACCTCAACAGCGATGGACTGGTAGTTCTGTGACAAAGTGAGTCGCCCCATATACCTGACCATTGCGACAGTACCACTCGTCTGCCGTGTCTTGAGAGGCACTGTTCTCTCGCCTTCGTGAATGGTGTCTTTGGACGTGCTGTCCTTGACGACCGTGCTCACGCGAGCACTCCCTTTTATAACCTTCTTCATTTTCTGCCCTTTCACTTCCACTTGATGCTGACCGAAGGCGTCATTGCCGCTCGGGGTAGCTCGGCCTTCTTCGCCGCTTCGTGACTGATTTTCCCGCTCTGGATGGCCTCCTCAACCTTCTTCGAGTCGATGCCTGTGAAGCGGCAATCGTTAAAAATCGCCTTGTCCCAGCTCTTGAGCGCGACGCTGTAGTCGTACTCGATGCCCTTCTGCTTACCCTGTACCTCGACGTACATGAGTTCGTCGTCGTAGGCGCGCACTGTCCTACCGACGACAGACTGCACACGCGCCATATCCTTCATCCTGGCCTCTGCTCCCTGCCTCTGGTCTTCCAGTTCACTCAGGGCGTCGAACACAGCAGCGTGCTCCGATTTGATTGCGTTGATTTTCGCTACACATGATGTGTAGACCGCCGCTATTTTCTGTATCTCAGTTAGCATCTTGTTTTGCCTCATATCAGACCTCCTTGATTTCGCCATTCGATTGTACTACAACATTTCGTTTCCAGAAAACGCGCCGCACGTCTTCCAAGAAAGTAGGAAGACTGAATTTGCAGCTCTTATAGTTCCCGTGTCGGTAGTGCATCAGGTTGTGCAGATTCATCACCTGCTCTCCCGAGTACCAGCGACGCTTCATCTTGCCTGGAACCTCATACATGGGCTTGGGGAACAGCGACGCACGTTCCCAGCGCATGACGAGGTAGGTCTTCCTGTCGATGGCTTCTGCCAGGACATTCGGTGGGAACAGTTCCACCTCGACCCCTGCCACCATGTACTTCTTCCCTCTGCGCTGCACGTTGACGTACAGCACCTTCTTCTTGCTGTTATAGAGTGGGTTCAGTCTGTCGCGCACCCGATATTGAATCATTGCACTTAGCCTCTACCTTTCACGTTTCTTGCCTCGAATCCCATCGACCTCAAGTGCTTACGCATCTTGTTCGCAAGCGCCTGGACGATTCCTACGTTGTCCTCGAACACCAGCACCCTCGGCTCCTTCTTCTCGTCATGGATGCGTAGGATGCGGCCGATGGACTGCTGAAGCCGTCCCTCTCCCCCGAACGGATGCAGGATGAAAAGCGTGTCAAACGCCGGTCGATCCAGTCCCTCCTTCGCAAGCTGCTGCGTGGCGAAGACGACCTTGCATTTCAATGCCTCGCGCCGCTCAACGGAGTCCATGTCCCCGACGTGCAGAGACTTGCTGGATGCGGAGCACCCTTCGTACAGGGCGTGAAGCTGTGAGAGCCTCTCTCCGAGCACGAGTATGGTACGTCCATCCTTGTATGCCTTGTCTACCCAGAATTGAATGAGCTGAGTACGCTGCTCGTTGTCTGCAAGGTCAGTAGTCATTTTGGACAGATTCACCTTGCCACGACGAAAGATGTAGCGGGTCAGGTTGACGCTGATGCCTGTACTGATGAAGTAGACTTTCGGCTTCAATGGCTGCTCTAGGTTCTGATAGCAGACCTTCCCCAGATGGAGCTTGAACACCTTGTCCATTTTGTCCTCCCTCTGATGCGTGGCACTGAGGCCCCATCGAGGGCAGGCAAACTGCGACGCCGCCATCGAGAACATGTTGGCCCCGAGCCTGTGCGCCTCATCGAAGATAACGTGCCGCCAGTAGTTGTAGAACTCAGGCGGGTACTCCTTGAGGCACAGAGAATGGAGCATAGCCACCGCAACCGCGCACCCCTTCCAGTCGGCCACGCCAGCCTGGATGTGTCCTACCTTCAAGGGCTCCCCGTCTGTGCGACGAATGAACTTCTCGATCTGGTCTCTCCACTGATCCATCAAGGCGTTCGTGTGGACGACTACGAGGAGCGGGAACCTCTTGGCCTCGGTTGCCCCGTGGAGGGACACGACCGTCTTCCCCTTGCCGCAGCTAAGTGAAAGGATTTTATCGTCCAGATCAGAAGTCAGCGCATTGCTGGCCTCCTCTTGGACGGCGTCCCTCAATTCAATGGTGTGACTTAGCTCGAATCCTAGCTGTGCTGCGGCAGGACGCCTGTCCAGCACCTTCACCTCCTTAGTGAACTCCACCTTATAGTGCCGTGGAACGGCGAATTCTGTCTCAGTCTCCTGAAACAGTTCGATGTGCGGCTCCAAGTTCGTTGAAACCCCTGCGCTGAGTGCCGACCAGTAAGCCCCGTTGGGAACAGTGAGGTCCGCCTTGAGCTTCTCTGCGTCCACCGCCTCTTTCGGGACGTGGAGGAGAGCGCCAAGACGGGCCACTGTCCCCGTCAGGTATCTGACGCGAACCATGCTGCCCTTCCTTTCTTGACCCTTTCTACCTAGTCGAAAGGGTCCGCCCACCGTACACGACCGAGGGGGTCACGTCAAATCGACCCCACCGCGAGGCACGGTCCCCCACCAGACCCCACCGTGCCGACGCGCGGAGGAGCCCAGGGCTGGGGGATGGGGGGAACCTGTGGGCAAGGAGGGGGCTGGACCAAAACGCGCCAGCAGGGGTCGTGGAGAGCCCGCACGTTAAAACAGCCTCCAGTTTCCGATCACAGGGTCGTACCAGACAGTTACGGTTTCATCTTGCAAAAGAACACGGTTGGCGGCGCCTTTGAGCAAGAATCTATTAGCAGCGGTGCTGAGCCCGCTAGCGTGTACTAGCGTGATGTTGTTAGCACCGATGTTGCATAGTCGTTTGACTGTATTAGAAGATGCCGCAGCATCCAGCCCTGTGATGTTGAAGGCGCCGCCAGAGGACGTTAGCCTCAACATCTCAGACTTGTTCCAGCCGGTTGGCGCGTAGTCGT
>Ga0315277_10012937_pt1 | contig 10425 bp, 7 predicted proteins | sample YL17G05_15_MG_FD_203695 | JGI IMG/M metagenome (GOLD analysis project Ga0315277, IMG submission 203695) | Sediment microbial communities from Yellowstone Lake, YNP, Wyoming, USA - YL17G05_15 | ecosystem: Environmental > Aquatic > Freshwater > Lake > Sediment | place: USA: Wyoming | collected...
TCCGGTAGAGGCCGTAGGGCTCGAAAATCCGCGTCCGGTACGTACGGATGACGGAGGGTATTTCTTCAAGCAGGGATGCATCCCTTGCGGGAAAATCCGCATCCTCGTTCACGGTGAGCACCACCGGTTCCCATCCGAACTCCGGAAGGTATTTGACGAACTTGAGCATGCGCTGCACGCCGGCCCCCCCGGACGGGGGAAAGTAATAGGATACGATTAAAACTTTTTTCATGTCACCCTGAGTATTTTTTTACCGCCTTCGAAACTCGAAACCTGATATTTTCTGGAGGCGCTGTTCAAAAAGAAAAAATTACGATCGCGCCGAGCCCGTCGAAGCGCGATAAACTGAATAATACCCGTTCATGCTTCGACAAACCATTGTCGCGTGAAACGGGATCAGAATGAACGGAATCATGTTTTTGGTCTTTTGGGATAGTCCCTACTGCGACACAGTCGCAGCATTCCAAACAAAATCGCTTCCGACATTTTTAAATGACGCATGAAAAACCGATCCACTCCACTTTACACTTTACGTCCAAAACTTTCTATCGCCTCCGCCATCCTGTCCCACGAAAATTTTTTCTTTTCTTCCTTCACGTTCCGGACGAATTCCGCTTCCTTTTTCTGCTCGTAAAACCGCACAACCGCATCGGCCAGGGCGTCCGGACGGCCGGCAGGGACGATGAATCCGGTCCTGTTGTCTTGGACAACTTCAGGCAGGCCGCCGACGCCCGTCGCGATCACGGGTTTGTCGTAACGGTACGCCACCTGCACAATCCCGCTCTGTGTGGCGGAAAGGTAGGGCAGCACGACCACGTCCGAAGCGCAGAAGAAATCCGCCACGGCCTCGTTCGGAATGAACCGGTCGAACACGGTCACGTGCGCTTCGAGCTCCAGGCTCCTGATCCGTTCGAACGTTTCGCTCCGGCCCTCGTAGAACTCGCCGCACACGAGCAGCCGGATGGAGAGCCGTTTGAGAACCGAGGGCATGGCGTCGATCAGGACGCTCAGGCCTTTGTACGCGCGGATGTATCCGAAAAAGAGCATCACGCGGCCTTTGGGAAGGCCGAGCCGCTTCCGGGCTTCGGCTTTTCCGGCGGGCGCGGGGAAAATCTCGTACACCGGATGCGGCACATCCCGGTACGCCGCGTCCGGACGGAAATCCAGCAGATCGTTCAGAACCGATCTGGACTGGACAATGAAGAAATCCGGAAACCGGAGCGCCAGGTCCGACAGGAGCGAATCACCGATTTTTTTTTCGTGGGGACGGATGTTGTCACACAGGAAGGCGACGGGGATCCGGAGAAGCGTCCTTGCAAGGTACGCGACCGATGCGTAGCACGGAGCAAAAAATGGCATCCAGTACTTGAACACGAGAAGGTCGGGTCTGACCCTTTTCAGCCAGAAGAAGGCACGGATCCAGGTCAGGGGATTGACGGAATCGAGAACGGCGGAAGCCCGAACGGGAATCAGTTCCTTCCCGTCGTCCTGCTGGGTTTTGCCCGGGAACAGGATGGACGGGTATTGCCTTTTGAAGGAGAGTACCCGAACGTCGTGCCCGCGGTCGGAGAGTGTTCTGGACAGAAGGGCGATATAGTGCGCAATGCCGCCGCGCATGGGATAGGCGGTACCGACCAAAACGATCCGCACGTCACACCCCGAGCGAACGGCGCACCGAGCGGCGGTTGTCGGAAATGTTGGACCGCGTGATCATTTCGCCAAGAAGGCCGATGGACACGAATTGGATTCCGAGGATGAGCAGCACGATTCCGATGAAGAACAACGGCCGTTTGCTCAGAAAAACCTGATGGAGAATCCTCATGAGAATCAGGTACAGCGTGATGGCCCCGCCGGCAAACGCGAAGAGCAGCCCGATGGAACCGAACAGGTGCAGCGGCCGCTTGGTAAACCGGCCGAGAAACATGACCGTGATCAGGTCGAGCAGACCGTACAGGAAACGGGAGATCCCGTACTTGGTCTTGCCAAATTTCCTGGGCCTGTGGTTCACGGCGATTTCGGCGATCCGGAAGCCGTGCCACTTCGCCAGGGCCGGAATGTACCGGTGGAGTTCCCCATACACCCGGACGGTCTTCGCCGTTTCCAGACGGTACGCCTTCAACCCGCAGTTGAAATCGTGCAGGTTAAGGCCGGTAAGCAGCGCGGTCGTCCGGTTGAAAAATTTTGAGGGGATGCGCTTGGAGAGAGGATCGCGCCGGTGCTGCTTCCAGCCCGAGACGAGGTCGTAGCCCTCGTTCAGTTTCAGGATCAGGCGCGGAATTTCTGCGGGATCGTCCTGCAGGTCCGCGTCCAGAGTCACCACAACGTCGCCGGAGGCGGCCTCGAATCCCGCTGCAAGCGCCTCGGACTTTCCGAAATTCTTGCGGAACTGGATGACCCGGACACGCGGATCGCTCCGGTGGAGTTGCTCCAGCACCTCGAACGATCCGTCGTCGGATCCGTCGTCCACGTATATCGCTTCAAAGGCGAGACGTGCCTTTTCACAGGCCCGGCGTATTTCCGAATGCAGTTCCTTGAGCGAGGCTTTTTCGTTGTACAAGGGCACCACGACGGAAAGGTCCATCTTGCGGTTTCCCCGGAACGGACGGTCAGGGTTTGACCGTTTCGATGCCTTCGAGAATCGGGACATCGCACCATCCTTTGCGCAAGACTGAATTGATCTTGACGGTTTCGTAATACACGATCAGGCGTTGGCGTTTGTCCGTGTTCAGGTGGATCAGCTGCGGAATGCGCATTCCACCCTTGTTCCTGAAACGTTCCCCATCCCACGACCACACCACGGCGCCCGTCGAATCGCGTTTCTCCCACCGGCTGACCACCGGCCCTTTTTTCTGGATACGGAGGTGGTCTCCGGTCTGAAAATCGAGAAGGTATTCGTTCTTTTCCGGATAGAAGGAAGTCAGCGTTTCGAGCAAACTGTCGTTCGGGACCATCAGCCCCACCGCTCCGAGCAAGTGCTTTGGCAACGCAGGGCTAAAGGGAAGCAGGCTCCCAGCCGTTGCATCTTTCGCATCTCCTCGAAAGCTCCTATTCAGCATCGGGCTGAACACGGAAACGGTATCTCCGGTGACGGATGCATAGGCCAGATCAATACCCCAGGGCCCCTCCACCTTCATCCAGAGGGAATCCGGCGTCTTGAACGCCAGCCGTGCAGTACCCCGCATTGCTCCTTCCTCCGAGGCGGCCGTCCAAACAGCCTCCCCCTGGAATGTTTCAAGGTGCGATGCATGTTTCCGGACCTGCTGGAGCAGAAAATAAGGATCCGTTTCGCTCAACACGTCCCCGGAGCCGAACGTCCCTGCGCACCCGGACAACAGAATCCCGACCGTACCGAGGCTGGGAAAAAATAGGTGCTTCCAACACACGTGGCGGAGCATCGCCGGGATAGAAAACAACCGGGAGTGGAGGGGACTCAACGCAACTCCCCGGTTGTGCGGTTCAACTTGTTTTTAATTGCGGCATTGCTCGGATCCAATTCCAAAGCTTTTTTCCAGAAGTCCGCGGCCTTTTCCCGGTTTCCGATCTTGTCGTACACGTCGCCCAGATGGTCCAGGATGTCCGGACTGGTTTTTCGGTTGAGGAAGGCGCGTTCGATCAATTCCTTTGCCTTGTCGTATTCGCCCATCTTGTAGTAAATCCATCCCATGGTATCGAGATACGCACCGTTGTTAGGCTCTTTCTCGAGGGCCTTCTGCGCCATACGGAGGGCGTCCCCCAGACGCTCGTTGCGTTCGGACAGGCCGTAACTCCAGTTGTTGAGAAGCAGCGCATTGTCGGGTTCAATCTGGAGTGCGGCGCCGTAACAGCTGTCTGCAAGGGCATACTCTTTCATGTTTTCGTAGGAACCGGCAATGGCGCTCATGGCCGCAATCCATTTCGGACGGGAGCGCAGCGCGTTCTGCAGGTAGGGTATGGATTCCCTGGACCGCCTGAGTTGTCCCAGGACCGACCCCATGTAATAATTGGCCATGGGATCGCCCGGAACCATGGACAACGCACGTTCTAGCTTCGGGAGGGATTGGCCTAGACTGTCCATTTGCACCAGGGACACGCCCGAAAAAAGCCATCCAAAGAAATTTTGCGGGGCCAGCTGCACCGCCTTTTGAAATTCCCGATACGCCAGACCGAACCTCTGTCGGTTCATGTAGAAGTTACCAAGATCCAGCACCGGTTGAGCATCCTTGGGGAAACGGCGTCTGGCATCCTTGAAAAGCGTCTCCGCCCCGGCCGAATCACCCTTGGCCTCGTGAACACCGGCGAGGGCAAGCAGGCTGCCGATATCCGTGGAATCGTTTTCCACCGCTTCCCTGAAAAGGCGAACCGCCTTGTCGTATTCCTTCCGGACCAGATAGATTTCCCCCAGATGCTCCCTCGCCTCTCCCAGTTCCGGGGAAAACGCCAGGGCTTGGATGTACTGCGCAGACGCGCCGGCCGTATCCCGTTTCACTTCGAGAACCGTACCAACCCCGAAATAGCCGAAACCGTTCCGCGGATTGAATTCGACCATTTGTCGATACATGGCCAGGGCATCGTCGTATTTTTTCATGTCCATGTACAGCCGGGCCAGCTGGTTCATGGTTCGTGTGTCGGGTTCAGGACTGGCTGCCAGAATTTTTTTAAGCATCGCCGCGGTTTTTTCGTTTTCACTCTTCCTGAGATGAATCAGCGCCAGATTGTAGAGTGCGTCCGTGTCCGTGCTGTCGAGGGCTACAATTTCCGCATACGCTTTTTCGGCCCGATTCCACCGCCCCTGGTTGAGGTAGACCCTCGCGGCGAGGCTTCTCGCTTCGAGGTTCCTAGGATCTTTCCGAATGCATTTTTCCAGATTGACGAGCGCGCTTTCTTCCCTTCCCATCAAAAGGTAATCCCGGCCGATGGCCAGGTAGAGGGTCGGCGATGTCGTATCGTAAAGGGCGGCTTCGTGGTACGAAAGCAGTCCGGCTGCAAAATTTTGATCCTGGTCGTAAAGCACGCCGTCCATGAAGAGCTCGATGGCCTTCGGATCGGGTTCGTGCGGTTTCTGCTGAACCAGCGTTTTTTGTCCCGCGCATCCGATCAGAAAAACCGCGGTGGTCACGAGCAATGCAATACAGTGTTTTTTCACGGCTAAAACAACTCCTGTGTAATGGAATGACGGATAAATCCGTTCGAAAACCGATTCTGCTGTTCAATCCTGAATCGTTTAATGTATCATAAAAAACAAAAATTTACAAGGGAAAAATGAGCCGAGCCCCGGGAAAATATCCGGATGTGACACGTCTTGTTCGGTGGAAATTTGGATGGCCGGTTTCGTTGGGCTAACGATAAAAATACGTGTCAATGTCCGGTTTCGGTTCTTTGAACACGGCGTAATCTCCAGGCATGATGTGGTAAGGCTTGATTTCCCGGATGATTTTTACGGCCGCTTTACCGTTCTCGTACTTCACCATCTGCATTTCCCCAACGTCCATCAAGCGCAGGTCGGCTTGACGTTTGACTCCCAGGATCGCGTCTTTTTCCCATCGCTCGAGTCCGGGATCGACCAGCGCATAACCCGGAACGACTCGTACGATGGGCCGGAGTGTTTCTGCCGGGCTTTGAGGCAGCACCCCGCTGATCTTCGCGGAATCTCCCGCGACTGTGCCACGTGCAACATCCCCGATTTGGACGTTCAGTGGTCGGGCCTCCTCTACAATTTTGCCCGAAGCCTTGCCGTCCCGGATCAGCAGAAGACGAACTTTTCCGGTCGTCACCGTTCCCTTGTCCGTGCGGCGCCGGACTTCGACGGTCTCCCCGACTTTTCCGATGCCCTCCGCCGTGTTGAACAGGACATATCCGTCCAGTATCCGGATCACATTCTGGGCTCCGGAAGATGAAAAAGCCAAAAGGCCCGGACCGATCAGAAACAATTGGAACAATCTTTTTCCAACGAGAGATTTTAACATTTTCCCAATTCCTTCAATTTGTTTTCCATCCTTCCGGGAACGGTCGTCTAAAACTCGTATCTTCCCGCCAACCGCAGTGCGGGTATGGGTTCGGCACCGATCGTTCCCTCCACTCGGAATGATGCCGCCAATGGAATCCGGAAACCGATGTGCACTCCGGGAATGAGGAATTCCCTGCCGCCGGATCCGGATGTTTCCGCAACATCGGCCGATCCGACAAAAAAAACGTACTTCAAATCTGCCTCCAGGCACATCCCCTGGATGAGACGTACCCCTTTTTCCTTTCCCCCGGATACCGCCCCGAGAACACCGCTGTATTTCGTATAGCCGAGCGCGATCCGCACCGCACCCCTTTGCCATTGGATGCCTACACCGATCGCCTTCGGCAGCAAAAGAGAAGGATCGTACTGGTTCTTTTTCAGCACCCTTTCTGTTTTCGTCAATTGGGCCAGGTCGATCCTGGAAGCGTCAATCATGTCGTCGACGCTCCCGCCGCCTTTCCCCCCCCCGATCCGGATAAAGGGTATCCGGTTGCTGACAAGGGAATCGGTCCCGTGAAGGCGGATGCTCGACGGCAGATCCACGGCCAGCCCGAGGCGGACGGAACCGGAAAGCCTCTGGACGGCTCCAAACCGGAAACCCCATGCGGATCCGGAATAGTCGGCGTCGAACGCCTGGTTGATGTCGTTTTGTTCCCCCGCGCGGAAATCAATGCGGGGATCGTCGGGATCGTTGTACACGTATTCGGTGCCGGAAATCTCTACGACGCCGTCCAGCCGGACGCGGACGTTCGCGCTCGATTGGACGTGCGAACGAACCGCGGAAACGCCCGCGGACAATCCCTTTCCAATATCCGCGCCTGCTCCGAACCGGAAACGGTTCATCCTGAGCTGCAGTCCGAAGTCCAAGCCGGCCCGCGTCCGCATGCGAACCCGCTTGAGTTCGCCCTGGATTTCCCTTTCCGTGTCCATGCCGGCTTCCATTCCGGTTCCGACGAATCGGACATCCAGGACGAACGGTGATGAAATTCCGAACCCGATGCCGAACCGTCTTCCGGACACCCGGAAAGGCAGAACCGCTCCGAACTCCGTCAGGTTCGAGCGGAATCCCAATTCCGGGATGAGGGATGGATACCGCACACGGCTCTCGGACGTCCCGTAATCCCGGATCAGGCCGTCCACTTCGTCTCGGATCCTTCCGTCAACATCCGTCCATTTCTGAAGGTTCTGCAAAACGCCCGGGACCCATTCGAGAACGACGCTTCGCTTGTCGAGCAGTCCCAATGCGGCCGGATTGCCCCTGAGGGCGTCGAACATCCCCGCGGACCATCCCCAGACGCCCCCCGAACCCGATACGGAAAATTCCGTACGGATGCTTCCGCCGGACAGTTCGGCAATCGGGCGATCCCGGTCCTCCTGCGCCCGGCTGAACGCCCATCCCAGCATAAGGAAAATGCAGATCCGATAAATTCGCTCCATCTGTATCCATCCGCGTTCTATCATTTATATGTTCATCCGTGTTCCATTACAAGAATCTAAAACCACAACGACGCCGAAACCCTCGGCGTGTTCGCCAGGAAATGAAACTGGTAGTCGAAATCGAACCGGACGCCGACCCCCCCCCGAAAATGCTGTATCCCGATCCCGCAGTTCAGCTTCCGGTTGGAATCTCCCCCGAGCGATTGCGAGACACCCGTCCTGAACAACAGCATTTTGAACAGGCGCCACTCCAAGCCGGCCATGAACCTGTCCTGGACATCCGGATACAGGGCCTTGTCCACATCCAGCGCGAAGACCAGATTCGTCCGCGGCATGTATGCCGAACCCACGACCAGACCGGCGGGCACGGATTCGCTGTAGGTTTTGCCCCTTGTCCGATTGTCGTAGTCCACGCGGTTCCATGCGTCTCGGACCAAAATTCCTGCAGTCCACGTGGAGGCGATTTTCCATCGCAGGCCCACGTCCAGCCCGAAACCTTCGGCGCCACCCCGGATCCGCATTTCCCCGCCATCGGCGTTGCCGCCAAACGAAGCGGAACGCCATTTCACGGTCAGGCCCAGTGAGAGCCGGCTCAACGAAGTTCCCGAATCTCCGAGTTTCATTCCGAAGGAGGCAAGCACTGTGTTTTCCCTCAAAACCTCGTCGCCGGAATTGAGGAAGGCCGCACCTGCTCCAAACCGGCCGCCGATGTTCCTGGCGGCTGCAGCCAAGGCGTATGGGATGATCCCGAATTGCCTGGCGTACATGGTGCTGATCTGCCAGCCCCGTGCGTCGGGGAGGCAGGCGGGATTGAACAGCACACCGTAGGGGTCGCTGGCCAGGGCCGTGTACGCACCGCCCATGCCGAGCGGCCTCGCTCCGAATCCGATGTCCGCAAAGGCCGCCGGAATCTCCGCCCGGGATTCCACGACACCGAATCCGGCAATGAACAGCAAACTCCAAAGCCGCCCGATGGTATAATATTTATTCCAAACCAGCACTGGACCTTTTGTTTTATGTTTTTGTTTTTATGTTTTTATTATTTGTTTTGATTTTTACTTTTTACTTTTTGCATTTTATTTTACACACTTTACTCTTCACGCTTTACACTTCACAGGATACGCTTCACTTAATCATCACCACCGGAACCAGCTTCCGGTCCGTGCTACGGCCATCCCTCACCTCCACGCGAATCAGGTACCGCCCGTTGAGCGCCATGGCACCTGAATCGGTTCTGCCGTTCCAGAAGATTTCCGTTTTCCTTCCTTTGGGCAATCCCTCCTCGGTCATGAGTTGCCGGACGGGATCGCCGTTGATGTTGTATACGTTTACCGAAACAAAAACAACGGGCGATACGTTGGACGTCGGGACAAAGGACAGCTTCAGGGTTTCAAGAAAAGGCGAAAACGGATTGGGTCGGGCCTGGAATTCCCTTATGCCCAGGGGCTCGGACGGCGATAGAACGGTCCATTGGGTCAGGAGATCGGTTTCCGCGCGGATGCTCCCATTGGCCTGCGATCCCTGGACGGCATCCCAGGCCAGCCGGTTCGCGTTCCATTTTCCGAGTACGACGTCCGGCCCCGCGCCTTCGGGAAGGGGAAGCGAAAACAGCATGGATTTGGAAAGGGAAAGGCCGGCGGGCTGGAAAGCGTACAAACGGCCCGCTGCCTCGTAATCGGACATCAGCCTTTTGGCGTCCGGAAGCGTCGGGAATTTCAGCCCGAACGTCAAGATCTGGTTCGTACAGCCGGCAGGGAGGGTGAACACCGCTCCGCGGTAATCCCGGAAATGCTTCTCCGGATCGCCGGGCCGGACGGTCGCGACTGCGTGCACCAGAACGGAATCGGAAACGCTGGAATACCCATCCAGCAGATACAGCTTCAGAGGTCCCGTGAAATCCGGCCGAGTGAGCAGAACACCCCCGGTGCCGAGCGAATCCACTGCCGCCGGCGGATCGGCCGACCATTTCGGTGAGATGGAAATCTGCCGTCCGTTCGCGGTCTTGGCGGAATAGGAATAGTGCACGCTTCTGCCGCATTCGATGGACGACGGCCCCGAAATCGAAAGCGAGGAGATCGACACTTTCTCCAGCATGAAATCGACTCCGGTCTTGTCGCCTCCGCCGTAGAGGTTGACCGATTGATAGGACGGCGTCGCCAGGTGCCCGGGTTTCTCGACGGAAACGTAATACAGGTTGGTGGAAAGCCGAACGGCACGGTATTGACCGTCCCCATCCGTCGTGTCCGTCAGGACGACGGCTCCGGCCGTGATGCGGACCACCACATTCGGAACCGGTGAACGATCTTCCTTGAGCATCACCTTCCCGGCAACCGATCCGTAAATCCGCTGGAGCCGGAAAAGTGTGGTGTCCGTCCGCGTCGCCGAAACGTTTTCCCGCGTGACCGAATGGTATCCCCCGCCGGTGGCTTGGAGGGAATACGGAGCCAGCGTCGGCAGCAGCGTCATGTCGTACGAGCCGTCGCCGGATGCCGTGACGCGCGACTCGTTTCCGCGGCCGTCCCTCGCCAGGACTCCGGCATAGGCGATTCCCGAATTCGTTTCCCGGTCGACAATTTTCCCCCAGAAGCGTCCCCGGTTTTTCGACAGCACCAGGGAAAGTCCCGACTTCGGTGCAACGACCGTCGTGTCTTTCGGAAAGGTGTATCCGGGCTTGCTGAGTTTGACCGTGCACCGTCCCGCGGGAATCCGATCCAGGCGGAAATACCCCTTGTCGTCGGTGACCCGGGTGAATCGATCCGGCAATCCCTGCGGTGCGGCTTCGACCGTAACATCAGGGAGCGGCAACGAACCGTCCGTGATCGTGCCCTCGAGAAAACCGGTGTGTCTGGTCAGACCGATGTGTACCGTCCTGACCGAGCCGATGGAAAGCGTCATGGCCGTAACGAGGGTGTCGCGATAACCCGGTTTGCCGGCTACCAGGTCGTAGGTCCCCTCCGGAAGAAATGGATTGCCGCGGGCGTCGATAAAATCGAAATTTCCCGCCT
>Ga0315277_10012938_pt1 | contig 10425 bp, 7 predicted proteins | sample YL17G05_15_MG_FD_203695 | JGI IMG/M metagenome (GOLD analysis project Ga0315277, IMG submission 203695) | Sediment microbial communities from Yellowstone Lake, YNP, Wyoming, USA - YL17G05_15 | ecosystem: Environmental > Aquatic > Freshwater > Lake > Sediment | place: USA: Wyoming | collected...
TCCAGGTCGGATGTTGCGGCCGGCGTGGGATTCGGCATCTATGTGTTTGACCTGGCCGCGGCGGGGTACTACACGCCGCCCAAGAAAGTACAATAAAGCGCGTCTTGTGGCCGGGTCTGTCAACAAGCACGCGAAGCATGGGGAAGATTGGGGAGAGACGTTGTTTAGCGCCGATGATTCTTGACTCTGGGTATGGTTTTTATTATCTTTTCCATCGGCACAGGATCTGCGATTTCTCGGGTGTTGTTTTGAGCAAAGGAACGGTGTTTGTGTTTCAATATAATTCTCCGTAGGTTGTCATGGATCCCTTTCTCACCTGCGAAGGGCTATTAAAACAGGAGGTCCCTACCCATGGATGCAAAATTGAATCGCCGTCGTTTTCTCGGCCTCATGGGCACTGGCGCAGCCATGATGGCAGTTTCCGGTACTGTTGGTTCGGTACTGCGGACCTCGGTTCCGGTGTCGAAATCAAAGCCCAATATTTTGCTCATCCTGAGCGATGATATGGGATTTTCCGATCTGGGCTGTTATGGGGGAGAAATCAAGACTCCGAATCTGGATAGACTGGCCGCCAACGGCCTTCGTTTCACCCAGTTTTACAATACCGCCCGATGCTGTCCCACGCGAGCCAGCCTGCTTACCGGTCTTTACCCGCATCAGGCGGGCGTGGGGCACATGATGGAAGACCGGGGAGAAGAGGGTTACCAGGGAGACCTGAACACACGTTGTGTAACTATCGCCGAAGTCCTGAAACCGGCAGGATACAGCACCTATGCGGTCGGAAAATGGCACGTGACCCGTTTTAACGGCACCAATGGAACGAAGCACAATTGGCCGCTTCAGAGGGGATTTGACCGGTATTATGGAACCATTACCGGTGCCGGGAGTTATTTTGATCCCGCAACCCTTACACGAGACAATGATTTTGTGACGCCTGAAAACGATCCGGATTATCGCCCCGAACGTTTTTTTTACACCGATGCAATCACGGACAATGCCCTGCGATTTCTCGGCGACCATATCAAGAATAAAACGGAAAGTCCCTTTTTCATGTACATGGCATATACCGCGGCGCACTGGCCCATGCATGCCAAACCGGAAGACATTGAGACATACAAAGGAAAATACTCGGCAGGCTGGGATGCGCTTCGAGAAGAACGGTACCGACGCATGATGAAAATGGGACTCATCGACCGAAATTGGAACATTTCGCCGCGGGGCGAAGGCATCCCCGCATGGAAGGATTCCGAAGACAAGGAGTGGCATGAGCGGCGCATGGAGGTCTATGCGGCGATGGTTACCTGCATGGACAGGGGGGTGGGGAGGATCAAGGATTTTCTGAACAAGACGAATCTGCTGGACAATACCTTGATCCTGTTTCTTCAGGACAACGGCGGTTGCGCCGAGGAGAACGGTTCGACAGGGCCGGCCGCGAGCATCGATATTCCGGCAGGCGGGAAACTTGCTCCCATGGGAAAAGACGAACTCCAGACGCAGACAAAACCCTACAGAACCCGGGACGGCAGGCCTGTCAGGGTGGGCATAGGTGTCATGCCGGGACCGGCCGATACGTTCGTGGCCTACGGGAAACCCTGGGCCAACGCAAGCAACACGCCCTTCAGAGAATACAAACACTGGGTCCATGAGGGCGGGATCTCCACACCTCTCATCGTGCACTGGCCTGGCCATATTCATACACCGGGAGCGTTCCGTCACCAGCCGGGACATCTAATCGACATCATGGCCACCTGCGTCGAGGTCGGAGATGCGCAATACCCAAATTCCTTGAAAGGCAATGAGATTCTTCCAAAGGAAGGCAGAAGCCTCGTTCCCGCCTTCAAGGATCAACCCATCGACCGCGACGCGCTGTATTGGGAACACGAAGGCAACCGGGCTGTTCGGCAGGGCAAATGGAAACTGGTGTCCAAATCCGTAAAAGGCGGAGCCACGCCGCTTCCCCTGGGTCCGTGGGAACTGTACGACATGGAAAAGGATCGAACGGAGCTGAATAACCTCGCGGAAAAGTATCCCGATAAAGCGAAGGATCTGTCGGATAAATGGGATGCCTATGCGCGCCGCACCCACGTGATCCCATGGCCGATACAAAGGTAGAATAATCATTCAGGGAACCGGCATCGTGCACGAATGAGAACATCCGGAGATCGTTGCTTGCCGGGGAATAAGCTATTTCAGCGCATCCAGATACACGTCCTCGGCAAATGATTTGTCGGTTGTTTCCAGATCCATGCTCTATCTCCTATAGCAACGGGGTTATTGTTTGCCGCATTCAGCCGGGTCAATACCATAAAACCGATCACGGGTGCCAAAAAACAATGAACAGCGTCTGTATTTTTCCCTCATCCGGTCAGGATTGCGGTTACGAATTTCGGATTTCGAATTGAATGCTCTCCCGGTTTATGACGAAACAGCCTGTTTTGGAATTCGTGCCGATTCTGCGATCGTCAATGCGCCCGTCGGGCAGGCGTGCACGCATTTTCCGCAATCCGTGCATTTTGACGCATCGACAGCCGGCGCGTCGTAATGCTTCTGGGTCAAGGCGCCGAATGGACAGACGCGGACCGCAGGACATGGATGGTTCTGAGGGCAGCGGTGTTGTACGACGTTCATGGTGGTGGGTTCTTTCTCTATTATATATTCCGTTATTTCTATTTGAAGGCGCCTGAAACCAAGGCACCTATAAACGCGCCGTAAATCGTGCTGATGAACGGATTTTTTGTCAGGGGACAGACACCGCTGGAGCATCCGACAAAACGGTAATACGCGAATCCAGCAATTGCCCCCGCGGCGATGCCGATGATCAATCGAATGGGCATGGTAAACTCCTTTTTGTGATTGGATGTTATAATATGATTATCCATATATACAGATAATCATATAATTAAAATAAAAAAAATTACTGCTTCAATACGGAAATGATTTTTCTCACCTCCGGGTTGCATACCGAATAGTGCATCTGATTTCCGATCCGATGGCCTTCCAGGATGCCGGCCACTTTCAAAATATGGAGATGCTGCGAAACCGTGGGCTGCGGCACGCCCAGGCAATCCACCAGGGCAGCGACGTTCTGTTCTCCCGCCAGGAGGCCTTCCGCGATGCAATACCGGATCGGGTGCCCGAGCGCCTTGAGGATTTCTGCTTTTTGTCTGTGTGCCGGTTTCATAATTGTTTATTTGAATATTCGGATATTAATATACAAAATCCGAATTCAAAAAGCAAGTTTTTTTTCGAAGAATTGCATCGCTATGCTTAAAGGAAACAAAATCCAGATGCTTGAGGAAGTGTTTTTTTAAGTTCCACTGATTGTATATAATATAGAAGAGAAAGGACCCCGATACCATTTTCTATTGAAAAGATCCAAGTTTCTTGTCTTCGAATATCGCGGGGCAGAGTTCCATTGGATGACCGGGTCGGCACACAGAGATGGGGATGCAATTGCCCTGTAGGCTCCTTTTTTGTTGCTGCAAACAATTTCTCTTGACTTTTTATTCTGATTTGTTTAAATATAAAACAGTTAATAATCTTAATTCCGTAATTTATTTTAATGTTGAATGAGCTTTTTGTCAATCGGCGTTGATTTTGCCACCGTGTAAAGATACGATCGGCCGAAACCGTTGAAAACCATTCCGCCGGTCAATTTGTTGACACCGGCATGTACATTTTATATTATATAGCTTCCATAGCGTCTGCAACAGAAAAACGATCGAAGACATGAAAATGAGATTGGGAGGACGCAAATGGTAATCCGACCTTTGCCTTTTGTACTCGTTCTCATCTTCTCCTGCCAACTCCATGCCCAGACCACGGCAGTCCGGACGCGCGAAGAAACAGCGCCGCCTGGCGGTTCGAATCAAAACACATCCAAATCCATCGCTGAATCCAAGAACGAGCTTTCGCAAATCGGTGCCGACATGAAAATCAAAACCGTCGCGCTGCTGAAATTGATCAAGGCGATGGAAACCGTTTCGCCGGTTGCCAACGTGGGAATCGCCAAAGTCATTCGGGCGCAAGCGGCGGTCCGGGAGACGGAGACGCCGGAATCGTCGATCCTCTTTCAGGCCGATATCGAAGACGAACTGCCGGTTGTGGATAAACGGGAGCATGTCTATCGGGTCCGCCTCGAAGACGGCCGGACCGGCTGGATCCATGAACGGGACGTTCAAATCCTGACCCGGTCGGCTGAAAAAAAGCCGCCGTCCGACACGAAAATGCTTTTCACCGTGGCCGTCCGGATCATGCAGGATATCCGGGAACAACATGCCCGGGCAGGCACCGTCATCACCCTCCTTCACAAAACGTATATCGCTTTATCGAGCGATGAGCAGCAGAAATACCGTCCGGAATACCAGGCCGCCGTACGGATCGGAAAAACCATCGAGCAGTACCATGGGTATGCGTCTCGGTTCTTTTCACCCTATGCTCCCTATGCCGAACGTTCCCTGCCGCCGACCGCCGCGAGGCCGGATAAAACCGCATTGAACGGACAAATCTCGCTGGATATCGGCCAATCCGCATACGAATCGGCCAAAGAGAACTCGGAAAGTTCCAGAAATTTGCAGGCCAATGCAACCTGGATTCTCAACAACACGTCCCGCCTTGTCGCGAATTTGGGCCATCGTCGCGAGGTGATGCAAACGCCCTTCACCACAACCGATGTGCTTCTGGGTTATTCCCGCCAACTCAAGAACAGCATGCGCTTGAACAGCCGGCTGGGTTACTTGCATTACGATGATCAGAACCTCAATCGAAACGATTTCGGCCAGCTCCAGGCGGACGTGCAGATGGAATACGGGCTCACCGGCGGCGCGAGGTTATCCGGCGCTTTCAGCCACATCCGTAAATCGTTTCGTCAGTCGGGCGGCAACGATTTTGTCAGCAACCAATTCAACCTCAACACCATTTTTAAAAACGGCAACAAAAGCGAGACCGCTTACAACCTGCGGGGCATCCTTCAAAGCAGCGATATCAGCTTTCTCCATTTCAACCAAATCACGCCCCGTATGCGGTATTTGCTCCGCCGGTCGCCGCAAAGCAATTTTAGTGTCGTCACCGAAGTGGATTATATCGGTTACACCAAAGAGGCCAGAAACAATTCCTATGTGAAGGAGTCCGCTGATTTTCAATGGACAACAAACGCCATCGGCGGTGAAAAAACCCGAATCGCCCGCCTGGCATTCAAGCAATTTCCCAACAACAACCAGTTCAACTACCTCCGTGCGGGCGGCGATCTTTCGTGGCGCACCGGCACGGCCGGCATCGGTACGTCCACCTCGGTTTATGCGTTGTTCAATTGGTTCACCAGCAACGGTAAAAGCCAAACCGATTTTCTCGACCTGCGCCTGGACCGCAACGGCGTCGAAAAAACGTATTTTGTGGATGCGAGTTTGTTCAACCGGTTGTGGACTCAAGTCGATCCGAAACAGCAACAGAACCATCTGCTGGATCTGTACAGCCGGGCAGGTCCTGTTTTTTCCGGAACCCGGCTCGGATCGGTTTTGGTGAATCGGTTGAAGGTGGGCTTGATTCTCGGCGGCCACGTTCTGTACGGTTCGGGCGGCAACTTTATTAAGAAGGACGGCAACTCGCTGCGCTTCGGTCTGGGATTTGATGCATCGGCCGCATGGAAACAGACGACCGGTACGTTCTCCGGTTCGTTTGAAAAATCGGTGGTCTACGGCAATGAGATCGAAATCAATCCCTGGACCGGGCAAATGGAGATCGGCAAGGTGGTGCCTCGTTCACCCGTTTCCATTCAATTCCGTTGTGATACCCGAACACCGGTCGGAAGGGATTGGGATATTCGTTTCAATCTTTCGTATTACAACATCCGACCGGATGTTAACGACAAGACCAGCATCAATCCCTTGGAGCGTCGTACCAAATTCAAGCTGTTCCTCGGTCTGGTCCACCGATTTGATTGGTGATCGGAAAGCGCGGAGGTCTTATGCAACGGCGTAACCATGAAAAAGGAGCGCTGCTCCTTTCGCTCCTGTGCATGCTGATGCTGAACACCCGAGGGAATGCGCAGGGTGTTCTCTTCTTCGGTAAATCGTTTGATTTCCGCTCCAACCAGGGCCTGAATCAAGCGAACATGCCGGCTCAAAACAATATCAGCACACAGACCCTTACAAGCCCTGTACCGCTGTACTGGCAAAAACCTCTTGCAGGCAACCTGTATGCCGCACCCAACAATTCCAGAGGATTTGCGCCCTATACGCTTCTGTCGGGGGAAGTTCTGGACAACTACAATCCGGACACGCAGGTGATCTACGAAGCGCCTCCGCATCCCTTTCTGATTCAATCCATCGATGCCGGCGGCACGACCGTGGTGACGGGGTATCCGGAAAAAAACAATACCCGAAATCCGGTCCGCTTTAACCCCGGCTATGGCGGACCCAGGATCTCCATTGCCCTTGCCGGCGGAGGCCCGAACATTGTTCTGGGCATACCCAACACGGTTGTCATCACTGTTCCTCCCGGCCTTGCGGCGGCGTGGCTTCGCGTGGATTTCGGCACTCAGGTGATCGCAACGGGCGAGGGATCCGGTCAAATTTTCACCGTCCAACTCTCCGGCCCCGTGGCGACGTTGACCGTGACCTATCCAATCAACTATTCCGGCGAAACGGTCCGGATCGAAGCGTTTGCGACCCAGGGCATGTTCACGGACCGCAGTCCCAGTTCGCTGACCGGACCCGGCATCGCCTGCACCAGCAGCTGTGCCTCGGGTGTTGCCTCATTCGGTGTGCAACGGTTGACCGCATCGCTGACTGCGGCCGTGACGGCGGACCGTACCGTGGTGATCAGCGGCGGCCGCGTGCGATTTACCTATACCGCCGTGAATACGTCCCAAATCGAGCTGAGGAATGTCGAGCTCACCGTGACCTCATTCCAAAAAATTTCCATCGGTACCCTGCTGCCGGGCACCAGCAGCAGCGTCACCATGGAAAAAAATGAGGTCTTTAACGACATCACCGAGCGCGCGATTGCCAGCGGAAGCGATGCGTTCAACAATCCGGTGACGTCGTCCCAGGCCGAATTTTCCGTCCGCGTCATCAATCCCGTCTTGCGGTGCAGCATCTGGGCGGACGTGTCGGAAATCAAGCCGGGGAAAGACTTCACCCTGAACGCCCAGGCGGACAACATGGGCGACGTCAAATTGTTGGGCGTGACGATAAACATCAATCCCGTTGGTCCGAGGGGAGTCGGCGATCTGGACGTCTCGCAAACCGGCTCCTCGCAAATGACCAGGCAGATTTCTTCCACGACCACGTTTACGGCAAATGCCACGGCTACCGACGAGGTCATCGGTTCGACGGTCAGCTCCGATCCGGTGGAAGTCACCATCACCGTGGTGCAGCCTGCCATTCAGGTGGAACTGTCGGCGGACCAAACCGCGAAAAAAGTCGGCAAGGAGGTGTTCTATTCCGGATTGGTGCGCAACATCGGCGAGACGGATTTGAAAAACGTGGTTGTTTTCGACAACAACGGCAAACAAGTCGCCTCGATTCCCCTGCTGGCGAAGGGAGCGGTACAGGGCTTTACGTTTTCGCGCATTTTGCAGCAGACCACCACAACCACGGTTACGGCCGCCGGCAGCGATCCCTGGGGCGACCCCATCAGCCATTCCGCTAGCATTGCCGTGACCGCCATTCAACCGGCTTTGCTGCTGGAACTCGGCGTTGATAAAATAGAGGCAGCCAAGGACGAAGACATCACGATGAATTTAGTGGTCACCAACACGGGGGATTGTGACCTTGCCAATGTCGAAATCGCCGTTTTTGGGGTGGGCACAGGGACCGTCGCTTGCGGCCGTCTCGCCGCCGGAGCGGGAACCACGTCGAGCACGACCTTCCGCATCACCAAAACGACCAACGTATCCGCCCAGGCAAGCGGCGTGGACCCGGAAAATGAGTTGTGCCTTTCCAATACGGCCAAGAAGACCATTGTCTACAAAAAAGGATTGCTCGAGTCGTTCGTTTTCCCGGAATTCGACGCCCGGGAAACCGATATTGAGAATCTCTCGGAGGAGTTTAAATACCATGTCAGCAACTTCATGCTGATCCTGGAGGCGCTTGAGAAGCAGAAAACCGATCCTTCCAAGGATGGACAACTCCTGGCGGAATTGGCGGCGGCCAAAACGAATGTCGCTGCCGCACAAGCGCTGGTTTCTGAAATGTCGGCCATGTTGAAAGCCAAACAAGATTTAATCAGCACCGCCGCGGGTCAAATCGCTTCAGGGATCGACCCGCGGAAGTTGCCCGATTACTTGATGAGGGTTGTGGCCTGCAATTCCAAAGTGAAGGAAATGGCCGATAAAGTCCAGGCCATGGAAGCATTGCTCAACGAAAACAAACTGGCCGCCTTCAGCATCTCCGGAAAGGTGGTTCAGGACGGCAAGCCTGCGGGACAAGCCCAGGTGAATGCCGGACCGATCGGCACTGTCACCGATGCCGGCGGCAATTTCACCATTGCCAATCTGCAAGGCAAAAAAGGCCAAAGCGTCACGGTGACCGCCTTTAAAGCTCAATTTTCCGGCGGTGTTTCCGTCAGCTACGAAGGATCGGATGTGGGCAACGTGGTGATTGCGATCGCCCAGGAGAACGCGGCGGCAGGTCCCGCGGGTTTGGACGACGCCATTGCTTCGCTGCAGGGGGATGACAAAGATCTGTGCAACCCTGAAACCATCGCCACCCTCAAGGGCGTGGTCGAAAACGGCATCTCGACCTCGCCTTCGATCTATGCCAAATTCATCGCCTGCTTCGAAAAAATGCAGAATGAGATTCAGGATCAGAACGCCAATCCCTGCGGAAACACCATGGTGGCCTTCTGTCTGGCCGGCGGCGAAAACCAGGCTGCACTGCATGCCGGCCTGGCCGAAAACGTACGGCTGGCGGGTACGGAAATCATCAACAGAATCAATGCCTGCCCAGCCGTGGGCGCATTGCAGGATGTGGTCGCCAACATGGCCGACATCGAACGCCGAAACCAGGAAATCCAGGCGAAACTCGGACAGATGCACGCCGCCCTGCAGCCCTTTGGCTGCGATCAGGAAAAAATGGTCGAGGAAGGACAGCGGATAGCCGATGGAGAGGCGGATCCGGAATTTGTTCAGGACGGCGGTCTGGGACAGGAAATACCGGGCGATGGCGTTGACAACAACGCGAATGGTCTGCAGGATGAATTGACCGCAGGAGGAGGCGTCGAAGGCAATGTCGTCATCTTTGTCTTTGATTCCGGAAATTTGAAGGACGACGTCTTCAGCTTGACCGTGTCCGGCCAGGGGGATTTGGGCGTCACTCCGGCAGGCGGCGGCCGCAGTTACGGTTTGTCGCTTTCGCCGGGTACCTACACCGCTACGGTTACGGTCATCCTTGCCCCGGACAATGTAGGGACGTTCACGATTGTCGTCAGACAGGGGAACGAGACGCTGGCCGGAGCATCGGGCCAACCGCCGCAGGGCGGCCAGAGCAGCGTGACGTTTACGGTAAAATGACGGCAGGAAACGGTATTCGGCAATTGTTGGAACGGTCTCCGGTTCCGAATGGTCCTGGAGGATTCGATATGTTCCGCCGTAACAATATCCCCAGAAAACCGGAGGGAAGCTCCTGATGGACGCATGGAACACGAGGCAGACCATCCGCAGTATCGGTTCGGAGGAGCTACTCATGCAGTTGCTTTTCAATCTTCTCTGGGAGGCATTCGGGGTCAACCGGGAGAAAGGTCCAAGGGGAGGACTGGGAAGAACGGCCTCGTCCTGGCAAAGGACATCCGCGGGATGACCAACCGCAATCCCGCCGCGGGTGGGGTGCCGGTATGCCTCGTCTACGTTGCGGACAACGAAAAACGGTTGGCAACTCCGACGGGCGGGCCGCCACCTGGTGCGCCGCGCACCGGAACGTCTGGAAATCCGCCGGCGGGAGCGCGACCCTCGTTTGGAGAAGTCGACGTGGGATTCATCGGCCAGAACGTCTACCTGTTTTATGCTTCCGAAGGCCTGGCAGTCTGGTTCTACGGCACCGACAGGGAGGGCTTGGCCAGGGCGATGAATTAGCAGGTACTCTACAGCCAGGCAGTGGGTTATCCGGCGAAGAAGTAATCCGTTGACCAATAGCCCGTTCCGGGTGCATCCTATCACTCTGTTTTCCATCAAAAACAAAAAATAACTTGCATTTTAAGTTTTAACCCTTTATCTTTCGAAAGACATGATAATAAATATTAATATTTTATAAGACAAATATGAATAAAGATTAAGATTTTAATCGATCCAATTCGCATTTGTTGTCACCATTTTTTGAGAATTTGGAAAAACAAAGCGGGGTTTTATGCTGAGCGAAGAAAGACGACAAAAAATTCACCAAATATTGACACAACACAAGCGTATTGTTGTCAATGAGTTGTGCAAGGAAT
>Ga0315277_10012939_pt1 | contig 10424 bp, 8 predicted proteins | sample YL17G05_15_MG_FD_203695 | JGI IMG/M metagenome (GOLD analysis project Ga0315277, IMG submission 203695) | Sediment microbial communities from Yellowstone Lake, YNP, Wyoming, USA - YL17G05_15 | ecosystem: Environmental > Aquatic > Freshwater > Lake > Sediment | place: USA: Wyoming | collected...
GCAGTAGGCTAATCTTGTCGAAAAGGGCCCTCGTGTCCTCGTGAATTTCATCTTCACTCATAGCACCCGCCACAGCTTCTCGTGTTACACTAAGTTCCTCGTTGTTGTCACGCAGTTTATTGAAGAGGGACCCTTCTGAATCGAACAATATTCTCTTGCCATCGACAAGCTTGAAAATGTTTGCATCCAGATGAACCCAATCTTTATGGGTGGGAAGAGTAAGGTTTTCGCCGGCAAAGAACTCTTCGATGATTCTGTCATAGGGGACCAGAAAAAGGGTGTCATCAGAACCGAGAACCTGACGCACTGCTCTTTTCCATGCATCCGGGACAAGCAGATAGTTCTCTATGTTCTTCCGCTTCCATTCAAAGAGTACATCATTTGTCTCTTCAGGATGAAAGGCGGTGGTCTCTGTGTCATAATCGAATATCATCAGACGTTTTACTTGCGGGATCACTTGTTTTACGCACCCAAAATGTCTGTCAGCATCTTCTTTCATCTGCTGTTTGTTACCCCCGCTCATACCTCGAAAGCAGACTTTGCCAATTTCAGCTTCCGCTCCCAAAGTTCTTCCCCATGCTCGGAGAATCCTCTCGTCAGTGGCGCCTTCAACATAAACCAAATAAGGTGAAGATCGGAGCTGATTTACTTCCATGTTTGAAACGTTTGCCATTGCACCCAGTATGTCAGGGGTTGAGGACTCCCTGATGGGTTTGTGCTGGAGGAGCGAGACCACTCGATTAGCATCAACTCCCCTTATTAGCTCCTCCGCGTGCGTAGCAATAAGGAATTGAATGTTCCGATCCCGGGACATTTTGCGGAAGTAGTCCAATGTCTCGCGCTGGAGGTTCACATGAAGGTGGGCATCCGGTTCGTCCAAAAGAATAGTTGTCGGCTTGTATCCGTAAAGGAATGCCAGCAGCGTTAATGTCTGATGAAAACCGCTCCCCCCTGCAATAATGTCATAAGGCCGTTTATTGTCGACGTACTCGCAGGTTATCTGAGTATCCACCCCCTGCTCATATTGCGGTCTCCTCAGTTCGATGCTGAACCATCTCTTCAAAACTGAACTGATTTCATCCCAGTCCTTTTCTGACTTCTCCTCGTCTTGCCTTACCACTGAAAGCAGCAGGTTCCTCAAAATGCTGCCTGGTTGACCTTTCCCGACTTGCTTACGCAGAATAGAGGTATCCTTCCATTCTTCGATTGGCTCCAATCCAGAAAACGGCGGTACGTAAGCAATCTTTGGAAGTGATCCTCCCTGGTCATATTGGCGAAAGTCCGCCCAACCAGCCCCAGGAATGGCGTAAACTGTCTGCGGAGAAAGGTAGCGTAGCTTCACCCCGAATGTCTCGTCTTCGCCGTCGGGCCTTCGCCAAGTCACATCAATTTCTATCAAGATATATTCCTGTTTCTTCTTGCCGAGCTTAACAGGATATTTTCGCTCTCTCTTCTCGTTCCAAAGTAGGTTGAACTCTGGAACGGGCAGAGCCGTGAAATTTGGCAATACAACTTGAATGCCAGTCTCCCCGTGCCGTTTGGCACGGTGGAACTCGTCTATACAAAACTGCCAAATTGCCAGCGCCTGCAGGATGGTACTCTTACCTGAGTTATTCCAGCCAGCAAGAAGATCGAAGTCTGTGAACAAATACTCTTGTTGTTCAATCCTCTTGAAGTTCTTGATAACGAGTGTCGTAATCATAGCGCTACCATAGTCCTTTTCTCGTCCCGCCAGCAGAGGTCATGGACGTATTTTCTTGGCGAACTTTCAAGCACACATTGGAACTGAAACCAAAACAGGTGTCAACTATCAAAGACAAAAAGAGTTTCTTGGGACCGCGATTCTGCGGAAGTCAGGCAAGCTTTGAGGGAAAGCAAGGCCGGCTGACCCATCTACGCACACTCTGACAACGAAGCGGACGCGGACGCAATAAGCAATGGAAGACAACTGCGAGAGAAAGTACTTAGACAAGAACGTTGAGGCCCTTTTGCAGGGCGTATTGGCGGACGGAGGCGATTTCTTTTTGGGTGGGTCGGCGGTTGATTTTGGGGTGGGCGGATGCTTTGTAGCAGGGGCGGTATTGGTCCATTACGTTTATTGTTGTCGAGGGGCTGACCTGGTCGGCTAAGAAGTCTATTATCTCGAAGCTGCCGGCAAGGTTGTTCGGCAGGACGAGGTGTCTTACTAAAAGCCCGCGCGTGGCCAGCCCCTCAACTTTTACCGCGGAGACCGCGGGGCACGCAGAGATTATTCTTTGCTTTTTCCGAGCGGGTTCGGCGATCTCTGCGGTGAAGCCCTTTTCAATCTGTAAATCGCCGACTTGGCGGTGCATCTCTTTGACGCCGGCCTGGTTGACCTCCGGGTAGTCCGGGGCGGCGCTGAGCTCATCGGCGACCTGGGAATCGGCGTATTTCATATCGGGCATACCGGCGATACCGCAGAGGCCGATTTGGCCCTTGCTGCGTTCGGCGCGGCATTGACGCGGACAGAGCGTGCAGGGGCTGGCAAGCGCCCATAATCCTCGGACTTGGGGGCTGAAATCGCGCATATCCATTTGTTGTAGTGTCTTGGCGAATATGGTCCTGCGAGTGAAAACCCGCGGTAAGTACATGTTTAGCCGGACGAACGGTCTCACAGATTCCAGGCATAGCACAGGCTTCAAGCCCGTGCGACCACGGCCAAGATGGCCGTGCCACGAAGCAGTTACACCCCATGAACCTTTTGCTATTGCTTAAAAACACGGTTTACTGTAAACTAACGGCGGGTACACCGGGAACGAAATAATGCTAAAAAAGCTGAAATCGCCGGAACACGAGGTCGAATCTGCGCATCCTATAGATAAGCAACCGGGCACTATTACGAAGGACGACGAGTTGGAAGACGTGCAGGATTGGCTTGCCGAGCGGCTCCGCGAGGGTGATCGGGCCGCGGCAGCCAGGCTTGTCGAGATGTACTATCAGCAGATTTTCCTCTACATGAGGAGGCTGGGGCACGACAGGCAGGAAAGTGAAGATTTGACGCAAGAGAGCTTTCTGAACGCCTGGTACCATATAGGGCAGTTAAAAGACGGCAAGGCCCTGGCGGGCTGGCTGTACCGGATTGCGAGTAATGTATCGAAGCTTTACTGGCGCAGGCACAAGGGAAAGAAGATTGTAAGCATCGAATGGATCGATGCCCCGGAAGACAGGGTAGTTCAAAGCAACACGAGCAGCGAATACGAGCAGTTGGAGGCATTGCGGCAGGCCGTCGCCCAATTGCCGATCAAGCTGAAAGAGGTAGTAGTACTGCACTATATGCAGCATTTGACGATTGCCGAGGCGGCCAAGGCAGTCGGGATCAGGCAGGGCACGTTTAAGAGCAGACTGAGCAGGGCGCTGAAAAGCCTTAGAAAACAATTGCCGTGACGAAAACGGACTTGGAATTATGCGAGACGACAGGTTAAAAGAGCTTTTGGGCAAGCTGGCCGATTTCACCACCGAGCCTGTGCGGGACGGCCTGGATGAGTCTATCAGGCATGAAATCCCTTATAGGCTCGTGCGCCACAGCGTTACGTGGAATACGTTCAGGATAATAATCGATTTGAGGCTGAGCAGGTCGGTGGCGGCGGCGGTCATCATAATTTCGATATCTATCTGGGCCACTTTCCTTGGCGCCTGGAGCACGTCGGCTGACCAGGTTTTTCAGGACAGCAAGCTTCTGATCCAATACGGCCTGGCGGGAAAGAACGTGGGCAGAGCCGAGGTTCTGACCAGCCTCGAGGACTTTTGCAAACAATTGGCCTGGCGGGCCAAAGGGGTGACATACTACGGCAGGAGCGCCGATCCCGACGACAGCTACGCCATTTTGATGCACTGGAAACTGCCCGATGGAAGATACAGAGTAATCTTCAACGATTTAACGACAAAGACCGTCTCGCCGGAGGTCTTAGTAACGCTCCAGTCGTATATGCTCGGAAAGCACTTGGAGCAATAGGTTCTGTACGACGCGGAGAGAAGGCGGCGCGGCGATTCACTATCGGTGCGGAGGATAGAGCGGACGGCTTCAATAAATGATTGCGGTTGTCTCTTCGATCTTCTTGATCGCCTCCGTGACGTCGGTGAAGTCTGAAATGCAGGCGTCGAATCCGTTGCGGAGCAAGGCTGCGGACTCGGTTACGCCCAAGTGGTCGGCTAAGGCTATGATTTTGATGGTCCGCAAGTCGTCGTCGGCGCGGATGTAGTCGCAGATACCTGCGGCGTCTATGTCCTCAGCCAGGAGGTTAATGATAAGGACGTGCGGGGCGAATTTCTGCACGATGGCGCCGGTCTGGAAATTGCTTGCGACGACCCTTGTTTCGTAGCCGCCCTTGTTCCTCAAGTTGTCGGCGAAAGCCGAAGCCGCGTCGCTCTTGCTGTCAACGATAAGGATGCGAAGCTTGCCGATGGGCAGGGCCGTGGTCGGCATATCGTGAACCTTCATAAACCGAACAAGCTCGCTGACGGGGATTCTTCTATCCTTGCTGCCGGGGATGCGATAGCCCTTGAGTTGGCCGTTGTCGAACCACTTCGAGACCGTCCGCGGCGCGACGTTGCAGATTTTGGCCACTTCGCCGGTTGTCAGTACGTTCTTGCCTTTTGCCATATAGGATATTCCTGCACTTTCTTCACACCTAATCCGCAGATATATTCGGCAGTCGCGGACGGTGTGTTTAGCAGGCAGGGGGCATTTTCCGCCATAGGGACGAATTAGGGCGTATTTCAGAGGCCGGAGGTCCTATAAGCGGCCTCAGCCTCCGTCGAGCCGAGCCGTGTTCGAACGAGCCTGCGATGGGCACTACCGACGAGATTATTTTTGATTTATGCAGGGCCGGCGTTACAATCTCGCCGATTATGAAATTGCACTTGTGCCTTGTGCTCTTGTATCTTGTGCCTTGTGTACTTATGCACTTGTGCTCTTATGTCTTATGCCCTTTTTCATATTTGGAGACGCTTATTATGAAGGTGCATTTATCGCGGCCGGATATCACCGAGGCTGAAATTGACGCCGTCTGCGAGGTGCTTCGCAGCCCGAATCTTTCATTAGGGCCGAAGCTCGGCGAATTCGAGCAGGCCTTCGCAAAGTATATCGGGACGAAGCGGGCGGTCGCGATCAATAGCGGGACGAGCGGCTTGTTTCTTTGCCTCTCGGCGATGGGTATCGGGCCGGGCGATGAGGTTATTACCACGCCCTTTACCTTCATTGCATCGACGAACTGCATCCTAATGGTCGGCGCCAAGCCGGTGTTTGTCGATATTGACCCGGCGAACCTGAATATTGACCCAGCCGGAATCGAGGCGAGCATCACAAAAAAGACTAAGGCGATCCTTCCGGTGGAGGTATTCGGCAGCCCCGCGGGATTCGACAAGATTTGCCAGGTCGCCCGCAAACACAATCTGCCCGTGCTTGAGGATAGCTGCGAGGCCCTCGGCTCTGCCCTGAACGGCAAGAAGACCGGGACGTTCGGCAAGATGAGCGTCTTTGCATTCTACCCGAATAAGCAGATGACTACCGGCGAGGGCGGGATGATTATGACCGACGACGATGATCTGGCCGATATGTGCGTGTCGCTTCGCAACCAGGGCAGGGGCAAGGGCGGCGGCTGGCTCGGGCACGAGCGGCTTGGATACAACTATCGCCTCAGCGATATCAACTGCGCTCTCGGTATCGTGCAGCTTTCGAGAATCGAAGAAATCAAGGCCAAGCGCCGCAAGGTCGCCGCGATGTATCAGGAGTTGCTTGGCGGCGATGAGAGGATTATCGTGCCGACTGAGCCTAAGGGCTGCGAGGTTAGCTGGTTCGTATTCGTCGTCCGGCTGGCGGGCGAGGTTAGCTTAGAGCGGCGAAACGCCGTCTTGGAAGCGATGCGAGAGAGGGGAATCCAGGTGAGCAATTATTTTCCGCCGGTGCACCTCCAGCCGTTTATGGCTAAGCAATTGGGCTGCAAGGAGGGCGACTACCCCGTCACCGAGGCCGTATCAAAGAGCACCATCGCCCTACCCTTCTACAATAATCTCACCAAAGACGATATCGCCTTAGTCTGCAAGACGCTCAAAGAAGTCCTTGATGTGTGAAACACAAGGGCGTCAGAATCATCTCATACTCAGCCAATTTTGGCAAAGTGTTGCAAAGTCGGCGAAATTAATGCGACCATCCGGAACGACGTCATCTGCAATTCCGCCTGGCGGACCGGTCCATAGCCAGGACTCAGATAGTTGTACCAAGTCTGTAATCTCCGTTTCTACGCTTGGAATGCACGTCATCAACACCTTGTATGTACAGCCGTCAACCCCAATACACGGCACCTGCCAGCCGAAGCTTCCAGGGACTATATTCACATATCTATCCACTTCCACGATGAAGTACTCATCGAAAAAAAAAGTGTCGATTGTGGTATGGGCTTCGATTATCGGTAGAACCATATGACCATCAATAATCGCTGTAACCTGAGGCGATGAACTGAACAGCGCGAGCTGGACGTCCGTCAAATCATCCCCGGTGGTATTCGTCAGCCCCACACTCAGTACATACCTGAACACGGAGCGTCCGACACGAGTCCTCTCCACCGTCCTGAAGTCGCCAAACTCCAGCCCTAATTCCACTGAACAATCTTCCCACCAAAGCCGCGGGTAATCCACTCCTTCATTGATGAACCAGATATCCTCCGTCCCATTAGCCTCCTCGCCGACAAAATCCCAACCCGCATCGATAAACGTACTTTGAGTCTTCATTTCCGACGTTGTTTTCGGCTCGCCAGCAGCGCTTGTCACCCAGGTGGAGGTATTCACATCCCAGAAGCTACTTCCGACAGTGTCTCCGGTACCGTAGTAGCCTCCTCCCACGAAGCCGCCAACATCGTCATCGCTGGTAACCGTAACCAAGCCGGTGGAATAGCAGTTGACGATATAGGCCTTCCAGTTGCCCCCTACGAAGCCAGCGACATCGCTTTCGCCCGTGACTGAGCCGGTAGAATAGCAGTTGTTGATAGCACTGCTCTCGTTCCATCCCACCAAGCCGCCAACAATCCTGCTGCTGGCCACCCTGGCGGTGGAATAGCAGCTGTTGACAGCGCCGCCATAGTTCACTCCCAGCAGGCCGCCGACACCCCAACCGCCGGTAACCGGGCCGCTCGAATAGCAATTGATGATACTTCCGTCCAAGGAGTTCAGCCCCACAAGACCGCCAACATCACTGTATGTGCCGGCCGCTGAGCCTGTTGCAGAGCAGTTTACGATAGCGCCGCCCTCGTTGCCTCCCGCCAGCCCCCCGACTTGGCTTCCACCGTTGACCAAGCAGGTCGACCTACAATTGCTGACAATGCTGTAGGCCGAGTTCTCTCCCACCACCCCCCCGACACAGCGGCCGGTGGCATTAACCCAGCCGGTTGAATCGCAGTTGTGGATACTGCCGCCGTAGTTGTATCCCACCAAGCCGCCGACAAATTTGTTGCCGAGAATGGAGACATCCTCGACTCCAAGGTTCTTGATTTGGCCCGTTGTTAGACAGCCGAACAAGCCGACATATTGATCGCTGGGCGTATTGACATCCACGTTACGGAGTAGATGGCCATTTCCATCGAAGACACCTCTGAAGAAAGGAACGGGCGGGCCGGTCCATTTTGTACCCACAAGGTCCACGTCGTTGCCAAGCACATAATGTTCCGAAGGTCGGTACCACACGGTACCCAACTCGTTTGCATCGGTGAGAATGTAAGGGTTTTCTACCGTGCCGCTGCCAACAGGCTCGGCAGGGATACGCCCATTGAGCGTTGAAAGAACTGGATAACCTTCGCCATTCGCCATCTGCCAGAAATCACAGGTGCCGTTGGACGTCTCTCCGACAAAATCCCAGCCGATGAAACTCCCCTGCTGCCGCATTTGAATATCGGTAAGCGCAGTTCCCAGCCCATTATCCGGGCCACCGCCGTCATCGAGACGAAGGAAGTACGATCGGGTGATAGCGCCGTAGTAGTAATGTCCTGCCAGGCCGCCGACACGTCCACCTGAGCCAGTGACCCTGTTGTTCGCATAGCAGTTGTGGATTCTGCCGCCGTAGTTATATCCTACCAAGCCACCGACGCCGTTATCACCGGTAACCGAGCCGGTCGAATAGCAGTTGTTGATTCTGCCGTTGATGTTATATCCCACTAAACCGCCGACGTTGTACGCGCCCGTAACCCGGCCAGTCGAATAGCAGTTACTGATAGCGCCGTCGTTGTCTCCCGCCAGAGTAGCGACATAGCCGTGTCCAGCAACCTCTACATCTTCAAGGCCCACATGGTGGATCCGGGCTCCAGAACCAACGGAACCGAAAAGGGCAACACAATCAGAATCGGGCATGGCTATGGTGATATCGCGAATTACATAGCCACTCCCATCAATGCTACCGGTGAAGTTCTGTGTCTCATGTCCAACTGGGGTAACGGTTACGCCCGTGAGATCGAGTTCGGTTGTCAGGATGAAGTGTTGGTCCCAGTGTGCCTCGCTGGTCATCAGCTCTTGCCAGTCGGCTACTTTGGAGATTCTAAAGGGGTCATTGGGCTCTCCTGTGCCGCCGGAATAGCCAGCCCAGGAATCCACAGCAAGAGCGAGTAGCAGAACCAGGGCCGCGCAGATAGTAAATCGAGTACTCCAAATCTTGCAGTCTCCTTACAAAGGATCTTTTTGCCTTTTTGACGAGCCCTCTAAGATTTCCCGGTTGCACGCTCTTTGTGTGCCGCTCAGATAGACAAGTCCTTGTATAAAAGCAAGGTGCGCGGGGATGTCGAATCGTAACGGTTTTTTGGGCAGAATCTCCGCCTAATTGGAGTTTTGACCAAAAAATGACTGTCACAGAGTTGATCATTTGCTGTTTTGCATTTGGCGATGGCGGATTTGTTTAGTAGATATTATTTAGAGACAGGCAGGATCGGCTGGGGGGCCGAGACCGGGTTGAAAGTGTTGCACAGTGTTGGCGTATTTGGAGAAGGGGAAAAAATGAGAGGTTGGAGAAGCAAATTCATCTTCTTGCTGATAGTGTATTTCGCCGGTTTTGCGACGGCGATCTACGCATTAGCGCCTGCGCCGCAGGACCAGGGCGGCGGCAAAACAAGCCTTCTTAATACGGATTTCCAGATTAGCAGCTTCGCGCAATCCTTGAATTCAGGGATGCATAAGGCCGTCGGCGCGGGCAAAGAGGCGGCGCAGCGTGCGGCGAATTTCATCAAACAGAAAATCAACGAACATCAGTCCCAATCAAACCATTAGTACGCTCAGGAAGAGCTTGTCCCGGCGCAATAGTCTTGAATGCTAACGTGTCTCTGGGAATTAGTTGCCATGAACTCTTCGGAGGGGGGTGTACGCAACACTGATAGGCCGTGGGTCACCGGGAACCCACGGCCATCACCCATTTATTACTCCACGCGGCAAATCCGAAACTCGAATATCGAAATCCACTAAGGGATCCCGCCGCAAGGTGTCCCTTGCGGGACTGACGGGACAAATTCAAAATACGAATCACCAAAATCCCAAACTCTATGCTTGCTGCGCTTGTAAGCAAGAGCCTCAACGCGCGGCCCGCCACAGGCGGAATGATTATCTTGAGGGGTAAGAAAAAGGCCGGGTCAGATTGGCCCGGCCTTTATTCTTTCGGCTTGAGGTGAGAAATTATTCTTTGGCCAGGGCGGCGATTTCTTCGGGGCTCATTCCATAACTGTATATTCGGACATCGTCGATGAGTCCGTTCCAGAATCGGCCGGGGTGCTGGGCGTTGTCGCCGATTCGCACCTGTCTGTCGTCGAGGCGAATGCCGCCGGAGGCCGGCTTGACGCTATCGACCCTTCCGTCGAGATAGAGATATATCTTCTCGCCGTCATAGACCCCGGCGACGTGATGCCAATTTCCGTCGTTGACGTCGGTGACGCCGTAGAGGCTGCCCCATCTGTTCTCGGGAATGAGCAGGCCCGAGGCGCTGAATTCAAGGGCATAACCATTGCGAGACCCCTGGAGCCGCCAGGAGCGGTCGCCCTTTGTTACAATCGCCTGCCATCTCCTGACAATCTTATCCGTCTTTATCCAGGCCGAGACCGTTATCTGGCGAGTAACGGCGAATTCATTGCTGTCGGTGATCTCGACGTATCCGCCGTCGCTTCCGAACTCAAGGGCGGGTCCGAATTTTCCCGTCGCCCACGTCGGGCCGCCGATGATTTTGCCGTTATATTCGGTGCCAACGGCGTTGGCGACGGTATCGCCTGTTCCTTCGTCGAGTTTCCAGTGTGCGACGAGGCGGCCCGTGTGGAAGCTCCAGAGATCCCCGGTTGCAATAGAGCCGTCGGCCTGGACCTCGTCGATTCGCCAGTAGTAGGTGGCGCCTCTCTGTAGGGTTGCAGGCTCAGCCGATTCGGTTGTGACCTCGCCGAGCAATGTGAGCC
>Ga0315277_10012940_pt1 | contig 10423 bp, 7 predicted proteins | sample YL17G05_15_MG_FD_203695 | JGI IMG/M metagenome (GOLD analysis project Ga0315277, IMG submission 203695) | Sediment microbial communities from Yellowstone Lake, YNP, Wyoming, USA - YL17G05_15 | ecosystem: Environmental > Aquatic > Freshwater > Lake > Sediment | place: USA: Wyoming | collected...
TTATCTCGTTTTTCTCTATGGTTTTTATGGCAGGTTTTGCCAAAGGTTTCATTTTCACAAACCACTGATCTTTGATTTGAGGTTCGATTAAGTTATTGCACTTATAGCAGGTTTTTATCGTATGTTTATAGTTCTCCTCGATTTTTTCAAGCAGGCCATTTGATTTTAGTTTCTCGATGATAAGCGGCCTTGCCTCTAATATTTTCATTCCTGAAAATTCTCCGGCTATCGGAAGCAGCCTTCCCTGGAAGTCTATTATTTGCTCCTTTTCCAAGCCGTGCCTTTCAGCGATGTCAAAATCAATCTGGTCGTGCCAAGGAGTAATAGTCATAACGCCGGTGCCAAAAGACATATCTATAGCTTCATCTTTGATAACCGTTGCCGTTATTTTTCCATTTATCCATTCCAGCTCTATTTTCTGGCCTTGCTTATAATTTTCGTAACGCTTGTCTTTCGGATGCATAACAACATATTTGTCTCCGAATTTTGTTTCGGGACGGGATGTGGCGATTGTAAAAGGGCCGAATTTTAAATAATAAAACGGGTCTGTCCGTTCAACGTCTATGGTTTCCAGGTCAGAAAGCGAGGTCTGGTGCCTCGGGCACCAATTTATTATTTTCCGGCCGCGATAAACAAGATCATCCTCGTAAAGTTTCTTAAATGTGTCGTAAACTGTTTTAACAATTCCTGAGTTCAGAGTGAATTTCTCCCGGGACCAATCGCAAGAAGCCCCCATTTTCCGCGTTTGATTTTCGATATTGCTCTTATTGTTTAACGTGAAATCCAAAATTTCTTTATAGAGATCGCTCGGATCCATTCCAAAGCGCGACCGGCCTTCCTTTTCCAGTTTTTTCTCATATACAACCTGTGTTTCAAAGCCGGCGTGGTCGAGTCCCGGCAGCCATAGAGATTTAAAGCCCCGCATTCTTTTGTATCGCGTCATAATATCTTCTATGCTTAAAACTAAACCGTGGCCGGCATGGAGGGAGCCGTTTGCGTTTGCCGGGGGCATTATTATGGTGAAAGGTTTCTTATTTTTTTCCGGGAGTTTGTCCGGATTAAAAAAACCGCTCTTTAACCAGAGATTGTAGATTCTTTCTTCAACTTGTTTTGGATCGTACGCCGGAGGAAGTTCCATATTTTTTTCGGAAACCTACCCTTATTTTAACCAATTCTCAGGTTACCATCAACTTCTATTCTTATTTGCCTCGCTTCTTTAAGAGCGTGAAATGCCGTAACCGCTACCATCGCCGCATTGTCTGTGCAATATTTTAAATCGGGTAAGGAAAAAAGAATATCCGGGATTTCCCGCTTAATCCTGTTTTCCATTTGCTTTCTCAGGTCCTTGTTTGCCGAAACTCCACCGCCAAGCATAACCATTTTCACCCTGTTTTCCCGGCCGGCACGGATTGTTTTGTCAATTAATACATCAATTATCGCCTGTTGAACTTCTTTGCACATTTCTTGTATATAAGATCTTGATTTAGAAACTTTTGCAGACCTTCCTTTAAAATCATATAAAACTGCAGTTTTTAGCCCGCTGAAGCTGAAGTCATAATTTTTATGGCGAATCATCGGTCTCGGCAATTCAATTTTGAATTTTGCCTGCCCGCCGGAGCTCATCGAGTTCATCGAATCTGAGATTCTCTGAATCGAATGATCTGAGACTCTCAGACGTTCGTCCCGAGGACTCAGTCCCGAGGGAGTCGAATGACCTTGGCGTAGGCGGGAATTTTGAATTTTAAATTTTGCTGCTTCGGCTGCGATGGCCGGTCCGCCGGGATACCCGAGTCCCAAAATTCTTGCTACCTTGTCGAAGCATTCTCCGGCTGCGTCATCTCTCGTTTCTCCGATATTTTTATATTTTCCAAAATCTTGCACCAGAACTAGTTGCGTATGACCGCCTGAAACAATCAGGCAGATAGCGGGAAATATTTCATTTTTGATGTTTGGTGTTTGGTTTTCTCCAAGCCAGTTTGCAAGCACGTGTGCCTCAAGATGATTTACCGCAACAATAGGGATTTTCCAGAAAGATGCCAGAGCTTTGGCAAAATTAACTCCTACCCATAGAGATGGTTCTAATCCGGGCCCTGTTGTTACGGCCAGTAAATCAACTTCCGGCTTTCCATATTCTTCCAGGAACTTTTCTGCGTTCTTGAGAAGAATTTCTTCTCTTTCGAAAAGCTTTGCCAGAAGGTTATTTTCTTCTACGCTGAAAGACTTCTTTTCTTTTGTTTTTTTAAGCAGTTTCGTCTCTTTCAGAACACGTGTTAAAACAGGAACCAGATTTTTCTGATGCTCCCTTTTAGCCAGATTCGGAACAACCCCTCCCCATTTTTTGTGGACAAGGACTTGCGAAGAAACAATACTTGACAGAACGTTAAAACACGGCCGTTCTTCAACCTTAGCTTCTACTATTGCGACAGACGTGTCGTCGCAGGACGTTTCAATTGCCAGAATTTTCATAATCGGGGTAATTTATGATGATATTGATATCTTATGAATCTCCGCAAGCTTTGGTTCGACTCGGCTCACCATCTCTTCGAGCTCATCGAGCCCTTGAGGACTGTTCAGAGTCTGAGTGACCTGAGCCCCAGACGTTTGTCCGAGGAATCAGTCCCGAGGGAACCAAATCCTGAGCTTGTCGAAGGACGTCTGAGTATTATCTAATATTGATATATTATGAACTGCGAGTAGCAATTGTTCAATGGTACCATTGAACAATTATAAAAAATAAGATAATATACAAGAACTTTGGTTTGTTTGATGGCTTGCTTTGCAAGCCGACTACGACCCGCCGAAATTAAAAAAAACGGTACATGGCCTCATCGTCTAGTGGTTAGGACACGGCCCCTTCAAGGCCGCGACACGGGTTCGACTCCCGTTGAGGCCGCAAAATTCTGCATTTCCTTCTTTGATTGCCGGGTTGCAAGATTTTATGGAAGAAAAATATTATCTAAAAATTGGAAAAGCCTCTGATTTAAAAAGCTCGAAAGAACGGGCTTTTTTTAGGTTTTTGGAAATGCTACCGGGATTGCTTTCCTGGGGAATGATTATCCTGATGATTTTTCTCTCTTGGCAGAAGCCGGCGTGGGTTGCAATTTTTATTATATTTTTCGATATTTTCTGGCTTTTCAGAACAATTTATCTTTTGTTCCATCTATGGGCAGGTTACGGAAGAATGATTGAATATGAAAAAGTTGATTGGATAGAAAAACTGGAAAATCTGCAGGGGAAAAACTGGAAAGAGTTTTATCATTTAGTTGTTTTTCCGATGTATAAGGAATCTTTTGAAATTATCAGAGATAGCTTGGTGACCTTGGAAAAAAGCGATTATCCGAAAGAAAAAATGATTGTTGTATTGGGTTGCGAAGAAAGAGCGAGAAAAGAAGTTGAAAAAACAGCGGAACTGATTAGGCAGGGGTTTGAAAATAAATTTTTTAAATTTCTGGTAACCTGGCATCGGGACTTGGAAGGGGAGATAGCCGGAAAGGGTTCTAATGAAACCTGGACCGTCAGAAAAACAAAAGAACAAATTATAGATAAACTGGAGATTCCTTACGAGAAAGTCATATTCTCCTCTTTTGATGTCGATACCTGTATTTATCCGAAATATTTCAGCTGTTTGACTTACCATTATCTGACGGTTAATAATCCGACAAGGAAAAGTTTTCAGCCGGTTCCGTTGTTCATGAATAATATCTGGCAGGTTCCGGCTTTTTCCAGAATCTTTTCTTTTTCTTCTTCTTTCTGGCATACGATGAACCAGGAAAGGCCCGAAAAACTGGTTACTTTTTCTTCACACTCAATGAGTTTTAAAACCCTGGTCGATGTGGGATTCAAGCAGGTGAACGTTGTTTCTGACGATTCAAGGATTTTCTGGCAGTGCTTTCTGAAATTCGACGGCGATTATCAGGTCTGTCCCATCTATTATCCGATTTCTATGGACGCAAACGTTGCCGGTACATTCTGGAAAACTTTGGTTAATATTTATAAACAGCAAAGAAGGTGGGCTTACGGAGTGGGCGATATAGCCTATTTTCTTTTTGGTTTTTCAAAAAATAAAAAAATACCTCTGTCAAAAAAAATTTCCCTGGGGTGGGAAGCAATTTGGGGCCATTGGTCCTGGGCCGATTCTTCTATTCTGATTTTTCTTTTGGGTTGGCTGCCCGTTGCCTTGGGCGGAAATGCGTTTTCCCAGGCGCTGGTTTCGTATAACCTTCCGAAAATCACCAGCCAAATTTTGACAGTATCAATGATCGGACTGATAAGTTCCGCCTATTTCAGTTTAATTATACTGCGCAAGAGCCGGGAAAAGCAGAGCCGTTTCAAGTATATAATGTTAATCCTTGAATGGTTTCTGGTTCCGTTTGGTATGATTTTCTTTACTTCCTTGCCTGCTTTGGATGCCCAGACAAGATGGATGATGGGGAAATATATGGGTTTCTGGCCGACTGAAAAAGTGAGAAAGTAAGAATAAGTAATTTCGTGTCAACATTTTAAAAGACGATTCTGCTCGCTTGAAAAAAGAAAATGGTTTTAGGATACACTTCGCTCGCCCGGCGAGCTCGCTCGTTCAGGTCCTCGCTGTTCTCTCTCGCGCCCGCGAGAACCGTGCCCGAACAGCTCCGGATGATCCTCAAACCATTTTCTTTTTTCTTTTATAAAGTGTATCCTAAAAACTTTCTTTTTAGATAGTGATAGTTAGCTAGCTATTCAAGATGTATTCTCTGATTAAACTCTTTTAATCTGGCCAATAAAGCAGGATATTTTTTTAGCCCTGGATTTTCTTCCAAGAGCTCCTTCGCCGCGTTTCTTGTTTTTTCAACAAGCGCGATGTCTTTCAGGGAAGCCATGGCAATATCCGGTACGCCCCATTGTTTCGTGCCTGAAAATTCTCCGGGCCCTCTTATTGCCAAATCCTTTTCCGCTAATTCGAATCCGTTTTCTGCCGTTATTAATGCTTTCAGCCTTTGCCGAGTTTTTTTAGAAGGCGATTCTGTAAATAAGAAACAATAAGACTGATAATCTGATCTTCCTACCCTGCCTCTTAATTGATGAAGCTGGGCCAAGCCGAATCGATCGGCGCCTTCGATTAGCATAACGGTGGCGTCGGGAACGTCAATTCCAACTTCGACAACAGAAGTAGAAACCAAAATATCGAATCTTTCCTTTCTTGCATGGTCGTTTCGGAAGGTTTTCATTGTTCGTTCTTTCTCCTTTGTTGTCATCTTTCCGTGAAGCATCCCTACCTTCAAATCCGGGAATATTTCTTTTGAAAGTTTTTCATATTCCTTTTTAACCGCCTTTACCTCGATGAGCCCGAGCGCTTCTTCAGATTCCGTAATTTCCCTCTCTTCAATGCGCGGGCAGATTACAAAAATTTTTCTACCCGTTTTTACTTGTTGTTTCGCAAAATCATAAGCTTTTTTTCTTTCTTTAGGGTCAACTATTTCAGTTATTATTTTTTTTCTATTTTTCGGAAGTTCGTCAATCAAAGACAAATCAAGGTCCCCGTAAATCGTTAAAGCCAGGGTTCGGGGGATAGGGGTTGCGGTCATTGAAAGCAAATGAGGAATTAGTCTTGAGGTATTTTTTGATTGCTGGCAGAGTTTCGCCCTCTGTTCTACGCCGAACCTGTGTTGTTCGTCTAAGATGACAAGCGCTAAGTTTTTAAATTTCACGGTGTCTTGTATCAATGCGTGAGTGCCTATTAAAAGATTTATTTCTCCCTTTTTTGATTTATCGACAAGCTTCATTCGCGAGACCTCTATCACATCATTCTTAAGTTTTTTTGATTTGAACTTATCTTCTTTTCCGGTAAGAAGGCCGATATCCAAATTAAAAGGATTAAGTAATTTCGCTACGCTTTCAAAATGCTGTTTCGCCAGAATTTCAGTTGGAGCCATAAAAGCCACCTGATATCCTGCTTTTATCGCATTTAAGGCAGCCATCATCGCAACAACGGTTTTACCGGACCCGACATCGCCTTCAAGCAACCTATTCATCGGTCTCGGCTTTTCAATATCCTTTAAAATCTGCCAGGCAGATTTCCTTTGGGCATCCGTCAGTTTAAAAGATAGAGACTTTACAAACCTTTGGATAAGAGGCAGATTCATTGAGATTGGAATTGCGGATTCTTTTGCCAATCTCCTCCTCTCCCTTAAAACAAACAAGCTTATATAAAATAATTCCTCAAAAGAAATTCGTTCTCTTGCCCTCTCAACCATTTGTATTGAATCCGGGAAATGAATCTGCCAGAGAGATCTTCCGAGAGGAAAAAGCTTAAATTCAGAGATTATATTATCGGGCAGTGTTTCGGTTGTGTCTTTTTTCAGTTCCGTCAGTACGGGAAGTAAAAGCCATCTTAGCATCCTTGAAGATAGTCCGCGAGTTTCAGGATAAATCGGAACCAATCTTCCGGTATGAATCAAGCCGGCTTCAGGACCCATTTTTTCATAGACGGGATTTGATAAATAAGAGCTATTTTTTCCTTTTCCCGGCGTTATTTTTCCCGCAAGGTAGACAGGTTCCCCTTTCTTTAAGGTTTTTGTTAAATACGGCTGGTTGAACCACGTTACTTTAATTGCCCCGGTTTCATCTTCGATTACTGCTTGGGTTATAAACATTCTTCTTTTCCACGTTCTGATGGTTTTTATTTCTAAAACCTTTCCCTTGATGCAAACCGTTTCTCCGACGCCTGCTTTTGAAATCGGAGTAATATTCGAAAAATCCTCATAGCGATTGGGAAAATGAAAAATCAGGTCGCGGACAGTTTTAATTCCCAACCTCTGCATTTTTTTCTGCGTTTGCGGGCCAACCCGAGGCAGTTTTTCAATTGGCGTAAATAGATTCATTGCTTATAGAATTCTAACAAAACGATGTAATCTCGGCAATTTTTTTATAAAAAAAGAGGGAACCCTTTGGTTCCCTCCACTAAGAAAGCGATTATGCGCTTTAGTTTGCTGCGTCCTCTGCTGCATCCTCCAAAAAAAAGGACATATGCAAGAGGAATTCAAAAGCAAAGAGCTGTCCGATTCCCCAACTCCAAGATACTACCTTGGAGAATCCGATCATTTCAGCGCCTACTGCCGTTGATACTGCATCGATAATAAGCACTGTGGCGAGCAGGATAAGCATTCCTACTAAAACAATCCACTCTGAAGCCGTGATTTGATTGTCGGCCACAGCTTCGCCCCACTTATGTTTCAACGCCTCTATGAAGGCGTATTCTAGGGCAGCGATAATCAAGCCAATAACGCATCCTGCCAAAACTACCAAGATATCGATTACTTCAGTTTCGGTGGGCTGCAAGCTCTTTTGTTTTTCCAGAAACAGTCCCGTAGTGATGACGGCAAATACCAGGACACACCAAGCTGAGACCCGGACAAACCTTGACATTATCCGATTAGCCTTAGGATGGCTTGCGATTAAGGTCTTGAGGAATTTCATTTTTTCTCCTTATTATGGATGAATTATCCAGGCTCCAAAGTTTGTTTTGCAAAACTTCATAGAGCCGATTTCTTTTGTTTCGCCCGTGGTTATCGCGCCGGGTCCTAAGGTTTTGTTAGTAACGGTAAGCCCGGAAATTGAACCATCGGATGAGTAGATTGGTAGCAAGACTGGCGAATTCTCCGGAATCTCCTTTCCCCTGCAGCAAGTACAGCTGTCTGAGTTTACCTCTAATTTCGGTAGAGGGCTCGACGTTTTTTTGAAAAGACTTGTGCCGAATTCAAGCTTCACTCGTGGTTTCTGGGAGTCGGTTTTTTGCAGGGCGATAGTAGGTAGAGCGTTTTTCTCCGTTATCTTTTGCGGAAAAACGTTTTTTAATACGGCTATCAATACGAGGACAACTGCGAGCAGTAATACAATAGTCTTGACGCTGATTTTGCTTTTCATCCTTCTCCTTTCTGTTTTTTTTGGCGATTTTGTTTTTATAGTTATAATACGTTTTTTTGGCGCATCTCTGAGCCAAGGTTTCGTATTTAGTTTTCAAAGGGCAAACAGCTTTAATATAGTTTTACCGTATCACACTTTTCCGAAAAAGTCAAGAGCAATAATAAAACAAAAAAACTGCCAGAAGTTTCCGGCAGATATGTACAAAAAGCTAATTAGCTATTAGGAGGCCATATTCTTTACGTCCTTGTCTGTTTCTCCAAATCTTTGGGACTCATCCGTATAGCCTCTTGAGCCGCTAATGCTCCGGTTGGTATATGATAAGCCTCCAAGAGCTTTCCAGTGCAATAACTGTCTAAAGCATAAGGGCCATTTTCGCTTTCGTCATCTTGGCGAAAGCTTTCTTCCCATGCGCGATGTTCAAAAGCTACCCATTCATTTCTTTCTTCAATCCAAATTAAGCATAGATCTAAAGCCGTATCAAAAATACTGGCGGGAGGTCTTGGCATTATATCAATTATCACAGCTGGCAATAACCTGTATTGATTCTTCCTGACGTTTTGATAATTAGCCACAAACGACTTTCGTGGTTTTGCCTCTTTATCAGGCGCTCTGTATTCTATATTTGGCAGCTTTTCGCAAAGAGGTATTCTCTTAATTCTTTCTTCCCAAGGCGCTCCCGGATGATGTCTCGACCATTCGCTTATTCCAAAATTAATTTCAATCGTACTCATTTTTTCTTCCCCCTCCTTTTCTTTTTTAAATAACACATAGAGCTAAATTTCCTTTTGGCTTAGCTCCTTATCTGTTTTAGGTATATAACATAACCAACAGATGTCAATCCAATAATAAAAAACAAGCTTTATGCTTGTCTTCAGGTTCTTTATATACGCTTTTTTGAGCTAGTGAGAAAAATAAAACTAAAAATATAAATGAGTTATGGACAAGGACTACTGAAGGGGATCGAATAGCCAAGGTCATCAGGATTGTAAAGTATGCCGTCCGGTCCTGCGGAACGAATTGTATCCTGTCTGCAGTCCGGCGGACCGCTTTCCCGTTCATTTTCGTCCAACCCGTAAGGGCTTCCCCATGGATCTCGGGTCATTCCGCTTAGTCCGGCAACAGTGCCTGAGGCGTTTTGTATCATTGTAAGCGCATTTATCCATTGCGTGTAGCAAGAATCGCTGGTTAAGATATTTCTAATATCGCGACTTCGGCACGCGCAATCGCTGCATCCGGACCCGGTAATATTTCTTAAGGTCTTTGACGCTTCTCCCTGGGTAATAATTGCAGTTTTGATGAATTGGTTCAGCTCTGCTTTGACTTTGGCATAATTGGCCTTCGCTCTTACGCTGTTTACAGCTACAAAAATAATACTAGACAGCACGCCTATTATCGAAATTACTACCAGAAGCTCAACAAGAGTGAATCCTAGATGAGTATTAATGATAATTCTATTTCTTGGGGATTTCATTTGCCTAAAAGTGCACCCAGCAGGAGTCGAACCCCGTACCAATCCGTCCTGGACGGATTGTACGGGGCGGGCCTTCAAGCTTAAAATAACTTTGTGGAACGTACAAATTATTTCATAATTTTACGTTCCAACAACGTTTAAACTTGCTTCGTAAATTTATTACGTTGTGTCCCCGGGCTGAGTCGAACAGCCAATCTTTGGGTCCGCAACCCAACGCTTTATCCATTAAACTACGGGGACCCCACTTCGCTCTGATATACATCAGAGCTTCGAGGGGCGAGCAGAACTAAAGAATCTTGTTACTCGTCCTTCCGAAGCCCGAATGTAATGAGGGCGAAGGAGGAAACTACGGGGGCTCGCTTATTTAGAACTACCATAAAATAGGATTGTTTTCAATTTGACTTAATAAGGTTTTGCGATAAACTAAAATAATCTGGGAAAGTGGCTCCGGCCCAAGGCCGACCAGCCCAGGGCAGGTAAAAGAAAGAATTAAATATCTTTTAACAATTTATATAATTTTGGAGAGGTGGCTGAGCGGGCTGAATGCGAAACAGGCAGCATTCAGCGGGCGGTCAAAAGACTGCCCCGGCAAACGCTCAGCATTACAGTTTTATGATCGAGGCTTTGCCGAGAAATAAATGCCTTTGGAGAGGTGGCTGAGCGGTTGAAAGCGGCACGCTGCTAATGTGTTAGGGTAGCAATACCCTCCAGGGTTCGAATCCCTGCCTCTCCGCAAATGAAATTTCAGGGCTGAAAGCCCATGAATATTTCAATTATGAGAAGGGATGAGAAGCCAGATCCTGAACAAAGTGAAGGAGCAGTCCTGAGGAACGAAGTGACGAATGGAAATCCCTGCCTCTCCGCCTTCGGTCCGCCGTAGCGGACCTTCGGCGTGACGCAGTCCGTAGAAGGTACGCGAAGGCGACCTTCGCCCGCCATAGCGGGCTTCGGCGGACAATGTCCGCCAGAAGAACGCGACGGCGGGATTCGCCAAAATGTATTTCGTTTATATTTTAAAATGCGCCGATAACAAACCTTATACTGGTTGCACGG
>Ga0315277_10012943_pt1 | contig 10422 bp, 15 predicted proteins | sample YL17G05_15_MG_FD_203695 | JGI IMG/M metagenome (GOLD analysis project Ga0315277, IMG submission 203695) | Sediment microbial communities from Yellowstone Lake, YNP, Wyoming, USA - YL17G05_15 | ecosystem: Environmental > Aquatic > Freshwater > Lake > Sediment | place: USA: Wyoming | collected...
CCAGCAGAGCCGATGCTGTGTTATACTTTCTGCTAGAGGAGTATAACCAAGGAGGTGAAGCCATGGAGGTAAAAATCTCCACCAAGGGATGGGTTGTGATCCCGGCCACGCTGCGGGAGAAATACAACCTGAAGCCTGGCGACCATGTGAACGTTGTCGACTACGGGGGAGTCGTGTCTATTGTGCCGGCCTCGGTCGATCCTGTGAAGCACGCGGCAGGAATGCTGAAGGGCGACGGGTCCCTCACCAAGACGATCCTCGAAGAGCATCGGAAGGAACGAACGCGTGGGCGCTAAGGCGCGCGCCTACGTCCTGGACAGCTTCGCCGTCCTCGCCTACCTGGCGGCGGAAGCAGGCATGCCACGCGTTCGAGAAGTGCTCCGCGACGCCTCGGCCGGTCGCTGCAACGTCTACCTCTCCCTGATCAATCTGGGGGAGGTCGCCTACATAGTCGAGAGGGAGCGTGGCCTCGCCCGGGCACAGGAAACGCTCGGCCTCATCGACCAGCTACCCATACAAATCCTCCCCGCTTCGAGGGAGGTGGTCATGGCTGCCGCCCACGTCAAGGCGGAGTACCCGATGGCTTATGCAGATGCCTTCGCCGTGGTCGCCGCCCAGAATCTCAACGCAGTCATTCTCACGGGCGACCCGGAATTCGACGCCGTAAAGAATCTCGTCCACGTGGAGCGCATCTGAGGCCAAGGAATTCCCGCTGTCCTGGCCGGAAGACCCATCCGCCCGACAATAGACCTCGATCGGACCTGCACTATCATCCACTGAGGGGTATCATTTGTCCGTCGAGGGCCTCTTCTGCATGCATTCCTTTGTCGACCGCTTTGTCTGACGCGTACGGGCGTCACTACCCCCAACCATAGACCACCAAGCTCGCGCCTGTTGCGCTTTGACCGGTTTTCGGCCACTGCAGTTAGCCGCCGACAGTTCTCCTCATATACGTGATCTGGTCTTTATGGTGGAGCTTTGTCTTCCACCCTTCCAGGTAGTCGATTGGCTGCCCATTGACAAGAACCAGCAGTACAGCTCTATTCACGGCGGCAATTCGCCCATTGGGGAGTTCGGTGCCTTGCAGCTGGAGCCATAGGTCTTCCACCGTAGTCCCAGATTTTGCAGACTGAGTCATTTGGGTCTTGCCGGCCGCTTCGCCGTTAAGGCCAAAAAGCAGAACTCTCACCTTTGGCATTGGCATTCGCTCCTAACCCTCAACAGCCGCATCCCCACACACTTGGGCGATCCCCAGGGACACCAGTGTCGAACTGAGAGGAGCGGCCGTCCTTGGATCCCAACCATGTAGAGCATAGTACTGGTCAAGCAGGCCGTCCAGCATGGGTTGATCGGTGATCATACCTTTGTTAGGGCCGCTTGGGACCTTCTCATTCATCATTCGCCAAGGCAGGTTATCGTCCTTTCGCGTTGCACCCTCGCGCACATTGAAACAGCGCTCGATGTTGACGATGCGACGGCCGCCAAGCATGAGCTGTTCTTCATCAAATGGAACTCCCAGGCCCAGGCTCATCAATTTGGCCATATTGTCTGGATTGACCGCAAATGCAGCCGTCGATGTGAAAACGCAGAATCCGAGCGCTTCCGAAGCGGAATATACCTCCTCGTGCCAAAGGACAATTTCGGCGCGCTTCTCTAGCAGTGTCGGATTGGCGTACTTCTCGTCTCCGGTAATCTTGCGAATCACTTCGCGGGCCTCCTTGGACAAACCAAACTCGGCAAAGGTCTCGGTCATCAAGTGGTCTGGCCCACGTGGGTTCACGGCGAAAGCCAGTGCATAGCTCTTTGCCGCCCGTGTATCAACGGCCGACTGCTCAAGACCTTTGGCCTGGATTGCCCACTTCCAGCTTCCGCCACCAACTTCCTCTGACGCCGCTCGAGTGCCATTAGCCAGCAGATCGGCGAACGAGCCCTCCCGTTTGGCGATCCGCCTTAGCAATTCATGTTGGGCTTCCACATCACCGAACCGCAACTCCAGACCATCCGTCTTCACACGATCCAGGAGGCCGCGCTCATACGTCTCCATTGCCCACGAGACCACATGACCGGCCGAGATTGTATCCATGCCCAAGTCATTGCAGATTTCATTGGCAACGAGGACTGACTCTGTATCTGCAATACCGCACTCACTTCCAAGCGAGAGAACCGTCTCCAACTCGGGCCCTGACTGCTGGATCCGCCCCCATCTGTGGGATAGAGTGCGCACAAAGCGATGGCACGCTGTCGAACAGGCGAAACACGACTCTCGGCCAATCAAGTAGCCCTGATCCACCAGGTACTGGCCGCTCAGACGCTCCGCGCCCTCCAGCGAAATCACAGAGAAGTTGCAGGCCGCCAACATTCCCATCTCACTTAGCCCGGGCACCGACCCCGCAGTACCCCAATTGAATAGACCCTCTGACCCGGAGTCAGCAGCAAGTGCACGGCGCATCTTGGAGGCCAGGTCGCAGAATAGCTGACCGTTCTCGACCTTCAGGCCGCCATGGCCCCGCACAGCGATAGCTTTGAGCCTTTTGGAACCCATGACGGCGGCCACGCCACCCCGTGCGGCGGCGTTGTACCGTGAGCAGATAATGGAAGCGAATAGCACCTTGTTCTCGCCAGCGGGGCCGATGACTGCAGTTTGAATCGCATCGTCACCAAGCTCCGCCTTCAGTAACGAGTCGCACGCACGGGTCCCTACTCCCCAAAGGGCCCCCGCATCGCGAATCTCTACCTCGCCATCATGTATCCAAAGGTAGGCGGGGGACTCCGCAGTCCCAGAGATCGCCAGGTAGTCCCAACCCGCATATCGCAGCTCTGCCCCCAAATGCCCACCTACACTCACTTTCAGGTAGAGACCAGTTGCAGGGCTCTTGCACGTGATCGACAAGCGACCAGATGACGGCGCATTTGTGCCAGTCAGAGTGCCGCAACCGAAGATCAGGGAATTGCCGGGGCCCAAGGGGTCAATGCCGGCCGTAGTCCTTTCATAGAGCAACTTGGCGGCGATGCCACGCCCGCCCAGGTAGCGAAGCACATCCTCAAATGGGATGTCCTCGCTCCACACTTTCCTTGCCGAGAGGTCGACGTTGAGGATGCGTTGAGAATGGATCTCTCTTATCATTTCTCCCTCCCTCTACTCTCGTACAAGCCGGGCAATCACTCCGGCGACTGCCTGGCGTCTCCCTTGGCTCGAGTTGCCGAGTTCAAGAATGTTTAACGAGGAAAACAAAGCGTCAGGCCGCCGCTCAAACCGCAGAGCACCGTAGATGCATTCCGGCACGCATTTGGGGTCGCCGCCACACAAGTCGCACATTGCCAATATGCCTTTCTCGTGAAGTATGTGCACGGCGCCGTAGGGGCATTCATCGACACAGACACCACAGCCATCGCACTTGTTCTCGTCGACACGGACAATACCTAGATCACCGGTCCGGCTAATGGAGCTTGTTGGGCACGCATCGATGCACGGTGCTGCCGCGCAGTTGATGCAGGCAATCGGCACGTTGATGCCATTGTCGTGGACCTGGACTACCGATATGCGAGAGAGCGCAGGAGAGTAGATCCCCTCCTTCCTGAAGGAACAGGCCAATTCACAAGCCATACAAGCGGTACACCGAGCGGCATCAATGGTCAGTGCGGCGTTCATTTGGTCCTCCGTTCCCCCTCCGCAAGCTCCTAAACCATCAATCAGTCGACAGTATATCAGCGCACGAGTGCGCTGACTGGACGAGGCGAGGAAGGCTCATCATGGTTCCCGTCCTCAATGGATTGCACCACGACTATCGGCGTGATGCGTGGTCCCGGAGTCCCCAGAACAACCCCGGATGGGGACTTCGGCTGGCACAGCCCCCGCTCGCTTCGTTGTTGCCGCAGACTGCCCGACAACTGCACTCCTGGGTGTTCCTGCAGCCAGGCACTGCATGACATATCTCCCATTGACATCAAACCGCCTTCGGCGCACAGTGAACTTTGATCGTGCCCTCGAAGACATTCGGGCGTTGGGGGACTGCGGAAGTACAGGCACTCTCGCGAGCATGAAGGTTGTCGCTGAGGCCCCTTCCCCAGGAGCGAAACTCACAACCCGGAGGTTCCAGGATCGTGTCCTGGCCCTGCCGCTCCGGCTGTCCCTGATAGGACAACCCAACGCTACATGGAGTGTACTTGAGTAAGGCAATCGAGACTGACGAGGCACCATGCGAGGCAATTGAACCACGAACTTCGCCGACAACTTCGCGACCGGCCGCCCCGAACCGACATGGTCTATCTGCACTCCGTTGACTAGCCCAGACTCTCATACGGTCCGCATCCCCTTCCTCTGTGGCTTGCGATGAGGTAACATAGGCAAGTGCGTTTGGCCGAACACTCCTCTTCCAAGTTGGCTAAATGAAGCGGCGAGTGCTGCAAACTACGGTCAACATGCGTAGGCCGCGACGTGGGGAGAATTGGGCCAACGGGCGCAAGTATGCCGTGCGAAGCGATCAGAAGAGAGTCACTTTATTCGTCGAATTAGCAATGGCGTCATCGCAGAAATCCGGGGAAAAGCAAGGGGTGCGGGTGAACTGAGAGTCGCCCTATTCCCAAGCAAGCATTCGCGGGTTCGAATCCCGTCACCCGCTCTCACAGCCAAAGACAAGACCCTCCGGCCTCCCATTGGAGGCCGGAGGGCGTGTAAGTCACTTACCCGGAAGGAAAGAACGCTAGAGCCCAAACCCGATCGCACGGCCCTTTCGCTTGTTCCGAGCCAACTACTTCGCATCTCACTTGTTCAAGGGGCGCAAATCACGCTCGTAAGTCACTTTATTCTGGAAGTTCATGAAGCCTCATTTGGGGCCCCCGCACAAGCGGATCCGCGCGCCGCGCTCGAGGATTCCAACCTTTCCCGCCAAGTGCTGCGGCCCACCTCTGCGACATTGGGTTTCTACCAGTACACAGCCGGCGAGTCCATTCCCTGGCTCCAAGCCCGGGGAATCCGATTTGCCTGAACTGATCCAACAATACGTCTTCGTTCACTTGTTTCACTCCTTGAAGATGAGATGCATGCTCACAGGGTACATAGCTTTGTTGTCATGATCATCGTTGCGAAGACTCGTCTTGGCAATCTACATCTTTGGGGCACAGTCTGGAAAGACTCGTTTGCATTGGGATATTTCGCATCGAAAGACTGCCGACCTGGTTTCGTAGGTGCCAATCAAACTTGAACCATGTCAATACAGTGATGGATCGTTACCCTTCAACCTCGATGCGATCCACTTGGATCTGCGAGCCGTTGTAGTCAGGCACGTTACTCAGTAATGTGCCATAAAGATGAACGATCTTGCCACTATCGCGCAGTGCCTCGATCTGGGACTTTACCGCCGGATCCATTGAATCGATGCCAAAATAGATTATCTGCCCGTTGGTCCACAACTCAAAGTAGTCATCATACTGTGAACCAGGCTCAGTACTCTTGATGACGCCCCGCCAATCTGCTATCTCATCCGTGGTACCGGGTGGCATGAAACCGCCCGAGGGATTTCCTTCTGTGCCGCCACTTCCTCCCGGGCCACCACCACTTGCTTCTGTGGTTGCCTCAACGGTCATGGCAGGTGCGGTACTTTGTTGTGCTGCGGGACCACACTCTCCCCGGTAGTAGGCCCACTCATCACAGGTGCTGCCATCCGGAAAAACACAAATGCCGTTCTGGCTGCCATCAGCAGCAGTGCGAATTTCGAGTTTGTTCCCATTCTGCTCGCAATAGACCGAGGCGGGATTTGGCATATCCGCCTGAGGCATGTCCGTCGCAGTGGGTTCAGGAGTCTGGACCTGGAGCGCTGAGCAGGCCGTCAGTGCCATCAAGATTACTGTGAACGCAAAGATCCTCTTCATTTCTCTCCTTGTGTATTGTGAGTCTCCTCCATAGTGATAACGACCTTGCCCTTGGGATGCACCTTCTCAAAATACCAGAAAGCTTCAGGAGTCTTGCTTAGCGGGTAACATCCATCGATAACAGGTATGACTTTGCCGGATTCAAGGAGCTCTTTCATAAAGATCAAATCCTTTTGGCTTTGCACCAGCGAAACGACATGCGCTTTCTGGCTCCCGGTCTGTGAATTCCGTCGGCCCTGGAGCGAAGCCTGGAATAGTTGAACCATCGAACCTCCAGCGACGACATAGACTCCCTCAGGACCCAGTGCACGCAGATAGTCCGAAATCGGATGATATCCGTTCACGGCAAGGATCAGGTCGTATTGCGTCCCCCGCCGCGTGAAGTCCTCCTTCGTGTAGTCGATGACGTGATCTGCCCGAATGGAGCGCACCATCTCCAGATTCCTCGTACTGCACACGCCGGTGACTTCAGCCCCGAAGGCTTTGGCGATCTGCACCGCGAACGTACCCACGCCGCCCGAGGCACCCTGAATCAACACCCTTTGCCCTGGCTGCAAGTTCCCCTTGTCACGCAAGCCCTGCAGGGCGGTGCAGGCCGCCAACGGTACAGCCGCAGCCTGCGCAAACGATAGATTGGCCGGTTTCAGCGTGATTGCATTCTCCTCGGCACATACATACTCGGCGAAAGTGCCACGACCGGTTGCGCTAGGTAGGTACCCGAAAACATCATCGCCTGGCTTAAACTGCTTGACGCTACTGCCAATCGTCTCAACCCGCCCGGCCACATCAGCCCCGAGTATCTTGTTCTTGGGTTGCAGAAAGCCTCCCGGCACCAGGCGGATGAAGAACGGACTAGCTCTCATCATGCGCCAGTCACGCGAATTTACGGATGCCGCATGAACTCTGATCAGGACTTCATCATCCTTGGGAGCAGGTCTTGCTACCTCTTTGAGCTGAAGAACATCCGGTGAACCGTATCTTGTGCATACAATCGCTTTCATGATCACGCGCCTCCATTGAGCTTATCGTATAGATGGCCAATAACCATTCCAAGCGCGAGAAACCTCGGAACGTTCATTCCTGTGTCGATCAAGAGGTAGACAGAGGCATTGCTTGGATTGATGAGAGTTGAAAGGACTTCGCTAATGACTAAGGCAACAAAGCTAAGGATCAAGGCCTTTGGAATCGGAGTCTTCGTTGGGATCTTGTCAAAGAAGCGAAGCAAGGAATAGCTGACGCAGCACCCAATAATCAGGCCGCCAACCAGAGCTTGAACAAGAGCCATTGGAAGATAGGAAATCGAAAAGGCAGCTCTATACTCTGAAGCGATGGGAGACACTGAAATTACGAAGTCAGTTATCCAGAAGGCTGCGCCTCCCGCTCCAGTCAACTTATACAGTTTCTTGTAGAACTCGTGTGACGTCTGTCGCTTGCTTCGACCTGTGGCTTGGGATTCCATGGTTGTCTACCTATTCCGCTTGAGCAGACCTGGAAGCATTTGCGGATGGATCGAATCCTTTGTACAGCAGTCTGTATACATAGCCAATACCTATTCCAAGAGCGAGAAACCTTAGTACGTTAAATACTGTGCCGATGAGAAAGTAACGCAAGACATCACTTGTCGCGAGGTAACTTGAGAGCCCTCCGATCAGGATTGTGACAATGATCAGGACGATGAGGCTTAGTATTACGGATTTCAGGATTGGAGTCTTTGTTGGGATCCTGTCAAAGAAACGAAGCAAGGAATAGCTGACGCAGAATCCGATAATCAGGCCACCAACCAAGGACTCAACAAGCATTGGCAGATAGGAAATTGAAAGAGCAGCTCTATACTCGGCGGCGATGGGAGTCCGGGAAATTGCGAAGTTCGCTGCCCAGAATGCTACTCCCTGTCCTGGCCGAAAACCCCACCCGCCCGATAGTAGATCTCGATCGGACCTGCAGTACTCTCTATCGTTGGGTTTTGATCGTCCGTCGATGGCCCACCACAGCAAGCGTGCGGCATTCTCCGAATTCGCTGTGTGCATTGCTCCGTTTTCACTGTGCGCCAGGGACCGCATTATGCACACGGGGCCGGTGACACTCGATATTTGTGTCGTCCAATCCGCGAAACTTCTCTTGTCCCATTCCGTCTGACGACGTGCAACATGCTGAATGGCGGCGATTCTCTCACACAGGTAGTTGTTGAAGAACATCATCAGCAACTTCATTCGACGATAGCCTGTTCTCGCGCGACGACGGCATGTCCGTCGTGCTATACTGGAATCATGAGCACTTTGTATTCAGACACCCATCCCAAGATGGACTGCTTGCAGATCCAACTCCTGCGTGAAGTGCCTGCCTGGCGCAAGCTTGAGATGCTGGCGCAACTAAACGCCACAGCGCGGCTGCTGGCGCTGAGCGGTTTGCGCCAACGCCATCCCAAGGCATCCGAGGCACAACTGCGCCGACGACTGGCAGGTTTGCTTCTCGGGGAGGAAAAGGCAGGTGAAGTCTACGGGGAACTTGAGGATGCTTCCTGAACCGCTTGCTGCAACGGTCCAAGTCACCACTGTCTTGGAGGAATTGGGCATACCTTACCTCGTCGCTGGTTCGCTGGCTTCCACCATCTACGGCATGGTGCGTACCACCCAGGACTCCGATCTGGTGGCGGAATTGCGACCTGAACACGTCGAGTCGTTCGTCCATGCGCTGCACGGCGAGTTCTATTTGGACGAAGATATGATTACAGATGCCATTGCACAACATACAAGTTTCAACATTATCCACCGCGCAAGCATGTTCAAGGTGGATGTCTTTATTCCTCAAATGCGCCCGTTCGTGAAGGAACAACTTTCCCGTGCTCGCAGGCAAATCCTGGCCACAGAGCCCCAGGCTGAGGCAATGGTTGCCACCGCCGAAGATACCTTGCTCGCCAAACTAGACTGGTATCGGTTGGGCGGTGAGGTTTCAGAACGACAATGGCGGGATGTTCTGGGTATCTTGGAGGTCCAGGCGGGCAGTCTCGATTTGGACTACCTGCGCAAATGGGCCAAGGAATTGAGGGTGAGCGATCTCCTCGAACGCGCTCTGACCCAATCAGCATCGTGACTGCGGTCATCTATCGCTTTATGAGGTTGGATTCCCACACAGAATCATGTAACCGACCCGAGAACCTTGGTCTCTAGCCTGGAATCCGGTCTTCGGTTCCAGTGGAGAAGCGACAATCGACGACCGCGGTGTCTTTCGACCACAAGAATAGGTATCTGATCCTCATTCAGAAAGCATCATGTGGATCAGTGATTTCACCTGTCCTGGCCGAAAACCCCATCCGCCCCACAACAAACCTCGATCGGACCTGCAATATACTCCATTGATGGATCTTGATTTTCCGTCGAGGGCTTCTTCTGCATGTCTTCTCTAGTCGACCGGCTTATCCGACACATTGCCTCCGCATTGGCGTCTTTGGAGCGGGCCTTCCTCCAGCTCACCCGGCCATCTCGCTACGGAGTCCTTCTCGGCTCGGCCCTCGATTTCACTCGTAGCCACGCCGAGCTCGTTGCCGAGAACGCCCTCCTCCGCCTGCAACTCGTCATCCTCCACCGCCAGGTCAACAAGCCCCGCTTCACCCCAACCGATCGCCCTTGGCTCGTCCTCCTCGCCAGCAGGGTCCGGCGTTGGAAGGAAGCCATCCTCATCTTACAAGCCCGATACGCTCCTGCGCTGGCATCGCCAAGGCTTCCGGCTGTTCTGGAGGTTCAAGGCTCGCAACCGGGGTGGGCGCCCCCGGGTCGCCTCCGAAACCATCACCTTGATCCAGCAGATGACCAGGGAGAACAGTCTCTGGGGCGTGGAGCGTATCCGTGGCGAGTTCTTGAAGCTCGGTATCCGGGTTGCCAAGACCACGATCCAGAAGTACATCCGCCTGGCACGCCCCCATCCCGCCCATGGTCAGAATTGGTCAACCTTCCTCAAGAATCACGCCCAGATGGTCTGGGCGTGTGACTTTCTCCCAGTCATCGACCTGTTCTTCCGGCAGATCTACGCCTTCTTTATCATCGAACTCGCGTCGCGCCGGGTTGTTCATTTCGGTGTTACCTCCCACCCGACTGATGGCTGGGTGGCGCAACAACTGCGGGAGGCGACCCCCTATGGCCTAACCCCAGGCTTCCTGATTCACGACCGGGACAGCAAGAACGGCGACGATTTCAAACGAGTCACAAAGGCATGCTCCGTTGAAGCCCTGAAGACGCCCTACCGCGTTTCAAGGACCAACGCGATCTGCGAACGGTTCCTGGGGAGCCAGAGGAGAGAATGCCTCGATCATCTGCTGGTCGTCGGGGACAGGCAACTTCATCAGGTAATCAAAGAATATGTCGGATCCTTCAATCGAGTACGGCCACACCAGGGGATTGGGTAGAGGATTCCGGAGGGGATCGTGCCCCGGCCAGCCTGGCCGAGGCGAGGAAGGCTCATCACGGTTCCCGTCCTCAATGGATTGCGCCACGCCTACCGGCGCGCTGTGTGAGCCGGGAGTCCCACGAACTACCTCGGACGGGGTTTTCGGCTAGCACA
>Ga0315277_10012944_pt1 | contig 10421 bp, 9 predicted proteins | sample YL17G05_15_MG_FD_203695 | JGI IMG/M metagenome (GOLD analysis project Ga0315277, IMG submission 203695) | Sediment microbial communities from Yellowstone Lake, YNP, Wyoming, USA - YL17G05_15 | ecosystem: Environmental > Aquatic > Freshwater > Lake > Sediment | place: USA: Wyoming | collected...
AGTTCAACTCCATTCCCACTCCCGGGGTTGTCTCCTTCGTCCCCGACGAGCGTGCGTGGGACTGGCTAAAGGAGAACGTCCCTTTCTTTGCCTGTCCCGACCCCGACGTCGAGCGCACTTACTACTACCGCTGGTGGAGTTACCGCAAGCACATCCGGCAGACTCCCGCCGGATTCATCCTCACCGAGTTTCTCCGCCCGGTGAAGCACGCGACCGACTACAACGCGATAAGTTGCGCTCTGGGCCACCACGTGGCCGAGGGACGCTGGCTGCGCGATCCGCAGTATCTGGACCAATACCTCTCCTTCTGGTTGCGGTCGGGCGAGAACGGCGGGCTCCAGCGCCACTTCCACCCGTACTGCGGGTGGGCCGCGGCCGCGGTCTACGACCGCTGGCTGGTGGACGCCCGCACGGATTCCCTGCTCCGCCTGCTCGATCCTCTCCTGGCCGACTACCAGACTTGGGAGAAGGACCGCCGGCTCGACAGCGGCCTGTTCTGGCAGTTCGACGTCCGGGACGGAATGGAAGAGTCGGTTAGCGGTTCGCGAAAGGACAAAAACGCGCGCCCCACTATCAACAGCTACATGTACGGGAATGCCCGGGCGCTGACCGAAATCGCCGCGCTGGCGGGGAAGCCCTCGCTGGCGCGCGAGTACGAAGCCCGAGCCCTGCGCCTGCGAACGCTGGTCCAGGAGCGGCTGTGGGACCCCCGGGCGGCGTTCTTCAAGCCCCGCCTCGAGTCGGGCGCGCTGGCCGATGTCCGGGAGCTGATCGGATACACGCCCTGGTACTTCAACCTGCCGGAAGCCGGGCGCGGCTACGAGGAAGCGTGGAAGCAGCTCATGGACCCCCAGGGATTCTTCGCGCCTTACGGGCCCACCACCACCGAACGGCGCCACCCCGGTTTCCGCATCGCCGAGCAGGGCGACGACTGCCAGTGGAACGGCCCGAGCTGGCCCTTCTCGACCACCGTGACGCTCAAGGCGCTGGCCAACGTCCTTAACAGCTACCCGCAGCGCGCCATCACCAAGGACGACTACTTCCGGACGTTTCTGATCTACACGCGCAGCCACAAGCTGAAGCTGCCGGATGGGCGCGTCATCCCTTGGATCGACGAGAACCTGAACCCGTTCAGCGGCGAGTGGCAGGCCCGCTCGATGAAGATCCGCAAGGGCACGTTCAACGGCCGCGGCGACCACTACAATCACTCGGCCTATGGCGACTTGATCATCACGGGAGTGGTCGGGCTGCGGCCGCGCGCCGACGCCGTGGTCGAGGTCAACCCTCTGGTTCCGGAGAAGGCCTGGGACTGGTTCTGCCTCGACAACATCCCCTACCACGGCCGGACACTGACCATCCTGTGGGACCGCACCGGCCGGAAATTCGGCCGGGGCAGGGGCCTGCGCGTTTACGCGGACGGCCGCGAAATCGCCCGCTCCGCCACGCTGCGGCGCACCACCGCCGCCGTGGATTCGCGGTGATTGAGGGGCCCGGAGCAGCCGGTGCGCAGCCCGCCGGCGCGGTTCGGGCTGAAAATCGCGCGGGGGCGCGATGCATTTGTGGAAAGGGCGCAGGCAGTTCCAACTTTGCCGATTCGCGGCGCCGCTCGATCTTCCGATTCGCCCGGGCGCGGCCGGGATGGCGCGTAGCCGCGCAAGCGGGCGAGGCGGATTGTATCCGAGTACGCCGCGATCCATTCACAACCGATCAGGCGCCGGAGGAAACTACATCTCAGGGTCCGCGGCCGGCGCTGCCCGGCGCCGCTGAGGCATGTAATCATCAGTTCTTCAGCAGGAACTGCTGAAGAAACATAATCTCCGCCCACTGCTGGTAGTCGCGGTTCTGCTTCTTCTGAAAGCCGTGGCCCTCGTCCTTCGCCATCACGTACCAAACCGTGCCGCCGCCGTCGCGGATCTTCTTGACCATCTGCTCGGATTCCGTGACCGGTACGCGCGGATCGTTCTTGCCCTGCACGACCAGCACGGGGACTTTGATTTTCGCGGCGTTGTTGAGCGGAGAGATGGTTTCCAGGAAGTCGCGCATCTTGGGATCCCGCTCGTCGCCGTACTCGGCGCGCCGCAGGTCCTGGCGGTAGCCCTGCGTGTTCTTGAGGAACGTCACCCAGTTGGAGATGCCGACGACGTCGATGCCACACTTCAGGCGGTCGCTGTAGTGAGTCATCGTGGCCAGCGATATGTAGCCGCCGTAGGAGCCGCCGGTAACAGCGACGCGTTTCGCGTCAAGGTCGGGCTGTTGGGCGATCCAGTCGAGCAGCGCGCCGATGTCCTTGACCGAGTCCTCGCGGAGCATCGCGTTGTCGAGCTTGAGATAGGTCTTGCCGTAGCCGCTCGATCCGCGCACATTGGGTTGGACGCTCGCGACACCCATCTCGTTGGTGACATACGAGGCGCTCAGGAAGGGCCGCGCCTGTCCTTCGGGCCCGCCGTGGATGCTGATCAGCACCGGGTACGGCGGCTTGAACCGCGGTCCCGGCTTCGTCACGAACGCGGGGATCATGCGCGGCTTGCCGCCTGCCTGGTCGAAGGTCGGGTAGTGGACCAGCGTGGTCTCGGGGAAGCTGTTCGGATTCAACCCGCCGGCCTCGCTGTGAGTCCAGCGCGCGAGGCGGCCGGTTTCCCAGTTGTACGAGTAAACGTCCATCGGCGATTTTGCCGAAACCAGGCCGAACGCGACCTCCTTCAGCGTGCCGTGAAACCGCCCGAGGAAAACCTGGCCCATCGGCAACTTCGCTTGGGGCAATTCCTTGCGCGCGGCGGTGTTCATCAGGTGAAGCTTACCGATGCCGTCTTCGTTGGAGGTGAATGCCAGGACGTTCCCATCGCGTGAAAGCTCGATCGCCTCGACATCCCATGGGATTTGGGTCGTCAGCGGCGTGAGCGCCTTAGTCGCGAGGTCGAGGTACCAGAGGCGGCTGAACTCCGATTCGCGGTCGCTGACGAGGAACACGCCCTTGCCGTCCTTGGACCAGAGGGCCGCGCTGTAGGCGGTCTTCTCCTTATCCGGCGGCAGCAGCGGTTCGGTCTTGCCGGTATCGAGATCGAGCACGTGGAGGTAGGACTCGTTAATCGAGACGTAATTGCCGATGAGCAGCCTCCGATCGTCGGGCGACCAGTCGAGCGGCTGCCACGCGCCCTTGGCCTGGTAGACCAACTTCGAGCTTGCGGGCTGTTCCGGATTCATGATCCAGATGTCGAAGTCGCGCCCGGTACGCCGCGTGCTCGTAAACGTCAGCCGGTCGCCTTTGTTGCTGAACTGTCCGGAGCTATTCACCGATTTGCCGTCGGTGAGCACCTCGTAGCGGCCGGTGTCAAGGTCAAAACGGTAGATCTGTGCGAACTCCGAGCCGCCTTCGTCCATGCCGAATAGAAACCACTTCTTGCCGGGCTGCGGCGAGAATTCGGGATTGCGCACCGGCTCGCGAAAGAATGTCAATTGACGGCGCGCGCCGCCCGGCGAAGTGACGAGATGTACCTGGGAAGTGTCGGCGAACCGCGTCGAGATCAGCATCTCCCGGCGCGACGGGTGCCAGGAGCCGAAATCCGCTCTGCGGATGTTTTGATAGGAGTTGAGGTTTTTGACGAGGTCCGGGGGAATCTCCGGAACGCCTGCGGAGACGATGCTTGGCGGGACCTGCTGGCAGAGAATTTCACCCGCCAGCATGAGCGCGAACACGACGGATCGTGCCTGCATGGGAACCTCCTTATTGGCCCAGTATAGGGCCTACGGTGTCGTGACCGATGGGAGAGGTTGCGGAAGTCGTAGCAGCCGTTCTGAAAGCCGCCCGGGGCGCCCTCTGGGCCGGGCTTCAGCCCCGCTGCGTTGTGCGCGATCATGACTGAAGAGATGGATGTCACCAACCGGTTCGTGCTCGATTTTGCCGTGAGATTCGGCCGCGAGCGCCCCGGCGCAAGGATTCTGGACTTCGGATGCGGAGCGGGTCACCTGGTTCAGGAGGTCCGTTCCGCGGGGCTGGATGTGGCGGGGGCCGACGTCTACTACGGGGGATCGAGAACCCGGGCGGAGGCCGAACGGTCGGGCTTGCTCGGGACCCTCATCCGCGAGATTCGCGACGGCCGCCTCGATTTTGCGGATTCATCCTTCGACCTGGTGGTGAACAATCAGGTCATGGAGCACGTCGCCGACCTGGACGCGGCGCTGAGGGAAATCCACCGTGTCCTGAAGCCGGATGGAACCGTGCTGAGCATTTTCCCTTCCCGGGACGTGTTCCGGGAAGGACACGTCGGAATCCCTTTCTCGCACTGGTTCCCCAGGGGTTCGCGGCTGCGCTTTTACTACACCTGGGGGCTGCGCTGCCTGGGCCTGGGAACGTGGAAGGAGGAAGCCCCGACGCGCCGCCAATGGGCCGCCGACAAGCTGCGATGGATCGACGAGCACACGCACTACCGCCCCCGGCGCGAAATCTTCGCCGCCTTCGGCCGCTATTTCGAAAGCCAGCATCGCGAGAGCGACTACATCCGGTACCGCCTGCTCGACCGGCCGGGGCGGAGAGCCCTGGCGGCCCTGGCCGGCGTCCCGGCGGTCTCGGCGGCGGCTCGCGCGGTATTCCGGAAGCTGGCCTTCATGGTGATCGTTTCGCGGAGGGCCGCCCGGTGAACCTGGCCTACGTGATCACGCGAGCCGACGCGGTCGGGGGCGCCAGCGTTCACGTCCGCGACCTCGCGCGGGCGATGCTCGATCGCGGACACCGGGCGACCGTGCTGATCGGCGGGCGCGGTCCGGTGACGGACCTGCTCGCCAATGCCGGCATCCCGTACCGTTGCTTGCAGTTCCTCCAGCACCGGATTCACCCGCTGCGCGATCTGCGCGCGATCGCCGAAATCGTATCCGTGCTGCGCGACCTCGATCCGGACCTGGTTTCCACTCACACCGCCAAAGCCGGCTGGGTCGGACGCGCCGCCTGCGCGCGCCTCCATCTGCCCGCCATCTACACTCCCCATGGATGGTCGATCGGGCGCCGGATTTCGGGCCCGCTGGGCGTTGTTTTTTCGATTGCCGAGAAGGCGGCGGCGAGCTGGGCCAGCGCCATCATCTGCGTCTGCGAAGCGGAAAGGCGGCTGGCGCTGAGCAAGGGGGTCGCCACCGCGGAGAAGCTTCACGTCGTGCACAACGGAGTGTGCGACGTCCCTGCCGGGTTGCGGGCCAATCCGGCGTCGAGCCCCGTGCGGATCTGCTCGATCGCGCGGTTTGAATCCCCGAAGGACCACCGGACCCTTCTCCAGGCGCTGGCAGCGCTTCGCTCCGAGCCGTGGGCGCTCGACCTGGTCGGTGACGGACCGCTCGAAGCCAAGACTCGCGTGCTTGCCGCCGAGTTGGGACTGGCCGGGCGGGTTGACTTTCTGGGCTACCAGACGGAGCCCGCGCGCTCGCTCGCCGGCGCTCAACTGTTCGTGCTGTCTTCGCGTTCGGAAGGTTTCCCGCGCAGTGTGCTGGAAGCGATGCGCGCCGGGCTTCCCGTGGTCGCCTCCGACGTGGGCGGCGTGGGCGAAGCCGTAACCGACGGAGTCGACGGTTTGCTGGTTCCCCGGGAGAGTGCCGAGGCTTTGTCGGCGGCGCTCGGCAGGCTGATTGCCGATCCGGCCTTGCGGCAGCGCATGGGCGCCGCGGCCCGCTTGACCTTCGAGTCCCGCTTCGGTTGCGAGTCCATGGTCGAAAAAACGGCCGCCATCTATGCTACGGTACTAGACAGGACCGCACGAACGCGGAGCAGCGCCTAGCGTGAAATCCCAACCGGCCAAGTTCACTTCGCGGGTCGAAGACCGCTCTCCCCTGCCGGGGAGCGGCGGCGCCGCAAAACGTCTGGTTCTGCTTGACCCCGGCGCTCAAAGGATCAAGCGAATCCTCGACGTCCCGTTCGCGGCTGCACTCGGGGTGCTGGCTCTTCCGTTTGCGCTGGCGATTGCGATAGCGATTCCACTGGAGACGCGCGGCCCCGTGTTCTTTGCACACACGCGGATCGGCAAGGGCAATCGCCGTTTCAAGCTGTGGAAATTCCGATCCATGGTGGTTGACGCCGATGCCGTGCTCGAGCACTATCTCGAGCAGCACCCCGACCTTCGCTCCGAGTGGTCGACCACCCACAAACTGAAGGACGACCCGCGCGTGACGCGAGTCGGACGGATGTTGCGCAGATCGAGCCTGGACGAGCTGCCGCAGTTGTGGAATGTCCTGCGAGGGGACATGAGCATGGTCGGTCCGAGGCCGATCGTCGAGGAAGAGATTCCGAAATATGGCCCGGTGTTTTCGCTCTACTCGCAAGTGCCTCCCGGCCTTACCGGATTGTGGCAGGTGTCGGGCCGTAACGACATGAGCTACCGCCGGCGGACCGAGATGGACTCGCAGTATGTTCAAAACTGGTCGCTCCGGACCGACCTGGTTGTGTTGGTGAAGACCGTCCGGGTGGTTCTCTTCGGCCACGGCGCGTACTGAGGACGCCCCGTCCGCGCGGTCCTAACTTTCCAGAGCCGCCGAAAAACGAAGCAGCGGCGAGTTCTTGAACCGGAAGGAACACTCGTCCAGGCGGTTGCCGAGAACCCTTATTTTGTCCAGGTTTCCCTGTCCCATGCCCGCTTCGGCCATGGCCGAGAGATAGAGGATCTTCTTCGCGTCGAAGCCCATCACCCGCGCTCCGAGCGTGTCGGCCGCCAGCGGGTCCGCGCTGGCCAGCGCCACGCGGGAGTCCACGGGAGTTCCGCGCGAGGGGCCGTCTCCCTCCATGCCGGTGAACCCGTCCAGAACGGCCAGGTCGGGATAAACCTCCTGGGCCAGGTGGAACATGTTGAAGTGGATGATGTCGTCGGGCTCGCCGTGCGGGCCCAAGTGCATGCGGCCCTTGTCGCTGGTCGCGTAGTCGTTCATGGGCGCGCCGAGCAGCATGTTCTTCAGCGACAGGGTAATCGACGCGAACCCGTGCGTCTTCAGTATCGCGGCGGAGATGATGTACAGGTTCGGATCGAGGAAGGGCGAGCAGATCCGGATCGGCACGGGCGCATTCTTCTCGCCGAAGGTGTAGCGGTACTGATAATTGCCGAGATTCAGGTCGGCCAGCCTGACCTTGTATTCCTTTTCCAGAGCCGGATATCCGTAGTTCTTGTATCCGGCCAGCGTTCCTTCCTTGCCGGCGGCCGCTTCGCCGATGAGGATCTCCTTCTTGTAGTGCGTCCGCAAGAACTCCAGAATGCCGCGCACCGCATCCACGTGCGTGGCGGCGAGCTGCCTGCTGGTCTGCACGAAGTTCGGCTTGATCAGAATCCGCCGGTCGCCGATGGCGCCGAACACCTGGTCCTCGATCAGCTTGAGGGAGTTGTAGATGTTCCCGCGGCGGTCGTTGCCCTTCACCAGGCTGACGCTGGAAGGTTCGGTGGGGGGCTGGTACAGCCTTCGGCCCCCGCGGCGCCGGTAGAGAGGCGGCGCTTCGGGGTCCTTGGCCCGCATGGCCGCGGCGCCGATCCATCCCGCCGCGGAAACCCGCAGCAGATCGCGCCTGCTGAAGCGCTCGGTCGAACTCATAACCGTCCCTTGCCTCTCTTTCCAGAGACGAGAGTAGCGGAAATCGCCGCCGTTCACAACCTTGCTTGTCAGGGCGCTTGTCAGGGCGCCAGAACGCATACAGCGGATCTGGCCGATCGGCGCCACGCCCAACACCCGCGACGCGGGGCTGGAATCCGGCAAGTGGAAGACCGGCGAGTTCGCTGTGTGGCAGGCGGTCGCCTCGGATGGGAACTCGTGGCCTTCGCCGCGATCCGGCGGGACGTCGGACTGGGGCGCCGTGTGCCGGCTGGCATTCGGCCCGCGCAACGGTTGTTGTCCGGAGACATTGCGTCCGCCGCAAAACCCGCTGTTGGGCCGCCATCGCGTGCCAATATCAACAAACGGCTGCACGCTGGCGGCCGGCTGGGGGAAGACCCGTGGATCCGGATTGGAAAATGGTCCGAGGAGACGAAAAAAACGCCACACGGCGCTTTGTAGGAATCGATTCGGTTGGAGTTCTTGAAAGGATTGGTCGGGGCGAGTGGATTTGAACCACCGGCCTCCTGGTCCCGAACCATGACGCCACGAAGAATCAATAACTTAGCAGTGGGCACAACGGTTGTTTATTATTCCCAAATGTTGCTAGTTTTCAAGCACTTCGGGGATGCAGAACCGGGCACGCTGGCAACGGTGGGCAACGCTTCCATGCAGGGGGTGGGCACAAAACTGGGCACAGTGCTATGGGGTGAACCCCTCTGTTGAGACAATCTTAGATTGGCACACCTGCCGTTACTCCGATCGGGGTTGCTCCGGCGGTCAGCTTCGCGCGCGATTGCGTGGACGCTTTCCGCGAACTCCGCATACCCGTGGAGCGCACGATCGACCTGTCGGATCCGGAACGCGATCCGCGGCTGACTTGGGTGGTTGGCGGTCCCTCTCCTGTCCTGGGGAGGCGGGATTGGGCGCGTTGAAAGCGACCCCCATCGCCTGCACGGCGGCTTGCCTGGTGTCGATGCTGCCGCGGTCGGTGTTTGCGCCGGTGAAGAGCGAGGCGAAACGGGCTGGCCGGATGGAACGGCTGGAGAAGACGGCGCACGCCGCGGCACGCTCATGCTGTCGACGAGGGCCGGTTTTTCTACGGAGGTACGCCGCGAGCGCCGGTCCGCTGTCAAGCCGTCCGTTATGGCCGGGCATTGCGCCGGTGCAAAGCAGCTACGAACATCGCCACTAATCCGGAAACGCACAACGCAATCGAGCCAGGCTCAGGCGTCTGGAACTCGAAATCGGCGTCCGTTACATGATAGCTTGCCCAGGTGGTTGCGAAAGAATCCATCAACACCGCGTTAACGGTCGCGGTTCCGCCGCCAAAGGTCCTGATATCGTACATGTACGAAGGAGGGTTGAATCCTTCTTGTAGAACCAAGTGCTCTTCAAAGGTCTGGGCATCGAAGGTTCCACTGAGCGACACCGCCGTGGGGAATGTGCCGCCGAAACCGGGCAGGATATAGGACATGTTCAGGTTGATCGCGGAAAAGCCCAGGTCGCCATAACTGTCGTAGGGCGTCGCCGACCACTGCTGAGGTCCCGAGGAATCGATGGAGAGGTTCACAAAAGTAGGGTAATCGGTAACATCGAACGAATCCATGTATCCGCTTCCCTGGCCGGGATTAGGCGTAAGGTTTCTGCCATAGGTCCTAACCGTCCAGAGCCAGCCGTCGTAGTGAATGGAGCCGGAGTCTATGGCGACAAGCGGATTGATGGGGGGCGGGGCGTCGTAGTGGTCGGCCGTGGCTAGCGTGCTGAAGAGTACGGAGAGCACACAAGCAGCTCCCAAAGATCGCAAGATAAAGTACATATTCGTTTACCCTATGTCCTCGGGGCCGGAACGGACGAACGCGAGTAACGGCACGCCCAGCCGGCGGTGGGGTGATCCTCCAATCAGAGCCTATCCGTCCGCGGCGAGGATGTCAAGCGGACATTCGGGATGATGGGGTGAGGGGACGTCAGGAGGGAGGAATCAGACGCCCCAGCAGTAGCGGTCCACTGAGAACATCTCTGGGCGCAAAGTTGACGTCAATTTGAAGGTATTGGGCCTGTAGACGATCCTTCTGCCGTCATTGAACAATAGAGGCATGATATGTTTGGGATTGGCCGCCCAGTTCCGGTCTGATCCACCGGGGCGAAGGCTGGGAACCCTACCCAGGGGCGGAGTTCAGATGGTCCCCACACTCCGCAACCGCGCCCTTCCGGACACCTGATATTCGGATACGATGGAGTGGTTCGCCGGCCGCGGGCCGGCCGCGGAAAGCAGCGTACTCCTCCGCCAGGCGGCGCAACGCTCCGAGTTCCAGCTCGACCTGATCGCGGAGCATGCTCGACCAGGGTCAGCCCGCCCTTCTCGCGCAGGTAACGGGCGAAAGGCGTGTCCCCGTCCAGGTCGATGAGATCCAGCGGCCTGCTCAAGTTGTCGCCGACCTCGCTCATGGCACGGAAGAAAAGCCGGGTCGGAATCCCGGAAACGGCGATGTCAATGTCCGAGGCAGGCCGCAGCGCTCCCTCGGCGGCCGATCCGAAGGTATGGACTTCGCGGGCCCCGAACTGCCTTGGAACTTTCGCTGTCTGCTGGATTGATCGACGAAGCTCGTCGGTCATAGGGATCGAATGGTCGGGGCGAGTGGATTTGAACCACCGGCCTCCTGGTCCCGAACCAGGCGCTCTAGCCAGGCTGAGCCACGCCCCGACGTCTCTTCCAGTTTAGACCCTTGCCGTGCAGCGCGCAAGTACGAGAATTGTCCAATACAAGATGAGCCTGAAACCGGAGGCCGTTTCCAGTGGTCGATGAGCCTGAGATCGGAGTTCGTTTCCAATACAAGATGAGCCTGAGAATCGGGCGGTGAAATTGGCGATGCTGC
>Ga0315277_10012946_pt1 | contig 10420 bp, 5 predicted proteins | sample YL17G05_15_MG_FD_203695 | JGI IMG/M metagenome (GOLD analysis project Ga0315277, IMG submission 203695) | Sediment microbial communities from Yellowstone Lake, YNP, Wyoming, USA - YL17G05_15 | ecosystem: Environmental > Aquatic > Freshwater > Lake > Sediment | place: USA: Wyoming | collected...
ATAAAGAGGGTCGGCGTCTTGATTCGGTCAGCGTGGAGGAATGCCGAGGAAACCTTGATCCATGGTTCCAGACTCTTCCACGGGAGCCCCAGCTCTTTTTCATACTGAAGAATGTACTGGTCGGTGCCGTACATCGTGAGCTGGAGCGAAGACCCCGCCCCGCTCACCCCCGCCTTGAAGCGCTGATCGACGGCGATGGTGGCATCCGTCAAGATGCCGCCATAGCTCCAGCCGCCAAGGCCCAACCTTTCGGGATCGGCGATACCTAGACGAATGGCCTCGTTTACGGCGCCGATGAGGTCGCTGACCTCCTTATTGCACCAATCGGCATAGATCGCCTTCTGGAAGGCTGATCCCCTCCCCGAGCTTCCCCGGTAGTTCACAGCCAGCACGATGTATCCCTGCGCCGCGAAAAACTCCTGGTCGAAGCTGAACGAGTGTTCGTCCTGGCCGTTCGGCCCGCCGTGGATGAGAAGGAGCAGCGGATACTTCTGCCCGGGCTTGAAACCGGCCGGCTTGACCAGCAGGCTGTTGACGACCGTCCCGTCCTTGCTCTTGGAAGTGAAATCCTCGGTCGTGGCGAGATCGACTTCGGAGAGCCAGGCGTCGTTCCGATGGCTGAGCCGGCGGAACACTCCGTTCTCGAGGGCATGGACTTCCGGAAGTTCGGCGGCCGTGGACATGAGAAGCGCTATCTTCCCATCGCTTCCCAGGCTCAGCGAAGAGACCACCCGGCGCCCGCCGGTGATTTTTTCGACATTCCCGCCGGTTGCCGCAACCCGGCCGACGTAGCTCGTCCGGTCGTCCTCGACGAGAAAGAAGAGCGACTGGCCGTCGGCCGACCAGAGCTGGCTCTCCACCGCCCGGTCGAGACTGGGGGTCAACACGCGGGCCGCTCCCCCGGCCGCCGGCACGAAGGCGAGTTTATTCAAATGATACGCATAGAACCGGGGCTCATCGCCCTGAAGGTAGGCAATCCACTGCCCATCGGGACTCCAGGCCGGGCGGCCGCCATCCGGCCCGTCGAAGGTCGTCACCGGCCGCACCTCAGCGCCGCTCCTGGCCTCAATGACATAGATATTGCTGTCGCCCGACCTGTCGGGGTCGGGAGCGCGGTTGCTCATAAAAGCGATTCTCTTTCCGTCCGGAGACCAGGCTGGGGACAGCTCGTCATAGGCGCCCGATGTGATCGCTTCCCCTTTGCGGGTTTCCAGGTCGAAAAGCCAGAGGTGCTCGTGCCGGTTGCCAAGATACCCCTCTCGATCCGCTTTAAAATGGTACCGGTCGATAAGGAGCGGAGGCTTGGTCTTTCGCTTCCAGCCCTCTTTCTTTTCGGGCTCATCGTCCGGGTCCGGATCGCTGACGACAAGGACAAGCCGCTTGCCGTCGGGTGACCAGGAATAGTCGGAGATCCCGCCCTTGATGTCAGTCAGGCATTGGGCCTCGCCGCCGCGGCGGTCGAGGAGCCAAACCTGGGAACCCTTCTTTTTCTGGTCCTCGTCTCCCCGGGAGGCCAGGAACGCGATATAGCGGTTGTCGGGACTCCAGCGCGGCCGGTTCTCGCCTTCCGGGCTTGAGGTCAGCCGGATCTCCTCTCCCCCGTCCCAGCCGACCATCCAGAGATCGGTGTCGCGCTTGTCTTTTTCCAGATCTATCGTGCCGACCGTGTAGGCGACCCACTTGCCGTCGGGAGAAAGCTGGGGATCGCCGACCGCCCTGAGGCGGGCAAAATCATCGATCTTCACCGGCCGCTTGGCCGGCTGCTCGGTCGAATAGACCGCTTGTCCAAAGGCGATGGCCAAGACGATCAGAACAAATAATAAGGCGTGTCTTTTCATGATCTGAGATCTCCTTGTTTCAGGCGTTCTACTCTCAACACGGCCAAAGGCCGAAAACGGCCAGTCCACGATATATCTTAAACCCGCGCCGCCCGCTCCAGCCGTTTCATGATCAGGAACATGAACCCGGCCGAGAAGATGCAGCAGACGACCAGGATCGACCAGAGGGCCCAGAGCGGCACCCGCGACCAGAAATACCCGACGACTCCGACCAGGTTGTTCCCGATCGCCGTGGCGGCGAGCCATCCTCCCTGCATCAGCCCTTTGTATTTTGGAGGCGCCACCCTCGAGACAAAAGATATCCCCATCGGGCTGAGGAAAAGCTCCGCGATTGTAATCAGAAAATACGTCGAGATCAACCAATAGACGGAGACGAGAGAATCGGGCGGCGCCACCCGTCCGCCGAGCGCTTTCGGGCTGGGAAGTCCCCGCGAACCAATGACCAGGATGGCGAAGGCCACGGCCGTGATCAACATGCCGTAGCCGATTTTGCGCGGGGTGGAAGGTTCCTTGCCCTTCCTGTTCAGATAAGCAAAAAAAACGACCACAAGCGGAGTCAGGGCGACGATGAAGAAGGGATTGAAATGCTGGAATTTCTGGGGCGTGAAAGGATTGGAATCCGAATAGCCGCTGTATCTGAAGTAGGCAAGGACCGTGAAGACCGCGAAAACCGCTCCGCCCGCGAGCCGGGACGTCGGCTGCGAGCCCTTCTTGAGCAGGAACACGAGGCCGATGACCGCCCCGAATATGGAGAGGAGTCCGACGATGTCGAACCAAAGGTTCGTGGCCTGGCCTACTCTGGGCACCGTGTAGTCCCGGGCGAAGTAGGTCATGGTGACCGCGCTCTGGTGGAACGCCATCCAGAAGAAGATGACCACGAAGAAAACCAGGCCCAGGGCGATCAGCCTCTCCCTGGTCTGCCGGGGAGTGAGTTCGACCACCTGGGATTTCAGCGTCTCGGACCGGGCCTTCTGCCGTTCCGTGAGGTCGGCCTGGCGGTAAAATTTCCGGAATCCCCAGAAAATCAGCATGGACATGACGAGCGAGATGCAGGCCACGCCGAAACCGTAGTGATAGGACTTGCTCAGCGCGTTGATGTAGCTCTCGGAGAAAGTCTTCAGGCTATCCAGGGTTACACCGGGATTCTGGGCCTGGGCGATCGACAGGTATTCGGCGGCGTCGGCCAGCCGGCCCCTGAGGAAATCGTTGGCCAGCGCCGGGATCCGGGCGTCGTAGGAATAATTCGATGCTGAGAGGATCCAGTTGCAGACCTTTTCCGAGGCGGTCGGCGCGAACATGGCTCCGATGTTTATTCCCATATAGAAGACGTTGAAGGCGCGGTCCCGGAGAGGACTGTACTTCGGGTCGTCGTAGAGGTTCCCGACGAGAGCTTGGAGGTTGCCCTTGAAGAAACCGGTGCCCAGGGCGATAACGGTCAGGGCGACGATGACCAGCCAGAATTTCGATCCCAGGACGCTGGGGAACGCCATGAGGAGGTATCCGAGGAACATGGTGATGAGCCCCAGGCTGATGGTCTTCCCGTAGCCGAGAAAACGGTCGGCCAGGAAACCGCCGAGAAGGGGGAAGATATAGGTGCTGAACATGAAGACGCCGTAGATGAAGCTGGCCGCCGTTGTGTTGAGGCCGTATTTCGCCTGCAGGAACAGCACGAAGATGCTGATCATTGTGTAGAAGCCGAAGCGCTCGCCCATGTTGGCGAAGAAGGCGATGAAGAGCCCTTTAGGATGTCCTTTGAACATCGGTCACCTTCCTCAGGCCGGGTTTTCGGATAAATATATGGATTCTGCCCGGGCCTGTCAAACGGAAAAGCCGGAACCTGAAAGATCCTCTCGTTGACAGCGCCGCGGCGGCGGTCTTATATTGGAGTGCCCATGGACATCATCCTGGCTTCGCAGTCGCCCCGCCGCCGGGAATTGCTCCAAAAAATCGTGCCGGAGTTCCGGGTCGTTCCAAGCGGGGTCGACGAGGACGAATTCCGGGAGAAAGACCCCCTCCGGTTTGCGCTGCGGGCGGCGGAGGCCAAAGCGAGAGAGGTCGCCGGGAAAAATCCCTCCTCGCTGGTCATAGCCGCCGATACGGTCGTCAACCTCAGGGACGAAGTCCTGGGCAAGCCGAAGGACCGCGAGCAAGCGATTGGAATGCTCCGCCGGCTCTCCGGCCAGCGGCACCGCGTCATCACGGCGGTGGCCCTGTATAAGAAGGATCAGGGAACGCTCCTCACCGGCTACGAGATCAGCTATGTGACCTTCAAGACACTCGGCGAGGAGGAGATCAAAGCTTACCTCGATAAAAGCGAATACCTCGATAAGGCGGGAAGCTACGCCGTCCAGGAGGTCGGGGATGCGTTTGTCGAAAAGCTCGAAGGCGACTACGAGAATGTCGTCGGGTTTCCCGTGGCCAGGATGAAAAAGCTGCTGGATGATTTCCGGGGAGGCGGCCATGTCGTCTCCATCATCGATATCGCCCTGCCCCACGACTGGGGGGTCGGGAAGATCGGCGAGGTGGTGACATTTGTGCCCGGGGCCGTGCCCGGAGACCGGGTTCGGGTCGTCGTCTCCAAAGCGAAAAGGCGGCTGCGCTACGGGAGGATCGTCGAGTTCGAAGCCCGCTCCCCTTTCCGGGTCGAGCCCAGGTGCCCCCACTTCGGGGCGTGCGGCGGCTGTGCCTTCCAGAATCTGGCCTACGCCAAGCAGCTGGAGGTCAAGGAGACATATCTGCTGCGGACACTCCAGAAGATCGGACGGCTTGCCCTGGATGATGTCCAGCGCGAACCGATCTCTCCGTCTCCCGGCGAATACCATTATCGGGGCAAGATGGAATACGCCTTCGGGGGGGAAGACGGCCGTATATTCCTCGGCCTCCGCGAAAGGGCGACGCCTTTTGAAAGATACAAGAAAAATACGGTGGCGCTTCGTACGTGCCCCATCTTCAGCGGCACGGTCGAGAAGATATTCCCGATCCTGCTTGATTTCGCCGGAGGGAGCGGACTCGACGCTTACGACCCGATGGCCAGATCAGGATACTTTAGGAATCTTGTCCTCAGGGAAGGAAAGAACAGCAACGAGATTCTGGCCGTGCTGGTGACCCGGAAAGGGAAAAAAATAGATCTGAATGACACGGTCCGGGAGCTCGGGGAACGCGTCCCTCAGGTCACGAGTTTCTGGTGGGTCGAGAATGAACGTGTTTCCGACCTGGTCGACTATGCCGGCAAAGTGCATATTGCCGGAGCCCCCTTCATCGAAGAGCGTTTGGGAGAGAGGCGTTTCAGGATCCATCCGGAGACGTTCTTTCAACCCAATCCCCGGGGAGCGGAGGTTCTTTACGGACGGATCGCCGCCGAGGTCAGGACGCTGGGAGCGCGAAGGGTGCTCGGCCTCTACTGCGGCTCCGGCTCGATCGAGATCTCCGTCTCAAGAGAGACGGGGGAGGTCCTGGGTATCGATTCGGAGGCCCCGAACATCGCCGCAGCCAAAGAAAACGCCGCCCTCAACGACATCCGCAACTGCCGCTTCCTTGAAGGGCATGTGGAATATGTTCTCAAAGAGGAATCGTTCGCGGGCTTTGACCTCCTCGTCCTGGACCCGCCGCGGGCGGGCATCAGCCCCCAGGGGTTGAAACAGATTATCGACCTGAATATCCCGAATATCGTCTATGTCTCCTGTAACCCGGCCGCTTTCGCCCGGGATTTGGGCCGGTTCGAGGAAAAAGGGTATCGCCTCCGGAAACTGGGCAGTTACGATTTTTTCCCTCAAACGCCGCATCTCGAATCATTCGGCGTCCTGGCCAGATAGCCCGGCAGGAAGGCGCTTGTGGCATTTATTCAACGGTAACCCGGCTGGATCCGATCTCTATCGCCACGACCGACAGGGCCGGGAGGATAATGGTGTTGCCCTCGAATTGAAGCGGCATCGTCTTTATTCTTTCCGGATGATCCCAGCCGTTGGTGACATCGATTTGGCGCCGGTCCTGGGCATCCCCGACCATTTCTCCGCCCCTGATTTTCATCCCCTCTCCAAAAGGGCTCAAATCGAGCCTGAGCTCGGCCGGTTCTTTTCTTGTGTTGACCGCAAAGACGCAGACCGATGTCCGGTCATCGGAAGCGCAGGCCGTGATATCCAGCCCCCGCGGTGTCTCCGATATCGTCAAGGGAACGGGTCGAGAGTGATTGGAAAACAACTTCATTACATAGAAACTCGGGATCCGGTAGAGCCCGGCAGCGTTGGTCTGAATCGTCCCTCCGCAGAAGCTGTTGACCAGGTTGGAGCGGCAGGCGATCTCGACGACATCGGAGTTGCGGTGAAGAATGTTGAGGAACTGGGCCTCGAAAAGCGCACAATCCAGAGTGAATAGCTTGCCCCGGCCGAGACCCCAGTTCCCGGCGTTGATGTTCCATTCGGTCACGGCCAGCTTGACTCTATCCCGCTGCGCCGAATTGTGGATGAGTCCCCTCAGGCTGCGGATGTCGGATTCGATCCAGGCGAGATCAGCGGTGTAATAATGCGGGGCGAGGTAGCTGATCAAGCCCCCGATCTTCTCGAAAAGCGGCCCGCTCGGGAAGGAGGAGAAGACGACCGCGTCCGGGTCGGCCGCTTTGATCGCCCGGCAGAAATCGGCGCTTCCGGCAGGCACCGCGGGGTGGTCCACTTCGTTCCCGATCTGCCAGTACCTGACCCCATAGGGCTCGGGGTGGCCGTTCTGCGCCCTGACCTTGCCCCAGGGCGTTTCGGCGGATCCGTTGCAGTATTCGACGAGCTCCCCGGCGCTCTGCGGCCCGTCGGCGAAGCTGACGCAAACGAGAGGCTCGCTGCCCACGGCCCGGCAGAAATGGATGAACTCCTCGATTCCGACATCGTTCGAGTCGCGCCGGCCCCAGTTCGTGTTTATGAACGGCGTCCGCTTGTCCCGGTCGCCGATTCCATCTTTCCATTTGTATCCCCCGGGATCGATGGTCGATCCTCCCCACCTGAGGATGCGGGGGCCGAGCTCTTTTGTGGCTTCCACAACGTCTTTTCGCCAGCCGTCGATGTGGTCGGCCGGCAGGAGCGAGAGTTTGTCAGCCCAGAGGCTGCCCTCTCCGTCGGCTTCAACTTCGAGAACCGCCCGGTCCGTGGTTCCGCTTGAGATCAGCCTGGCACTGACCTTGGTCCAGCTTTTCCCGGCCTTGGGAAGATCCGTCCAGCCCAGGAACATCCAGCGGCCGTCGGGAAGGAGGGCCTTGAGGCGAATCGACATATCGAGGCGGGAGGAACCGGCCCGGAAGTAAGCCGAGAACAGATAGGCTATCCCCTTCTTAACGGCCAGCTGACTTTGGGTCAGCCGGGCAGGCCGGTTCTTCGAGGCCGTGAGCTTAGCCGCCTGAGCGCCGTTCCAGGGGTCCTCAGGGCTGTAAGCCCAGGTCTCGTCCTTGTCCCAATCCCGGTCGCAGAGGTTGAGGCCGCCGAGATGGTAAACCCAGTTGGCCGTCGGCAGGACGCCCTCGAAGCCCCTGTCGCCTAGCATCTCGGCCCACATCCCCGGGACGACATCGTCCAGTAACTCGATAAAGCCCGAATAGAGGAGCGGGCTGATGCGGCCGGAATGAAGAGGCTTGTTCAGGACCGTCAGGTCGATGGTCTCGTCCGGATAAGCCAACGCCGAGACACAAGCGATCGCTAGGGCAAGGTCCAGCGCAAAGGCCATTCTTTTTTGAATCATGACACCACCTCGACCGCTCTGAATCTATATGAAACCGCACTTTCGTTCAACAGTTCCGCTCAGAGAATGTCCGAAGACCTTGCCCTGATTTTCGTCAGAGGAGAAGGGCTTTTCGACTTTGGCCTTGGTTGACAACGCTTCCCTCCGCGTCTTATTATTCCTGGCGATGAGATGAGGGGAAATCGGCGCATGAACATTTTTCCGGCCAGTGCTGCAAAAACAGCAATCGCCGGAAAATCCATTAGCAGGAGGTCAATATGTTTAAGAAAGCCTATGGGAAAGCCCGTCTAGGAAGGCGTGATTTTCTAAAAACCACCACTCTGGCCGGCCTGACTCTTTCCCTCCCGGCCGCAAGCCTTTTCAAGCAGGATCCTGAAACCATAAACGGCTGGTACGAAAGGCTGGCCGCCGCTTTGAACAAGCTTCCCAATTCATTTCCCAGAACAAAATCGAAGATAGAAATTACTCTTCTAAAAAAGGTTTTTCTTCCCGAGGAGGCCAACCTGGCCGGTCAACTGACCGGAACCATCGAACCCGTGGGCGTCATCGCCAAACGGACTGGGTTAACTGAAGCGGAAACAATGACCCGGCTGAAAGCCATGCTGGAACGCGGCTTTATATGGGGTGATCCGGGGGAAGGATCATTCCGCCTGGCTCCCTTTGTCGTGGGCATCTATGAAGCCCAGCTGGAAAGGATGGATCACGAGTTGGCCCATCTGTTCGAAGAGTATCTGGATCAGGGAGGCATTGAGATCATGAGACCCCAGCCCGCCATCCACCGGGTCATCCCTGCCCAAAGTGCGACCAAAACCGAATGGATCCTGCCCTATGACAAACTCCGTGAGCTCCTTCTTTCCTGCAACACGTTCCGGGTGAGGGACTGCATATGCCGGAAGCAGCAGGACCTCGTGGGAATCAGAAAGTGCGCCTTCCCGCTCCACGTGGAACTGATTTTCTATGCCGGCCGCGAGCCTTCCGATCCTCCGGCTCCTCCCTTTGTCACAAAGGAAGAAGCCCTGGCGGTCCTTGATAAAACCGAAAAGATCGGCCTTGTCCATACTGTCAGCAACGTGGCGGAGGGTGTTTATTACGTCTGCAACTGCTGCGGATGCTGCTGCGGGATTCTCAGGGGAATAACGGAATTTGGGATCGAGAAATCGGTGGCAGCCGCCAACTATTATTCCGTAATCGATCCCGGCAAGTGTCAGGGATGCGGCACCTGTATTGAGCGCTGCCAGATGCATGCCGTATCGGCCCAGGGAGAAATTGCGGTAGTCAATCGCGCCAAATGCATCGGCTGCGGGTTATGTGCAACAGGCTGTCCGGCCGATGTCGCCCGGCTAGAACGGAAGGCAGAGGGAGAGATCGTCAACCCACCCAAGGACTTTGCCGCCTGGGAACATGAAAGGTTAGTGAATCGGGGATTGGCTTAGCGGCATGGTTTTTTATGAAAAGAGGGAAGAAACCAAAGTGTAATTCAGGGTTTTTCGTGGCTCCGGCTTCCCGGGCAATCCATTCCACAGAGGAGGTTGATATGAAAAGGATCGGGCTGATGATTTTGGCGATAGGACTATTCCTTTTTGCTCCGGCCGCCCAAGCGGACTGGACTCCGGCCAAGAGGCTCACCTGGGCTTCGGGCAATTCTTTTAATCCGGATATTGCCGTTGATCCCTCCGGGAACATCCACGTCGTCTGGTACGGTGAAACTCAAGGGCAATATGCCGTTTATTACAAGAAAAGCTCGGATGGAGGAACGTCCTGGACCTCAGCTAAAAAGCTCACCCCGACCTCGGGCTTTTGTCCGGCTATTGCCATTGATCCCTCCGGCAATCTCCATGTGGTCTGGCAAGGCGGCACCATTGTGAACTATGAGATTTATTACGGGAAAAGCACGGACGGAGGGGCTACCTGGACCTCGGGCAAGAGGCTGACTTGGAATTCGGGCTGGTCCCAAGAGCCTGTCATCGCCGCCGATTCATCGGGTCATCTGCATGTCGTCTGGAGGGACGAAACGCCCGGCAACTCTGAGATTTATTACAAGAAAAGCACGGATGGGGGAGCCACCTGGATGTCAAGCCAACGCCTCACCTCGACGCCGGGATATTCAGAGTACGCGGACATTGCTGTTGATGCCTCGGGCAATCCCCACGTGGTCTGGGATGATGACACGCCGGGGAACACAGAGATCTATTACAAGAAGAGCAAGGATGGGGGAGGCACCTGGACATCGATCAAAAGGCTCACCTCGACATCGGGCTGGCCGGGCGATCCGGAAATCGTCGCTGATTCCTTCGGCCGTCTCTATGTGGTCTTCCATTATGACAAGCCGGGGAACGATGAAATCTATTACAAAAAGAGCGCGGACGGGGGAGGCACCTGGTCACCCAACCTAAGGCTCACCTGGAATTCGGGCACTTCGTGGGCTCCGGCCATGGCCATCGATCCCTCCGACTTTCTCCATATCGTCTGGTACGATGATACTCCTGGGAATGATGAGGTCTATTATCTGAACAGCGCCGATGGGGGAGCCACCTGGTCATCAAGCCAAAGGCTCACCTGGAATTCGGGCTGGTCCCGGCAACCGGCCATCGCCGCCTCTTCCTACAGCGATCTCCATGTGGTCTGGTATGACAAGACCACAGGCAACTGTGAGATTTTTTACAAGAAGCGAGATTAGAGAGATCGTTGACGGGGACTAGCCAAGGCTTAGATCACTGCGATCTTAGCCTTCTTTCCAAACATGTTCCGCGGCATCCGCCCGTCAGGTTGAACTCTCCTCTTCTCTGTGTTAAAAGGCATTGAGCGGAACCCCTTGGTCTTAGGAGTCTTTATGACTCATCATGAAGCACCAAGGAGAATACGGAGGT
>Ga0315277_10012947_pt1 | contig 10420 bp, 10 predicted proteins | sample YL17G05_15_MG_FD_203695 | JGI IMG/M metagenome (GOLD analysis project Ga0315277, IMG submission 203695) | Sediment microbial communities from Yellowstone Lake, YNP, Wyoming, USA - YL17G05_15 | ecosystem: Environmental > Aquatic > Freshwater > Lake > Sediment | place: USA: Wyoming | collected...
TTTCATCCGCATGAGGGGGTGATGCAACCAAGTCAATTTGCGAGCCTGAATCCGTGCCTCATTGTTCCCACGTCTCCCCCCTCACGGTCGCCAGCCCCGCTTGAGTCACACCGATATCAGGCACAATTGCTGGGAACAGTCGGTCGAGGTTTGCGGACACGACGACCTCCACGGTCTTGTTCACGTTGTCTACGCGGATCGACGTGACCACGGCATGGATTCCGTGCACGGCCAGATACTGCGTGTTCATGTTCGCGTACGCCTGCCCGCTGGCCCATGCCTGGCCGTCAAGCACGATTTCGCCCGTTTCGCGGAACACACGACGGTCGATCTCGATTGCCGCTGCCAGCGCTGCGGCGTCGGCAGCTTTCGCCACCTCGGCCTTGGCGATCGAATACCGCCCCACCTCGATCGCCAACGCCATCAAGGGAAGAAGAACTAGTGCGATGAACACCGCCCAGAAGACCATCGAATAGCCGCGAAGTCCCCTTCCTCGTTCCACGCCTTACCACCCCTCCTGTCTGAAGGTCGCCTCAGCCGAGACCGCAAACGGACCAGCGGGGAGACCTGGGAACAGACCGGCAAGCGGCCCAAGGAAGTTCGGCACATCCGCCGTTACGCGAATGCGGAGAATGCTACCTGCCGTGCCGCCTGGAGCGAGTACTTCAACATTCGCGTTCTCCAGGATGGGCGAGGCCTCAATAGCTGTGCGCGCCGCGCTCACGGCATAGCAGGCCGCACAGTCTTGGGCAACGCTCCCCATCCTCGCCCCGTGTCGAGCCGCAGCCTGGGTCGCCTGCTGTCCGTAGACAACCATTCCAAGGTTCACCGCCGCAAGCATGACCAGGATGGCTATAGGTGTGGTGATGGCCGCCTCAAGCGTCTCGAGGCCCTTGAATGCCCTCGGCATCTTCTGTCTCACGTCATGCTCCATGCCAGGCGTCGGCAGCCCACCAGGCCAAAGCTCAAGCCGGTCCGAGAGGGCCGCTCTGCTTTCAGAACCTGCCGGCGATATCCATAACCACCTCGGCGATTCGCTGACCGAGGATTCGGTAGGCGCCGTAGGCCACAAGAACAACCGCTGCGATCAGGAGAGCCACCTCTGTGGACTCGAGCCCCGTGTTCGAGTTCAGAAACCGCTTCATTGCCATCACCTCCAATCCGGAAAGGCGACCCGGCATATACGCCGCCGTGCCGAGGGCGATCGCCACAACATACGGAACCGTCTTCCATCTGGCCAGGGCGCCAATCAACCCGAGAAACCCTCCCGCGAGTGCAACTGGGATCAGCACCTGCCAGCTTCCGGCAAGGAGCACCACCGTCATGGCGATCTTGGCATCAGCGCCGCCGATCAACGAGAGCTCCCACAAGAACCACACGGAAAGAAGCGATAGAATGATCCCCGACGGTTCCATCGCGAATGCCACTGCCGTAGCGCACACCGCGACAAGTACTCGCAACCTGCGAGGCAGGTCCGAGGTCACCACAAGCGCGGCGACCAGAACGGCCTCCGGCCAACTGTCACCAACGAGCCGTAGCATGGCTGCAACCGTCAGCGCGGGCAGGCTCAGCCACAGGGGTACGGTCCTCGTCCGGATGTCAAAAACCGCGCAGACGGCGACCCACACGACGGCAGACGGAGCCAACCAGGAATGGGCAAAGCCGTCTGCTGACACCTTCGTGCTCTCCTACCCTCTCGCTCCGACATACAGCCACCAGCGGTCTGCCGCCGTCCTCTTGCCCGTGACCGCCTCCCACACCTTCTGTGCCTCGAGGTCGAAGAACATCCCTCCAACCAATGCCGTGAGCTCGACGGCTTTCGCTCGTCGCAGGGCAGACGCTGTCGACGACGATCCTCGGGCCATGTCCCGCAGTCTTCCGGCGAAACCCCGAGGCTGGGAAGCGCCGTTTCCTCGCTGCCTGCCAAGCGCTGCCGGACTCAGATGCGAGAACGCTACCCTCCTTCCGTCCCTTGCCGTTGCCAGGATCGCCTCGGGGTCATCCGCACCGCGGATACTGTCCAGCCCGAGATCCGCGCCGGTCGCTGCCGCAGCGACATGATTCAGCCATTCGCGAGGCTCGCCGATTTTGAGCCCCATTGCCATGCGCGAGCGTTTGATTGCGAGGTCTCCCAGCGCCCAGGCCTCGGCATCCTTCCGTAGGCCCTCAAGCTCCCGCCGCTGTCGTTCGTTGCCAAGCGCAATCAATAGGCCGAACACAACAACCCCCGCAAGAACAAGAACCGCAAGTGTGATTTCAAGCGCGATCATCTTCTCCCCCCTCCCCGGCCGTTTGCCCGGCCTCCTGTGTTCTAGCGATTGCGGATCGTATTGCCGCACGGATCTTCCTCATCTCTCTTGCCCGCCGGTCCATCGTGAACGCAAGGCCAATGCCACCAACCAGCCCAACCATGCCGGCATACGGCCAGAGCATCCACACCCGCACGCTCGTAGCAGGTGCGGGAGGCTGCAATGCCACAGTTGCTGTGGCGATGGCCAGTGATGACCTCGGACCTGGTGTTGCGCTCGGCTTGATCTGAACTGTCGGTGTCGGGGCAAGCGTAGAGGTCGGTGTCGGCGTAGCGCTCGGGGGTCGCCTTGTCAATGTCGGAGGCGGCGGCTGCGGATTTGTGATTTCGCCCCTGACTACTGTGCAATTGCCAAGGAGATCGCAGACGGTCACCTCTGCCTGGAAGGTCCCGTAGCCCACGTGGACACCGCCACCGTCGATTCCATCCCAGTGGATATCGGCAGGAACCCCAGAATACTCAACGGCTCGCGGTTGAATGCCACCCCCGGAGAAGACGGCTCGAACGCTGCCAACCCCCGATCCCGCATCCTCAGCCCGGAATGATCCTGACTCCCCAAGTCGCCACGACGCCGCCATCGAAACGTCAGGAGGCGAATTGTCAATCCGCACGCGGACGGTCTTCGCCCCCTCTACATTCCCCGCCATGTCCTCCCCACGCGCCGCAAATTCGTGCCCGCCGTCAGCCCACCCCCGCGTGTCCCACGAAAACGACCAGTCGCCCACAATTCCGAGCGCGACCCACCCGTCATCGTCGACTGCAGCTTCTATCCCTTCCAGCCCGGATCCCGCATCCTCCGTTCTTCCATGCACAGCAACCAGGCCGGCAAGCCATGCGTCATCGACAAGACCGACGGTCGTTAGCGGACTCAAGCTGTCGATCTTGACCTCAGCGCCCCCTGTCGAAGAGTTCCCCGCAACATCGAAGACGCGGCACTCGAGCAAGTGCGAACCATCTTCATCAGCGCTCGCCCCAGTTCCCCAACCACCGCCATCCGTCCGGTACTCGACCAAGCCGGAACCGGATGTCGCGTCCGAGCCCTGGCAGAGCAGCCCTACAGGTCCCTCCACGTACCAGCCGTTGTTGCCCGCCGCCCCTCCCGTAAGACTTGTGCTGACCCCTGGCGGCACGCTGTCCAGCTTCCAACTCGCGCTCCCGGAAGCGGTTCGTCCGCTGTCGGAGTAGGCGGTGAAGGAGGCGGTTCCAACCCCTTCGGGAAGGTCAAGCAGGCATTCCGACCCGCACTCAAATCCCGACCCGTTGATCTCTCCGCGCACGACGACCGGCAGCCCTTGTGGATCGGCCGCAGAGATCCGCAGTCTCGCACCGCCCCTGCACCAACCGGCAGCACCTGGGACCACACACTCAACCGCCGAGTCAACGACCGGCGGGAGCGGCGTCGGGGTCGGCGCCGGAGTGTTCGTCGGCGTCGGTTCAGGCGTATCCGTGGGTGATGGAGTGTCCTGCGGCGGACCGAAGCAGCTGATCACCGTCCAGTCACGATGGAACTCGCAATTGCCTTTCGTCCCCGTGCACCAGCCCTCCAGGATGCTCGCCTCGCAGTTGGTGTTGCACAACCCGGTCAGCTTCCCAGCGAAAGTCACGTTGCAGTTGTAGTCGCACCCGACCGGGTTGTCATACAGGAACTCACCAGGCTCGCACCCCTGGCAGGCAGCCTGCTGGCGGATTAGTACCCCCACCGCCAGCAAGGCCGCCGCACATGCCAGCAGAACTCGCAAGAACCGCGCCCTCATCGTCGTCATGCCCCCTCCGTCCACTGGTCCCACGGTCCGCACTGCTGCTGGCCGCTCCCGCAGTCGAGGCGCCATGCCTCTCTGCGCCAAACCCGTATCCAGTCTCCGGTACTCACCCTTGCCACGCTGCCCGTCAGACGCCCCCAGCACATGGTCACATCCACATCGGCTCTCGTCCCGCACAGATGCCCGCGATCGGCGCACCTCACCTGCAATCCCCCACCCCCAGACACCACCCGCCCCCGATTCCAGAACCTATCTGACCGCCATGCTCATCAGGATCGGCCACCCAATGATGGCCATCGTCGTGACCACGAACGGGAGAAAGTAGAAGATGACCATCGGGATGACGAGCTCCGAGCCCACCTTCTCCGCCCGGGTATCCGCCTGGTTCAGGTAGTCCCCGGCAACCGAACGCGCCAGCTTCTGCAGGAGGTCTTGCTGCGATAGTCCCCGCGCCACAAACTCGAGCTGGATCGCGAAGCTCACCAGTTCAGGGAGCTGCGACGACCTCGCCTCGCGGGCCAACATCGGGAAGAGGCTCCTGCCTTGCGCTGACCGCAGGACGCGCCCCATCCATTTCGCGACGGCGCTCTCCGACTTTGATATCCGCGCCAGCGCCTCATCGAGCGATATGCCCACGGCCGCTTGCGCCGCAAGGAGTTGGATGAATTCCGGGAACTGCGCCTGGAATCTGCGCCGCTCGCACCGGCCGACACTTGCGACCAGCATCGCCGGCGCCTGCCAGCCGAGGAACGCCGCCAGGCCTCCCAGCAGGAAGTCCTCGAAAGCGATCAGTCCAAGGATGCCTGCTGCACCGCCTACGATGAGCCTGAGGGACAGCAGCTGCGCCGGTGTCCAGTCACGCCATTTGCCTGCCAGCTGCGCCCAGTAGAGGTCGGCGCTCATCTTGCGCAATAGTCTTGCAGGGTTCCAGCGGGACACGGGAGCATCAAGGAGTGTCGCCAGCCCGCGCAGGCCGCCGGGCCTCTCGGTCCGCGCCGTTGCAGCTTCCGTCAGGATCCTGGCCGCCTTGCCCTGCGGGAGCACCGGTCCCCATTCGAAGAGCATCACGCCGATGGTCAGTCCTGCGAGCACCGCGATCACTCCCACCAGACTCGTCATACCGCCTCCCGCACCATCGAGCGCATGACCAGGTACCCGGCTGCCATGAGACCGATCGTTCCTGCGACGATCACCTGTATCGGAAACGCGCTCAGCGATGCTCGCATCAGCGGATCCCTCGAGAGATACAGGAGGACCAGGAGCAGCGCCGCGGGAATGATGCGCGCCGTCAGCATCGCGTCACCGGCCTTGGCCTGGGCCCTGGCCCGTGCCGCCAGGATCTCCTGGATTCGCGCTCCAGCCTCCGACAGGCTCTGGGCATACACCGGCCCGCCGACTTCGGTGTATGAGCTGAGCAGGTAGGCAAGGTTCGCAAGCGACACCGACGGCGAGCGCGCCGCCAGCCGCCCGAGCGCATCGATCCTGTTGCCCGACAGCATCTCCTTGCCGGCAGCTTCCAGCTCGGGCGAAAGCGGATTGGCGCCCTCCGACGCCAGCGACTGCGCGACCTGGAGCAGGACTTCGCTCACCGTCCCGCCCGCCAGTATCCCGGCCGTGATCCGGCTCATCGCGAGCGGCAGCAACTTGTCGATCGCGCGCCCCCTCCCGCTCACCCGGTCGTCGAGCCAGGCGAAAGGCATGCAGAACACAACGACCCCAATCGCGGCCGTCGGCACATCAGGTAGGAACGGCCACACGAGAAGAGCGCCCGCAATGCCCAGCGCCGCCGCGCACAACCGGAAGCTGGCCGGGGTCAAATTCAGGCCGGAAGCCGCCAAGCGGTACTCGAGCGAGCCCGGTTTCATCTCGCCCAGCTTCCTGGTGGTCTCGAGCGAGAACATCGCCTCCACCCGCCGAGCGAACAGGCGGCGCGGCTCCCATGAGGGCGCCGTCGTGACGAACACGAGCACACCCGCCAGCAGCGCCACAAGCAACGTCACGCCCCCTCCTCCTCTCTCGTTTCCCGCACGCCCCCCTTGGGTGTCCAAAGGCATTCCCACTCCGGGGCGTCCGGCGACGATTCGGGTATGAACCGGAACATCGGGCGCAGGCGAATGCCGCTGCTGCCGTGTCTTCTCCAGACGCGATGGACCGAGGCAATGCGCCGGACCTCGTCGCAAATCCGCAGCTGGACGACCATATCGATCGACGAGGAGATCATCTCCAGCGCATCATCGCGCGCCACGCCTGTGTCCGCCGCCATGACCGTCGCCAGCCGCTCGAGCGCCTGTCCCGGTGTGTAGGCGTGGAAGGTGCACATTCCGCTGTGGCCGGTCATCATCGCCCGGAAGAGCGCCAGCGCCGCCTTCCCATCGCGCACCTCACCGACGATCAGGTAATCCGGCGAAAGGCGCAGCGCGTCATCGACGCCGTCGGCCAGGGAGTACGGCCGAACTTCCGTCCCCACCGCCGCGGGCCGGGCCTCGATTGTCTGCACCGCATTGCGATCGATCCAGATCTCCTGCGGGTCCTCGATCTTCACAATGCGCCACTCCTTGGGCAGGTAGTTACAGAGTGCCGAAAGCAGGGTGGTCTTGCCCGTGCGAGTCCCGCCGCTGATGAGGATCCGCAGCCCTTCCCCAACCGCATTCCGCAGTTCGTCGAACACTTCTTTCGAGGCCAGTCCCATCTCGATCAGCCAATTCGGGTGCACAGGCGCCTGCTCGAATAGCCGGATGTTGACCGCCGGGTTCCGACCCGGAGGGACGATCGCCGGATGTAACGCCTTGATTCGCCCGCCGCCCGGGTTGTGCTCCGAGGCCGGGAGCCTGGCGTGCACCGAGGGGTTGGCCTCGTTGAGAACCTTGTTCTGCGGACCAAGCAAACGGTCGAGCACGCGCCAGATTTCCGCCGGCGGGACGCGCATGTCAATCGTCTTCCACCGCACGCTCCGCTTGGACATGCCCTGGATCAGCCCGCTCGAGTAGATGGCAATCTCGGTGATGTCGTTGCGCGCCGGCGGCAGGAGAAGGTCGAGGAAACCTAGACCCATCAGCCGCCGTGCGAGGTCGGCGCACAAACCATCGAATGCAGCTTCCGGGATTGACAAGCCCTTACGCGCGGCGGCGCTGCGTACCGCAGCGGCAATACTCGCCTCCACCTGCCTGCGGTCGGAATGGCTCGGACGCTGAAGCACCTCAGCCGGGAAATCGCGGTTGATCCGGTCGATGACGTCCTCCGTGACGGCTGCTGCTTCGCCGGGATTCGGAAGCCTGGCAAGCGACGAGGCTTCCATCATCTCGAGCAGCCCATGCGACGTGCCCTCGGGCAGTGGCGCGTCCTGTGAAGCGGGCACACCTTCCCGTGTGGCAGCCAGATGCTTTTCGCGGTCTTCTTCCACGACCTACTCTCCCCCGACTCGCACCTTGATTCCAGGAAGGCGGAATACCGTCCTGGGTCGCTGCTTCTCAACTGCCAAGTTCATCCCCGGGAACAGCGCGGCAGCAAGCTGGCGAATGCCGCGCGCGAACGGATCGACACATGTCACCGGCGGAACCTGGCGGTCCTGCGCCGTAAGCACGCCCGGATCATGTGCAATCACCGCCGCGATCGGCGGAGCCCATGGGACTGTCGCCGCCAGGTCCTGGTGCCAGGCATGCGGAGTCATGCTCGATTTCTCGCCCACCTGATTGAGCACCAGGTAGACCGCTTCGCGCGGGACGCGGTGCTTGTCCGCCAACCGTTCAAGAAGCAAGAGCAGCGTGTGGCGCGCGGCAGCCATGTCCGCTAGCGTCGGACGCGCGACGATGACGACCGTGTTAGCGGCCGCCAGAGGATGGAGCGCCCACACCCCTTCGTCCGAAGGGAGATCAAGGAGTACCGCGGCGTAGTTGTTCGCCCAAGTCGCCATGACCAGCGCATACACCGAGCCCGCCGCATTCATGTCGGTCTGCGATTCGTGCGCGGCTTTCAGGTAGGCGGCGGTGTCCTCCGGCGCGACAATCACATCCAGTCCTTCCCGGCCCTGGATACACGGCGCCAATCCTGCTCGCGGGCTGTCGAAGTACTCCTGCGCGGACGGCTGGTAGCGCAGGCGCAAGTGCGGCACTGCGGCCGGCGGCAGGTCGAATGACCCCAGAAGTGTTTTCACCCCGCCGCGCACTGCAAGCTCATAGCCCAGGTTCTCTGCAATGGTCGATCGTCCCGCCCCCGAGCATGAGGACAGAAAGGCCACCACGCGGGTGCCGGTGATCGCACCTCCAGGGCGTGACATGTATGCCTGCTGCAGCGGCGCTGCGGCCGCGACTTTGGCCCGCTCGGTCAGCGCCCCGTTGTATGCCGCGCGCGCCACCTCCCCCCAGTTCACCGGCTCGATGAACACCGAGCGCACCGGCGCCGCGCTCTCCAGCGCGCCCATGAATTCGCGCCAGGCTGGGGAGATCACGAGCACCGCGATCCCGTTCCACACTTGCATCCTCCCCAGCACCTGAACCAGCGGGTCTGGACCGGCGGCGATATCGGCATGCAGGATCAGCGCCTCGGGGCGCATCTGCACCAGCGTGTGCTCCAGGTCTTCAAAGCGGGTCGCCATCGCGCGGATGGCAAAGCGCTCATCCAAAAGAAGCGGCGGCTGCATGGCATGGAACACCACATCGCCGTTCGGACCGGCAAGCATGACCGAGACTTTCCCTATCTCCCCCGTGACCATCTTTCACCGCCTCCGTCCTGCGCATCCTCACCGGTCGGCGTTCATCGCTTCATACAAGTCGCCCAAGTTCAACGTCAGCATCTCCCCCTCCCCCAGCCCCTCGTCCGGTTCCAGCGCGAGGATGATGACCCCGTAGCGGTCGAGCGCGGCAAGCAGCACGGCCGGGTTGACCCGCAGGTTGGGCAGGACCAGGATTGGCGCCGTGGGCACGTCGAGCACGATGACGCTCCCCTGCTGCGAGGCAAGCGTCGTCCGCGCCGAGGCGAACAATTCCTCCTCGCTCGAGCTGCCCGGAACCTCCTCATAGCGAAAGCCCTGCGGCACCATCAGGACGCGCAGCCCGCGGATCGCGATCCGGGCAAGCGGAGCGAGCGGCGGCTGGGGTGTCGCAGTCGGTCTGGGCGTCGGCGTCGGGGTCCCCGGAAGCAGCGTTGGCTGCAGGAGAGCCGGGACAAACGGGACCACCTCCACCGTCTGCAGGTTCCCGAGCGCCTCCGGCGAGAGCACGCCGATTACGCTCACGATTTGCCCGGGACGCAGAAGCCCGGCGACGCCGCTGGCCATGTCCACCCTCACCGCAAGCGCGACGTGGTCCGGCGCGAGTTGGGCCGGCAAGCCGGCCTGTGCCTCCTCTCCGAGGACCGCGGCGGTGATGTAGTCTCCCGGCGCTCTCTCCACAACCATGACCTTGCCGACCACATCCTCGGCCCGCCCGAATGCGCCACGCGGCCGGCCCGCGGACGGCACCGAGCGCACATCGACCAGATCCACCGTGAGCCGCGTGCCGGGCGCAATCGCCTCTTTGGCTACGACGACCGGAACGGGACGAATCACCCCATTGAGGAGAACGATCACGAGAAGAACCGTCACAACCGCAAGAACGAGCGGTATCCACCAATTGCGTCTGCCAAACATCGCCGCCTCCCCCTTCTTCTTCCGACACTAACCAAGCCGCTGATGGATCTCTTCATCCGAAGGCTCGCTGCCCGGAACCATCAGCGGGTGCACCAGCAGCGGCTCGATATCAACCACATCCTCGCTGTACCCGAGCTTGGCGATGGCGTAGCCCTTCGGGATGCGCGCAAGGTAGCGCTTGTATTCGGTGTTGACCACGCCCTTCTCCGAACGGCCGATGTGCGCCATGACCAGGTCGCGGTCCTGCGGGTTCTTGGTCTGGACGAAGAACCCGTTGTTGCACGAGGCCAGGATCCCCGCCGGCAACTCGCTCACCGTCTGGGTGATCACATGCAGGAAGATGTCGTACTTGCGTCCCTCGCGCCACATCGTCTGGAAGATTTCCGCCACCGGGTGCGAAGCTGACATCGACGGCCCAGCCTGGTCGGCGGAGGCCGCGCCCGTCACCCCGCGCAGAACCTTCGCCGCCTCCTCGAAGAAGACCTGCATCGGTGGGAAGCGCCGTCCCGCGAGCGCCTCGCGCCGGCGTGCAACCGCGTCGAAGTACAGGACGCTTGCCAGGAGCGCCAGGAGTGCCGCCTTCGGGTACTCGTCCATCTCCGATCCGCCCTCGATAACGACCACACCCCACGGGTCCGCCTCCGATCCGAGCAGCCCGAGGTTCTCGATTGGAAGGGTGTCGGGCCCCGGCCCGTACAGGCGCGCCATCTGCCCCTCAGCGAACTGGTC
>Ga0315277_10012948_pt1 | contig 10419 bp, 12 predicted proteins | sample YL17G05_15_MG_FD_203695 | JGI IMG/M metagenome (GOLD analysis project Ga0315277, IMG submission 203695) | Sediment microbial communities from Yellowstone Lake, YNP, Wyoming, USA - YL17G05_15 | ecosystem: Environmental > Aquatic > Freshwater > Lake > Sediment | place: USA: Wyoming | collected...
AGCGCCTAAGAGTAAACAGAACCGTTCATTTTGTCAACCCGAACTCGGTCATTTTGTGTCTGGATATCGTTCTCCAAGGAACACTTGGTCTCCAAAACTTGAGGAGACCTAGCGTTCGCGCTCTAGCTTGAAGATCACTGGTCTTAACCCGTCCGGGCAACATATCACTGAAACTCCCTCTTCATGAGGCGGGGCGTTGCCACCACACATCAGCATATAGACAGGCGCGGAGATTCCGTACCAAGCATAAGGGCAGAACCCACTTGGCATTCTGAAATCATCAGAATGGAACACCTGTCCTTCCTTGAAGATGGAGCATGGAGCAGTGACTTTTGTCTTGATCGGAGGCTCCTTGAATACCTCTCTAGTGTCGAAACACTTGAGCACGGTGATCTTTATGCGGCTCGCTTTCTTCTCCAAACAAACACCTCACATGCCCACAGTTTTCCCTGCAGTGCTATTTAAGATCTGTCAAAGAAACTTCAATCCAGAAGTCAGTCATTCAATGTCTGCCTGCTCTCCTATTTCGGCTTAACACAGAATTCGTCAATTGGAAACGTGCTCACGGTCTCCTAAAGGACTGATGGAGAATTGCCTTACTGTCTCTGTTCTCTTTTCTGCATTTCACCGTGAAGATATTCAAACTACTCGAATATTGTCGGCTGACCCCACTCCTTTCTGAATTCAATTATGGTGTCCTTCATTTTGTCCCACGACATCTTGATAGGTGCAGTAAAGAGGTCATCAACTAAACCAATGTCTACGAGTTTTCTACGTAAGAGAATGCCTATGCCCTCAAAGAACGTGCCAACTGCAACCCATTCTGCCCAACCATATTTCTCTTCATAGTCATGGAGGCTTAGGGCTTCTCTCCGCCTCACCTTGTCCCATGTCTTCTGAAATCCTTCACTACCGAAACGCGAATACAACCTCATAATAAGATCTGTTTGCCTCGTTCTGACCAGGTCTCTCAGTTGTAATACGGTGAAGACAACACCTACCAACACGCCTACTGCTGCAACTATTGCCGAGATTTCCGTAATACCAACCATTCATGACACCTCGCTTGCCTAACAACGTAGTCTGTTTCAATTCAGCTATAACTTTTCCCCAAAACGATGTTGTTGCAAATTTCCTTAAGCCAAAACACACAAGACAGAAATCCTAATCTGCACAGCAACAGAAGCCAAACTAGGGGTTCCAAAACGAGTGAAAGGAAAGGGATTAACTATTATTGTTTGTGAATATTACCATGAAGAAATCCGCGTGCTACATACGCTTAAATACGCAAATATTGACTTGGAAACAGAGGTGATAGGACTGCCGGATAAGAAGAAAAAAGTTGAAGGGGCTGCTGAGAGAACTGGTGAAGCAGTCGGGGAAGGCCTCAAGAAAAGTGCTAAAGCCGTAGAAGACTTTGGGAAGGGAATAAAGAAAAGAATCGAGAAAAAAGAATAAGAAAGGTACGCGGTAATTTAGTTTAGGTCAGCGCGCGCGCCGTGCGACTAAGGACCAGAGCAGAGACCAAAACTAAAGACTAAGAGACTAAAAAAAAGAGGGATACTAACTTTACTTCTGGCTTAAAGCTACTCCTACTATAGCAAGAACTAGAGCCACAAAAACTAATACTATTCCTATTTCGGAAATAATCATAGCATAACCCGAGCCAAGAACATTAGGGAGATTAGCATCAAAAAGAGTATTACTGAGAATAGGATACACAGCGAGAACTTCGCAGATAAAACCACATAGGAATAGCGTCAAGGCTACTAAAATTAATTTCTTTTCTTTCTTCATTCTATCACCACCTTTTCACTCCATACTAAACTAAAAAAAGAAGGGTGTTATGTGTTTAAGTTTTCCTATAGAAGAAAAAAGGGAAGAAATAGCTAGACATTGTCTAACTAGCCATCAACATTAAGTCGAAAGCGTAGAACAGAAAAATTGATCACAGCTACTGCGTATCCAAAAAGCGTATTTCTCTGTTGCATCCAACCATAATTGTAGAGGAGAACGATTAACAAGAAAGCGCGCGCGCTAAGCCATGCCGTATAAACGGCTCTAGTCAAGCTGAAAGAGGAATATGAGCGTAAAACCTAGACTACCCATGGTTTTCCTTGATAATCAAATTTATATTTGTCAACAGCATCCTAAATCCTAAGAGGTGAATGAACAAATGGGTCGTGGACGTGCGGGTAGTATCAGCGGATGGCTAATTTCTGCTATCGTCGTAGTAGTATTAATAATAGTGCTTGTCGTTGTCCTCAGAGTACTTATTCACTTGTTCTAAGGCAAACTGAAAGAGGAATATGAGAAAGAGAAAACTTGGCCATTGTCAAGTTGAGAGACTCTATAGAAAGTGAAGGTAAATAGAAAAAGAGAATATTGTGTTTATTCGGTCTTGGCTATGAATAGACTATTTTCTTTATGCGTATCTTTACCTTTAGATTGTCTATATTCTTTTCCTTGATTCTGTGCCGTAGAATTAGCTGAACAAGTATGTATTTTCTTGTTTGTTGGAATTGATACTTGATAGCTTCCAACATCAGCATGGAGTATATCGTTTATCAAAGTATCGTAGCTTAAGTCTCTCTCTTTTAAGTGCTAGTGGAATCTTGGCAACTTTGGTAAGACTAGCGCGCGCTAATACTCAAACACAAGGACGCCGACTCTAACATGAGCAACTCAGCATGCCCAAACTTTTGAAACTCAAAAACCTCCCAGAATTGAGTAAAAAAAGCACTGAACCAACATGTTTCAACAACGTTTTGAGGCTCAAAGAAATCAAGGTTTGAGTACTCAAAAGCAAGGGCTCTCAAGCTAACACGAGCTGGCAACAACGCGTTCAACCCCTACTTCAGTTTGAGCCTCAAAAAAATCACGGATTGAGTACTCAAACACAAGGACTCGGATCCCAACATTTACATACCGGCTTTTCCTAGGCTAAACAAAGGTGTTCATGAAGATGAAGACAACGACGATACGGCAGAAGGTGCTCATACCAGCCGCGCCTTTCGAAGTGTACGAAGCCTTCATCGACGCCAAAAAACACTCCAAGTTCACCGGCAGCAAGGCAACCATCGACCCAAAGGTCGGAGGAACGTTCACCGCGTGGGACGGATACATCATGGGAAAAAACCTGGAGCTGCAGGACGGAAAAAGAATAGTGCAAGAATGGGTAACGACAGAGTGGCCCGAAGGCTACCCTCCCTCAAAACTCGAACTGACCTTCACGAAAGCAAAGACCGGCACAGAAATCTCCATGATCCACTCCGCCGTTCCAGCTGAACAGGCACACGACGTGGCACAGGGATGGACCAAATTCTACTGGGAACCCCTGAAAAAATACTTCAAGAAATAAACCTTCTAACCCAGCTTCTTCAGCGCATCTACGATCTCTTGAATGTCCGGCAGCTGCCCAACCGGGTAGACCTTGACGAACGCGACTCTCTGGTCTTCGTCGACGATGATGTTAGCCCGTTCCGACGTCCCGTACTTGCTCCTGAACACGCCATAAGTCTCCGCGACTCTTCCGTGCGGCCAAAAATCCGACAGCAACCGCGTGTGCTTAATGCCCAGGCTTTTCGCCCAGGCCTTTTTCGAGGGCACAGTATCCACGCTCACGCCCACGGCCACGGTGTTAAGCGAATCAAACGCCTCCCTGTTCTTCTCCAGAGACTTCATCTGCAAAGAACACACAGAAGTCCACGCCAGAGGATGGAACGAAAGCAGCACCCTCTTCCCCTTAAACTTCGAAAGAGTAAACATCTCCTCATCCTGATCCTGCAAACTGAAATCCCTGAACCCGGGACCCACCTTCACTCTCTTCTCCACTCCACAATCACTCTCACTGTTTACTTACAACTCATTCCAGTGTGCACTCGGTAAATAAAGCTTAAGAACGGCGGGACTCAAATGGACACGTAATCGTTCCATGGCTGAACAAGTGATTTCCGAATGGCCCTGAACATTCCTTCCACCCGAAAACCCGATGGCAAACCCCTGCAGGTATACGCGCACACATGTTCCATTTCACGTTCTGTGTCACTCCGCGTCTACGCGAGCACACAGCCGCTCAACGGGAAGATAGCCGACCTGCAGAAGGGCTTAATCCTCGTCATCGACGGAGCGGAAGCTGTAGGGGAAGGAACGGGCTTCGGACTTCCAGTCCTCGTGTATTCCGACGAGACGTATTTTTCAGGCACCTCAAGCGTGCACGTTTCCCAGCGAGATGGCGGCTGCATCATCCGTAAAGAGTTCACGATGGACAGGGTAGCCAGAAACAGTTTCAGGAACGTCACGCTGGAAAACCGTGCCGCCCGAACTTTCATCGCCCACCTCTCTGAACTTTACCAGAAACATCGACGATTCCGGCTGTTGACGTTGAAAGACCTGACCGGAAGAATGAGCATCGGCAAAGCCTTCTTGGAAGCCGCGTCGATGGGCAGAGTCACGGTCACCTACACGGTTGATGAATCCTGCATAACGGTGAAAGCAGACTTCAAGAGCCTGGAAAAAAGGGGGCTGGAAAAGATTTTCATGCTGAACGAGCAGGGCTCAAGACTGTTCAGGAAGTACGATGATTCTCAGGGCACAGAATTGACCGATAACAAGATAGGAGCATGGGACAAGGTGGGCGGCGAATGGGCCTGTCTGAAAACTTTGGGAGGCGAACTCGGCTTCCGCCTGTGGAGAGTGAAAAACAGTGTGTTGCGCAGGGGCCGGGAGTTTCTGGAGGGCTCTCTGGACTGGGTTGGCCTGGACTACGAGATCGGCCGCGGGAACGATGTTTTCGAGTACGCTGTAGACGTCCTGGGGGTGTGAGGGGGCGTTGACGACGGTGACTCTGGTCTACCCGTACTTTCAGCCTTCGAACGATGATTCGATTTTCAGGTTTCCGCCGTTGGGACTGGGCTACATAGCCGCCTACCTGAAGGCTCACGGCGCCTCGGTTCAGCTCGTGGACTGCACGTTCTTGGACGAGGGGGAAGCGTTGGAGAGGATCAGGCGTTCGCGGCCGAGGATAATCGGCGTGCAGGCGATGTTTTCGATGAAGGAAAAGGCGGTTCAGTTCGCCCAGCTTCTCAGAAACGACTGCGAGCTTCTCGTCGCCGGCGGGCCGCTTCCAACGTCGAACCCAGAAGAGTTCCTCTCATCCTTCGACGTGGTCGCCGTCGGAGAGGGCGAGCAGACCATGCTCGAACTGGTCCGCGCCGTGGAGGATGGTGCAGGCTTGGCGAGGGTCTCCGGAATCGCCTTCAGGCAGAAGGGTGGGGTCAGGTTCACCCGTGCTCGAGGTTTCATAGAGGACCTTGACTGTGTCCCGTTCCCTTCTAGAGAGATGTTCGACAATCAAGCGTACAAGCGGTACTATTCGAGGAAATTCGGTTACACGACCACGTCGGTCATGTCCTCGAGGGGCTGCCCGTTCCAGTGTGATTTTTGCAGCAGGCCCGTGTTCGGCAACAGGTTCAGGTCCAGGACGGCTGCGAACGTGGCGGAGGAGGTTGAAGCGGTTCGACGGCTGGGTTACGAGAGAGTTTGGTTTGCCGACGACTGTTTCACGCTGGACAGGAAGCGGCTGCTGAGCATCTGCGACGAGCTCGTTCGCAGGCGCGTGAGCGTCGGTTGGGAGTGTCTGTCGAGAGTTGACACCGTGGACTCGGAAGTCGCGGAGAGGATGAAGCAGGCCGGATGTGTCCGCGTGTTCTTCGGAATAGAGTCTGGGAACGATTCAATCCTCAGAATCATGAGGAAGCAGGCAACGGTTAAGCAGGCCAGAGACGCTGTGGACGTTTTCAAAAAGGTCGGGGTTCAGACGGGCGCGTTCTTCATCCTGGGCTACCCTGGAGAGGATGATGGAACGGTGTTGGACACGGTTGATTTTGCGTCTTCGCTTCCTTTGGACTACCTGTCTTTCACGTTTCCGTACCCAATTCCTGGGACACCCTTGTTTGAGAGGGTGAAGGATAGAATGCTTTGCGAGGATTGGACGGAGCCTGAGGGCTTTCACCTGATAAAGCACAAGCTGCTGTTTCGTTCTCAGTTTTCGGAGAACAAGCTCAAGTTCGCCGTTTTCAAGGGCATGGCACAGTTTTACGCGCGGAAATACCTCGGGCGAAGTGGGTACAGCATAGTAGGCAGGCCGTTTGAACGTCTTGCAGACGCTGTGTACAAGGTCTTGCCTTGAACCTGTTCCTTAGACTGTGCGGATGCGAAACGTGCGTTGCTGAGTCTGCGACTTCCTATTCAAGTTGAAACATTGGCATCGGTGTCAATGGCTCATGTTGGTGTGGGAGCCCTTGTGTTTGAGTACTCAATTCGTGATTTTTTTGAGCCTCAAACTGAAGTGGGGGTTGAACGTGTTGTTGCCAGCTCATGTTAGCTTGAGAGCCCTTGCTTTTGAGTACTCAATTCGTGATTTTTTTGAGGCTCAAGCTGTCGAACTGTGTTCCATCTTTTCTTCCTGCAAATAGGTTAGGAGAGTTCCGGCTAATGGTGCTATGAATAGGGGTAGAAAGTAGTAGAGTAATGATTGCCACCATACTGCTAGGGGCTGAATTAACGAAATTACAAAAGTGCTTGCGCCGGACAGGGTGCAGGCCGTTGCTGATATCACTGCTCCCCTGTAGCTTCTTCTGGACAGTATCAGTGCGGTTGCCAGTGCTCCGAACATTAGTCCCAGAAATGAGAAAATCGTGAGTAGCTGATCGTACATGAACCATTGCTGGGCGACGAATTGGGGATACCATCCGTAGATGCCTTGCAGAGCAGCTACTGATAGAATGAAGATGATCATCGAACCAGCCGTGGCCACGATCATCATTGCACCTGCGACGTACGTGTGAGCGATTGTGGCGGCCAAATCAGGCCCATTTTGGTGGGGGGCGCAACAGGCTGCGCGAATGGACGCAGGTTTGCCGCCCTTCGTGTGCTGCGGGGTCATGGGAACAGGTCTGTTCCTGTCGAAGTTAAGATTTGCGCAAGTTTTATCAAACGCGGTCCAGAACTGTTCACAGAACGGGTCATGTTACTGAAACGCCACGTGCTCACTTTAGCCATCTTGACACTTGTCGTGAGTGCGCTGGCTGTTTCTCGAGTTGAAGGTTTTGTTTTGTTTGAGTTGAACCCGACGGCTGAACATCATGTTGCCGGACTGAATTCCAACATGCCTTACGTGGCTGGCTTCCATGTGATCGCTGATGATCTGAGCCTGCGCGAGACCGTTAACGCCACTGCGGTCACTGTTAGCTTTCCGTCGACTGAACCGGAGTTCTTGTCTTCTGGCTGTTGGCTTGGCGGTGGCATGTTTGTTCAGGGTCAGGATCACGTGTTTCGCAACGTGGATTACGGTTTTTACATGATGCTTGTGCTCGACGCTTCGGGCAGGCTGTTCATTGATTTGGGGTTGCATCAGACAGAGGAGGCCACGCTTCCGATTCAAAATCCCATGTCCAGCCTTGTTTACGCTTACACTTGGCAAATCAGAGGAGTCGACATGTCTACGCCGATTACTCTGTTTCAAAGCTGGGATGGCAACGGCTTCGTAGACTATTCGATATCCGTTTCAGGACGTGATGAAACGCTGATTGCGGTGAACGTGGTTGATATGCCAAACTGCCAGAACATCATACGGGGGTTTTACGCGGGAAACGTAGTCATTGACCCGTTTCCGTTGAGTCGATACATCAATTATTTTCAGTTCGGAGTCATGAGCAGCCAAGCCTTAACCGACAGTCATTGGCGAGTAGATGTGAAAGAGCCCAGAATGCTTAGACAGACAGGCTGGGTTTCAGTCGATAAGGCTTGGTCGCTTCAAGGCGACCACTCTTACCTTGATCACGACTTAATGTGGGGAGGTGCAACGTACCCGGGCGTAGACATGCAGTACTATCAACATCCACTCCAAAACCCGGGTGAGATGATTTTTTCTTACGATGGACGCATGTTGACTCCTGGACGAATTCTTTGGGACGTTTCAAGCACCAACAACAGTGCGGTTACGCCCTTTGCGTCGGAAAGTCAAGCTCTGACCGCACTTGCGCGGCGTTTCCTTCCAGTAATCACAACTGTGCTGGGAGCAGCTTTGCTTCTTGCCTTTCTACTGGCGAGGCGGAGACGGACGAAGAATCTAGGCCTGCGCGCGCGCTCGCACTGAACATTCCTGGCGGAATCGGATAGGGAAGACGGTAGCAAAGGTTAGCCTTATAAAGCCCTTTTTTTCAACAGAATAGCGTTTCCGAGGCAGCTGTGAAATGTCGGAGCAAGAAGTTTTCAACAACCTCTGGGTGCTAATATCCGGAATACTTGTATTTATCATGACAATTTCCGTGGGCCTGTTGGAAATAGGCGAACTTGGCGAAGAACACAAGAGAAGCCTCCTGAAAACCGTGCTCATAACATGTTCAGCATTCTTCTTCATGGCATTCATGGGATTCAACACAGCGTTTGCGCCGACCATAAACGGCCTAGTAGGCAATCCTGTCTATAATGGCCCTTTCTTGGGAGGATTCAGCTCCGACGCTTTCGGAGTGTTCAGGGGTGTCTGGTGGTCCATGGCTTCCAACTACCTCAACACGGGCATAACCCTGCCTACCTACTTCTTCTTTGAAGTCGCATTCGCCTCCGTTACCCTCGCTTTGGTCGGAGTTGTATGTTGAGAAAACTGAAGCTGGAAGCATTCTTCCTGTACTCAATCGTCTACTTCATCATCTTGTGGAGTTTGCCTGCGGCGTGGATATGGAACCCGACTGGTTGGCTTTATAGCATGGGGGTCAGAGACTTTGCTGGAGGACTCGTAGTTCATGGAGCGGCTGGCGCAGCAGGATTCGCAATAGTTCTGCAAATATGGAGAGAAGAGAAGAGGAAGGGTTTCAAAGAGAGCCCTCAAGTCCGATTGAACCCGAGCCCCGGATGGCTTACACTCTCTATCCTTCTGCTCTGGCTGGGCTGGTTCGGTTTCAACCCTGGAAGCACACTGGCTCTGAACCTTGAAGCCCAAATAGTTATCTTGACAACATTCCTTGCTGCCTCTTCTGCCTTCTTGTCAACAATGTTCTTCAGATATCTCATGGTGAATGAAAACCCAGGCCTAATCTACGCGGTGAACGGCATTCTCATGGGCCTAATCGTCATTGCGCCTCTCGCTGGCTTCGTGAGTCCCGCAAGCGCCGTTATCTTGGGACTCATCGCTGGTCCCATATTTCTATTCGCTGAAAAATGGTTTTCCAAGTTCAAATGGTTCTCTGACCCAGTGGGTTTGTTTCCGGGACATATGATGGGAGGTCTATTCGGGCTCTCGATGATAGCCTTCTTTACACAGCAACCCTTCGCTTCTGCAGCAGGAAGCCCAAACCTTCCAAACGGACTTCTGTTCGGAGGGGGATATTCAGCGCTTCAGCAACTGGGCGTAGAACTCCTTGCGGTCGTAGCAGTGATGATCACCATCTTCGCACTTTCGTTCGCAACTGTGTGGGCTATAAGCCACGTCTTACACGGAACCACAACAGACTACAAAAAAGAACAATTGGCTGTGTGAGCTTCAGCCTCAATTGTGCTGACGCACAACAGTGAGTCTTGATTTGCAGTGAGGCCCACAATCTCCGATCAAGAGCTCATGTTTTCTTGTACTGCCGCCAAAACTTAGACAGAATCCGTTATAAGCACAATCCTTTTCAGACTTGTGTGGGGAAAACGTTGGAGTTAAAGAGGACTCTTAACCTTTTTGATGCGACTTCGATTGGCATCGGAGCAATAATCGGTGCAGGAATTTTCGTCGTGCTGGGCATTGCCGTGGGCTATGCAGGTCCGGCGGTTATCGTTTCGATGATTATCGCAGGAACGGTCGCCTTGTTCACGGCGCTCAGCTTCTCTGAACTCGGCTCCGCAATTCCGAAAGAGGGAGGAACATACCAGTTTGCGTATGAGATGATTTCTCCCTTCGCGGGGTTTATCTCGGGCTGCTTGTGGCTGTTCGGCCAAACCGTGGCTGGAGCAGCAGTAAGCTTGGGGTTGGCGAGCTACTTTGTGGGTTTGTTTCCTTTCTTTCCGCTCAAAATTGTCGCAGTTTCAGCCGCGCTGGCCTTGACGGTTTTGAACCTCATGGGAATGAAACATTCCGCCAGGGTCAACAACGTTTTAGTCGTGATTAAGATATTGATCCTGTGCTTTTTTGTTGCTGTCGGAGTATTCCAAGTGAATCCCCAAAACTACTCCAATTTTGCCCCGAACGGCTTCTTCGGAATCCTTCAAGGAGCTGGTTTTGTTTTTTTCGCGTATCTGGGTTTCGGAAGAATAGCGGCGCTCGGCGAAGAGGTGAAGAACCCGAAGAGGACGTTGCCACTGGCCATCTTGCTTGCGTTGGCAATTTCTGTGATATTGTACGTTGTGACGGGCCTCGTCGCGACGGGTTTGCAGAAC
>Ga0315277_10012949_pt1 | contig 10418 bp, 9 predicted proteins | sample YL17G05_15_MG_FD_203695 | JGI IMG/M metagenome (GOLD analysis project Ga0315277, IMG submission 203695) | Sediment microbial communities from Yellowstone Lake, YNP, Wyoming, USA - YL17G05_15 | ecosystem: Environmental > Aquatic > Freshwater > Lake > Sediment | place: USA: Wyoming | collected...
GTCCATGTTCTTAGCGCTTTTGGGCAATTCCTTTCAATTTGATGTTACCAATTGTGGGCACAATAACCGCCATATAATACCTCATATCCGAGTTGTTGGCAAGCCGAAGCAAGCTATGCTTTAGTCAGACCTTGCACATTTAGCCATTTACCCGTAAAATGCTTGACGTTGCCCCCATCGTCTAGCGGCCTAGGACATCAGCCTTTCAAGCTGAAGATCAGGGGTCCGAATCCCCTTGGGGGCACTTCTTGCGTTAATCTATCTTTTAATCGATGAAGCACTTGCCATCTTCCAGAAGGTCGATGCCAAGAAGGATGCGGAGAAGGTGCTGCGGAAGAAGGAGATGCTGAAGGCCTAGGCCCACTATCTGTTCACCTTGTCAATAGTAAAAAATACCAATTTAAAAACAATAATGGGGAGCTATTACATCTCCCCCGGTCCTATTACCTAACTACTCCACCCGCCGTCACGATTAAAGGCTTCGCCCGACTTTCAGTCGTTCTTGACAGCTTATATTTATTCTATGTCTAATCTAATTATTATATCAATAATTCAGCGTATACTGGTAAATATCTGTAAATCTCCCGATATATTTCTATATGTCCAACTGGAAATTCAAAATTATCAGGTTGCCATCCATCTCCGCAAGGCATATGTGAATCAAGGAGATACCTTTCTTTCCTTGTAAATGGTGGGACTTTGATTTCATATGGTTCACTATCAGGTTTTGTCCGAAGATACTCGGCTCCGTCTCTGTTCATGTTGCGGAGTGCTTGTTTTTCACTACTTGATCCAATTACTCCACCTATCGTCAACATTTTATGTCCATCAGCATATTGGAAATGAAACATAGGAAGGTACTCGGTATCGGTTCTGCCACTCATACCGTCTTTCAGCGCTTGTATTAACACTGACTTATTAGTATTGGGTAATTTACTCTTCGTAAATTCGCTAACGCTCAATGTACCCGTATATTTCCCAGCTTCAATATTAAAATATTCTTGACTCGCCTTCGGTTTATCATATTCTTTATCTGGAGGTTCGACATCAACAGTAATAAGTAGTATTGATCCACATGAAAGTTGGCTCCCTGCCAGGTAAACATCATCCAGAATTGCACTGTTCACAGAATCATCATAATCAAGCCACAAAATGTGTTTCCCATCTTGCGTGAGAGTTGGGATAATATTTGTTGATACATCAATTTTTACTTCCACACACTTAAATGGGCAATTGAACTTCACTCGATTTTCTAGACTTTCATCATGTTCCATAGAAACCATTTTACTGATACCCAGTAGTGTATGAAATATTATAAAATCGACAAAATATATACCTCCAAATCCCGTGTATTGATAATCTCTAATCTTAAAACCAGCCTGCGCCAGTCTTTGAAATGCATCTACGAACATTCTCCTTTCAACCTGTTTTGCAGGGCGCAGGTCATATTGTACGCTTAAAGCACTCTTACTAATGGGCCTCATTCTGGACACTCCGTTTTTAGATAATAGTCAAACGTATATTGAGCTATTTTTCTTGCTGACCAACCGCTTTTTCCCAAATGCTTCTTAATCCGGTCAAGATCTTTATCTTTTACCCTAAACTGAACAGTAGTTTCCCATCCTTCAATTCTTACTGGGCTTGCTTTGAAAGTTATTCTTGGTCTTTCGTCAAGACTTGTCATATCAACATACTTAATTTCTGCGGCAGCTTGTCTTTGTGGTTCTTTTTCAGACCCATTTGAAGAAACCATGCTATTTAAAAAATTAATAACTGGCCTTGCAGTAGCAGCCATTCTAGTAAGGGCTCTCTGGAATATCAATGATTCCGAATTTATGCCTTGCTTTGTCGTCGTCCAAGGCAGTAATAATGGTTTTTTCGAAGAGAACAAAACAAGTCCGACGAAGCCTCGAAATTTAGGTACAAACAAAGGTAAATTACTGCCCCATCCAGTCAATTTATTTCTGTCAGCCATGATAACAAGCCTTCCATTACAAGCTATATACCATCCAGCTTGCTCTTGCTTCCATTCTTTTTCTTCGGTTCTTCCGGCCAATCCTGCATAAATCGTTACTTTAACCCCTTTTTCCTCGAATTCCTCTTTGGCAATATTTACATTAGGCGAGTCCCCTATTGGAATAGGTTTTGGTTCAACTTTCAATCCATTTAATGTTACTTCAACATACCGATTGAGAAATAGACAGTATGTCCTTTCAATCATTTCTTTTAGAATAGTCTCAAAGGTTCCAGATTTGAGTCGTTCGGTTATCTCCTCGCTGTAAGACTTAATAACAATCGAAGTACCTGCTGTTTTTGGGTCCCTGGCTCCTTCAATTACATCAAAAGGCAACTCCCATTCCTTTTTTTCTTTCCAGTTAGGCACATCTATCACCATTTTGAATCCTTCATCGACCGTCTTCGATTCAATGGTAATATCATTGCCAATTTTGAATATGGCTCGTTTCAATCCGATACCATAAACCCCTAACTGGCCTTCATTCCCTTCCGTTGGATGACCAATTCTAAAAACATCATTTTTTGCTGCTTCAACCCCAATTCCTCCGCAATTGTCGCTTATCTTGAATTGCTCTGAATTAATAGTAATCTCGATTTTTGCCGGCTCTAATCCCTCTCTTCCACCGTTATTATTACCTTCCCGTATCGTTTCAGGAAGGAGAATCTCTGAAACATCCATGTTCCTACTTTTTATCAAAGAATCAATGGAATTATCTATAAGGTCTAAAATACAATCTTCTAGGCTCAAATCCCGAACGAACATTTCAAGAAAAACTCCTTTAGTAGGACGCGCGTCTGCGATTATTCTATCCGTCATCTTTATCCCCTCCTTGAGTCTTTTGATTTATTATTCGACTCCAACTCTTGTAAGCCCGAAGGTTTTTCACATCTTCTTCTGATGCTTCCATTTTCTTTACCTTTGAATATCGGCCATTATTAATATATTCCTGAAGCTCTTGACTTATAAACCTACCGTTAAAACAATCTATCAAACTTGTATCTATTGACTGCAAGGGTTCGAGTTCAAATACTGCTTTTAGTCTCCGAATGATGTTCGTTACATCCCCAACATCGCAACCTATCCATTTCCGGTTATGCAATCTTGCAGCGTGAAATGTACTTCCGCTTCCACCAAATACGTCCAAAACTATGTCCCCAGGATTCGAAGCCAATAGAATCAACCTTTCCGGTATTATTATCGGTAATTCGACAACTGTTCTTTGCCTTGCTTTTTCATGGCGTGCTGGATGGGTATCTTCCCAAAAATCTGATATTTGGATCCATGGAATTCCATCCTCATCTTCATATTTCTTAAACTTCGAACGATAACCTCCATAATCCCTAATTTCTCCGCCACAGTGCCTGCAAACTGGAGCCCTATGTCTTACTACATTAAATGAAGGCTTTTCACCTTTCTTTGAATATTGGAGTATCCCATAATGAGCCGGGTGTAACCGATTCTTAATTGGAAATCCGCTTTTCATTTTTAACGCGATCCAACTTCGATATTCTACCAAATTAGAATCGTTCAACCACTGCCCAAGCTCTATCAACCATTTTGGCCAATGATACAAAAAAAGCGATCCGCCTGGACGTAGTGTCCGTATTACCTCTAATAACCAAGCCTGACACCAACTTCGATATGCTTCATTTCCAAGCGCATCTTTGAAGGCCTCATTATCATATTTTTTACCCAGATTAAAGGGGGGATCTGCAAATACCAAATCAATTGAGTCACTTTTTATCTTTGGAAGTAATGACAAACAATCTCCTTGGAATAGTATCCCATCCTGACCTGAATACATCAGCTTTGGGGGATATCTTCCGTTTGTATTGCTAATCTGCTTTTCCACGTTCTCCATTATTTCCTTGATAATAACACTTTTGGGAATTACTTTACCAAAATAGATTGGTAGTATTATTCTCTAGTTGCTAACATTTTTGCTAACGAACTTTCCACCACCATAAAAAACCGAGAGATAGTTAGTCTCTCGGCTCGTTGCTGGCGGTGCTACAACTATTTGTGCTTCGGAGTATTCTCACCAACGACCAAATCTTCTCTTGTCTTTCTTGTGTATCGCATCGTGTTTCTCCTGATTCGGCCACGCCCATAAGTTTGAAGATCTATTATCTGATTTATCTCTGTTCTTATGATGGACTACAGTCCCTGGGCTGAGCTTGTGGCCAAAGAAGTTTTCCAGTACCCACCGATGCACTGGCTTACCGGAATTACGGAATCTGAGATATCCCCTCTTATCCTCATACACTTTTGACTTTTTCATCGCTAAATATAGCCTATACCATAGGGGATTTCATTAGCAATAGTACTTTGGTACTGAAAAGCACCACTCGAAGCTAAATCGCTAATAAAAAGGTATCAGGAATTACTTCTTTTCACGCTCAGGGACATACCTTTTGTATCTTTTAATCAGGGTGTCACAGGTTCGAATCCTGTACGGCTCACTCTCTGTTTCCTTCTTTTTCTGCGAACAGAAGATCAAAATTAGACAGCCTGAAAACTCGTCATCCGAGATACCCTATCAACTCGCGGCTGTGACTTGGATGGCGCAGCTTAGCCAGTGCTTCTTTTTCAATCTGGCGTATTCGCTCCTTGCTGAGACCCAACTCTGTGCCAACCTCTGCTAGGGTCCGACTGTACTCATTGCCCAGCCCAAACCTCAACTCAATGATGCGTCTTTCTCGGGGTGTCAGCGACTCTAATGTTTTGCTCAATTCTTCCCTGAGCAGGCTTGCAGTGGACTGCTCCTCAGGCTGCAGGATCGCCTCATCTGCGATGAAATCACCGAGTTGGCTTCCCTCTTCTCCTACAGGTGTCTCAAAAGAAACAGGCACACCAGAACTCAGCTTAAGCAGTGATTCTATCTTTTTGGACGGCAGTCCCGTCTCAGAAGCTAGTTCCTTCTCAATCGGCTGGCGGCCGAGCTTCTGAGCCAAGTTCTTTCTTGCCCGTGCTAGCTTCGTCAGATCGTCAACCACGTGTCCCGGCAGGCGCACAATGCGTGACTGGTCATCAGCTGCCCTGTTGATTGCCTGCCAGATCCAGAGAATAGCGTAGGTACTGAACTTATAGCCTCTGCGGTGGTCAAATTTCTGCACTGCCTGCATTAACCCGATATTGCCTTCCTGGATGAGGTCAGATAGAGGCACGCCCCAACCAATACGTCCCTTGGCCACGCTTACCACCAGGCGCAAATTGGCTTTAATCATGTGGTTGGTTGCCTGACGTGCCCTTTCTCTTATTTGCTCAAAGTGCTTGACAATTTCTGAGCGATGCGCTTCCAATTTGTCATGGAATTCCGGCGACTGCAGCACTTTCCCAAATTCGGCCAGGGAACTCTTCCGGCCTGCCTCTTCCATAATATGCCAAGGTATCAGTCGGCTGTCCAGCGATAATTCAAGCACAGCCTTCTCGATTCTAGTTTGGCTTGCCCCGGTGATTTTAGCTATAGCGCTGGATAGATGCTGATCGATATTGCCATCGATTGCGCGACGTAGATCTGGGTGCGATACCTTCTCCGCTATACTTCCGTGAGCAGGAAGTTCAAGACACTGGTAAAGGGCTTCAAAAAGCGCGCGCGCCCGACTGAAGCGCTCCGCTAATGCCAACAATAGGTCAATTGCCGAAGGCTGAGCGCCATGCTCGGCAATCCAGCCCTCCTCAAGTCGGACAAGATGCTTCCCATCCTCTATCTGGCTGGTCAGCATTTTTGTCTCCTCGGCATTAAGAAGGGAAGTTTGTCCCACTTCATCTAAGTATAAATTCAACAAATCCCCACCAAGTTCAAGCTCCCGCTTTTGAGGAGTAATCTCAAGCTCAGAGAATTCCTCTTCCTGACCACTCTCCTCAACAGCCAAATGCAATTCCTCATCATCAGAAGAGAGTCGTTTTCTATCTTTAACGTTTGCTAAAACCGGTATCATCTTCAGCCTCCTTTATACTCTTCGTTCGGGCAACTGCATCTTTCACGCAAAATCATTATAGGTAAGGAGGTAATCCTTGTATGCGACTTTTGTCTCATACAGACATGGCGATGGTATAGGGAAACACGGGACATTAAAAGATTAGCTAGGAAAGCAGGTGAAAATATTGTATAAAAGGTCTTAGTTGGTCTCTAGGGCTCTTGGATGATTATCTCAAAAGGGCAACTTATGGCCCCGGTGGGACAAACAGCTTCGCAGTCTGTACACCAGTCGCACTCCACTGTTTCAATAATGATAATAGTTTTGTTAACTATCGCCAGAGCATTGCAGTGGCACACGCTAACGCATAACCCACACCCATCGCACTTCCTGGTGTCTATAATCGGCATTTCAGCCACGTTTTTCAGTCTCCATGTTGATTATTTTAGAGTAAAGGGCGATACCTGTCTGTGATTTTTGTCTCAAGAAGGAACCTCCATTATCTTCTGGAGAGCTTCTTTATCCGTAATTACTATGCGATGGCGATCCAACTTGATCGCCCCTTCCTCCTCTAATGCCTTCAGCGACCTACCCACTACCTCCCGAGCAGTACCTGCCATAGCTGCCATTTCTTGCTGTGTAAGTCGTGGCCCGCGGCCCATTTCACCTCCGATGTGCTCAAAGAGTATCTTGGCTACCCTGCTGATGACATGCCTGAAAGACAGATCCTCAACCAGCGATACAAGGTGACGCACACGCCTTGCCAGCACCTTAATTACATTCCATGCTATCTGGGGATGGTCCTGGAGGATAGCTTCCATGTCATTCTTCTTTATCCCATAAAGAAGAACAGGTCCCATAGTCCGAGCACTGGCGAGATTTGGACCACCATCAAAGATAGGGACATCATTGAAGGACTCCCCGGGGCGCACTATGCTCAAGATCTGCTCCTTTCCTTCGGCTGAGGTCTTGAACACTTTCACCGCCCCCGAAGCGACAAAATACAGATTCGCAGCCGATTCACCCTCAAGCAAGACCACTTCTGCTCTGTCAGCAGTTTTCTCAAAGACGAGCTTTCTGATTGACTCAAGTTCAGCAAGGCCAAGATCGGAAAAGTATAGAATGCTCTTCAAAAATTCCAACTGAACAGCCATACTTCATATCCTCACGAGGTAGTAAAATCTGCTTGATTATACACCTGTTTTTCAGGCTCCATCACGCCAGTGACTTCTACGCTCAGGGACAAACCGCTTGTATCTTTTAATCAAAGCCGTACCAGGTGCTCACATTATCCAACGGTTCTCTTTCGGAGCGGAGCTGATTTACAGGGTCATCCCAGTCAGGGTAGCCAACAGATATTCCCAGCACGATAAGCTTGGAATCCGGTATTCCCAACACCTTCCTCAACACATCAGGATACACGACAGCCTGTATTTGAGGAACAGTTCCTAGCCCATACCTGGTAGCCAGCAGCATGATGTTCTCAGCCACCAAACCACAATCGAATACAGGCCAAATATTTAACCCTGCGCTTTGTTGGTAGAAAGAGCGGTCAACGTAGATGTAGATGACGCAAGGAGCCTCAAACAATCTCAAGCCTTGCAAGAGCCACTGCCCCCTCTTCTCCTTATCCTCCCTGCTTATTCCCTTTAGTTCGAGAATTCTCCTGCCTAAAGTGCGGTAACGAGTATCATAGGGCTGGGGAAATTCTCGAGGACGAGGGATGTCCGTGTCTGCATTGTGTCCCTCTGCTGCCTTTTCCACGAAGGCTTGTCTTATTTCCTCCAACTTCTTCCCAGTCACTATGGCGAATTGCCAAGGCTGAGTATTCCCCCAGGAAGGAGCTCGCAAAGCCAGCTCCATTATCTCCTTCAGAATTTCTTGGGGCACAGGGTCGGATTTAAAACCCCGAATGCTTTTCCTCTGATTGATAGCTTCAACAATGTCCATGTCTTGGCTTTCCTCCTTATCTTAGTTCAGAATTTCCTGGGCATTCTGTCTTTCTTAAGCTCCTCGATAAGACAGGGTATAACCTCGCGCAAATCGCCAACAATGCCGATGTCAGCCATCTCAAAGATAGGAGCCTGCGAATTCTGGTCCACAGCCAGAACTACCTTAGAACCCATAAAGCCGGTAGTGTAGTGCATCGCCCCTGAAGCCCCCAGACTTACGAAGAGTCCCGGGCTAACCGTTTTACCGCTCTGCCCTATCACCCGGGCTTCATCAATCCAGCCTTTATCCATGGCTGGTCTGGTGCCAGCAACGACTCCTCCCAGGATATCAGCCAGTTCCTGCACCTTGGAAAAGTCACCCAGAGCATTTATGCCCCAACCCCCACAAACCACAACATCAGCCGACTCCAGTGCTTTACCTTGGGGCGGCTCCTCAACCATCTCCACAGTCTCTATCCGACTGAAATCTTCATCTCTTACATCAGGTTTGACCTTGATTATCTTGCCCTTCTTATTTTCATCCCTTACCGCCTTGGGTAGCACTCCGGGTTTCACGGTGACCACCTGCGGTCTCCTTTGCGGGCAAATGATGTGCATAACCAAATTGCCACCCCACCCAGGCACTACGTGAATGAGATGAGGAGCGCCATTAACCTCGCCAACATAAAGGTCGATGCAGTGCGCCGTCAATCCTGTCCTCAACTTAGCCGCAACCCTAGGTGCTAGCTCCTTACCAATCTCCGTGGCACCAATCAAAATTATCTGCGGCTCATGCTCCTTGATAACCCCGGCCAGCAACCTAGCATATGCCTCACTCTGATAATACCGAAGCCGGGCGTCTTCAAGAAGGTAAACTTTTTCAGCACCGTGGAAGATAGGCTCCCGGGCAATTTCCTCAACCTCATCCCCCAACAACACCGCAGAAAGGGTCACACCCATACTTTGAGATAGTGCTGTCCCCTTGCTCAAAAGCTCCAGTGAGACTTCCTCAAGCCTCCCCCGGCGTTGTTCGCCAATGACCCATATTTCCCCAGAATTACTCACGCTTTCGCACCCCGTTATATCGCTCCCAGCTCTTTAAACCGTGCCACAGCCCTGTGAACTTTCTCCTCGGTAGAGCCCTGCATTATTTCGCGTCGCCGTCCTGCCTTGTATTCGTAAACGCCGGCGGCACAGGTTGGTGAGCCTTTGAGACCAACACTCTCGGGCGGAGCCCCGATATCTTTCGCTTTCCAGATAATCATCTCCTTCTGTGCCACCTCCATAATACTCTGCACTGTAGGCAGTCGAGGCCTATTAATATCCCTGGTTACACAAAGCAGAGCCGGTAGCTTCAACCTCACCTTCATGTAGCCGTGCTCCAGGGCACGCCTGACCTCCAGGGTCTTCTCGTCACCAAAAGTGACTTCCTGAACACCGCTCACCTGAGGAATATCAAGGAGTTCTGCTAATTGAGGGCCGACCTGGGCAGTACCGCTATCCACCGTCTCGTTACCACAATAGATAAGGTCGAACTTGTCCAGCTTTCGGATAGCATAAAATAAAGTATTGGCAGTTGCCAGAGTATCAGCTCCAGCAAATGCCACATCGCAAAGGAGAATGCCCCTGTCCGCACCCATTGCCAGGGCCTCCTCCAGAGCTTTCTGAGCCTGGGGAGGCCCCATGCTTATCACGGTTACCCTCCCTGAAAACCTCTCCTTAACCCTCAGCCCCTCTTCAAGGGCATGGCGGTCCAGTGGATTTATTATTGCCGGGACACCATCTCGAATAATGCGCCCGCTGCCTACATCCAGCCGGATTTCAGAGAAGTGGTCGGGGTGCGGCACCTGTTTAATACAAACTAAGATTTCAAGCCCCATAGAGCTAGATTACCTTGTAATGGTGGCCCCGATGGTAATCTTCATTACCTCCTGACTACCAGCAGCCACGCCCAGCTCTAGAGCATCCCTCAATAGACCGATGACACGGTACTCGGGAGACAACCCGTAAGCGCCCATGATATCCACCGCCTTATAGGCACAGCGGTTGGCAACATCAACAGCATAGAGCTTACATCTGGCTATATCTACCGCCAGGTCTCGGGATGTCTTGCCCTGGTCAAGCTGCCAGGCAGTGCTGTAGCAAAGCCACTTGGCGGCCTCAATCTCCACATTCATATCAGCCAGCATAAACTGTATCGCCTGGAGAGCAGCTATCGGCTTGCCATAGAGGATACGCTCTTTGGCGAATTTCAAAGCTATCTCGTAGCAGCCACGGGCAATGCCCAGAGCTACTCCGGCAGCACCCGTCCTGCCGATAGTGGCAATAGTGGTCAGAGCGCAGACAAGACCACGTCCTTCCTCTCCTATGAGATTTTCCTTAGGTAGGCGGCAGTTGGTCAGAGCAAATTCGTTGACCGGCAGAGAACGCAGACCTATAGTTTCCTCCCTCCGGGTGACCTCAAAGCCAGGTGTGCCCTTTTCTACGATAAATGCACCAAACTTATCTCCCGTTTTGGCAACAAAGCCCACAACATCTGCCGGGTCGACT
>Ga0315277_10012951_pt1 | contig 10417 bp, 7 predicted proteins | sample YL17G05_15_MG_FD_203695 | JGI IMG/M metagenome (GOLD analysis project Ga0315277, IMG submission 203695) | Sediment microbial communities from Yellowstone Lake, YNP, Wyoming, USA - YL17G05_15 | ecosystem: Environmental > Aquatic > Freshwater > Lake > Sediment | place: USA: Wyoming | collected...
CGGAAGGCTCGTGGCAGTGGCCTCGAAACCGCGCCCGTTTTCTCCCAGCGCGGAAAACGGGCTCGATTCGTCGTTCGCTCTTCTCTCCCTTCGGTCGAGAAACCGTGCCCGCTCACTCCTCATACGGGTTTCTCCGGCCACTGCCCCTCGCCTTGGAAAAAAGAAGAAGTCGAAGCGAGTTTGCTGGTTTGCGTCAGCAAAGCAGCGGGGGTTCCAAGGGGGATGGCACCTTTGGTCGCAGGACGGAGTCCGAGAAGGGGAGGCAGGGAGCGAAGCGACCGTTGGAAGGGGGAAAGCAGAGCTTTCTCCCTCCAAAGGGACGTTGCGGGAAACGAGCGGGCTGACGAATCCATGCCCCAGCCTCTCGAGTTGACAGGAGGAGCGGCATTCGATATAAGTCTTTGTGCTTAGTGAGCGATAACATGACGGGAAAGACCGGATTCGATAACGAGCGCTACTTGGCCCAGCAGACTGAAGCCATCTTGAAGCGGGTCGAGAGGTTCAACAACAAGCTTTACCTCGAGTTCGGGGGCAAGCTACTCTACGATTACCATGCCGCTCGCGTCCTTCCCGGTTATGATCCCAACGTCAAGATGCGTCTGCTCCAGAAGCTCAGAGACAGGGCCGACGTCCTGCTCTGTATATATGCCGGCGATATCGAGAAGAGGAAGCTCCGGGCGGATTTCGGGATCACCTACGATGTCGATGCCCTCAAGCTTATCGACGACCTGGCCGACTGGGGCGTCGGAGTAACCGGTGTGGTGGTCACCCGTTTCGATGAACAGGCCTCAGCCAAGATCTTCAAGAACAAGCTGGAGCGCCGGGGGATACGGGTTTACACCCATCGCTTCACCCGGGGCTACCCCACCGACGTGGACCTCATCGTCAGCGATGAAGGCTACGGCGCCAACGAGCACATCGAAACCCCCCGGCCCTTGGTCATCGTCACAGGGCCTGGTCCGGGGAGCGGCAAGCTGGCCACCTGCCTCTCCCAGCTCTACCATGACCATAAGAAGGGACTCAAGTCCGGGTATGCCAAGTTTGAAACCTTTCCCATCTGGAACCTGCCGCTCAAACACCCGGTGAACGTCGCTTATGAAGCGGCCACGGCTGATATCGGGGATTTCAACCTGTTCGACCCGTTCCACCTCGAAGCCTACGGCCGGTCCTCGGTTAACTACAACCGCGATGTCGAGGTTTTTCCGGTCCTCAAGAGGATCCTGGAGAAGATCACGCACGAGCAGTCTATGTACAAATCGCCGACAGATATGGGGGTCAACTGTGCCGGGTTTGCCATTACCGATGACCATCTGATCCGAGACGCGGCTAAGCAGGAGCTCGTCCGGCGGTATTTTCGCTACCGCTGCGAGTACGCCCTCGGGTTTGTCGATAAAGACACCGTCCAGAGGGCGGAGCTCCTGATGAAAGAGCTCGGTGTCGAAGCGGAACACCGTCTTGTGGTCACTCCGGCCAGGCAGGCGGCGGAGGAGGCGCGGGAGAGCGGCAAAGGGAACAACGGTGTCTTCTGCGGGGCGGCGATCGAGCTTCGCGACGGCTCCATCGCTACCGGCAAGAACTCCCCGCTCATGCACGCGGCCTCGAGCCTCGTCCTGAACGCCATCAAGCAGCTGGCCGAAGTCCCAGACCGGATCCATCTCCTCTCTCCGGCCATCATCGACTCCATCCGGAACCTCAAACAGAATATTCTGGGCGCTAAGGCGGTGAGCTTGGATGTCGAGGAAGTGCTGATCTGTCTCAGCATCAACGCTTCCACTAATCCGACCGCCCAGATTGTCCTGGAAAAACTGACCGAAATCCGGGGCTGCGAAGTCCATCTGACCCACATCCCGACTCCCGGGGACGAAATGGGGCTGCGGAGGCTCGGCGTCAACCTGACCAGCGACCCCACTTTCTCGAGCAAGAATCTGTTCGTCCATTGAAATAATGAACGGGGTTAAACCTCCGTTCTCAAGGTATTTACGAAAGTGGAGTATGAGGTCCGGTGAATGAAGGAGGGGAAGTCATGCCGAGATGCCAGAAGAATGCTTTAGCTGCCCTGGCTGTTTTGTCTATCCTCAGCCTCGGAATCAGCGCCGGTTTGGCGACGGCCGAAAAGCCGGAATGCCGGCTCCGGTTCGGTGTTCAGTTTCCCCCCGAGCGGTCGAAAACACCCCTCGACGGCCGGATGCTCCTGCTCGTCTCGGCGGACGGGTCGGCCGAGCCCCGCTACCAGATCAGCGACGGGCCGAACACCCAGATGGCCTTCGGTCTCGATGTGGACGGGCTCAAGCCCGGAGAGCCGGCCGTCTTTGACCGAACCGCATTCGGTTATCCGCTGAAAAGCCTGGCCGACCTTCCGGCCGGAGAATATTGGGTTCAAGCTCTGCTCAACCGGTACGAGACATTCCATCTGGCCAACGGACATACGGTCAAGCTCCCTCCCGATAAGGGCGAAGGACAGCGGTGGAGCGCCAAACCGGGAAATCTTTACAGCCAGCCGGTGAAGATGAGCCTGGACCCGGCGAGGGACGAGATCATCCGGGTCGTCATCGACCAGGAGATCCCGCCCATCCCCGACCCGCCGCAGACAAAATATATCAAGCACCTCAAGATCCAGAGCGAGCGTCTGACCAAGTTCTGGGGTCGGCCTATGTACCTCGGCGCCAATATCCTCGTCCCCGAGGGATTCGACCAGCATCCGGAAGCCCGCTATCCACTGATCATCAACCACGGTCATTTTCCCTATACCTTCGAAGGTTTCCGAGAAACACCGCCAGATCCCGACCTCAAGCCGGACTATTCTCCCCGCTTCAGGATTACCGGCTACAATAAAATTCAGCAGGAATATGCCTACGAGTTCTATAAATACTGGATCGCCAAGGAAACGCCGCGATTCCTGATCGTCGAGATCCAGCATGCCAATCCCTATTACGATGATTCCTACGCCGTAAACTCGGCCAACCTGGGCCCGTACGGAGACGCCATCACCTACGAACTTATCCCCGCGATCGAGAAGAAATTCCAGGGCATCGGCCAGGGCTGGGCCCGGTTTCTCTATGGGGGGTCCACGGGCGGGTGGGAAGCGCTCGGAGTCCAGGTCTTCTATCCCGATGAATACAACGGTTGCTGGGCGGCCTGCCCGGACCCGATCGACTTCAGGGCCTATACGATCGTCAACATCTACGAACACAAAAACGCCTATTATGTTGACGGCCCTTGGAAGAAAACTCCGCGGCCGGGGCAGCGGAACTACCTGGGCGAAGTGAGCACGACGCTCGAGGACTCCAACCATCGTGAGCTCGTAATAGGAACTCACTCCCGGTCCGGAGACCAGTATGACATCTGGGAGGCTGTCTTTTCGCCGGCCGCCGAGGACGGCTACCCGAAGCGGATCTGGAACAAGATGACCGGTGAGATCGACCCGGCGGTCGCCCGCTATTGGCAAGAGAACTATGACCTCCGCTACATCCTGGAACGCGATTGGAAGACGCTAGGGCCCAAACTCAAAGGAAAGATCCATATCTACTGCGGCGACATGGACAATTATTACCTCAACAACGCCGTTTATCTCACAGAGGATTTCTTGAAGAACACCAAGGATCCCTACTACGACGGCGAGGTCGACTACGGCGACCGGGCCGAGCACTGCTGGAACGGCGACCACACCCGGCCGAACGCCATCTCGCGGCTTCGCTACCACCAGATGCATATCCCCAAGATCATGGCCCGGATCGAGAAATCGGCGCCGCCGGGATCCGACCTGACGGGCTGGCGGTATTGACGATGATGGCCGAACACCGAGCTTATTACTGTTCTCCGATCGGAGTCATCGAAATAGTCGGGACCAGGGCCCGACGTTAGGAAGGAGGCAAAGACCATGAGGAAAAGAACCTGGATGATCCCGGTTCTTGCCCTGATTGCGGGGCTGATGATGTCGTGCCCCAAGCCTTCCAGGAAAGACCTCGTGCTCAAGAAGTACCCATGCGACAGCCTGGACGGCCTGGTCCAGCTTTCGGGCATCAAACTCGACGGTCGAGTGAGGAGCGAAGGGAAAGGAGCCCTGAAGATCACCATAACCGAGCCCTCGGTCATCCGCCTGTTTGAAACGGGGGACATCGACATCGAGCAGGCCGCTCTTGTCTATCAGGCCAAGCTGCGGACAGAAGGGATTCAAGGCCGGGTCTATTTGGAGATGTGGTGTCATTTCGAGGGCAGGGGAGAGTTCTTCTCCCGAGGCCTCGATTCTCCGCTCAGCGGGACAAACGACTGGACCAGGGCCGAGATCCCGTTCTTCCTGAAGGCTGGGGAGAACCCTGATGATGTGAAGCTGAACCTCGTCGGCGAGGGCACAGGGACGGTCTGGGTTGACGACATCCGGTTGGTCAAGAGACCCTTATAGGGAGGTATTATTATCACCCAGTGCAATCCCTCGCCCTCCGGCCTATTCCCGATCATGAAAACAGCCCGACGATGACCCGCTACGATTTGTGCTTGGCCTGGAACTGGGAATACGACGCCGATTTCGTTGCCATCCTGGAGGCTGCCTGTTCCACTCGCGGCCTTAGCCTCTGGCAGGTCACACCGGATAACCTCGCCTCAGCGCTTGATACACTGTCTGCGGCCGGGTCGACGTTCTCTGCCTTCCTGGACAGGGCATCGGAGGCCGATCCCCGTTTCGTCCCCCTGGTCGAATGGGCGGCCGAACATGAGATCTTCGAGATAAACGCCCACAAACGGGCTGTCCATGCCGTCAACAAGGCCTCGATGCATCTGGAGTTTATCACCGCGGGGATTCACACTCCTCACACCGTCATCCTCCCCCCCCACAGCCGGCAGCCCGAGGTTTCCCCTTTGGACCTCAGCCCTCTCGGCGAGAAATTCATTGTCAAACCAGCCCACGGAGGAGGAGGTGAGGGCGTCGTCCTCGAGGTCTCAACCTCCGGCCAGGTCCTCGAGGCGAGGCAAGCCCATCCTCAGGACTATTATCTGCTTCAAACCCATATCACACCTGTCCAACTGGCTGGCCGGCCGGCCTGGTTTCGGGTGCTCTTCTGTGGAGGCAAGATCTATCCGTTCTGGTGGGACATGGCGACACATGTCTATGTGCCGGTCGGAGAGGAAGACGATAGGCGATTCGGTCTAGAGCCGGTTGCGTCCACAACCCTGACCATCGCGCGGATCTGCGGCCTAGAGCTTTTCTCGACGGAGATCGCCCTGACCGCGGCGGGACTCTTCGTGGCCGTGGACTATGTCAACAACCCGATCGATCTGCGGCTCCAGTCCGCTGCGCCGGACGGCGTGCCCGACGAGATCGTCCGCGACATCGCCGCTAGGCTGGCCGACCTCGTGCTTCAGCACCGTCTAGGATAGGCTCCGGCTGAAGGCCCACAGGCAATCGATGACGTCCCTCTGGCTGAGAGCTGTCCCGTCCTGGGGCGAGTCGATGATCCGATAGTTGAAGAAGGGGCAATTGCCTTCGTACCAGCGGTGGACTAAGGGTTGGACTTCAGCCGCTCGTTCTTGGGCTTCTTTTTGATTGAGGAGTCCGCCCAAACCACGGAGGTTAACGCCCATTTCCGGGTCGACGCCGAGGATGTATCTCTGGCCGCCGAAGCTTGTGACCAGAAGAGAGAAGCCCTTCCTCTGAGAAGACTGGCTCAAGTCGCGGCGGGACCATTCCTTGAGCAGGAAGCTTGTGGGATTCCGGACGATCAGGCCGTCCACGCACCGTCGACCTGTCTGGTTCGAGAGGGGAAGGTCCAGGACGATCTTTTCCGCGCGGCTGCAGTCATCGAGGTACTGAAAATAGTCGTTCTCGACCTTTCGCATGGCCCGCTCGTAGCGATCGATCCCGGAGAATAGGCGCCGGTTCTCTTCAATCGCGTAGCCTTCCTCAGATTTAGCATAAAGAAAGCGCATGAATCTCAGCCCTTCGGCCAGGCGCTCCTGGTTGATCTCGGACTCCGCTTTTCTGGCCCCGGAGAAGAGGGCGCGCAGGATGGAGTAGGGGGTGGACGATAGCTCAATCTCCCTGGGAAGGGACGCCGAATCGACCATCCGCGTGTAGCGGGCGATCCTCTCCAGCGAAGGGTTGATCCGTCCCGTCTCCAGGAGTTTTAGGGTCATAAAGATAGAGGCGAGAGAGTCGAAATCAGGCAGCCGATGGGTGATGACGCGGAGGGGGGGTAAGGAGCCCTCCAGCGCGGACGCTCGAAACGGGCTGAGATGGTCGAGGACAAGCTCCGGATGCTTGGCGATGAGGGAGGCCGTGCATTCGGGCTCGGCTTCCGGGTGATGGTGGTCGATGACTCCGGGGACCGTCTTCATCCCCACGTCTAAGACGATCGTCGCCGGCTGCGGCTCGAACCGTCCTCCATAAGGGACGAATTCATATATGATGTCCATTCTCTTTAAGCCAACAAGCGGCTGCGCTCTCTTCCACTTTCTGTGTCCTCCAAAAAACGGACGATCTTGGCGCTTCCGGAGGGAAACGGATAACTCTTCATGGCCTTGAGGGACACCCAGCGGTGGCTCCCTTTCTTGAGTTTCGGTGGACCGATGAGCTCACATTCGAAGGCGAAAAGGGTCACTTGGAACTGGGTATAAGAATGGCGGACCCTGAGGAGCTGCTGCTCAATTTTCACTTCAGCGGCGAGCTCTTCACGGAGCTCTCTGTGCAGCGCGCTGCGAAGGGTTTCTCTTTTTTCCCTCTTTCCTCCCGGGAATTCCCAGAAGCCGGCCAACAGGCCATGGGGAGGTCTTTTCTGGATCAGGTAGCGCCGTCCGTCCCTGATGATGCCCACGACGGTCTCGATCTTCTGGCAATTTCTCTTTTTCGGGGTGGGAATGACCTCCTGCTCGCCCCGCTTGAAAGCGAGACAGAATCGCTGGACCGGACAGAGAAGACAGCTCGGGTTCCTGGGCCTGCAAACCAGGGCTCCGAGTTCCATCATGGCCTGATTGAAATCGCCGCCGTTTCGCACTGGAAAAATAGTCCGGATCCGCTCGAGGAGGATTTGGTCAGTCCGGATGCTGAACTTGCTGTGAACTCCAGCCAGTCGCATCATGACCCGCCGGGCATTGGCGTCCAGAACGGGAAAGGGCTGGCCGTAGGCGATGCTGAGAACAGCCGCTGTAATGTAAGGACCAAACCCGGGAAGAGCGATGAGATCTTCGTATTTATCCGGGACTCTACCAGCCTTCTCCCGGCACATTATCCTGGCCGCCTGATGCAGGTTGCTGGCGCGCTGGTAGTACCCGAGTCCTTCCCAAGCCTTAAAAACCTTTTGCCTTGAAGCCCCGGCCAGGGCCGGCATGGTGGGAAAGAGGTTGAGCCACTTTTCATAGTAGGGGAGCACGGCGGATACTATGGTCTGCTGCAGCATGACTTCCGAAATCCAGATCTTGTAGGGGTCTTTGGTCTGTCGCCAGGGAAGCTTACGATGATGGCTTCTATACCAACAGATGAGCTCTATTCTCAAGGCTCTATCGGCTTCTTTTCCGTACATCACTATCTTTCAAGAGCCGGCTGGCCCAAACGTTCCCTAATCCCATCTAGCTTCAGCCGCAGCCTCAATCCCAGCTGTGTGCGATACAAGCTGAAGACTGGGCCTACTGTTTGACTTCTTCCTTCTTTTCCGGCGCCGCCGGCTTCCAGTCCTTGGCTTCTTTGGGGAATTCGTTCAAGAAGGCGGCGTCCACGCGGAATAGATAGTCGAGGTTTGGATTCTTCAGGACGACCTGCTTTTTCTCCGGATCATCTGTCCCGACTAGGATTCGGAATTCCTTCTCTTTTTCTCCGTCCTTGGTCCAGACGGTCACCTCGGCCTGAGGCTGGGCCAGACCATAGGTCTGGAGGTCGGCCGGAGAGTCGATGAACTCCACCGCCTCCAGGCTCTCGATCTTCCGGATGAAGGTTTCCACCCGAGAGCTGTCCGCTTCATCCTTAGCGGCTCCTTCGAATAGCCACTTGTTATCCTTGTCTTTGCCGACCGTCAGCGTGAGATCGCCCTTCTTGACGCCTACCTTGCTCGCCTCCCAGCTGTTGAAGACAACGACCTGTTTTTCCCTGAGATCTTCGACCTTCTTTTCAATCTCGGTCAGCACCTGTCCTTCGGCGGTGACGATCTTGGTAGAGATCGAAGTCGTCGCATAGACGGTCTCGTCCTGCTTGTGAAGGGAGAAAATGACCTCCTGGTTCTTGGCCGGGAGGCTCAGAGTAACGGAATATTCCGGCTCCTTGAGGCCGTATCTGGCAACTTCGGCCTCTTGCTTTTGTTCCGCAACGAACTCCTTGGCCCGCAGGTTGGACAGTGCCCTGAGCACGTCTTCGACCCGGCTCTTCTTGGCCAGCGCTTTCACCGGGCTGTCCAGGTACCATTCGGCCTCTTTTTTCTGGGCTTGCCAGGAGATATCTTTGGCCTTGAGCCTGATGGACCCGACGTCTTCCGGCTCGAACTTAAAGATGTCCTTCTGCCGGAAATCTGACGTTTTCTTTTCCAGGTTCGTTTTGAGGAAGCCGGCCAGGAGGACAATCCTTTTGTCGTCTTCCCGCTTGGCGAAGAGCGTGTTGTCGAGGGGATTCTCCATGCCGATAAGAAGCTTCACGGGTTGCGCCTGTCCTTTAAACCAGAGGGTGAGCTCCTTCTTAGGGATCTCGTACTTGGTCGGGTCGCCTCCTTCGGCTTCGATGACACGCTCGAACTTAAGGCTGGAGAAGTCTTCGGCCAGCCGGCTGACCTCACTCGCATCGGCCTTGGCCTCGAGCGGCTCGATCATCAGCCATTCGCCCTTTTCGTCCTTTTTAAAAGTGATGGTCCCGCCCTCGTTTTTCAAGGTGATCTTCTCGACGTCCGCCGAAGCCAGGTCGACGAGCTTTTTCCCTTTTTCTTCCGTCTCCTTGCGGGCCCTGCTCCTGGACTCAAAGAAGAGGACGGCCGCCAAGAGGACCGCGAATACGACCAGGAGGATGAGGGTTGTCTTGAATTTCATAGCGACCTTCTCCTTAGCCACACGGAAATCCCGAGGATGAGGATGATGAGGGGGAGGATGACGACCGAGACGAAGAAGATCAACCGGCCTTGGGAGGGGGTGAACTGCACGGTCCGCGGCGAGGACGTCCTCGGCTGGATGGAGATCAGGTCAGACTCCTCGGTCAGCCAGTTGACGGCGTTGAGGAAAAAGTTGCCGTTACCGGAAAGGCCATAGTACCTGTTACTGGCAAAATCGGAATCGCCGAAGACGGCCAGACGGCCTTCCTTCTTAGGCTCGGCGACCGGCGTTTCCTCCAGACTATTCTCGTCGCTCTTCTTCTCATCTGCCTTTTTCTGCTCGGCGGGCTGCTGGGGCTCGGCCTTTTCAGCGGCCGCTTCCTGAGTTTCCGCTTTCTTTTCCTCGGGTTTAACCTGGATGGTCGCCACAACGGCCAGGGAGATAGGTCCCTGTTTGTCTTTTTCCTTATTGAAAACCACCTGTTTCTGGTCGAGTTGTCTTTCCGACCAAGAATTGGGGCTTGTCTTGCCCAGAAGCGACGTCATGATGCCCTCCGGCTTCGGCTCGACCGGTTCGACGGACCGGGCATAGGGGAAGAAAGTCGCATACCGGAAGTTGCGTGTGATGTCGTGGGTTTCATATTCGGTGATGACCGGCATGAAATAGTCCCCCCCGAAGAGGCGCGAGATCGTATCCACGACAACGTCGTTCTCGAGTTTTACGCCGAAGCCGCTCAGGTAAGGGGCGAGGCCGGGAGCGACCTCCGGATCGGCCATGAAGAAGACGCGCCCGCCTCGGTCGATGTAATTCTTGATCGTCTCGAGCTCATTGGGCAGGAGGTCTTTCTGGGGACCGGGGATGACGAGGAGGGCGCAGTCCTGGGGAAAGGTTTCGGAAAGCGCCAGGGTCAACTTATTAGCCTCGTAGCCGAGCTTCTGGAGCTCGTCCTTGGCGAATGAATAGCCGATGTCCTCGGTTTGCTCGATGCTGTGCTCGCCGTGTCCCTCCAGGAAATAGATGACCTTCTTGCTCTCCCGGGTCGCCTTGATGAGGGCGTTGGTGAGGTCTTCTTCGGTCGAGGTCGTGATCCGGTTTTCCTTGCCGCTCGCCTCCAGGATGGTCGTTCCGTCCTGGGTGATGCCGTAGGCCTTGACAAGGCCGGGGTTTTTATCGGGGTCGATGAACTCGTACTTGATCTTCTTAGAGTAATAACCGTAGTTCTTGAGCAGGTCTTCCAGCTTGGAGCGGCCGTAGTTGCCGTCCCGGAAGAACCCCTTGATCTGGACATCCTTCTTCAGGTTCTTCAGGACCTGGATGGACTGGTCGGAGAGGCTGTGGAGCTTGGCCTCGGTGAAATCGAGCCGGAAGTTGTGCCGGGAGAGAAAATAGTTCAGGAGGACGAGGATAGCCAGGACAAGGACGATGA
>Ga0315277_10012954_pt1 | contig 10416 bp, 10 predicted proteins | sample YL17G05_15_MG_FD_203695 | JGI IMG/M metagenome (GOLD analysis project Ga0315277, IMG submission 203695) | Sediment microbial communities from Yellowstone Lake, YNP, Wyoming, USA - YL17G05_15 | ecosystem: Environmental > Aquatic > Freshwater > Lake > Sediment | place: USA: Wyoming | collected...
TCACTTCGCGCGGGAGCCGCGGCACGGGTCGCAAGCTCGCCGCCTGCTCGGCCAGTGCCACGCGCCGCGCTTTGAGCTCCCGCAGCTTCGCCAGCAACGGCGCAGGCGAGTCGCCCATCGTTAGCTCAGCCTCACGGCGATGCCGAGCGGGTGCTCGGCTTAGTTAGGGCGCGTCACATGAAGGGTGAAGGATTGAGGCGTTGCCCCGGCCTCATACATGACTTGCACCCAGTACTTTACGCCCGCGTGCACGTAAGCGGCCACGTCCCATGAACCAAACCACGAAAGGGTAGAATAGTCCAGAACATCTCCTGGTCCGCACGGCTCCTTGCACAACAACAGGCGGACCACGTTTCCGTTGCTGTCGTCACGAGGCATCCAGGCTATAAGGGACCCGTCATAGTGCACCGGCGCCGCAAACCGCTGACATGGTGCCGTTCCCCATGACCCTGCCGGACACACAGGGCTTGCGCCGCTCACCTCCCCTGTCAGCGTCTCGCTTATCGTCTGGAATGACGGCTTGATGAAGAAGTCCTTCGACCCGGAACCCGAGAGTGTAACGGACTGGGTCAGCGTTTCGTAGTTCGCACGACTCGCCTTGATGTTGAACGTCACGGTGTCGGACGCCGACGATCCTTGAATCCCGTCGATGCGATAGTACCCGTCGGCGGCACTTGCCGCGGCTCGGCCAACGCTCGGGCCGTCCGCGACCTCGATACGCACACCCCCAACTGCAGTCGTGTCGGTCGGCGCGGTCTCGTAAATCCGACCATCCATGACGAACGTGGATGTTGGATGGGTGGGCGAAGTGCCACCGCCGGACGCCGCGCAGGCAGCGACGAAAATCAAGAGCGGGCACAAGAGGCCGAGCTGACGCTTCGCGTGCATGATTCCCTCGTTGCATTTGGCTGCGGGGGCACGCGTGCTGAACGCAGACGAAGGCCGGGACGCGGAGAGTATAGCACGGAGGGCAGAGGCGAGAACCCCTCGGGCGCGCCGGAAATATGGAGAAGCGACAATGAGCGACCCAACGGCACCTGCTTGGATAGCATTCAGCGCGGCGATCGTGGCCGTCGTCGTGAACATCGTCATCGGGTATGTAGACGATAGCCGGCATTAAGGCCCTGTCGCCGCGTCCCGATTCCGTGCGCTCCGCCTGCGACTGGGGTCGTCCCGTGCTTGGAGTGAACGGAACCGGCCTTATGCGACTCGGGACCCGCCGGGCGCTCCTCGAGATCCAGGCACCTGGCACCAAGGGCACCCGACGGAGTCGCGCGGCTGTGGCGACAGCCCTCACAACATCGTCAGTGAGGGCGATCTGCTGGACGCGGCGCGCAGGCTGGACGCCGCACCTGCCGCGCACACGGCCGCGCGGTAGTTAGGCAGGCTCGTCGAGCGAACGCAGCATGGAGACTATATCTGGCCACATCTGTTGGCCAAGGTAGGCCAGTTCGAGATTGCTTGGGTCGTCGTTCTTCGCCAGCCACGCACGCAGGTCGTTGATTGCGGGCGTTGACGCGAACAAGCTGCAGGCGCCGGAGTCCTCCAAGGCGGGACGACCCGCCTCTTCCCAGCGCGCCACAATCCGTTCCGCAATCACCGGCTCAAGGTCCGGCCCTACTACCTCAGCACAGTGTGGACAGCTGAGTCGCCAGCCTTCCGGCCCGCCGCCCGTCTGACCCACGCACTTAGTGACCGGCGTTGACGACAAGTTGCAGTCCTCGCCGTAGCACCGCAACCGCATCATGGCCAGTTGCCTAAGCGCTTCGAGTTCCTCTTGACGGCCACGTGGTTTTCCCAACGGCGGCACCCACACAATGACTTGGTCGGAGCCGAGCACTCGTTCAGCCGCCATCTCCGCCACACCGGACATCGAGGCACCCACAGTAATCAGCGTTCGCTGAAACACCCAACGACCATCACGCATTACCCACGCCGGGTAGAAGCCGTCTTCGCCGATGAAACGCAGGTGCGGCTTCTGGTCAATCCCGAGGTCCTTGTAGAACGAGAACAGACCACCGGGACAGCACGCCTCGAAATACCTGCGGCAGGGAGGAGCTTCCTCGAGCAGGCGAATCGCGTTCTCCTGCGTAGGGTCCGCGAAGAACGCCTTGAACGCCGCAGCGGCTTCCGGCTTGGCGTACATGACCTCGCCTTGTCGCGCCGCTTCCTGGCGCGACATTTCAACCGCGCCCATTAGCTCGCGACGCACCATCTCAAGGTCCGCCGCAGCCACCAGCCGACGAAGGTCACCCACGCTCGATGCCCCTTGTCGCAGCGTTTGACCCGCTTCAGCTACTTCCGCAGGCGCAACTCTACCAGAGTGCAACGGGGAGAGTTACGGTTTAGTTACGGTTTGCCGGTTACGGCCGGGGCCGGCCTGCTGGACCGCGCTGTTTTGTTAAGGATTTTGGAGGCGCCGTCCGGATTCGAACCGGAGATGGAGGTTTTGCAGTTGGGGACGCTACCCCGGAACGCTAGGACATATGCTGAATTGCTAGAGATTTTGCGAGTCGGCATGGTGCCGAGTGGTGCCAAATGTGGCCGGTTGGTGCCGGGCGAACTACGGTGGCAACTACGGTGCCACAGGTGTTCCCGAAGGGGCTCGTAGCGGTGGCAGGCACGTGCCAATCACCGTGCGATTGCCGCTTTTTCGCTAGGCACTAGCGGCGTTCCACATGTTAGTATCTCGTATCTTCGGTCACCGGCAGGGTCGCTTTGTGGCGCCGCCGTGTTCGCTACCTCTGCGGCCTTGACTCCGGCGTCGTGGCACTTCGGAACTTGACCTATGGCCCAGTTCGCCCCGTCGAAGAATCTGCTTCGGGTCACGAAGGCAAAAAAGGCAGAGATCGTCCTCTGGAAAGAGGGTCGATTCCTTGAAGGAGAAACTAGGCGGACTCTCGAACAGCTTCTGGAGCGAGCCGCGGCGGATCGCTTTCGATTGGCCGCTGATTTTCTGAGGATCGGCGACAGGCTGGTGCGCGCCGAGCCGCCGTTTTATCGGTTTGCGGTGAGCCGCTACTATTGCGTATTCCACGCATCGTGATCAGTTGTTCCACCGCATGGTGATCGGCTGTTCCAGCGCATCGTGATCACTCAGTCCACGCCATCGTGATCGGAGCGCAGCGACGCGGGCGTCGATCGGTTATCGGTCGGTGGTCTTGTCGGCTTTCTCCTTTCGTCGGGACGGGCCTTTCAGCTTCATCGTATACGCATTGTGGACGAGACGGTCGAGGACCGCGTCGGCCACGGTCGGGTCACCGAGGAAGGTGTGCCACTCCTCGCGCGGCAGTTGGCTGGTGATGACCGTCGAGCGCGCGGCGTCGCGGTCTTCCATCACCTCCAAGAGATCCTGCCGCTGGAGCTCGGTCACCGTGCCGAGGCCCCAGTCGTCGATGATCAAGCAGTCGATCCGAGCGAGCCGGGCGAGGAGCGTCGAATACGTGCCGTCGGCCCGCGCGAGCGCCAGTTCCTGAAACAGGCGCGGGAGCCGGCGGTACAGCGTGCGATAGCCCTGGCGACAGGCTTGCTGACCGAGCGCGCACGCGACGTAGGTCTTGCCGACGCCGGTCGAGCCGGTGATCAGGACATTGCGATGTTCCAGGATCCACCGGCCGGTCGCGAGTTGCCGGATGAGCGTGCGATCGAGTTCCCGGCGGGGCGCGTAGTCGAGATCTTCAAGACACGCCTGGGCGATGCGGAGCTTGGCCGTTTTCAGATGCCGGGCCAGCTTGCGGTTGTCGCGCGAGAGATGTTCCGCATCGACCAGCAGACCCAGGCGCGTATCGAAGTCCGTCGCGCCGGCGCCCGGGTCCTGTTGTTGCGCGAGATAGGCGTCTGCCATGGCGCGCAGATGTAAGGCGCGAAGACGGTCGACGGTCGGATGCATCAGCATCGGCACACTCCTGCCGCGATGGCGTGTGAGTGGAGACACAGCGGGGCGAGCGCGACGCGCTCGCCCCGCCCCCCGTTGGGCGTTGCCGGAAGCCACGTCAGCATTGAGCCTCCCTCGCCGGATCGCCGGCTTGGTAGTAGGCGGCCCCCCGCACATTGGCATGCGGCCGCGCGGACGGTCCCGAGGTCGGCGCCGGCGCGTCGAGGGGCAGGCGGTCGAGCCCGCGTTTAAGGATCGCGTCGACCGGCTTGTAGGAGCTGGCGCCCGCGGCCAGGGCACGCGTGGCGGCGGCTTCGAGCCGCGCGGCCCCATCCCGCTTGCCGAGCCGCATGAGGCCGAGGCAGGACCGATACCCTTGCTCGGGGTGCGGGCGACTCTCGAGAATCGCCGTCGCGAGCGCGGCCGTGGCCGGCCCGATGGTCGCCGCCCAGCGAATCAGGCGCGAGGGCGTCCATTCCAGATGCGCGCGATGCGCTTTCGGCATGTGCTCCGGAATCGTCGTGAAGCCGCCGCGGTGCGGACTGCGCAGATGCAGCCAGACCCGTTGGCCGCGCAGGACGATCTCGACGGTGGCGGCCGTGAGACAGATCTCGACGACCGTGTGAATGAGCGGGTGAGGAACCGAGTAAAAGTGGCCATCGACGTCCACGTGGTAGTCGATGTTGACCCGCGCTTTGCTCCACGCGGCGTAGACGTAGCGATCGGCGGGCAGCGGCTGGAGGACCGGACGATCGAAGCGGTCGAAGAGCTGCCGACGGGACTGCCCACCGTACCCCTTCATCGGCCGGGCGTTCAGCTCCTCGAGGAGCTCCGCGATCCGCTCATTCAACGCCGCCAGGGTGAAGAAGGTCTCGTGGCGCAGCCGCGCGAGGATCCAGCGCTCGACCACCTGCACGCCGACTTCGACCTTCGCTTTGTCCTTGGGCTTGGCGGGGCGCGCGGGCAGGATCGCCGTGGCGTAGTGCCGCGCCCAGTCCGCGTAGCTGCGTTGGATGCCCGGTTCATAGCGACACGGATCGCTGACGCCCGTGCGGAGTTGGTCGGGCACGACCATCGTCGTCACGCCGCCCAGGTACTCGAGGGCACGGGTGTGACTCGCCAGAAAGTCCGGGATCCGCTGCGAGAGCGTCGCTTCCGCGTAGGTGTAGTTCGACGCGCCGAGCACGGCGACGAAGAGCTCGACGGGGATGGCCTCGCCGGTGCGAGGGTCGACCAGGTGCGGACGCTGCCCCGCGTAATCGACAAACAGCTTCTCGCCGCCCTTGTGCACCTGGCGCATCGAGCAACGCTGCAGGGCGACCCAGCGGCGGTAGTGCCCGCAGAACGCCGAGTAGCGAAGACCGTCCGGGTGGTCGGCGAGATACTCCAGATGCAGGAGTTCCAAGGTCACCCCTTTGCCGCGGAGCTCCGTGTGGATGTGGAGGGGATCGGGGGCCGAGCGGGCGGCCGTCAGCGGCAGTCTCGGCCCCCACAGCGCCTGCTCGAGCTGCTCGTCCGTGAGCGCGGTCACCGCCTCCCAGGTGAGGCCTTTATGGGTCGCGCGGCTCACGACGGCCGCGACGCTGCCGGCACTGACGCCTACACTGCGGGCCGTTTGGCGGTGACTCCGGTGAAGAGTCCATTTCAGCCGAAGAATGTCTCGAATCTGTCGCATGGGCAGTCGCTCCGTGGCCATCGGGGTGCTCCGGGGGACGAAATGTCGCCGAAGCCTCGATGGTAGAACGACACCCGTCGTCGCTGGCAGGTGATCACGATGCGTGGAATCGGTGATCACGATGCCTGGAACAGGTGATCAGGATGCCGTGGAACGAGTGATCACGATGCGGTGGAATCGGTGATCACGATGGCGTGGAATGAGTGATCAAGATCGCGTGGCGCGCGCAACTATTACGCTATGTATCACGGAATGCGGGCGGCGGTCTTTTTCTTCCATGGAGGCGACGACTTCGAAGAGCACAGGACACTTCCTGGGAAAGCGCCGGACGACCTTCCGAATCAGGGATTCTGGGCGAATGCGTTGAAGGATGCGCGAGAGCGCAGGAACGCCGCCGACTACAACCCCTATCCGAAGGGGGATGTGGGGTGGCGCCAACCTGCTCTAGCCCTCAAGACTGACACCCGAAGATTCCTGAAGGAAGTGAAAACGTATCTCAATGGCAAGGGGTGCCACTATCTATGATCCCCGAAATCACCACGGCCGACGCATGCGAGCTCATCTCGAAGCGTTTCGCAAGCAGCGGCATCCCGCTCGATGAATTGATTGCCCAAGAGTATCCCGAAGAGACTGTATTTGTGGCTCACGTCCGTGACGCGTTCCTCACCACAGCGGCCGAGCTCGGCAATGCACTGGACGAGGAGCTTCAGGGTAAGGGATTTCACGGCTTCGTGACCGTTCGGCGGACGCAAGAGCCCAAGGCCACACCTTCACGCGTCTCCACGCGCACCGCAGTGGCAGATGAGCGGGCGGCCGATCTCATCGCACTGATTACCTCGCGCGCGCGAACGTCTGAGACTCAGCCAAGCCTCCGCTATGTGGTGGACGCCGCGGCTAACCTGGCTCGGGTTCGTGCACGTCGTCACAGCCTCATATTCGGTCGTCGGGGAGCAGGTAAGACGGCTCTGATGCTCGAAGCTAAACGGCAGGTCGTCGATGACGGCCAGATCGCTGTGTGGCTAAACCTGCAGACGTACAGACGAGAATCGGTGCATCGGGCGGCGCTGTGGATCGCGGCAAGAATTTGTGACGCAATCTTGACAGCGCTCCGCGATGATCGGCGACGGCAACTCATTCACGCAACCGCAAGCAGCACTCGCTCACATATCGAGACCCTGCTCGGAGCGACGACGGTTGACGTTGATCAGGTGCATCGTTTGATTCCCAGCCTGCAGACGCTCATACAGCGCTTCTGTGAGACTTCAGGAAGACGTCTCTACGTGTTCTTGGATGATGTTCACTACCTTCAGCGACCTCAACAACCTGAGCTCCTGGATCTTCTTCACGGTTGCGTGCGTGACGCGGATGCGTGGTTGAAGATAGCGGCGATACGACACTTCGCAAAGTGGTATCAGATCAATCCACCGACTGGGTTGCAGGCCGGGCAGGACGCCGATGCGATTGACCTGGACCTCTCGTTGCAGCAACCAACGCGAGCCAAACAGTTTCTCGAACAAGTGCTTGCCGGATTCGCCAGTCATGTTGGTGTTTCCGCGATCGCTGGTTTGTACGCGGCAGACGCATTAGATCGGCTCGTGTTGGCATCCGGCGCAGTGCCGCGTGACTACTTGGTTCTGGCAGGCGGAGCGCTTTCGCACGCACGGCCTAGAGGCAAGAGCCGTTTGGTGGGGAAGCAGGATGTTGCCAGGGCAGCCGGTGACATCGCTCAGGCTAAAATGAGCGAGCTTGAGGAGGATTCCACCGCGGCGACCGGTTCTGCTCAGCGGATGATAGCGGGTCTTCAGATCCTTCGCCAGTTTTGTTTGAGCGACAAGAAATACTCGTTCTTTCAGATCGACTTTAGGGACAAAGAGAAGTTCGTCGAGGAATATTCGCTGCTCCAGAGCCTGATGGACGTTCGGCTCATCCATATGGTGAATGCGAGCGTCTCTGACACACATCGGTCCGGAGAGCGCGCAGAGTTGTATATGCTGGACTTAAGCCAGTTCTCTGGTGAGCGTCTGAGGAGACACTTGAAGGTACTTGACTTCGTCGATGGTGATATTGTCCTACGAGAGACGGGAACGACCAGGAAACCTCGACGGGGCGATACTCCGCGGAAGCTAATCACAATGCTGAGAAGCGCCCCGCGGTTTGACCTGGCGCAGTTGTCCGGCGTCGCAGCACCGCAGTAGGGTTTCGACGTGGGCGGCATATTGCCGGTTCATAACCTTTGCGCGAGGCCGTTGTGGGGCAAGGCGGCCGGACTTCTTAGCGATTGCGAGGTTCGTGAGTTGTGAACTCCGATCACAACATCACATCCGGCGCGCGGCGAGGTCCGCGCCGATGCTACGCGCTCTTGAGGGGAGGGGGACGATAGCCGGCATTAAGGCCCTGTCGCCGCGTCCCGATTCCGTGCGCTCCGCCTGCGACTGGGGTCGTCCCGTGGTTGGAGTGAACGGAACCGGCTCGAGATCCAGGCACCTGGCACGAAGGGCACCCGACGGAGTCGCGCGGCTGTGGCGACAGAAGTACTTCCTGATCCCCTTGTTGTTCGGGCCGCTGGTGACGATGGCGCTCGCTGCGACCGACGTGGGTCCATGAACATTCGCTGACGGAGCGCCTGAATCCATTCAATGGAGGTGAGATCATGATCGCGAGACGATGCTACCTGGTTGGGATGTTACTCGCTGCCTTCGCGATCGGCGTCGCAGCCACGACGTACGGTCAGGAGGCGACACTCGGCCTGGAACTGACACCAAACGGCCCTTCACGAGCCAGCGGCTCACGCTTGTCCTCCTCCTCCTACTTAGGCGGGGTTGATGTCCGCTGCACGGTGACGGTCTGGATCGAAGGTGAGTGGTCCCCCTGGCTCTGGGCGATCGTCTACCTTGATGTTGACGGGAGTCAGACGTCGGCGCAGGACGTTGGGTATTGGTACGTCTCGGCGACGGCGTGGCTGTCGGTGGAACTCGCGACATCTACCCGGCCAGCTCAGTGTTCTGCTGACACAATCAGTGGCTGGCTTTCTGCGTCGCAAGACATCCCCGGCATTCCTGACGGCGAAACCAGTGAAGAGGGCGGCTGGAATGAGCAGGAATACCAAGGCACTGCCATGCGGTGGATCCAGACACTGACACCTTCCGGGGACCACTACGAGGGCCGAGTCGTTAACGAGCAGAATGGCGGCGGGGGAATCGATACCTGCTTTAACAACGCACCTTGGGCTCCGTTCCTACCGATGGACCGCGTCAGGCCGCGCGGCGCGGGTTGGCAGGTTGGAAGCAATAGGTGGGGCCCTGACAGAGTCGGGTACATACCTCAAGCCGTGGAGTTCTACCGCAACAATGGCGCCGCTCCGTGTGATTTTCACTTGAATCAGGTCATGGTCATCGACTTCCTCTCAAATCAAATGGAATACACTACAAATGGGCTGGCTGCAGGAATCACGTCGATCTCGGTGTGGAGTGAGCGCCTGGGCCAGTACGCGGAGCGGATCTGGCCCTAACTGCAGACCGAGCGATTACTGGGCAGGTCGCAAGCGATTTCCTGAGTGTTCGTGTCACGAGTCCCGAGCCCATATAGTGTTGTTCGTGCCATTTGTAGAGTACCGATGAGGATACGATCATGCTACTGCACCCTATCGTTGCACGTCTTGCGGTTGGAGTCGCGCTATTGTCGTCGATCGGCCTCGCTGGCGCTCCCAGGCCGCAACAGAATGAGCCCGTCACCATCAGTGTCGACGACTTTCGACCGCTTATGCGGGCCATCGAGGCGCTGGAGAACCGGTTCGGCTGGACTGTCACCTACGAAGAGGCGCCGTTGCTGTACCGCGGCGACGCTGTTGATGTCACAGCGTACCGGAAGGTGCAGGATCGAACGAAGCCTCCATTGCTGGCTCCGCGGGGAGGTCCGTTCACCTTTGTCACCTCCTACTCGGCCGGACAGTCGCCGATGGAACTTCTCGAGGCTCTCCTGCAGCAGTACCACGCAACAGGGTACCCAGGCGTGTTCCGCGTTCTCCGTACCGGAGACGTCTTTCACGTCGTTCTCACGATGCGCAAGAACGCAAAAGGTGTTTTGGAGGCGCAACAGCCGCTGCTGGACGTCCCCGTTACCATTGCCGACACTGAGCGGTCCGCCGGGGGCACGATGGAAGCGGTTCTCGCAGAGATCAGACGGACCACGGGCGCGAGCGTATACCCGGGAACGACCCCGCTGAACCTCCTAGGGGAGACGCGAGTCCAGCTTGGGGCGACGAATGAGAGCGCACGGGGGGTGCTGGTCAAAGTGCTGGAGACGACGAGTCGTGTCACAGCTCCGCCTCTGAAGCTGTCGTGGAAGCTCATGTGCAGCCTGTCACCGTCCGAATGCTTCCTGAATGTTGATGTCGTTGGCAAGTGAGCGTGTGAGAGTGCGTGCCAGGGACCGGAGCTGCTTCCATCTGGATTGACGATAGCCGGCATTAAGGCCCTGTCGCCGCGTCCCGATTCCGTGCGCTCCACCTGCGACTGGGGTCGTCCCGTGCTTGGAGTGAACGGAACCGGCCTTATGCGACTCGGGACCCGCCGCGCGCTCCTCGAGATCCAGGCACCTGGCACCAAGGGCACCCGACGGAGTCGCGCGGCTGTGGCGACAGCCGGCATTAAGGCCCTGTCGCCGCGTCCCGATTCCGTGCGCTCCGCCTGCGACTGGGGTCGTCCCGTGCTTTCATTGGAGTTCGCCTGTGGGTGCTCATCACGAAACGGCCCGGCCGTTCAGCGGCCGGTGCGGCTTTTTCATATCGCGAGTCAGCCGTCCGGGTCAGGTGCGTTACAGTAGTCACGTTCCGGAACCCGCGCGGGCGGCTTCTGGCCGCTGGCATGCG
>Ga0315277_10012955_pt1 | contig 10416 bp, 1 predicted proteins | sample YL17G05_15_MG_FD_203695 | JGI IMG/M metagenome (GOLD analysis project Ga0315277, IMG submission 203695) | Sediment microbial communities from Yellowstone Lake, YNP, Wyoming, USA - YL17G05_15 | ecosystem: Environmental > Aquatic > Freshwater > Lake > Sediment | place: USA: Wyoming | collected...
GTCGAGGTAGGCGGCGAATCCCTGTGAATCGAGGATAAGCCCGCCGGAGGTGTTGATCTCCCCAATGCCAACCAGCTTAACCTTGCCAAGGAACGAGATCGTAACTCCGTCCGGCGAGAGCAGGAAATCGAATCTTGCCTTGATTTCGAACGCGCTCCCGATAGAGAGCGTAGCTCCGGCGGCAATCCGGAGCGTTTCCCCGGCTAACTGGATCTCTGAGAAAGTGACGTTCCCAAGAGAATCGACGCCTAGGACCTGGACGGGTTTCGCCTCGCTGCTGGTGTTAATCTCGAGGCGGAACTGGCCGCTGAAGTCGACTCCCGGTATCGTGAAGCCGACGGTCAGATCGGCGTAGCCGAATAGGCCGCCCTCAACATCGACGTTGCTCCCGCCATCCTGATAGCTAAGGTAGGCAGTGAAGTTGACACTGCCGGTGACGAAACCAATGCCAACGATCTGGCCGCTCACCAGGCCCGCGATTTGAAAGCTGGTAGAATAAGGGCCGGTCTGGAATGTGACGCTAATGAAACCAGTCAGGGTGATCGTGTCCAACAGGTTGAGGTTGGCCTGGACAATAATGACGCCGTAAACGGACGGGTCGCCTCCCAAATCACTCCCGTCCACATCCGGGGCCGCAGCGTAAAGTTCGATACTCCGCGGGGCGTTCTCCGGAAGAACGTCATTAAAGGCCTCTGGAGCAGTGAAAGATTGGTGTGCGAGGGTGGTGTTGAACAGCAATGTGGCTGTGCCGGTCAATTCGACTCCCGGAATTCCGTCGGGGAGGAAACTGCTTCCGGCACTGACCGTAAGAGAGATCTGGCCAGCGACACCGGAATTTTGGCCGTCAGCACTATTAGTATCGATCACGACCCTGAGGAAGCCATAGCCCTGGATGGTGAATCCCGGAGGATAGGAAAGCGTGCCGGTGGCAAAGACGTCGATCTGGGCACCCGAGTCGGTCACTATGAGCGAGAGCAAGAAGCCGCCCGACATCCCGACGATTGATGGGTCGCTGGCTTCCGAACCCGGAGCCTTGATGGCCATTTGGCCGACGATATAGAACAGAAGCGATTGGGCTGGGATATCAAAGGTCTCGGGCTCAGAGCCTGGCAGCGTGAGCGTCTCGGTCTTTACAAAAGGCGAGGTGTTCACTTGGAAGAAGATCTCTCCGTCGAGGAAGAGCCCGTAATCCTGGAGCGCGTCGAAACCAGCGGTGAGCTTGAAGACGCCCCAGAACTGAGGTTCGGGGGTGACGAGCCCGGAGGCCTCGATAGTAAAGCGGCCGGCGGCGGCACCGAGGGTGCCGAAGTAGTAAACAGTGAGGGAGGCCTCGACCTGAAGCGTAAATATCTTCTGCTCGGCATTGATGGTGATGACGACGCTGCCTTGGAGGAGCATGAGCGGCTCGTCGAGCAGGCCCGCCGCGTTCAGCTCGACCGCGCCGTAGAGGCGGATCTCAAATTCCTTGGCCCGCGACAGGACGCCAAACGCTTCCGATCCCGCCTGTCCAACACCGCCGCTCTCATCGGTCCAGGAACCCTCAATGAAGTGGATCGTGACGAGCGGTTGCGTGCCCGTCGGCGGGACGGCGAACAAGCCGTTGGTGTAATAGCGGACCGTCCGCCCGTCGTTCAGAATGGTGTATTCGCCGGTGAGGATGACCGACTGGGCAGCGCCGCTGTTCGCGCGGTCGAATTCAATCTCGTCGCCGTCAATGCTGGTCGGATCGAGCCGCGGGCCGTTCTCGTCACCGAAGTGGACATCGATCCAGGATCCCGTATTCTGAGTCGCCTGGTTGGCGACCGTCGTCGTCGAGGCGGCCTGCGGGAGGCGTTCGCCGGCGGAGTCGAAGACCGCCCAGGAATTGGCGATGAACGTCACCGTGATCGTTCCGGAGGAGGAATTGCCGAAGTACCCCGTCAGCCAATAGCGGAAGGTGTTGGTCTCGCCGATCCGCACCGGAGTCTGACTCGAATCGAGCATCGCACTCCCCAGCCCGCCGCCGGAAAGCGTGAACTCGTCGCCCGCGTCCAATATGCTCTCGACGTCGATCGCGGTTCCCTCTGGAACAGCAAAAGGAATGTCGAGATAACCTCGCTGGTGGAGGTCATCGGTCGAGATCATTTCGGTATTCCCCGGCTTGACCAGCGCCGCCCGAGCCACCGTCGTGAAAAATGACGACGTGCCATCGCCCGCGCTGCCGAAGCCTGCCGTGTCGGTGACGCCGTCCGCCAAGAACTCCAGGTCCACCTGACCTTCCCCGAGATCACCGGTGAAATAATAGCGGAACGTCGTCGCCCCGGTGCGCTCGGCAGCCGCCTGCAGGGTTTCGCCCGGCTGGACAGCGATTGGCACCCACTCGATCCCGCCTTCTTCAAGGCCTCGCGCATAGACCGGGATCGGCGCAGAGGTGTCGAGAACAGCCGTCCCAACTGCGGCCCCGCCCAGAGAGAATTCCGCCTCGTCGTCGAAAATCGAGGAGTAGTTGAGCGTCGCGCCAGCAGTCGGTTTGAAGGTGACGTCCACGTACTTGTTGTAGTTGATCAGTTCCAGGTCAGCCGTCCGGCCGTCCAAGGCGGCCAGCCTGCCGGTAGGACCTTCCGCAGTGAAGGTCTGGCTGAACTCGATGTTCGATGTGTAGACGGTGTCCTGGACGGAGGCCACGTCGTCGACCGTGTCGGAGAACGAACCACTGTTGAAGCTCACGGTCACCACGCCTGCGGAGAACTGACCGGTGAAGAAGTACCTGACGGTGCTCGTCGTCCCGAGCCGAGAGAGCGCCATCGTGGTGTCGAACGCAAGCCCGGTGGGTGCGTTGATCTCGCCGCCATTCACCGTATCGAAATCGACTTCATGACCCGCCGACGCCTTGAAGGTGATGTCCAGGTAGATCCGGTTGTTCAGGCCCAACGCAACCGGATTGAGCGTTGGGTTGGTTCCGGTGTCCGTCACCGGCGTTCCGCCGACGGACCACGAACGGCTGATCAACTCCACCACCACCTCGCCGGTGGCGGCAAATGTCCCGCTGGCAAAGAAGCGATAGGTGATCCCGCTGACCTTGATCGGCGCCTGGCCAAGATCAAGGGTGACGCTGCCGAGTCCAGGTCCCGACAGTGAGAACTCGGGATCGAGATCGAAGATCGAGCTGTCGTCGATCGTGCCTGACTGCGGCGTCGGGAACGTGATGTCGAGGTAGCGCCGGCCATTGAGCGCTCCGATGTCCACGCGACCGCCCGGACCGGGGTTGGCGAGGTCGGCCGTGACACCCTCCACAGAGAGTGTGAGAGTGGCTTCCTCACTCGACTCGCCGAGGTATTCGAAAGTGGTGGGATCCACGACATCCGGCGTCGCAGCATTGTCAGGAACCGATTTGCTGCGATCGCGGTTCTTAAATGTGTCCGCGGCGAACGCGAGTTCGTAAGTGCCAAGCGACCAGGCAAAATTCGTATCGGTGATGAAATACCGGAAGCGGTTCGCGCCGACGCGCTCCGCAGCCACGGCGAGCTCCTCGCCGGCTTCGGGCACGACCTCCACATACGCTGCGGTCCCGTCGGCCTGGATCTCGAGAACGTAAGGCTTGGGCTCGCCGTTGACTTCAAAGGACCCCGCCACGCCTGTCTTCGTGAGCGTAAACTCGTCGTCCGTGTCGAGGATGCTCGCATAGTCGATCTGCGCCCCCGTCCCGGCCGTATAGATGACGTCGATGTAGTTTGTCCCCGTGTTCGTGATCACCGCGATGTCGGCGCGCGCGGGCGCGTCCGGGTCGTCCGCGTTGACCGGCGTGAAGTCGCCGAAACCGACTGTCGGAGGTGGCGACGTACCCGTGGAAATGTCAACATCCGCCTGTTCTGTGGCAAATACGACCTCTTCACCGAGGTCATTCTTGAACCCCATCTTGAGATATCCCTTGACCGTGAGTATCCGCACCTGGTCCGGAATATCCGCAAGGAACAGGACTGTGACCCGACCGGTCTTGACCTTGGAAAGGTCCGCATAGAGCCGGCCGCTCAGACTGAGGTTGTTGTCGGCAAAATTGAGCTTGCCGATGATCAGGAATTTCCCGTCGGTGCTGATCTTGAGAATAATCTGACCGTTGAAAACCTGCTTCGACGTGTAAAGGGAGTAAATCGTTGCCGAACCGGTAATCATCATGGGCGCGGTAAACGCGGCAGCGAAGCCACTCTTGCTGGGATCCGCCTTGATAGCCTTATATTGCGCGCAGACCTGGAGCTTCACGGAGTCGAGCCACGTGGCGGGATCCGGCACCGTGACGGATGCCAGCGCAGGATCACGCAACTGTTCCGGTTGATCGAGACCCGGCAGGGTCTTGAAGAATTCGACGCCGGCCGTGAAGTCCGTAAGCGTGAGGCCGGTGTTCGGTTCGATCGTAACCGGGATGGACGCGGTGATCATGACCCCGAGCGGCCCCAGTTCGGAGAGCGCAAGCATGATGTTGAGTCCGCCGAGGCCTGGGATTTCAAAGCCGCCCTGCAACCCCATGAAGAATACCCGGTCCTCCACGGGTGTAGTCGTATCCAGCACGCCAATCTGGTTGCCATTCCCATCAAGCTTGAGAATCCCGCCGATCAAGGTGGCCGTGATCTTGCCGCCGAACATGTTCCCCTCTATCGAGACCCCGATCGAGGCGATCTCGGTAATGGGGAATTTCCCTTCCAGCAGCAGGCCAATGTCGATCTTGATGCCTTCGACCGCTCCGGAGAAGGTCAGTCCGCCCAGCCCCTTTATGCCGGTGACCGACGCCGACAGGATGATCGAGAAGTTGGCCGGGTCGTTGGTGATGTCCGGCCACATCACACCCAGCTCAGTGATCTGGATCGGCAACCACGAAGGCCACTTGAAAGCCTCACCGCTCGCTCCCTCTGCGCCGATGAACACGCCGAATCCTGGCAGCGCCTTGAAGCTGCCATCGCCCATGATGGCGAAATTCCGACCTTCACCACTCAACATGAGGCTGCCGACCTTGATCTCCGCGCCGATCTGGGTGAACCGGATCAGTTCCTGGTCACTGGCCGCCCCGGTATCGAGGAGGGCGTCCTGCGCCTTGAAGGTCACGATGTTGCCCAGCGTGATCTTCAGCGTATCGGCCTCGAACTTGAAGCCATCCACGCGTCCGTCGGTGAAAGTGAGCGACAGCCGCAATGCTTCAGTGTTGGTAGAGGTCTCACGCGTATCGGTGGTCGTGCGATCGGAGACGGTCGCGCTGAACGATTTGCCGGGGAAGAGCTTGGCCCCGCCGGTCGCGACAAAGATGCTGCCGGTGAAGTCGATTGTCGGGCTGGCACCGAAGTGAACCTCAAGCCCCTGGATGCCGACGCGGATGTCGTCGAGTTCGAGGATCGAGCCAAAGCGGATCTTATTATTGCTGCTGAGCGATCCCGGGGTGGCGGCGGCACCGGCCGAATTCCCAGTGGTGGCGCCCGGACGATAGATGATCTCCGCTTCACCCAGGGCGAACCCGTCACGATAGATCGTCAGGCCCGGAATGGGAAGGGCGGCGCCTGTGCCATCCGGATCAAACGGGATGATCTCGCCGCGGATACCGAATTTCGGGAATTCGAGCGCGGCGCTGTCGATGATAATAATAGGATCTGTGGGCGCGCCCTCGACGTTATACTTGATTTTGATGCCACCCGCCGTGGCAATGAAGACATCCGGCATTTCCACCCGGAGTTGGCCGACCGTGACGCTGAAGTTGCCCGGGACAGAGAATGTCGGCATGGACAACGGATTCCCCATGTCGATCTCGGCCGCGATGTCGAGCGTGCCAAGGAGCCCGGTGAGAGTGGCGGTGAGGCCGCTGCTCGATTGCTGGGCGCCGGTGGTAGTAGAAGACGTGCTGCCCCCAAAGTTGAGGCGGGCGGCATCGACGCTCAGGGACAGCGTGATTGTGACTACACCATCCTTGAAGCCGAAGCCGGCGATCCCGAGCGCGGGATTGATCAGCACGACCGGTCCCAAGGAGATCTCACCGGTGGAACCAGCAAGGTCCGCAGCACCGGCCTGGATGGTGAACGTCTGATCGGTCTGAACGTTGCCAATCGAAGCGCCCCCTTCGGTTGCAATGACCTGGAATCCCTCGCCCGCCGCTGCGCTGAAGCTCTCCGTGATGAACGTGACCGAAACGTCGCCCGCGACCCAGTAGGCGGGCGAGTAGGTGGCACCGATGGCAGGCGCCACGGCAGGCGGCTTGGCCGTAAGGTAATAACGATACGTATTTGCAGCTATACGGAATGGAGTCGCCTGGCTGAGTTGTGGCGTCCCATCGGCATTAAGGACCAGCGATGTCGTCCCGGTCCCGCTCAGTTTGAACTCAGCGCCGCTGTCCAGGATCGATGCTTCGTCGAGGGTCGTACCCGCCGGCACATTAAAGATGATATCGATATACGGCCGCGCATTGAGCGAGACGGGGTTGATGACCGAGCCATTGAGCGGGCTCTTCAGCGAGGCGGTCGGCGGAGGCGTCGGCAGCGGCGAGTTTGGAACACCGGTGAAGAAGATCTCCGTCTCCGCAACGTTCGTCTTTTACCTCGTATCGGAGAAACTGCCGGCGATCCAGATTATCTGCACCTGGTTGGTCATTCCCGCGCCCGGAACCGGAACCTGGCCGGTAAAGTGGTAGCGGTATGTGTTGTTGCCGAGGTCTTCGGGAACGCCATTGACCGTAATAGGATTGCCGCCGGCGTAAATCGTGAACTCGGCCCCGTCATCCAGGATCGTATCCGCCCGGAGACTCACGTTGTTGATATCGTTGAATACGACGTCGATGTAGCAGTTCGTGTTGAGGAAATTGGCGTCGGTGGTCTGCCCGGCAACCGGCGAGAGCAGGTCGCCGGTGGGCGGCCGCAGGCTCGAGGACGGCGTTGGAATATCCACGCTGAATCCAAAGAGTGAGAACCCGGCCACGCGGATGTCGTCCATCTGGAAGCCCAAACCGCCGCCGAAATAGAACCGGGCCGCGGCCGTGATGGAGGCGGCCGGAACACCGGTCGGATCGTTCGGATCGTTAATCGAGACGGTGGCGTCCGGGATGTCAACGCGCACGCGCTGACTCGGCTCACGGGTGAAGCGGATGGTGCCGTCGATCGTGAACACGTTGAGAACCGAAAGCGAGACGGACCCCTCGAACACCTCGACGTTCGCCGGCGAGGTGAAACTCATGGAAACAGCGTTACCCGTGTCCTCGTCGACCTGAATGGTCCTGACCTGGGTTTCACCGGTCTTGTTGATCTTGACATCGACCGTCCCAGAGATGTTCAGCCCGGCGAACTCGTCGCCGAGGAACTCGACCGTGCCCGACGCCTGAATCGCATACTTCCCGGTCGCTGTCGTATTGTCGGCAATCGCGACTTTCTCGGCCGTAACCAGCAGCCCAATCGCACCGTCGATCCGGTCGCCGTTCTCGTCGAATGCCGGTCCGTCGCCGAGGAAGATCTGGACGTTCTTCGCACCGATGAGCCGGTAGTTGCCCACTGATTCCATCATGACGGCGTCGCCCCGCAGGACGATGTAGTCGCCAAAGCTCAGGTTGAAGTTGAGAATCGCGAAGCCCAGATAATTGCCTTCGGTCGAGCTGAAATTAATGCGGATATCTGTGCCGTTGACGGTGACTGTCTGATCCACCGCCTTGCCGGTGTTGTTGATCCGGAAGATCACGTCGGCATTTACATCAAGGGAAGAACCGGCAGCCAGAGTAAACGTCCCGCGCATCACACCGGCGAAACCCTTCGTTCCTGCAACTGCTCCGGGCATCAGAACGATCGCCCCTTGGCCATTCGTGAGGCTTCCGCCCACGCCGCCTCCCGAAGGTGTCCCAACGGTTACCGAGACCTCGCTCAACCCGACGCGGATCATCTTGACTGGGGTCGTCACGCCACCCACGGTTTGCGTCACCGTGATCTGCTCGAAAGCGAAGTTGCCGTGCAAAGTAACAAATCCATTACCGACGTTGACCTCGATGTCGTCGCCCGCCACCCGGACGTAAGGACCGGCGGGCAGATCGAGCACGTATTGCTCCTCGCCGATGGTGAAAGTTTCATCGACGGCTGCCGTCCGGTTGTTGATGGACAACTTGAGCGCCCCCGCCGTGACATTGACCACGGAGGTGTCCAGTTCAACTGAGACGCTCAACTCGCCTGCTACTCCGAGGTCATCCATGAACAGCACGCCCGTCGCGTCGGTGATCCTAAGCGGCGCATCCTCACCCGCGAACAGGTCGAGCTGCAGGTCATAGACCGCAACCTTCATGATCGTCTTCGTCGTCACATTCGGTGCCGTTCCGACGATCTTTTGAACGCGGGTGAAGACGAAGCTCGCGCCCAACTCAAAACCGGCGATCCCCAGTGTCAGTGTTCCGGCGACCTGCAAGAGCGCCCCGTCGCTACCCTCCATGTCCAGGGTGACTGGGTCGGTCGTCGGCCCGGTGGCAATTCCGAGCGCGAACAGGTTCGGGTTGTTACCGTCGTTGAAGTCGAGGACCGTCGTGGCGGGTGTTCCTGTGCCAGTCTTGGACTGGTTGATCTCGAGGTTGAACTCCGTGACCGCGAGGGTCACACTTGGAACACCGACGAGGCTCGCGCTGCCCACGCGGGCCTTGATGGCCGTGTATTTGACATCGTCGGCGTTCCCGGCAATCCCGTCCTGTCCCTTGTCACTCACCAGCACCATCCCCAACTCGATGTCTTCTAGCGCCAGCCCCACCGAACCTGCGCTTACGCTGGCGGACTGAATGTTCGCGCCGACGGTCAGGTACGGCACGTTGGAGAGCGTGGAGGTCGTGGCGCCGCTGCTCAGATTGAAATCGCCGCTGTCAGCTTTCTTGAAGGCAAAGCTGCCCTCGAGCGTGACAAAGCCAAACACGTCGAGGGTGAGGGAACCGGCCACCTGCAGCAGGCCGCCGTCATCTCCGTCCATATCCAGGGTGACCGGATCGGTCGTCGGGCCTGTGACCACTTCCAGCGCCAGCGCGTTTTCCACCGTGCCGTCGTTGAAGTCGAGCACTGTTGCGGCGGGCGCTCCAGCGCTGGTCTTGGACTGGTTGATCTCCAGGTAGAAGTCCGTGACCGCGATCGTCAATCCGGCGATGCCATCCAAACTCGCGCTGCCGATGCGCGCCTTGATCGCGGTATATTTGACATCGTCAGCGGTGTCGGGCGTGTTCTTGGTGTCGCCGACCAGCACCATTCCCAGTTCGACGGCGTTGAGGTTCAATGAAATCCCCCCGACGCCCACGCTCGCCGAACTCACACTCGCACCCACTGTCAGGTAGGGCACGTTGGAGAGCATGGAGGACGTGGTGCCGTTGGTCACGGTGAAGTCGCCACTCGAGGCCTTCTTGAAGGCGAAACTGCCAGTGAGGCTGACGAAGCCAAACACGTCGAGGGTGAGAGAACCGGCCACCTGGAACAGGACGCCGTCTTCGCCTTCCATGCCCAAAGTGACATCCGGGGTGGAGGGACCGGTCGCCACCGCCAGCGGACTGCCCATATAGGTACCACCGGCGTCAAAGTCGAGCACAGGCGCCCCTGCCGTCGTGCTGGAGGTCTTGTTGATCTCAAGATAGAAATCCGTGACCGTGATCGTCAACCCGTCGATGCCATCGAGGCTCGCCCCGCCAACGCGCGCCTTGATCGCCGTGTACTTGACGTCGTCGGTCGTCGCCGGCGTGCCCTTGGTGTCGCCGACCAAAACCATGCCCAACTGGAGGTTGCTGAGCGTCAGGGCGACCCCGCCGGCGCCCACGCTGGCCGAGGTGATGCTCGCCCCCACCGTCAGGTACGGCACGTTGGAGAGCGTGGTGCCATTGCTCAGCTTGAACGTGCCCGCGGAGGCCTTCTTGAAGGCGAAGCTGCCATTGAGAGTGACGAACCCGAACACATCGAGCGTCAGTGAGCCCGCCAACTGCAGCAGCACGCCATCCTCGCCTTCCATGTCCAGTGTCACCTGGGTAGTTGGGCCCGTCGCGACGTCCAGCGGCGATCCGGCGTTGTCGCCTTCGGCATCAAAATCGAGCACTGGCGCCCCTGCTGTCACGCTGCTTGTCTTGTTGATCTCAAGATAGAAATCCGTGACCGCGATCGTCAGCCCGTCGATGCCGTCCAAGCTTGCGCTGCCGATGCGCGCCTTGATCGCCGTGTACTTGACGTCATCGGTCGTCACTAGCGGTGTATTGTTGTTGTCGTTTACCAGCACCATGCCCAACTCCAAATTGCTGAGGGTAAGGGCCACCCCGCCCGCGCCAATGCTCGCCGAGCTGATGGTCGCGCCCACGGTCAGGTAGGGGACTCCGTCGACGGCCGTGCCATCGTTCAGTATGAAGTTTCCGCTATTGGCCTTTTTGAAGGAGAAGCTGCCGGTCAAGGTGACAAACCCAAACACGTCGAGGGTTAGCGAACCCGC
>Ga0315277_10012957_pt1 | contig 10415 bp, 9 predicted proteins | sample YL17G05_15_MG_FD_203695 | JGI IMG/M metagenome (GOLD analysis project Ga0315277, IMG submission 203695) | Sediment microbial communities from Yellowstone Lake, YNP, Wyoming, USA - YL17G05_15 | ecosystem: Environmental > Aquatic > Freshwater > Lake > Sediment | place: USA: Wyoming | collected...
AACTTCGACATGCTGTCGCTCGTGAATGCCGGGATGAACAACGTCGTGGCACCGCTCGGCACCGCGTTTACGCCGAACCAGGCCCAGTTGCTGCGTCGATACAATCCGCGCATCACGGTGTGTTTCGACGGAGATAACGCGGGGCGGAAGGCGGCGCGAAGAGTGACTGAAATCCTGCTGGCCGCAGGTATCGAGCCGCAGGTCGCGCTTTTGCCCGATGGTACGGACCCGGATTCGTATGTGCGCGAGTTCGGCAAAGAGAAGCTCTTGGCTCTTTTGGCAGCCGGGCAGGACTGGGTTGAGTTCGTCCTTGCCGGGCGCGAACTGGCAAGGGTGGCCGAGCAGCGTGCGGTCCTTGGCGAGCTGGTCGGGCTGTTGCGGTTGATCGGCGATGATACGACCCGCGAGCTGTATGCGAACCGGATCGCCGACCGGTTCCGGGTCAACAAGATGGTCCTGCTGCGTAGCGCGGGGCAGCAGAAGCCTGGCCCAGCCAGAACTGGTGCGACCCGCGGGGTGGAAGAGAAACTGCTGGGCTCCGCGATCCAGAGCCAGGAACTGGCGCGGATCGCCAGGAACCTGAAACTGGCAGAGATTCTGCAGGATGAGAAGCTGCGGCCGATTGCCCGGTTGGCCGCCGACCACTGTGATGATTCGGGCTTCAACGCCGGGCTGGTGCTCAGCCTGATTGATGACGATGATGTGCGGAAGCTGGTCTCGGCCTGGACCTTCGATGACGTGCCGACTCCCAGCGAGTTCCAGGAACGAGTGAAGAGGTTCCGTGCCGATTGGCTGCACCGCCGGCTCAAGGAAGCGGATGCGAAGGGCGATGATGCGGCCGTCGAGGATTTGCAGAAAGAGAGAAGTAAGTTGCTTCAGGAAGTTACGAGAGAAAGGAGTACGCGCCATGAAGAGTGATAAGGAGCGCAAGCGGTTGGGCCGGCCTCCGGCTGCTTCGAAGGCCGGGACCAAACGACCGGCTGGCGGGAAACGCGGGCCCGGTCGTCCGCCCGGCCGGGGACGCAAGGCGCGGGAGATGACGGAGCGCGAGCCATGGCTCGATACCGTGTATGAGAAGGCGTCAGGCGACAAGCGAATTACCTACGAGGAGTTGGAGGACCTGGTTCCCGATGATGTGCTGATGTCAACCGAGCGGCTCGAAGAGGTCGTGGCCGGTCTCATCCACAGCGGCATCATGATGACCGAAGCCCGTGCCGAAGAGCCGGAGACGGTCATCCAGAAAGGTCCGAAGCCGATAATCCAGCGTACCGAGGACCCGACCAAGTCGTATTTCCGCGAGCTCTCCAAGCTGCCTCTGCTTACGCGCGAGGAGGAGATTCGGTATTCCAAGGAAATGGAGGAAGGGTACAAGAGCATCATCAAGTACCTGTTCGACCCGATATCGATGATGCGGCGCCTGGTCGAGGAGTGCTGGTCGATCGAGGAGGGCACCAAGTCGCTGGACCAGATTGCGCGTGTCGAGTTCGAATGCCTGTTCGACAAGAAGGCGCTCTGGCGCGACCGGCAGCGATTCATCCGCTGCCTGCGCGACATCCGGCGCGAGGCGGACAAGATCGAGAAGTTGAAGCAGCGCAAGCCGTCACCGCCGGTGCGCAAGCATATTGCCGACTCGAAGCGGGTCGTGTTCAGCCGGGTCCAGACGTTGTCGCTGCAGCACCACCTGATCAACAACCTGATCGATGAGTTCAAGGCGAAGGGTATAGAGGCGCTCGGTCTGGCGCACGAGCTGCTGGTGGCAAAGGCAGAGGGACGCGAGGGCACACCCGAGGTCACCGAGGTCCGGCGCAAGCTGCGCGAGTGCCACGATTTCCTCGACCGCAACACGGCCGATGTCCGAAAGGTGCTGACCGAGATTTCGCTCTGCGAGAACCGGATTCTCGCGGCGCGCGACAAGATGATTGAAGGCAACGTGCGGCTCGTCATCTCCATTGCCAAGCGGTATGCGAACCGCGGGCTGGAGTTTGCCGACCTGCTGGAAGAAGGCAACGTCGGGTTGATCAAGGCGGTCGAGAAGTTCAACTACCGCAAGGGGTTCAAGTTCTCCACCTACGCCACGTGGTGGATCAAACAGGCGATTACCCGAGCGATTGCCGACCAGTCGCGAACCGTACGCGTGCCGGCGCATATCATCGACGCCATCAACAAGGTCGCGAAGATCCAGCGTCAGTTCATGCAGAAACAGGGCCGGGAAGCGACCATTGCCGAGCTGGCCCAGCGGCTCTCGACTCCTAAGGAGAAGATCGAAGCGCTGTCGAAGATATCGCAGTTCGGCGTATCACTCGACAAGCCGGTCGACGACGACGAAACCAGCTTCATCGGCGACTTCATCTACGACGAGAAGACCGCCTCGCCGTCCCACGCCGCTGGCGTGTCGCTCCTCGGCGAGAAGCTCGAGGAGGCGTTGGCAGTGCTAACCAAACGCGAAGAGAAGGTGCTCCGGCTCCGGTTCGGGCTCGGCGACGGCTGCCCGAGAACGCTGGAAGAGGTCGGCCAGATATTCAATATCACCCGCGAGCGCGTCCGGCAGATTGAGGCAAAGGCACTCAAGAAGCTGCGTCACCCGGTGCGGCTGAGGAGGTTTGAGCCGCTGCGCGACCTGCTGCAATGAGCCGAATCGGGATCATCTCGGATACGCACGACCGGTTGGACAAGGTGCGGGAAGCCGTGGTCTTGTTCAACCGGCTCAAGCCGGACTGCGTCGTACACTGCGGCGACGTGGTCGCGCAGTTCGTGCTGAAGGAGATGAGCGGACTAGGCATGCCGATCACTGCCGTCTACGGGAACTGCGATGGCGACAGGGAAGCGTTGCGGCAACGCGCCGAGGAGTTGGGAATGGAGCTGCACAACGGTCCGTTCCGTTTCGAGCTGAGCGGAAGGCGTTTTGTCGTTTCCCACCAGCCACTGAGCCCGCCGCCGGACTGCGACTTCTACCTGCACGGCCACACGCACAGGTTGCGGCACGAGGGCAACCGTCCGGTCATTGTCAATCCGGGCGAGGCCTGCGGCTGGCTCTTCGGCCGGTCAACGGCAGCGATGCTCGATACTGACAATTCCGAGGTTGAGTTCTTTGACCTGTAGGCGGAATAGTTGAGCCTGCAGGCAGGCGAGGCGCAGGTCGGCGGCATTGCCCCGGGCTTGTACGTCGTCGCGACGCCCATCGGCAACCTCGGGGACATGACCCATCGCGCCGTCGATGTCCTCAAGTCAGTCGACCTGATCGCGTGCGAGGATACGAGGCACAGTGGTCTGTTGCTGCAGCACTACCACATCCGCAACCGGCTGACTTCGTACCACGAGTACAACAAGGTGAGCCGGACACCGGAATTGATAGAGCAGTTGCGGCAGGGCAGACGCATTGCGGTTATTACCGACGCAGGTACGCCCGGAATCTCAGACCCGGGATTCTATCTGATTCGGGCCGCGGTCAGGGCCGGGATTGCGGTCACCCCGGTCCCCGGCGCGTCGGCGCTGCTGGCCGGCCTCGTCGTTTCAGGCCTGCCTTCGGACCGGTTCGCGTTCGAGGGATTCCTGCCCAAGCGCGATGGCCGGCGGCGCAAGCGGCTGGCCGCGCTCAGGATTGAAGAACGAACGACCGTGTACTGCGAAGCAGCCCGCCGCGTCAAGCGGCTGCTCGGGGAGATGCTCGAGCTCTGGGGAGACCGGGACGTCGTAGTGTGCCGAGAGTTGACCAAGCGGTTCGAGGAGATTCTGCGGGGAAAGCTGACCGAAGTGCTGGCCCAGATCGGCGACCGGGAATTAAAGGGCGAGACCGTGGTCGTGGTTGCCGGAGCCGGAGAAGAGGAAGATGAACGAGACAACGAAGCAGCACGGACGTAGGCTGCTGAAGCCGCTGGTGAGGCTGCTGGCAGCGATGCGCGTGTCGCCGACGGCAGTTACCGTATCCGGGCTGCTGCTGAGCATCGGCGCCGGGTACTTCTTCGCGACCGGCCAGTTCGTAGTCGGGGGAGCGCTGGCGGCGCTGGTCGGGCTCTGCGACACGCTTGACGGCGAGCTCTCGCGCCGGACCGGCACCGCGAGCGCCCTCGGCGCGTTCATCGACTCGACCGTGGACCGGCTAAGCGAGTCGCTCGTGCTCGTCGGGTTCTACTGGTACTACCGCGATTCGTGGTTCGGCCTGCTCGCGGTAGTGGCGCTCGTGTTCTCCTTGATGGTCAGTTACGTCCGGGCCCGGGCCGAGGGCGTGGGCCGGGAGTGCAAGGTCGGGTTCTTCGAGCGGCCGGTGCGGGTGCTGGTGCTGTTGTTCGGTGCGTTCGTGCTCGGACGCACCTGGATGCCGATTGCCCTGGGCGTCATCGCGCTCGGCAGTTTCGTCACCGCTATCCAACGCATCATATACGTTCTCTCTCAGAAGGCTAACCCAACATGAGGCCGAAGTCAGAAGCGAGAGGCCAGAATGCAGAATGCAGAACTCGCGGGTCGGCAGTCCGGGTCCGGAGCTCAATCTGCGTTCATCTGTGTTCATCAGTGGTTTCGCTCCCTCTGTTTCGCGTCTTTCGTGCTTTCGTGGCTCCCATGTCGGTTCTTGGGTCAGGTCTCTGGTCTCTGAATTCTGACTTGTCCGAGGCCTGCATATGAGCTGGCGGATTCTGCTGGTCGGTGTCGCGACATCCAGCCGGCAACGCTGGTCCAAGGCCGATTCGCTCGAGGAACTGGCCGCTTTGACCGCGACCGCCGGCGGCGAGGTGGTCGAGCGTCTGATTCAGGTCAGGCCGAAACTCGACCCGGCGACGCTCGTGGGCAAAGGCATGGTTGAGAATCTTCGTTCGACCTGCCGCAGACACCACATCGACCTGCTGATACTCGACGAGGAACTTACTCCGACCCAGCAGCGCAACCTCGAAGACGCAATCAGTGTCCGGGTTATTGACCGGGCCGCGCTGATTCTCGACATCTTTGCCCTGCACGCCCGGACTGCCGAGGCCAAGATACAAGTAGAGCTGGCCCAATTGGAGTATCAGCGTACCAGGCTGACCGGGTTCGGCGTTGAGATGTCGAGGCTCGGCGGCGGCATCGGCACGCGCGGCCCGGGGGAGACCCGGCTCGAGGTCGACCGCCGGAAGATCGAGCAGCGGATTACGGCCCTGCGCAAAGACCTGAAGAAGATCGACCGGGAGCGCGCGGTTCAGCGTGACCGCCGGAGCGACAAGTTCCGGCTGGTGCTCGCCGGCTACACCAACGCGGGCAAATCAACCCTGCTCAACCGCATGACCAGCGCCGACGTGAAAGTGTCCGACCAGTTGTTCGCGACTCTCGACCCCAACACCAAGCCATGGGCTTTGGCGCGGAACGTGGACGTGCTCGTGACCGACACGGTCGGGTTCATCCGACACCTGCCCACGCAACTGGTCGCCAGCTTCCGTTCGACGCTGTCCGAGGTGCTCGACGCCAGCCTGGTTCTGCACGTCGTCGACGCCGGTGACGAGCAGGTCGACCGGAAGATTGACGCGGTCAACGACACGCTCAGCGAAATCGAGGCCGGGGACAAGCCGGTGATGATGGTCTTCACCAAGACTGACCGCGTATTCGACGACGCGGTGCTCAAGCGGCTCAAGCGCAGCTACGCCGGGTCTGCCTTCGTTTCCGGTCACACCGGCGATGGAATCGAGGAACTCAAGGCCGAGCTGCTGCGCCGGGTTGAGAAGCAAATGGTGACGCGGACGTTCACCGTGCCCGCGAACAGGCTCGACCTGGTCAGTATGCTGCACGATGCCGGCCGGGTCGTGGGGGAACAGACGCTCAAAGGCAAGCTCAGGCTCAAGGTCATCGGCTTCAAGCCTTCCCTCGCGCGTGCCCGCGCCAGAGTCGACGCCGCGCTTCGGGGCTGAGCCCCGAGTTTCCAGTTACCATTCTCCAGTGTCCAGTGCGGGGGTCCGTCCTCTACTGGGAACTGGCAACTGGAAACTGGACACTTTGAGGGTTAGGCCCGGCTCGCGCCCGAACCGGCCCCGGCGAATACGAGATATCGGCCCAGGGCCTCAAGCGTAACCAGCCCGACAATCCGGCCCGCCTCAAGCACGGGCAAAGAGGAGCAGCCGCAGGCCTGGATTGCAGCATAGACCTGCTCGAGGGTCTGGTCAGTGGTGACGGTCGTGAATTCACTACGCATCACCCGGCCGACCAAAGCGCCGGGACCGAACTCGTGCAGGGCTGCGAGGACGTCCTGCTTCATCAACACGCCCACCAATTCGTCATTCATCACGACCGGGAAGTCCTCCTGGAATCCGTTGTAGGCGTGCTCCACGGCCCGGCTTACCCGGTCATCAGGATTCAAGGTCTCGAACTTGGTGGCCATGACGCGGCTCACCGGTACATCGTGGAACGCGGTCTTTATCCGAACCCGGTTGGCTTCGGACCCCGCGCCGAAATAGATGAAGACGGCAATGAAGACCAGCCAGATGTTCGTGAACAGGCCGATCAGGCCGAGCCCAATGGCAAAGACGCGGCCGACCGCGGCGGCGATGGCAGTGGCCCGGTCAAAGGGCATGGCGTTGGCGAGCACGGCCCGGAATATCCGGCCTCCGTCCATGGGAAAGCCGGGCAGCAGATTGAAGATGGCGAGCAGCAAGTTCACCCGGGCCAGATTCGGGATGAACAGGCCGCCGGTGACAGTGGTCTTGAACGTTGCAGCCGGGCCATAGAGCAGCAGGCTTGCGCCCCCGAGCACTAGCCCCAGCACGACGCTGGTTGCCGGGCCGGCCACGGCAATCAGGAACTCGCGGCTCGGTTGCTCGGGCATGTCGCCTATCTGGGAGACCCCGCCGATCGGCAGCAGAACGATGCCGTTTACCTTCACGCCGAATCCGCGTGCCACCAGGCTGTGCCCGAGTTCATGAAGAGTGACCGAGAGGAAGAGGGCCAGGATGAAGCTGACGCCGGCTATCGCGGCCTTGGCTCCGCCCTGAAAGGCGTACACCATTCCCAGGAACGCGACAAACAGAATGAACGTTACGTGGAGGCTGATTGGAATGCCGAAAAGCTTACCCAGTCTGACCGAGCTTCTCACAACTCACTCACTTCCTGTCGGATCTCTGCTCCACGACTTCTGCCTTCTGTAATCTGATTTCTGACATCTGACCTCGGTAGGCCCCAGCTTGGCGTCCTCGGCGGTTCTCCCTCCGTAGCCGTCCTCCACCTTCTGACATCACACATCCAGCCTCTGACATCTGACCTCGGTCGGCTGCGTAATCCGTGTCCATCCGTGGTTCTGAGAGACCCTTCGATTCGTCCGACTCACTCAGGGTGACGCTTCGTGTCATCTGCGTCATCTGCGTAATCTGCGGTTGATTCCGTCCGCGTCCCGACCTCTGATTTCAGTTGCCAGGTTTGAGTTCACGGCGTGACCAGGGCGCTGCTCCCCCTGGTGATCTCATCGATGAACCGTTCCTCAGGCATCGCGCCTTCGAACGCGTGGCCGCGATTGACCACGGTCCTCGGTACGGCCATCACGTTGTACAGGCCGGCGAGTTGCGGGAACTCAGTCGCGTCGATGATACTCAACGATACTTGGTCGCTCTCGAGCGCGAAGCGCGCTGCCGTGGCCGCGGCGCCGGGGCAGACCGGGCAGGTGAGGGTCACAAACATCTGGATATCTGCCGGTGACGTCAGGCTGCTGAGCTTGGACTTGCTTTCCGGCTTCAGTCCGCTATCCCGGCTGCCGACCAGTTCGACCAGCGTGAGCAGCGTGGTGAACTCGAACCCGGCCGGCACTCCGTAGTACCTGATGCCGTAGTCCTTGTCACCGGCTATGACAAACGCCGGCACCTTGTCCACGTGGTACTCGGCGGCCTTGGCGGTGTCCTTCTGCAAGTCGTAGACCTCGACCGAAAGCTTGTCCGACAGGCTGCCGAACTCCTGCGCAAGGCCAACTGCGTCCTTGCAGAACTGGCAGTCGCCCTCCTGCGTGAACACAACGAGCCTGACCGGGTTGGCGACCTTGGCCAGAATCTCTGTTGCCTTCTTTCTTACGGGTTCACCCAGCATTGGCATGTCAGTTTTTAGACGCGGTTACCGGCCTCGGGAATCGGGCAACCCGCCTCTTTCAGCCCGCCAGGCCGGCGGTGGCATTACAGGTACTTCCCGTATACCCGCTCAGCGCTTGTGTAGTGGTTGCGATTCCGGCGGAGGGTGGGCACCAGCTCCCGCCAGGCAGATCGAATGGTGCGTTTCCACTCCAGCGGGTAGTTGACGACAATCCAGTTCCGGCCTCGAGCAAAGGCGAGCAGACTTGCCAGCAGCCGCTTCGGGTCAGGCGGCAGCTCGAGCAGGCTGATAGTCGCCGACTTCCGGTGTTTCGGGTGGGCGCGGCGCGCTATGTGCACGGGGATACCCTGCAGGAGATAGCCGTTTGCGTTGACCCATTCGCGCCGGGCCGGGAGCACTCGGGACCAGAACCAGCCGGGCGTGTCGTGGAAAATCGTGGTCCGGCCCTGCTTCAGGAACTCCCCGAAGATGTCCGGATGATGCCTGAGCCGGGGAACGGCGAGCCGGCGCCGGAGAGACCAGATTCCATCGTTACAGTAGATTCCCTCCAGTTCCATGCCCAGTTTCTCTGCGACTCTGAATACCGGCCGGTGAGAAGGTTGGTCAGTGGTATTGAGGCCCACCCAGGATCGGCCGTCGCGACCGGCTATCGCTATCAATGCCCGGGTGAACCGGGTGGCAATCCCGCGGTTGTGAAACGACGGGGCGACCCGCATGCCGTAGAGCCAGGCGTCGTCAGGGTTCAGGTAGTTGAGGCCGCAGAATGCGGCGATGCGCCCGTCGGCTCGCCAGACATAGCAGCCGCCCGGACGCTTCTCGTCGAGGTGCAGGCCTACGATCGTCTTCAGGTAGCCGGAATTCGGCAGGCGCCGGGCAAAGCGCGCGACCTCGGGCCAGAAGGCGCGTGTGAAAGGTTCGAGCATCGCGGACATGGTAATGGGGCATTTGCGGATGTCAAACAGGCAGCTAGGACTTGCGGACTGCGGCGAGCGGCCAACGGCTCGCGGTTCATCATAATGAACCGCGTGACATGGGCAGCAGGGACGAGGTGAGAATCAGGTGGCACGAGTTCGATACTGCCAACTGCAAACCGACGCCGAGTCGCCCCTAACTGCTATCTGCTAGCTTACTAACTTCGCCGTCCTGCGGCGAGGGCTGATGGCAGGGGAGACGCTGCGAGTCTCCAGCCGCAGGGACAAGTATCGTGTTCCCGTTGCCACCGGAGTTGGCGCTGGAAGCTATTCACGTTCCTTGGGTAACGTCACCGGGCGGATGCGGCACGCACCAGTCCATGGTGGCGCGAACGGAAGAGTGTTGCCGTTCGGATACAACCTGTCACCGTTCGGACACATGCTGGCCGATGGGGACACTTGAGGGCGGAACTGGAAGGTAACGTCCATAGTCGGGAGCGGGTCTGTGTCGACTCGGTGCCGTCATGTGGCCGTCGAAGTGTCACCGTACGGTGACAGGTGCTGACATCCAGTTTCGCGCAATTCACGCAACTGCGACATGACGTTCTCTGGCATTAGATTTGCATGACCCCCAGCCGTGCCGAGCCAGATCAGAGGCGACCTGTGCACGTCACTGTGAAGACGGCCAACGATCAGAGGTCACCATTCGTGCAGCTAGGACGCCGTGAGCAGCGGAGCGGGGTGCTTCTGCCGCGTCGGTCTTCTCGGCACCATTCCGGGGAGGCTGGATTAGATCGGAGGTCAGCATGATACGTGACGGTGTCCGTTCGTTCTGCAGCCTGACGGTTTCCTCAAGCAGCACTGCCGTACTGCCTGTCGCGGTACCTCGCGGTTCGGGGTCCTTTGCCAGGGGATGGCTCCATGCGAGAGGCCGGCGGAAAAGCAGCGAAAGTCAGAGCCGCTCGAATTGCCTGGAAGGCATTCGGGTGGCCTACTTCCTCGCCCTGTTCGCCTGCGCCAGTCTGTTTGGCTTGGCTGTAGGGGGCTATGTGGGATACATGGAGAACGCAACGCCGCACGGAGGCACGCCGGGCAGCCTCGCGCGGTTGGCCACGTCGGATGGTCAATGGGTGGCAATGATGAGACAATCCCGCGCCGCTTCGGGAGGTCGCCTGCGATCCATGGCCGAGAGCCAGGGAGTGTCGTTCCTGGCAGCCTGCCGTAGCCGGGCGATGGGAGAGGCTGAGGACTTGGTATCCGCCGCACCGGTCTTCTCGACACTAGTCTGTGCAGGTTCGCACCCCGCAAGCGTCAAGGGGGACCGGCAAGACCCGGCCGGCGGGGGCACCAAGATCGTGGTGACGAAATAGCAGGAACTGCGGCTCTCTTGGAGTTGTCATCATCTACAGGTTGGACGGAAAGGAGGTGAAAAGAATCGAGTCTGGAAGAAGCTCATCGGTCTCATGGGCGATTGTGTGGGAC
>Ga0315277_10012958_pt1 | contig 10415 bp, 9 predicted proteins | sample YL17G05_15_MG_FD_203695 | JGI IMG/M metagenome (GOLD analysis project Ga0315277, IMG submission 203695) | Sediment microbial communities from Yellowstone Lake, YNP, Wyoming, USA - YL17G05_15 | ecosystem: Environmental > Aquatic > Freshwater > Lake > Sediment | place: USA: Wyoming | collected...
TGAGAACACAAGAGCAACACGTCTTCTACAAATTCTACGAAGACGAAGCCTGGAAATTCCTCCGAGACAAATTCCCAAAATACCTCATCCATCATGACATGATCGGAAAAAAAACCATCGGCGTCAATCAAAACGACATCAAAAAAGTGCGAAAACCAGACGAAGAGCTTGCGAGGTTGATTAAGACCAAACCCACAGACGAACTTGCCACTGCTCTACACAACGTTCTTAGGTCCGTGACCGAACAGTCAGATCTGCCAGTGAAAGACTTCGGCGTGTTCGGATCAGTACTTCAAGGTTTCCACCACCCACAATTCTCAGACTTGGACTTCGTAATTTACGGAAAAGAGAACACCCAGAAACTGCGCGAAACCTTACAGGACCTACACTCTGAGAGCTTATCCTCGTTCAAGAACGAGTTTGAGACTGGCCAGTCAATCAATGGAAAACAGTGGCATTTTAAGAATGTTAGCTCAAAAGAGTTCGTCTGGCACCAACGCAGAAAGCTTGTCTACTCTTTATTCAAAGATGAAAAAACTGGAAGAATCATCAAGACCGAGTTTGAGCCAGTTAAGCAGTGGAAGGAAATCGCCAATGATTATGATTCGAAGATCAGAATCGCGCAGAAAGGCTGGGTCAAAATATCTGCCCGTATAACTGGCGATGATGATGCGCCTTTCATGCCTTCGGTCTACGACATTAGACCCCTGAAGGTTCTACAAGGGGCAAAATCTGCAAGCGAGGTCACGCGCATAGTTTCGTATATGGAAGAGTTCCGAATGCAAGCGTGCAAAGACGAGACGGCTTATGTTGAGGGAAATCTCGAACAAGTAGTAACTCCGAACGAAAGCTTTGCCCAGATCAGCTTGACCTACTGTCCAAGATACTACGAGCAAGTCTTGAAAGTCAGCCACTGAGCCTAGCTTATGCCAGAATCATAGAATCCGATGGACTGTTTCCAATCAGAAGCCTGAAGTGTTCACGGGAGCACCTGTTGTCGACGACACGTTCAACTTTTCCCTGAGCAATGACTATTTCGCCTATTCTGGCCTGTTCACAAAATCTACCGCGAAAAGACACGATCTCTTCAATCTGCCCAACTTTAGGGCCTCCAAGAATCTGCGTGTTGTCTATCTTGTAGACGCATGGTGTGAAAATCGCTTCAGAATCATCTGCAATTGCCGCCTGGATTTTCGCAACACCAACATTCCTGTATTGAATATCGCCGTATTTTTCGCCAAGTTCGTTCCAATCCTTAACAAAACGCATGAAATAGTCCCTTCCCATAAACTTGCCTTGCATGACCTTTCTCGATTCAGTTCGAACAAAACTCGCAAAGTCCGACGCAGAATCCTTCGAACGAAAGTCGAACAAACCTTTCAAATCTTTCCGATTGTAAGACCTGAAGGGCTCACTCTGTTCCTTCAAGAAGTTATTTAACACAGAATGAACTTTCCGGCAGTTGTCGGAACCGTACACGACGGCGTCAATGTCAGAACTTTCAGTGTGAAGCCCGACCAGAATCGAGCCTGAAATCCCAAGCATCTTCCATGGAATAGTTGCCCTTTCTTTCAGCAACTCCGCCAATTGCAAAGCTTCACTTTCGGTTTTATCTAGGGTTTTGGAATGGCGAAGCTTCTGAAGCTTTTCAGCGGGTTTGTAACGTTTCCGTATGTTGGTAACTGGAACTTCGCACAGAGTTTCATCAAAAACCGGATCATAAATAAGATAGTTCGGAAACTTCTGTCTTAGAACCTCGTACCTGTTTGAAAGAGAATAGACCTTACGATAAGTCACTTTGTTCCTTTTCCTCTCGCCTTTTTCGTCCGGCAGATAGCGAACGAAAGCGATTATACGATTCGCAGGGTGAACTAAACCTTTGGCGTCAAAAATCAGGTCTTCACATGTTTCCACGAAGTCTCCTTCTCTAGTCTTCATTTGATATCTTCCCGTTGTGGAGAGATATGACAACCTCATTTCTCCGATTCAAGAAGATCGACCGCAAGCATCCTTATGTTAGCCCTTCTTAAGGCCAAAAGTACTACTGTACCTATTGTTGCTCCTGCAAGGCAGTTCAAAGAGTCTGCGATAGCATAATAAACCGTCATCGGAGCCCAGAATGCATACATTTCTGGAACCCCCCAATTCAAAACCCAAACAGCAATGTTGTTGCCTGTGAGAACGTCTCCTCCTATTCTTGCGATCCATGCTAGACACCACAGCGCTATGGTTAAGTTTGCTGGATTTCTGGTTGTAATAGATCTAATGATCCATTTCCGTATGGGGGGGATAACGATGAATATGAAAACAAGTCCGTATTGCCACATTATAATCGGCATTAACTGGTACCATGCAAAAGGATGAGAAAGCCAAATCCCCAATTGCAGAGCCAGAATCAAAGTTGCCTCCTTCCATCTGTTGAACAAGACAAGGCCACTCATCAAAGCGGCAAGCGTCGGACTGAGAAATGTGAGCAGGCCTATGGATGTCGACGGATTCACGTATGGGACAAGCCAGCCAAAAGCAAAGCCCGAAACAGTCCCCCACAAAGGCCCTAACAAGGGGGATGTCAAACTCGAAAGTACGATGCTGGAAAGCGTAATTATGGCAGGAGTTCCCAAAACTGGATAAGCTGGAATCAATGCACAAGCCAAAACGAGCGCAACCCAAACACCACTCAAAGCCACGAATATTGTGCCATTAACGTAGCTGTCAACCATTACGCAATCACCACACGATTTGTACTGTTCTTCATCGCTGTGAATTTTTCTACACAACGTTAATAAGACTTTCCTAATGCTATACGCAGGGGCTTTCCTTGGATAGGCATCCACTTGAGAAGGCAGTTCAAATTTCCAAATGCCTCGAACTCGCCATTCTCCTAGAAGCCAGCGTTCACAAACCTGGAAACGTGAGCGTAGTGACCAACTTTGAAAAGACACACTATGAGCATTTTCTTGCTTCTGCTGTCGCCGCAAGGTCTTCTCTTGAGTTTGCGGCCGAACAAGGAATTGCGGTTCATGAAAGAAAAATCACTGTTGCAGATGTCGGTGTTGGACAGATCATAAAGAACTGCGTAGCAGATATTGACTCGTGGCAGCACGGAGGTAACACACTGCTAGGCACAGTGATTCTCCTCGTGCCAATTGCAATTGCTGCGGGCATGACCCCAAATGAAGACCGTTTCGAAACTTCCAAGTTGAGGAAAAACGTGAAACTCGTTATAGAATCAACCACGCCAGAGGATGCTGTTAACGTCTACGAAGCCATGAAGATCGCCAAGCCCAGCGGACTTGGAAAGGCTCCGAAACTTGACATCAACGATCCGAGCTCGATACAGAGAATACTTGAAGAAAATGTCACGCTGTTCCAGGTTTTTCGAATAGCCGAAAAATATGATACGATCTGCTCAGAATGGGTCAACAACTATCCAATAACCTTCGACCTTGCCTATCCATTCCTTACCAACCAGATCGCTGGAGGAGACGACTTGACTCAAGCCATACTTCACACTTTTTTGAAGGTTCTGGCTGAATGTCCAGACACGTTCATAGCGAGAAAGACGAGCCTTGAAAGGGCCAAAGGAGTCTCAGCTGAAGCAGGAAAAATCCTCGGCTTAGGTGGACTTAAAACTTCGAAGGGCAGACAGCGCCTCACAGAATTTGACGCGAGACTCCGGAGATCAAGCAACCTCTTGAATCCTGGCACCACAGCTGACGTCGTGGCTGCTGCATTAGCCATATGCACTCTCGGCGGATATAGGCCATGACCCTTATTTCTCAACCCATCTCCTGTAAAGGAGAACGCCTATTCCGTATAAGAGGACCGTTGTGACTATCCAAGGGTTTCACCTTTCTCAACACTGAAAGAAACATCGTCAACGGCCTTGACTTCACCGTAGTGTTTGACTAGACCTTCAACTTCAATAATCATGTTTCCACCGAGCAATCATGTTCATGGCTGATCTGCAATTACGACAGCGATTTCCCAACTCAATTTAGAAGGCTTTCTACAGAAGGCGATGCATTCTACATCGGGCTGGATTATCGTTGCCATTTGGTGAATTTCACTGAAGATTTAAAGGTTACAGTCCGCGTTAGAATACAAAGACCCAAGCAGACAGATTGGAGAAAGGCCAAAATTGCAAGTGACGTTGATTACGGGGCGGACGATTGACCAAGGCGTGGGGAAGGAGCAGGGAAAAGCTTCTGATGAGTACAGAGACAGTGTTTCAATCTGTCACGTTGATCCTGAAGACTTGAAGAAACTTGGCATAAAAGAAAAAAGCAATGTTCTAGTCTCGACAGTATACGGCTCAGTAGTAGTCAAGGCCATCAAGTCACCCAGAGCCCCGCATGCTGGAATGATTTTCATCCCTTATGGTCCGTGGGCAAACGTTGTTGTTAATCCTGAAACCCACAGCATCGGAATGCCTTCCTTGAAAGGCATCCCAGTAGAGATCGAACCTGCACAAGACAAGCCTCTGCTAAACCTGTCAGAACTTTTGAAGGAGCAGTTCAGGAAGTAGTGGCATGCCAGTTGTTAAGGCTGTGACTTGTCCAGTTTGCGGTTGCCTGTGCGACGACATAGAGTTAACCCTCCAAGATGGCAAAATCGCCAAGGTCAAGAATGGCTGTGCTATGAGCGAATCGAAATTCTTGGGTCACAGTGGTCACAGGATTTTGAAACCACTCGTCAGGAAAAATGGCGAATTTGTTGAGACTTCGTTTGGAGAGGCCATAAGAAAGGCTGCGGAGATCCTAGCTGAGGCGAATTATCCGTTGCTGTACGGCTGGAGCTCGACGAGTTGTGAGGCAACGCGTGTTGGCCTTGAGTTGGCAGAGGAAGTGGGCGGAGTAATTGACAACACGTCAACCATCTGCCACGGGCCGTCTGCGTTAAGCATTCAAGACGTAGGTATCGCAACGTGTACTCTGGGACAAGTTAGACACAGAGCAGATTTGGTGATTTATTGGGGAAGCAATCCCTGGGTAGCTCACCCGAGGCACATTGAGAGGTACACGAGCTTCTCAGATGGAAGGTTTGAGAAAAATGAATGGAAAGGATACCTAAGCAAGGTCAAAGCCTCAAACGTCAAGAAGAAGATTCAGAGTGTACTCAGGAAAGTGCTCCCCAAGGCAGGGGCAAACGTTCCGTCAGCGGCCCGAAAGGAACCGTTTCCCGCACTGTTGAAGGAAGGTAGAAAACTGATAGTTGTTGATGTTAGAAAGACGAGGTCTGCTGAAATAGCTGATTACTTCATTCAAGTTGAGCCTAACAAGGATTATGAGCTATTCGAAGCTTTCAGAGCTTTGATTCGTGATGAGGAGATTGATGTTGATAGAGTTGCTGGGGTTCCAGTAGAATATTTGGAAGAAGTTGCTGACGTTATGGTCAACTGCAATTTTGGAGTGATATTCTTCGGGCTTGGACTAACCATGAGCAGTGGCAAGGTGAGGAACGTTGACGCCGCACTTTCATTAACTCGTGACCTGAACATGCGGACAAAATTCATGATAATACCAATGAGAGGGCACTTCAACGTAACCGGCGCGGATACAGTCTTCACGTGGCAAACAGGCTTCCCGTATGCTGTTGACTTTTCGCTTTCATATCCGCGTTACAACCCTGGAGAAACGACAGCCGTTGACGTTCTTTTGCGCGAAGAGTCAGATGCAGCCTTGGTTGTTGCCTCAGACCCAGTCTCAAACTTCCCGAGAAAGGCCGCTGAGCATCTGATCAAGAATCCGTTGATAGTCATTGACCCACACATGAATGCAACTTCCCAAATGGCTGATGTGGTTTTTCCATCTGCATTTGTCGGGATAGAAGCTAAGGGAACAGCATATCGCATGGATCACGTGCCCCTCCCGCTTAAGAAGGTCGTTATGCCTCCCAAAGGAGTCTTGCCTGACGAAGAAATATTGGCGAAAATTCTCTCTGAGGTCAAAAAGATCAAAGCCAGCAGTAGAAGGGAGGAGACGTAAATGGAGCTGCTAATAAGGAACGGTTTCGTCTACGACCCGATTAACGGTGTCGACGGCGAAAAAATGGACATCGCCGTCAAAGACGGCAAGATAGTTGAAAAACTCGATGGGCGCAGGGCTCGCAAAATTGAAGCCTCAGGGATGATTGTTATGCCCGGTGGAGTGGACATTCATACTCACATAGCGGGTTCAGAGGTAAACACTGGAAGACTTCTGAGGCCTGAGGATCACTTCAAGGACGTGGAACGAAAAACGCCCAAAACGAGGTCTGGGGTTGGATACTCGATTCCCTCAACTTTCACGACAGGATACAGATACGCGAGAATGGGCTACACTACAATAATGAACCCTTCCATGCCTCCTCTAGAAGCTAAACATACTCATGAAGAACTCAACGACACCCCAATGGTTGACAAGGCTACATATCCACTTCTAGGAGACTGGTGGTTCGTACTTGAACATCTGGGGCAAGGAGAGATCGAGGAGCTCGCCAGACACGTTGCTTGGATGTTGACAACGACAAAAGGATATGCTATAAAAATCGTTAATCCGGGCGGCCTAGAAGCATGGGGCTTCGGGCGGAATGTTCACAGTCTAGACGATCAAGTTCCCAGTTTTTGCGTAACTCCCCGCGAAATTATTCGCGGACTGTGCAAGGTGAACAAGCTTCTGAAGTTGCCCCACACAATTCATGTTCACACCAACAATCTTGGACAACCTGGCAACTATATCACAGCCATAGAAACTATGAGATGCGTCGAAGATTTAGCTCCTGAAAATAGACCGGCAATTCACATAACCCACTGTCAATTCAGCTCCTTCAAGGGCGACGACTGGCGAACTCTGGAGTCAGGAGCAGAAGAAATCACAAATTACGTCAACTGTCACTCTCATGTGACCATGGACATGGGACAAGTGATTTTTGGAAACACGACCACCATGACGGCTGACGGCCCGTTTCAGTTTGGGCTTTCAGAGTTGACCGGAAACAAATGGGTAAACCACGACGTTGAGACTGAAACAAGCGCTGGCATCGTGCCTTTCAACTATCGCCGCAAAAGCTACGTCCACGCAACCCAATGGTCAATAGGACTGGAATTGGCGTTGCTCATCAAAGACCCATGGAAAATCCTTATGACCACAGACCATCCGAATGCGGGTCCATTTACATATTACCCAAGAATCATTGCTTGGCTAATGAGCAGAAAAGCCAGAGAAGCAACAATGAAAAGGATCAACCATCGAGCAAGAAGCAAAAGCTTGCTTCCCTCGATAACCCGTGAATTGGGATTCTACGAAATTGCAATCGTAACTAGGGCGGGCCAAGCAAAAGCTTTGGGACTTGAGAACAAAGGGCACTTGGGGGTTGGCGCCGATGCCGACATAGCGATATACAACGTAAATCCAGAGAAAATAGACCCTGCCAGAAAATACAAGACCGCCCGAAGGGCGTTCAAACACGCTGCCTACACTATTAAAGGCGGCGAAATTGTGGTTAAGAATGATGAGATAGTTAAGCACGTGGAAGGAGCCACGATGTGGTTAGACGTGCGGACTTCTGAACCTGTGAAGATAACTGATGACATGAAAAGAAAATTCAGAGAATATTGGACGGTGGAGTACGAAAACTATCCTGTAACCGAGGATTACCTTGAGATCTCACATCCGAAAACATTGAAGGCTGATGTCTAAATGATAAACCTCTACCCGCTGACAGAGTTTAAGCTGCCAATAACTGCCGAATGCATAAGTCCAGACATTTTCCAAAGCAAAAAACGAGACGAAATAAGAGAGTTGAAGGTTTGGGAAGGAAACAAACAGAAAGCCCTCAGTGAACTCTTCAAAGTTGAAGACGGCAAAGCTGGAGAAATGTCTATAACGATTAACGGTGACGTGAGCAGGGTTCGAAGAATAGGGGCATTTATGACAGCCGGTGAAATATTGATCAATGGAAACGTTGGCATGCATCTGGGCGAGGAAATGAAGGGAGGCAAAATCGCCGTGAATGGAAACGTTGGAGGATGGGCTGGCTCGATGATGAAAGGCGGCGAGATTGAAATTCACGGTAACGTTAGTGATTACTTGGGTGCTCCTTATCGCGGAAGTAACGACGGCATATCTGGTGGACGAATAATCGTTTATGGAAATGTTGGAAATGAAGCTGGAGCCCACATGAAAAAGGGCATGCTGAAGATCTATGGATGTGCAGGACAGTTTGCTGGTTTTCGCATGCGTGACGGAACAATCTACGTTCGGAAAGACTGTCAAGCAAGAGTAGGGGCCTGCATGGTTGATGGTAAAATAGTTGTTGGTGGCCTTCTAGAGTCTATCCTACCGACGTTCACGATAGACAGCGTCAAGGCGAAAGTCAAGATTGAGGAAGGCGAAACGGTTGAAGGACCGCTGTATGTTTTTCTCGGAGACCTAGCCGAAGAGGGAAATGGCAAGCTATATGTCTCGAAAGAGAAGAATCTGCATCTCAGCAGTCATGAGAAGTTCCTTTAGGGAGAAGTTGCTGTGGAAAAAGACATAAGTATAAACCGTTTAGCATCGAAGCTTCTCGGAAAACTACTTGAAGACCCTGCACGTTTTTGCGTGAAAGCTGAAAAAATGGACTGTGGAGCAACCATCATCGACGCTGGAGTAGAGGTTAGAGGCGGGTTTGAAGCAGGGAGACTCATAACCGAAATCTGCATGGGAGGATGCGGAAAGGCAAGAATAATCCAAGGAAAATACGGAGAATTGGAACTTCCTTCCATATTCATAAGCACAGACCACCCGGTCATTGCAACCTTAGGTTCCCAGTACGCAGGCTGGCAGATAAATGAGGAAGGCTATTTTGCAATAGGCTCGGGACCAGCAAGAGCCTTAGCCTTGAAACCAAGGGAAATATACGAAGAAATCGGATACAAAGACAATTCTGAAAAGGCAGTGCTGGTTCTGGAGACTGACAAGCGTCCGCCAACAAAACTGATAGAAAGAATCGCCAAAGACTGCAAAGTCTTACTTGAAAACATGACGGCAATTCTGACCCCGACGACCAGCATAGCTGGCGCAACACAAGTTTCTGGCAGAATAGTTGAAACAGGAATTCACAAACTTAGGAAGGTTGGACTAGACCCAAATGCTATTTTACATGCATGGGGAAGTGCTCCTATCCCGCCAATTCATCCAAAGTTTGCAAACGCGATGGCCAGAACGAACGACGCGATCCTCTATGGCGGAATTGCATACTATGTGGTCAAGTATGATAACGAGGAGGAATTGAAGGAGATTCTTGAAAAGGCCCCCTCCAAAGCCTCTAAACATTATGGAAAACCCTTCATAGACATCTTCAAAGAAGCAAAATACGATTTCTACAAGATTGATCCAAACCTTTTCGCTCCAGCCAGAATAGAAATAAACAATGTAGTAACCGGCAACACATTCGCGAAAGGAGAGATCAATCCTCAAGCACTCGCAAAATCACTAGGCTTCAAGGTCAGTTGAGCTAGCCTTCACCCTTCATTCTCTGTTGTTCTCTTCTTTTTGAGCGGATGCTCCGGCTATTGCACAAGCGTACCCATCTATTAACGCCCTCAAATCTTGGGGTAATTCACAGCGTGGTTGAATCGCCTTGTCAAGTCCCTCTATGTAACTATCTTCACGATTCTAAGCGGACTGATTCGCTTTAAGCTTGGAAAGCATGTATGGTTTTGTGAACACTCTTCTCACGAATTCGTTGAAACCATTGTTTCCGATAAGAGCGCTCATGAAAACAGTCAAAATGGCTATTTCAATCCATGCTTTAGCCATGAGTGAAATGACAAATGCATACATGGAACCAGGCTGGGCCATCAGATATGAGGCCATATCTGGAAGGAAAATGGGGACGACACTTTCAAAAAATGATATTGTAAACAGGGCTTCTGGCACGTATCCAACTAGTGTTGCAAGAGGCACCTTCCAGGAGGGGTGCTTTGCGCTATCTATCCGGAAAATGCGCGCCAAATAACCGACTGTGATGCCAGTCAATGCCTTTCCAACGGGCAACCCTATCAATCCCAGTAACCCTAAGCTTCCTCCCAAATATCCAAAATACAACCCTGGTCCTATTCCTACCATGAGACCTGTTATTAAACCCATCAACGGGCCTCCATATACGGCTGCAATAAAAGTTCCAATATGAGAAAGGTCAAGAGCTATTTGACCTGTCTTGAAAATTGTTTGGGAAATAACGAACATAACATTTCCAAGAGCAGCCATGAGAGCAATGAAGGCTATTCTTCGAGGATTCCCTGATGTTTCCATCTGTGGCCACTTGGTGATCGATTGAGTTTCTACTCATATATAAGTTTCTACTCACAAATGCGTCCACCCCTTCAAGCTTGAGAAATAAATATATCCTATGCGCATTTTGTTCTGGGAGAACCCTTGTCTGAAATTGCG
>Ga0315277_10012960_pt1 | contig 10413 bp, 9 predicted proteins | sample YL17G05_15_MG_FD_203695 | JGI IMG/M metagenome (GOLD analysis project Ga0315277, IMG submission 203695) | Sediment microbial communities from Yellowstone Lake, YNP, Wyoming, USA - YL17G05_15 | ecosystem: Environmental > Aquatic > Freshwater > Lake > Sediment | place: USA: Wyoming | collected...
AATTCTGCCGCTCTCATAAGATTCAACTGGAGGCATACAGTCCACTCACCAAAGGGCATAAATTGAGTGATCCGAAACTTGAAGCTATTGCCAAGGGATATTCCAAAACTCCGGCGCAGATTCTGATCAGATGGGCATTGCAGAAAGATGTGGTGGTTATACCCAAATCGTCCCACCCGGAGAGAATTTTAGAGAACGCAGACGTCTTTGATTTTACAATTTCACCTGATGATATGAAATTGCTCGATGCCTTTAATCAAAACCTGCGCACTAGCTGGGATCCTACCACGATCCCATAGTCTCAAGCGCGATGTCAGGAGCGCAGGGCTTTTATCCTATCAGGAGAATAAGAAGCAAAAGGAAATTCCATGTCTAATCTTGCTTTGCTAAACAAAATCAGGTCGGTCAAAAACACCGAGAAATTGAATGCTTCACAGATAAAAGTTTTACAGGAAAAGCGACTTAAGAAATTATTAAGGCACGTGTTGAAGAAATCGAGATTTTACAAAGGATATTATCAACAGCATGGAATAACCATGGATAAAGTAGATAAGATTACTTTGCAAGATTTACCGCCTATTGATAAGAAGATGATGATGGAGCATTATGACGATTTCGTTTGCGATCCACTGCTGAGAAGAGAGGAGTTAGAAAGATTCATAAACGATCCGGCAAATCGAGGGCGAAAATACAAAAATAAATATCAAGTTATCCACACTTCGGGTTCTTCGGGATTTATCGGTCTTTTTGTTTATGGAGCGGATGATTGGGATTGGTTAAGGGCGATGGTTCTTTCCCGGGTATCGAAAACCAAAGTTGGTTTTTTCAAGAGGACGAAACTCGCCTTTATTGGAGCTATAGACGGGCATTTTGCGGGGATAAGCCTGGCTAAGGGTGCACCGCGGATGTTTATGGACTTCTTGCCCCTTTCCGTCAATAGTCCTCTGCAAGAGATTTGCCAGAAGATAAACCGATTCCAACCGGACGCTTTAAGCGGATATGCTTCGGGAATCTATCTTCTGGCAGAAGAGCAGCTCAGAGGAAGCATCAACATCAAACCAAAGAGGGTGATGTGCGCCGCAGACCCTCTTACTCCAAAAATGAGAGATACGATCAAGTCAGCTTTTGCGGTTGAGCCATTGAATTTTTATGCCGCCTCTGAATCAGTCGGCATGGCTGCTGAATGCGACAGTCATCGGGGCTTTCATCTCTTTGATGATTGGCACTGCTTTGAAATAGTCGACGAAGATACCAGGCCGGTTAAACCGGGAGAACCCGGAAAACTTATTTTGACCACTCTCTATAACTATACCCAGCCCCTCATTCGTTATCAGCTGATGGATGAGATCACTTTGGACGAGAAGCTGTGTGAATGCGGATCCCCTTTTTCTGTCATCAAGAATATTGCCGGACGGCAGGAGGATTTCCTTTGGTTTGAAAAACCTAATGGGGAGAAAGAATATGTTCATCCCATAGTGATAGTTGAGTTTTTTGTCCCGGGCCTCGAGAAATTGCAGGTTATCCAGACCGAAAGGAATAGATTCCGAATGAACGTGGTAATCCATGGAAACAAGGAGGACGCCCTTCTGGCGATTCGCCGGAGGATGAAAGAGATTTTAAAGGGGAAAGGGTTAGAAGGTGTAGTGAGTTTTGAGGTGGAGGTGGTTAAAGAAATTGCCCATGATCCCAAAACCGGAAAATTCAAGCTGATAATTCCATTCAAAGAAAAGTAAGATCGGTTCCTTGCCGGGAGTGCAAGGCTTTAGATCTACAAGGTTTATCCAATCCTCCCCTTTTACGTGGCAACCTCCTGATAAATGGAGAGAAAATTCTACGCGTGAATTAGCCGGGTTTTTCTCAAATTCGCTTACTCGGCAGAAGCATGGGTGAGAAAAGGAGAAACCTCGGACCACTGTCTTGGTTTCCAATAGCTTTGATCCCAAAGGTCGTACAATTCGTCTTTCAGTTCCGAGGCGAGATTCTCATCACCCCTACCGGAAGAGTTGAGCAAACTCAGGAGCCTCTCCCTTTCACTCTCATGATCGTCAAGGTCGTTCCAGATCAAACTCATTTTTAATCCTCCTCCCTGCCCGTAGCAGAGATTTTAAACCTATCCCTCCCGCCTTTAAAAAAGCGAGAAGGTGTTACTATTTGTTCCTGATAACATAATCGTCAACTATCTCTTCCAATAAGTCCAGAGGCAAACCGCCATTTTCGAGCACCACCATGTGAAAATCCTTTAAGTCGAATTTCGGTCCCAGCTCGTCTTTAGCTTTCTCCCGCAGCTCCATGATCTTCAGCTTCCCCAGAGTATAGCAGGTGGCTTGTCCGGGCCAGACAGTGTAACGGTCGATTTCGGAATCGGAGCTCCAGCCCAGATTATCCTGCATGTATTTAAGAGCTTCTTCCTTGGACCACTTCTTATAATGAATACCGGCATCCACTACGATCCGCACCGCCCGGAAAAGCTGGGAATTCAGCTCGGACAAGCGGGAATAGTTATCGGGCAGCCAGCCGATTTCACCAGCCAGCGCCTGGGCGTACATTGCCCATCCCTCTACAAACCCGTTAAAGTACAGCAAGTTCTTGAACAGATGTTTCTGGGTCAGCTCCTGTTGCAGAGCTATCTGATAATGATGTCCGGGGACGGTTTCATGATAGACTAAAGTCCGCATACCGGGTTTGAGGGATAGTCTGACAGGTTGATATAAAATACCCCTTTTCTTTTGCCATCCAGTGATGCCGGCTCGTAGTAGGTCAAACCGCCCTGTTCCTTATATTCGGGGACGGCTTGGACCATGACCTTGGTTTTGGTGACATATCTGAACGCCTCGGGCAGTCGCAGCTGGGCGCTGTCGATGTAAGTCTGGTAATCGTGAAGGATCGCCTGTCTGCTTCCCAGCACTTCCGGATAATTAAACTTATCCTTATTTTCAGGATATTTCCACATGGCCCAGTAGTCATTCATCAATTCACCGTAGGTCTTATTCCCCTTGATTCCCAGCGAATCCAAAAGAAGCTTGGCTTTTCCCTGAAGCGATTTAACTTCCTTCAATCCCAGCTGATAGACCTGCTCCGAGGTCAAGGTGGATGTGGGTTGGGATTTCAGACAATATTGATAGTATTTGTCCCCGTCCGCTAATTTCCAGACTCCGGGTATGCTGTCTGTATCAGGCAAGTAGATTTTCAAGTTTTTTACGAAGCTCTCATAAGCCGGATAAATCTTTTCGCCGATGGTCAATTCGGCTTTGTGTCTTAAATCCTCTGCTGTGGCGGCGTCTATGCTGCTTAACAGCGCAAGCTTGCGATCGAAATCCAGGTACAAAAGATTTGCCTTAGGCTCCGGCTGGATGAACTCCTCCATGGAGACGATGAGACGGTTGGTGATGAAGATGGGCGGGCGAATGCCTTTCTTCTCCTGGGCGTCGATCTGCTTTTGGGTCTGTTCTAACCGAAGCGGAATCTTCTCCAATCGAGCCAGGTAATCGTTGGCGTCCTGAAGGTCGGTGATGGTGTGGTATTCGGTCAAGACATTAGTGACTTGGCTATGGGCGCCGCTAAGATGATCGATGAAAAACTTATGATAGGCGAACTTCTCCCCTTCCAACTGGGTTTCCAAGTACCACTTCAGTATTTTTAGATCAATATTTTGGGACTTGTTGATTTTAGTAACATCCACATTTTTTATTTCATCTAAATATTTTCTATCGAGGTCGTAGTTGGCTTTTATGCCCACATCGGAAACGTCGTCAAAGCTACCACGGTCGTAATCGTAACCCCACTCCTTGGGAAGCCCGAGCTGGGATGCCTCGTCAGGATTGAGCCGGATATATTCCCGGAAATAATCGTCGAACAGTTTCTCCACTTTGGCTGAATCCGGGTAGACTGCCTTTTGACCGAGTGCGATAGGGGCACAAATCAACAGAAGAAATGCGGTAAACAATATCTGCTTCATAATTTCTCCCTTAGGTGTTGGTATCTCATAATAATGATACAAGCAACTGTATGTGCGGTTCATTTCTTCTTACGTTTTGGGGAATCTTTTGTTTCGCGGATTGGTTTCTGATGAAGTCAACTTGCCGATATGCCTACTGGACTTGCTGGGCTTGCTGGACTTACTGGACTTGCTGGACTTGCGGATTGCGATTTTTCATTTTTTTCATCACCAGTGTTTTGAGAATTGTGTATGCAAAATATATACATCTCTCATAAATACCGCTGCCATCCTTTTCACCACTGAAACTGTAGAGAATTTGTAGAGGTGGAAAGAGAGACTGCGGATTAAGTATTGAAAAGGCTACATCTTATCTTGGTGTCAGGAGCACAGGACGTTTGATCTCAGGACTTTTTCGTCAAGCAGTCCTGCGGACATGCTTGACCTATGCATTAACCCTTAAGAATGGTTTGAGCATATTTCTGAGAACATCAAACTGATTTGTACACCATACAACAATCTCCATCTGTTCGTTCACGACCCGATTTCTTTGCTCCCCAACCGGAAGTAAGTCCAATATATGCTTGAGACTCGCCAGCTTCATCGCTTTCCGGTAGATGTCTGCGAGGTATGCATCAATGTTATCGTCGAACAAGAACAGGGCTTCATCGCTGGCTTTGGCGAATGCGACAGCGTCAGCTATTTCGACAGAAGCCGATTGACCGATTTTCCCGAGAAGCTCCTTAGCAGCACGGTAGATCGCGATTCTCCGGTCGTAGAGCTCAAGCGATCGTAACCTCCTCACTACCCTGCGGTTGTGCGTTACCTTGGATTTTTTCCTGGTAAACAGGCTATCCAGCCATGGAGATATATTAGTATCAAGGAACTTGTGAAGCTCGTCCCGATAGGTACGTAGCTCGGTTGGTGTAATGCCTTTGCTCTGACTCGTCTTCGAATCGTATTGATCGTGATGATCCATGCACAGGTATACAAGATTCTCGAGACTTGAATTTGACGAGTTCCGATCTATATGAGCGAGTTGCCCCTTATTTTCTCCGAGGTCCCCCTGGAGACCGAAGCACAAAGCACACCGACGCCTTGATTTGAACAGAGCCTGTGTCTCTACTTCTTGTAGAATTTTCTTACGCGCCATTCCAGTTCCACACGTTTAACATAGGTATCAGCTAGAGAATGCTACACGGCTGATTCGCTACATGCCTTGATTATATCTTCACGTGTTGTCTCAGCTTTTCGATAATGATTCTCTTATCTTCCTCCAATTTCCGCAATAATCTTCCAGCGTTATTATTAGGAAACTCGTTAACGCTAAACTCCACCAACATTATTCCATGTTTTGGCAAGACATCTCTGCGTCTTTGATCATAAATCTTTCGTTGTTCTTTCCGGGAAACCCCGCTTACTGTTAGCTTTCCATCAAATAACTTCACCTCTTCAGTATGTTGTCTCTCGTGGAACTCAATGACTAGGTTAAGGTTGCAGTAGTGGGCATCCACGGGGAGTCGCCTTCCAGTATCGCCAACTAGAAATTGGAATAGGTGTTGTCGAGAAGCTTTGTCTTTCAAAATGGCGTCACACAAATCGATAATATAGTTTTCATCAGCTCTCATTCTATTAAATTATAACAATATATATTAATCCGCTTAAGACGCGTAAAATTGTTTTTCGACCCGCATAATACGCCTAAGGAAAATACATCGCTTAGGTTTTTATGCTGTGCTTGGACATATTCCTGCCACGTTAGATTTAAAAGCATCACTTGCCAGGATTCCCCATACGTTGAAGAGTAAACGCCTGATGCAGCCCTTGATAAATCTGGGACATCAGGTGATTTCGTCATTTCATAACTTCTGGTTTCCAATCAATAATTGGTTTTGAGGCATTCCATCTTGCTTCGCCCTGTAATTCAGGTCTATAATTTATGTTAGTTTCCAATTCAAAAGCGTTTTTTGGACAAACGAGTACCCATAATTTTGGCATAAAAGTTGAAAAGATATTGTAAATTATATTTTTATATTGTTTTTTTGACCAAATGATTAACACTTCTTCGTCTTGTTTTATAGTTCTTTCTCTGAAAGCTGACCATAAATGAACAAAATCTAGTTTATTAGTTATGAATCCTCTTATTTTCGTTGGTAGCTTCTTGCATTCTAAAACAACCGTTGCGTATGGAATTGTTCTGTCAAGAGCCAATAATTTTCCGTTTTCAATCGTAGCCATCGGAATAAAATCAATAACTCGGCATAATTCTCCATCAATTACACTCCATTGACTGTCTTTGACTAATGAAACATCTGGCTTCTCTTCGACATTTTTGTCTTTGGGAACATCATACATTTTGACTTAATCCTTATTTAAAGGGGTTTTGTAATGAGAAAGCTTGACCCCACATTAGCCTGCAACAATTTGTTGGGTAATCCTATCTTACGACCTCAACTTCGAGTGGCGTATTCCCGATGTCGACTGTGCCATCAACATTAACCGTTCCTTGAACATCTACACTACCGTTAACAGTTACTAGAGGACATTTCATAAGTAAACTCTGCTTACTTTTCGCCTCAGCTTTTCGCAAGTCCCCAAATGTTGGAGGAGCATTTGGAATTCTCAAATAGATTGCAACTAGCAATACGAGAATTCCAGTTAGTAAAGACATAACAGTAATCCGGAAGATCTTGTCCATTATTCTCACTCTCCTTATAAATGACATTGATCAAATTGCTCTGCAGAAAAAATCATACTTCTTTTACGTTAAGTCAATTTTCAATTCTGCCATATTCTAACTTCAATGCTTCAGGTAGTAGAGTCCCTCAAATGACAAAAACTACACTCTTGGTGCAATCTTAAGAGCCCAATTTCTCGTTAACCGTTCTGTTTGCAATATTCATTATAGTCATTCATGCAAGTATGTCAACTATTTTTTACCTTTGTTCAGATGGTGGTGAGGATTTTGTGGGGCTAAAGCCCAAAAGAGTGGAGGAGTTTCTCACCCTCTCCTGTGTCCTCTCCCGTCAAGGGAGAGGAGATTCCTCTCCCCCTCCACTTCATACCACGACCTGAAGGTCGTGACAATAAATGGTTCTTTTATGGTAACGGATTCATCCTGAACGGATTCACCGTGAACGGACAAAGTGTTCGTTACCAACAAGAAACGCAAACAGGTCGCATGAATGCCCAGACGAGCGGACGCTCCCGTCTGGGGGCACGTCCGTGCGACCACTACGATTTTCTTATCCGAGCCGTCCTTCGACTCTGCTCAGGACCAAATGTGAAGGCTCGGCTACGCGATATTGATTAACTTTTGGATTCTTCTATTTCAACAACACCATTTTTTGGGTTTTCTGGAAAGATCCGACTTTTAGCTTGCAGAAATATATCCCGCTTGCAACATCGCTTCCCTGTTCATCTTTTCCATCCCAGCTCACCTCGTAGATTCCGGGCTTTTGCGGTTCGTCTACCAGGGTTCGGATTTTCTGACCGAGGATGTTGTAGATTTTGAGAGTAATGGGGAGGGTGGGATTGTCCACGGTCCACAGTCCACGGTCGACCGCTTTCCCTTCACAGCCCACTATATAAAGAATTCTCGTTGCCGGATTAAACGGATTAGGATAATTTTGAAAAAGCGTAATCTTTTCGGGTCTTTCGGATTCCTGCCAAGGGACGGAGGTGGTGGAGTCGATGATGGTATCGATACATAAGGTGAGCGGGATGAGAAGAGGCTCCAATTGATGATTCTTGTCCCAGCTGTCTATGATCAGATCAGCTTGATATACTCCCTTGGGATAGGAAAGAGGATCGAATTTTATGTCCAGTGTCTTGCTTTCCCCGGGCGGGATACTTCCCTTCATTGAATCTATTTTCACCCAGCCGGGTCTGATCTTTACCACCAGAGAATCGTGCAGATAGTTCTGGTTGTAAGAAATCTCCAAGCCGGTGGTGCCGTCCTCGTTTTGAATGCCTACTGTAGCGGAATATAGGGAATCGTCTATCCTCAGATATTGAAAGGTGAACTCACCGTCCGGCGTGAAAATGGTCTGAAAAGTGTAAGGACCCCTGGCAGGGTGACTATAATAGTGAAGATTCAAAAAAGATATGACGGCAGAATCGCCGGTGGAGTAAAAGTAAATGGCGGAGCTGTCCGTCAGCTCAAAAAAGTCCCAAAAAGGCGCAACCAGTGCATAAGGTCCCCAGAGCCGGGGAAGGGGCTGGTTGATCCACCATTTGAAGGTGTCGGTGGAGCAGGGGACCACATCGGAAAAGCTGAGCCATCCGTTGGAAGTGATGCTGATGCTGTCGTAAGTATTGCCATAGAAAGGAAAGGAGAAATTCAGATGAAAAAATCCATAATTCTTTTTGTAATCCCCAGCATTTCCGATAAGAGTTCCGAGGGTATGGATATCAACCCAGTTAAATCCAAGCTCGGGTTGATCTCTGCTGTCCGACCAGGTATATCCGGATTGATCCGAACCTCCCATCCCGTCGGTTTCTTTCATGTCGATTTTAAGTTCATACCATAAAGGGAGTCCGCCGGTGTTGGTTAGTGTAAGGTTGTCATTGATATTTTCCTCTGAGCTTAACAGGACAAAGAATCTCTCACGGTCTGCTTTCAAGCGAGCTTCCCTCTTGGGAGTGGCTGACTCGATATTCGAACCCGGGCTTTCGAGGGGCGAAGCGTAGGAGGTGAGTTGATAGAAGTAGGTTTGCTCTGCTGCTATGCCCGAATCGGTGAATTGAAATCGAGAAGTAGGAAGGGAGGTGATCAGATTGACTGAATCTGTAATCGAGCTAGAATCCAACGAGCGGTAAACCCGAAATCTATTTGCCTCCGCTCCCATCTTGGGATTGACAACTACCTCGCTTTTAATTATGAAATTGTAATCATACCGGTACCATTCGAAATATAAAAACAATCTCTTTCCACAGAAGGAATTGCCCACGTTGGTGAAACTGTCGACCCCCACCCGGGGAGAGCCGGGAGTATCCTCATTCCAGTGGAAAATGATCCAGAAAACAGAATCGGTCATCAGTAAGTGATGTTCGATATCGACCCATTCCCCGTCGGAGAGACTATCTGAACCCTGGGCAAATGTAGAGACCGAATCCAAAAATACGTTTTTGGGGACGCCTGCGGAGTCCTGGTTCACCGTTACAAAGAAGGGGGTATGGTAATCGTAGTCGCTGTCACCGGCAGTACTGTAATGGGATATATACATTTTTGATTCCAGCAGATGAAAAGGGAGAGAAGCGGAAATCATCCTGATCCCAACACAATTTTCGTGCCAGGCGGGTGACATATTCATCCCATAGAGCATGCCACCCTGAGTGTAGCTGATTTCCAGAGTATCCGGCGTGGGACTGAACCAGTAAAGGGGAACCTTTCCATCCTGGTCGCTTTGGGCGGAAAGGTAAGAAGGAGGTAAAAACTCCGCTTTGGAAATCACATAAAGGGGGAACAAAAAACAAAACAGCAAAAGGAAGAAAGAAAATGCGAAAAGGGCTGCTTTCACCATCCACCCAAATGTAAGCAACGGTTATAATTTTTATGAAATTAAGAAGATATGTTCCGAGAAGTCAAGAAAAATTTAAAACGAACGGGAAGAACTTCATAGAAAAAACTTGACTTCGAAAAGTAAAAACCATAAAATCACTGAAAGTCTTGCGTAATCTTAAATTCCACCAGGGATATGTATTGCTCAATAAACGCAACCATCATTTGGACAAAAGATGAGCGACGCCAGATTGTATCATGATTTGTCGTGGATGTGGGAGATTTTGGTTTCGGAAGAGGAATATATTCCGGAGGTGGAGTTCGTCAAAAAGATGGTCAAAATGTACCAGAAAAGCCGGGGAAACGAGCTTTTGGACGTGGGGTGCGGCGGTGGTCACCACGATCTTTTCCTCAAAAAAGATTTTAAGGTGACGGGAATCGACAAAAATGAAAATATGCTGGGGTTTGCCAAAAGACGGAATCCGGAAGTGGAATATCATCTGGGGGACATGCGAACGTTTCAGCTGAACAGGAAATTCGACGTGGTCATGGCCATGGACATGATCATGTATAATCTGACCTATTCCGATCTGGAAAAAACGCTGGTCAATTTCTCCGGTCACCTCAAGACGGGTGGGGTGATGATCTTCTTTTTGGAGGATTTAAAAGAGAATTTCGAGCAAAACAAGACCAGATTCAAAAAACACTATAAAGGGGACTTAGAGGCGGTTTTGATCGAAAACCAATATGATCCCAACCCCGAAGACACGGAGTTTGAGTATCACCTGATATTTTTGATCCGGGAGAAAGGGAAATTCCGGCTGGAGGTGGATTTACACCGGGCGGGGCTGTTTGAGCGGGATAAAATTTTGGAGATACTTAAGAGACTGAACTTCCGGGTGGAGCAGTATGAGCTGGATTTCTCCGGAAGGGAGTTTGAAAAGGAAGGTCCTATATTCGTGTGTGAGAAGGTGGG
>Ga0315277_10012963_pt1 | contig 10412 bp, 3 predicted proteins | sample YL17G05_15_MG_FD_203695 | JGI IMG/M metagenome (GOLD analysis project Ga0315277, IMG submission 203695) | Sediment microbial communities from Yellowstone Lake, YNP, Wyoming, USA - YL17G05_15 | ecosystem: Environmental > Aquatic > Freshwater > Lake > Sediment | place: USA: Wyoming | collected...
CAATAGATGTTCGAACTCTCCTCGATCAGATCCGGGGATTTCTATCCCAGGACATCATCCCGGTCCTTGCTTACAGGTATGTGCTGCCGGAATTTCAAGCCCTGGCATCCATTGAACGGCAGCGAACCCGCGTGAGCTGCCAGACCTCCCGCCTGATCTCCATCATGCCCTCCCTGATGCGGGTGGAAGCCGTGCTGGATTACAATGTGGAATTTTCAGCGACAGACATGTTCCAAATCCTGCTTCCCGTATCCGTGGGAGAGGATGTGCGCTTCCAGGGCGCTGATATCAAAGAAAAGTTTCACACGCCGTTCAAGCCGGGTAAAGTTTCGGACGACGATTTGACCACATGGACCGTTCGCCTCCAGCGTCGTATAATAGGCCCTTATAAACTCATGGTCTCTTTTGACGCGCCGATCTCCGAGGCGGATTCAGGAAAGGCGTCGGTCCTTTCCGTGCCTCTTGTCCGCGCCGCCGGCGTCAGCCGGGAAATCGGTTTTATTGCCGTGTCCAGGGGGGAGAACCTGGAAGTGCGCGTTGCCGACGCAAAGGGGCTGGAACCGCGGGATATCCGCGAACTGCCCCCAAGTCTTGCCTCAGCATTCCTCGGTTTCAGGTATTTCGATCCTCTCAAGCACTCCCTGAAGCTGGAACTGGTGCGGCATGAACTCGAAACAGTTCTGGGCGCCCTCATCCGCCGCGTGCATATCGAGAGCGTGCTGAACGACCAGGGCGAAGTGGTGCATGAGGCGATATTCGAGGTTCAGAACAATCGGGAGCAGTACCTGGAGATGGCGTTGCCCAAGAATATGCAGATCTGGTCGGCGTTTGTGCGGGGCGTTCCCGTGCGGCCGATCACGCGCCAGGCGGACGGCGCCCGGCTTATTGAACTCACGAAATCCGAAACACGGGATGCAGCCTTCCGCGTGCGTCTGCTCCTCCGCGAAAAACTTCCCTCCGGTCCACTCAAAACAGCCGGCTCTTTTGTTTTTAATCCCCCGCGATGCATGAACATCCCCATACTCCGAACCACGTGGAAGATTTATCTTCCCAGGAATTATCGGTATATTGATTTCGGCGGAACCATGCGGCTGGAGAAAGGCGCGAAAACCTCATGGATCGAGCCTGCGGCAGAAAAACTCCTGAATGACATTCCCGCAAGGATCGCCGGCGGTGTGGCAGGCCCAAGCATCAATGCCCCCGTGTCTCAAGCCAGCGTGGATTACAGCCAGGGGGAGACTGAAGATGAAAAACGCGCCCGGCTTCAGGGCGAAGCGCTCGAGATACCCATCGTGCGCGAGGGCGTCCAGTTTGTCTTCTCCAAGCTCAGCGATGTGGGCACAATCAAGGTTTCTTATTGGAAGAGAAAATCCCTGGTCCTGTTCCAGGGCGCCATTGCGCTGGTTGTGTTCCTGTTACTCCTCTGCCTCATGCGGATGGGAAAGCGTCCCGGGCTGGGATTCCTCGCATCCCTGGTTTTCTTTATCATCGCCAGCCTCACATCCGGATTCGCCGGACGGATCTTTGCCACTGCTTTCGCAGCATCCGCAGCGGCTTTCGGTATTTCCCTTCTTGTGTTTTTGATGAAAAAAATTCACCGGAGAGCGCCAATGCCTAAAATGACGTCCCAACCTGCGCCAGGGCTTCCTCCGGATGGTTATCCTCCGGAGCCGCCTTTCATGAGTGAAACGCCTCCCTTCACGGGAAAATCTCCTCAGGATAAAACGAACACAAAATCCGACCAGGGATAAAGATGGTTTTCTTATGGCGAGGAATATGGAAATAAAGATCGGTTTGAAATCAGACAAGGGAAGGAAACTCCTCTTCTTTCTCCTCCTGGGCATGACGGGAATCCTGTTTCTTCTTGCTCCGGTGTCCCTGCCTGCCTATGATGATTCAGTCCTTGAAACAAATATCTTTTACATCCCTCTGGAACATGTGTCAAAGGCTCCGGGATATTCCAGGGAGGGGATGTTCCTTCCCCTGTCAGAACTTCTGTCCCTTGCGGAAAAGGCTGAGCGCAAGCCGGACAAGCCCCCGGGATCTTTGCCTGTGTATTGCGCCACACTTGATCTCAAGGGGGCGCTGAACAATTCGCTCCGCCTGGAAGGCGCTCTTCAATTTGTTGCCCCAGGCGAAGGATGGAGCGCCGCTCTTGTGGATGACGGCTCCTTCCCCTGGCTTTCCCAGAACTTCAGTCCCGAAGCGCCTGCGTTTCTCGCCCGTGTGAATGGGAAAACATTTCTCTATGCCAGGGGACCTGCGAAAGGGAGCGTTTCCCTCAAGGCGCTGCTTGATGTTCCATTTGTCAATTCCCTGTCAAGCCTTACCTTCGGCGCTTTATATGTCTCGTCCCGAATGGATGTGGATCTGGAGAAAAATATCGAAGTTCTGCCCTCCTCAGGACCCTCTCAAACCCGGGTCACCCCGGAAGGGCTTCGTGTTTCCCTTTTCCCGACAAAGGGAGGGCGTTATGAAGTTCATTTTAAGCGACTCGCTCCTCTGGACGCGCCGCCGGCTCTTCAGCTGGAACATCATAGAATAGTGGAGTCTCTCGGCGGCGGATTGAAGATTACAGATGAACTTGTATTCAAGGATAAATTTTCCCCTGACAGGGGACTCGCAGTTTCCCTCCCGTCCGGACTTAAACTTTTATCCGTGGATACTCCCATACGCGCTGCAATACGTATTGAAGGCGATCGGATCATTGTCACTCCCGAGGAAAAAATCGAATCTCTTCCCCTGGTTTTCATCTCTTCTCCGGAATTGGATGGCAATGCCGCCTTGCTCAAGGAATGGAAAATCCCCGCTCAATCTGTGGAATCCAGCTTGAAACTCGTTGGATCTCAAAAATATATGCCCCTCCCAAGAGAACTCAGCTCAACCCTTATTCCCATGGGAGGCTCCTGGCAGGAACGGCGCTATGTATGCTGGGGACCGCTTCCCGCATTGGAGATTGTCCTTGTCCCCCCCGGGGCTTCTCTGCCCCCCGCTGTTCAGGCTGATCTGAAAATAATGCGTAATGAAGCCTCGATCCAATACATCCTCCGGATAAACGATGCATCCAAAAAAGAAATTCTTTTTTCCTCTCCCGAGGATTGGACGCTTACGGAGATGATTGCGGAAAATGATTCGAACAGGGCGCCTTTTGACCTGAACCGGAAGGACAAAACCCGCTGGCGCGTCAACTGGTCTTATGCCCTTCCTCCGAATAAAATTATTTTCACCCTTCATCGCGTGGGAACCTGGGGCGCTCCCCATACGACATCGGAAATCCCTCTTCCTGTGGTGTTTTTCGATGGGCCCCGTGTTTCTGATTACGAGATCAGCATCCATTTTTCCGAGGGATTGAAAATTTATCCTTCCCGTCTCTCTCAGGTCATCATTCTTCCCGGAGTGGACAGCGCAACTTCACAATCAGGACTGGAGCGGATCTTAAGGCTCCGGTGCGTGGGAAATGACCCCAAAGCCGCGCTCTCCATCGAGGGAAGGGATCCGGATGTCAGAGCCTCGGTTGTTTCCGTTCTCTCGATAGGGGAGGATCGCACCCTGGTTCGCACCCTTCTCAGTTATCAGGTTCGAACCGCAGCCACGCGAAGCTTTCAGTTCATTCTTCCGCCGGGAACAGGGTCTGCCGTGAAGATTGAAGGTCCGGGGATTCGCGATAAGGTTCTTCAAATAACGGACAAAGGAGATGAATGGTCGATCATCACCCAGAATGACGTCATGGGAAAATACGAACTCATCCTGGAATGGACGCTTGAGACCACAGGCCAGGATCAGCCGATCCTTGCTCCGGAGATTTATGTCGAAAAAGTCGCCTCAAACCAGGGATTTCTCGTACTGGAAGGATCGGAGACACTCAAACTCACCGTCGAGATGAAAAACCTCGCTGAGGCTGATCCTTCGGATCTCCCCGCCCTCCCCTGGAAAAGCGATAAAAGAATGCTTGCGGTTTATCGATACGTCGAGCCGCCCTTTCACTTAAGCGTTAAAACGGAAAAATATCAGCCCGATCCTCCGCTCAAAGGTCTGGTCAAGCAGATGACCCTCATCACCACTGTATCTACGGAAGGAAGGCGATTCACACAGGCTGTATATTCCTTCCTCCCCATGTCCTCCAGCCAGTTTTTCGAACTCTCGCTCCCTGAACAGGCGAAGGTATGGTCTGTGCTGGTCAATAATGAGGGCGCCAAACCTGCAACGAGAAAAACCCCGGAAGGCAGGCAGCTCATCATGATCCCCCTGCCCTCCTCAGATACAGGCGCCTCTGAAACAAGTGTCAATATCCTGTACGAGGAACAGGGAAATCCCCTTCGTGATTCCTCCAGCCTGATTTTTTATTCCCCTGATCCCCTGATCCCTGTCAATCAAACTGTCTGGAATTTGAATCTCCCGCCCGGATTTGAATACTTCTCCCATCAAGGCGATCTGACCCTTCCCACAACCCTTCGCCAGCCGCTCATCACGTTCTTTCGATCCGCTTATTATCCCAGAAAGGTTGTTCTCCTGGGCACCTCAACGACAGCCATCATTATCCTGACTTTCATTCCGATCCTTTTCATCTTTTTGATTATCAAATCCGTTGAATCGAAGCGGACAAAGCCCGACAAGGCACAGCCTGTTCCTGAAAAAGCGCCTCCCAAGCCCAAGCCACACAAACTCGGTTGTTCCGTTTCGGTTATTGAACTCCTCATTGTTGTTGCCATTATTGCGATCCTCGCATCCATTGCAACCCCCAACTTCCTGGAAGCCCAGGTCCGCTCCAAGGTCTCACGCGTCAAGGCTGACCTCCGCTCCATGGCTACTGCCATTGAGTCTTATTATGTGGATAACAACTCCTATCCTCCGAATGCTGAAATTTTGTGGCAGGGACCGGTCAAGTATCTGTCTGCGCCGTTCTCCGATCCTTTTGCAGATATCAAGGGAACGCCTTTCATTTATCTACCCGGAGTGGAGGCAGTTCCGCGGGCAATCCAAGCAGGCTTTATCCCGCCGGATTACACCTTTCCTGACAACTTCTGGCTGGCTTACAGCGTCGGTCCGGATACTGAAGATAATAATGCCACCATGATTTATGACCCCACAAATGGAACCGTCACCCCTGGCGATATTATCCGTATCAAGGATGGCGAACCGCAGCACTTTGCAGGATATAAAGCCGTGCGCGAGAGTGAAGGGACGATAGTTGCCGGACGTCCGGAACCTCGCTCGCTTGCGACCGGGCTTTCCCCCTTCTATTCAGAGGCAACGCCGCAAGAAGCTAAGCCGCCGGCAAGCCCGGCCTCGCAGCCTGCGGCAACACCAGCCCCTCAGGCTCCGCATGATATCATTATTGGGGATAGAGATGACTCTCTTAAACCCGAAGTGACTTATTTACGCGAGATTAAGCCAAAATACTTGCGAACAGGCATTCTCTCTCTTTCCATAGAAATCCCCCGCGGCGGAATCCAGAAGAAGATTGAAACCCTGGGCAGGGAATCCCGGCTGGAAATAAGGCTCCTGGAACAGAACGCATTTCTCCGCCTTCGATTCCTTGTATGGTTGATCCCGCTCCTTGTGTTATGGGGAGTTTGGATCTTTTCCCGAAGGCATTATAAAATTGCGTTCCTGTTCGGCGCCCTGCTGACGCTCCTTATCCCCCTTCTGAAGACCACACCCTGGGTCGTGTTTTATAATACTGCATTCCAGGGAATTGCCCTGTCCCTTTCAGCGCCGATCCTTTCTGTGTTCTATAAGCGTTATACAGTATCATCATCTTCTTCCACAAATGCAAATGCCAGGACTGCGCTTCTTGTTATTCTTGCTCTTCTCCTGACTCCCAGGCTGAAGGCTGAAGACGCCTCCGCCGGAGAGAAAGATCCCGTCCGGATTGTTGTGCCCTATTCCCCGGATCGCTCTCCCGGATCGGAAAAAGATCCCATGTCTTTTATCAGCCGTGAAGATTTCACCAGGCTCTGGAATGCGGCGCATAAGGAAATCTCCGGGATTGAAAAACATCCCGGGTTTCTTGCCCAGGTCTTGCTGGAGGGAAGCCTGTCTCCTGATAGATCGGTCATTGAGGGGACCCTTTCGATTTCTGCAGCCAATCTTAATGATACTCCCACAACCATTCCTCTCCGTCTCTCCAGGATCTCCCTGAAGTCTTACGCATCTCCGGAACCTGGCGTTTTCCTCGAATCTACACCTGGGGGGATCCTCCTTCACATGCAAAAGCATTGGATGGGCGTGATCAACGTCCCGTTCGAGATGCCCTGTGAAATAAAGGGATCTTCCGGCAGGTTCCGCGTGGAATATCCGGACGCAGCCGCAGGATATTTGAGAATCGCCTTCCCTTATGCAGATATCCAGTTGGAATCTTCCCCAGCCGCATCTTTCATAAAGGAAAAGGCGAAAGACGGCACAGCCCTCTTCGGATCATTGAAGCCCGAACTTACTGAGATCTCCTGGAAAGGTTTTGAGGCGAAAAAGATCGAGGCTCCGGCGTCGGAACAAAAGAAATGGCGGGCGGAAATCTCGACCCGCATCGAGTGGACCACGCTTTCCGCTGCCAGGGTGTTCGCCTCGCTGAAGATCGAACAATCCACATCAGCCGGTCTTCTCCCTGCGGAAATCCGCCTTTTCAAAGACCCATCCCTCCTGATCCTCTCCGCCCAGGGAGACGATCTTGAGCAGACATCGGTTCAGGATAATGAAATTCTCTTCCGCATCCTCCAGACGGATAAGACACAGATTTCCCTGGAAGGCATGATCCCGGCGCCTGTGTCCGCCCGGAAGCAAATCCCGGTTCTATGGAATATTTCCGGACTTCGCGCGCCGGATGGCATGGATTCCCATTCCACAATTGTATTTGAAATCTCGGATCAGGTTGAAATTCTTTCCATCAAGCCTGAGAACATGGAACGCAAACCCACGCTAGGCGCCAGGTCCGGTTTCACGGTTTTGTGTTACGAAGCCGGCGCTCCTGCATGGAAAGCAAACCTGGAATTGAAACCCCTTGTCCCGGTTTTTAATTCCGAGATTCTGGAGCTGGCATCCCCGGGCGATGGATTCCTCCACCGTGTAATTAACGCCTCACTTGATCCGAAGGAATCCGTTATCCAGGAATGCAGGTTTGCCATTCCCGAGGGTCTCAGGATCACAGCCCTCACGGGTGTACGTGTGGTTCATTGGACCCAAGCCCCCAGGTCGCTCTTTGTTGCTTTTGCCCCTCCTGTGGAAACAACCGTGTGGCTGCATATTACTGCAGTTTCAGATCTGGACCCAGATTTCAAGGAATTCGAGATCACGCCTGTGGATCTTCTGGGGGCTTCGGAAAAGAGCCATTTCCTCGCGCTTCTTGTTACCCCGGATAAGGAAATCACGGAAATCCAGCTTTCAGGCGCTGCTCCACGCGCGCCGGAGGACACGTATAAAAATCTGATTCATGGTATCCCTGCGAAGATCACAAGCGATCCTTACACCCTCCGTGCTTATGCCCTTGCGAATGCGGAACCCCTTCATTTCAAGGCAAGCCCTGTTCAAGCCACATCCCTTACCACGATCTATAACCATGTGACTGTTTCCGACGGGCTTCAATCGCTCGACAGCGTTTTGCGCGCAGAGCCTCGCAGGGGCAGACTCAGGCAGGTCAGCGCGCTTCTCTATCTCACAAAACCCGATCCCCTCATCCCCTCGCGTCTCCAAGCCCTGGGACCTGTGAGGGATTTGAGAACCGAGAAGGTGACCGATCTCATCTGGCGCGCGACAGCGGAACTCATTGCCCCCTATTCCCAAAGGGTGGACGTCCGCTTCCAGCTCGAACAACCGGCAAATACAGATAACGGCGAAAAACTTAAAGTCTCTATTCTAATCCCTGAAGATAAAAAAGGAGCGCGTTCCCTTCTCCTTCTCCGCCGCTCCTTTGAAGGCGAATTGTCCCTCTCGGACAGCGCCGGCGCGAGAGTAGTGGACCCCGCGGAACTCCGTCATCCTGATATTGCCTTCATGCCCCTTCCCTCTGACCAGACCCTGGAACTTCATCTGGCATCCGACACAGCACCATCTTTCCTCATCACGCGCCACAAGCGGGAGGAGGCGCTTCGTGCGGTTGTCGAAATCCTCCGCCAGAGAACCATTCTTACTGCGGATGGCGTGGAAAGAAACGAACTCGAGATCGTTTTGCAGAATAAATCCGAACAGTTTTTAAAAATCGCGCTTCCTTATCCAAGATCACAGGTTTCCGTGTATGAAGTCCAGGTGGCAAGCCGTGTGGTCAAGACCACCTTTGCCAGGGAAGATGGCAGGGACATTCTGCTCGTTCCCCTGATCCGCAGCGGACTTTTGGAACCGGAGCTTACTGTGCGCGTGGTTTATACAGTAGCAAATCGCGAACCTCTTCAGGGTCGGGGCGTGCGCGAACAGAAACAGCCCCAAGTGCTCGGAAATATTCCCGTTGCCCAGTCCGCCCTTGTCCTTATGATGCCTTCCATGTACAAATATTATGATTTCAAGGGAAGTTTGAACCAGGTGGAGCTTGTGGATATTGAGGTGGATGAAGCCCTTCGCCAGGCAAAAGCCGTGGAAAAAATCTCAGAGGCTGTTCTCTATTCCAAGGGAGAGACCCAGGCAAAACTCTATAACAGACTCCAGGATTATAAATCCAAGGTCAGCTCAAAGGTGAGTTACGCCCAGAAGACTGAACAAGCCTTCAAGAAGGCAAAAGGAGCCACAGCGGAATATTCTCAGCTTGGCAAGGATGCAGACACAAAATTGGCTGCGGAGCGCGGGCGTTCCCTCGAGATGGCGCAGATAGCGGAAAGAAATATCGCCGAGAATGTGGATAAGCTGGGTGTCATGGTACAGACCCAGAAGATCGCGCCGCAAGTTCAGCAGATGGAGCAGGCAGTTCAACAGCCTGTTCAACAGGCAGCTCCCATTCCCCAGCCGGGAGCAGAAGTTCAGGCTGCGGCGGTGACTCCCCAGATCCTGCCTGCCATTGAATTCCCCCGCGCAGGAGATGTGTTCGTGTTCCGCCAGCTCCAGGGCACAGGCTCGGTCAGGTTCAAGTATGTTTCGCGTCAGAGGGCGGAGCTGAGAAAGGATCTCCTCATATTCTTTATCTCTCTCATTTTCCTGGGTTTTGTCTTCACCCGTGCCGGATGGCTCTTCTCCTCGCGTCGTAATATGTCTGTCTTGATTTTTGTCCTGAGTCTGATCGCCATCCTGGCAAAATTCGCCCTGGACGTCTTCATCCCCGGCCTGGGCTTCGCCCTCCTCCTCTACTTCACCTCCAAGCGAAGGGCGTAGAGTTTGGTTGATTTTGATAAAATGTATTCTAAAAAAATGATAAAGAAACTCATATACAGATCCATTATTACATATATAATATTTGTTATCATTTTAACATTTTTCAATTATATATCTTACAATGATGATTTTGAAGATAATTCAGGAGAACCAGCTCAATTTTATGTTATAGGATCTGGATATCTTTTGTTGTTATATACACCATTGTTGGTCATTGCAATTCTCGCATTACGATTTGTTATTGGTGATAGATTCAAACACAGCCAATTCAACAAAATTATCGAAAATAAGTATTTGTTTTTTATGACGAGTATCTTGTTATGTGTTGTGTCTTCAGTATTTTTGACATTCTTTGCCCGAAAAAGCGCCTGCCCCTTATGGCAATACAAAACCATTATAACAGGTTACAATCTCGCCTTATTTGTTTTTCTCTATACATTATTCTGGTTTGGCAGGATTCCGAAGGAGGAAAACAATTAAGGAGATTTCTTAAATGTTTCTATTGACCATCATGGAATAATAATTGTATGAAGAATAAGAGTTATTGGGGAGGGATATTTAGATTATAAAACACTAAAGGCAGGGAATGATGAAGAGGAGCAATGTCATAGAACTGTTAAGGGCGCATCAAGGCGAGTTGATGGGGTCTTACGGTGTAAGATCACTTGAGTTGTTCGGCTCTGTTGTGCATGATGACGCAGCGGCAGATAGCGATGTTGATTTACTTGTGGAATTTGACCGACCCGTGAGTTTGTTTCATCTCTTTCATGTACAGCATAGGTTGGAAGAAATTCTAAAGGTTACTAAAGTTGATCTAATTATGCGAGACTCGATTCGACCCGCCTTCCGTGCAAGGATTACAGGGGAGGCTGTTCATGTCGTTTAGAGAATGGCGTTTCAGAATCGAGGATATTCTGGATTCAATATTTAAGATCGAAAGATACACTAAAGATATAACCTTCCAGGAATTTTCATCCAATGAATTGATTTTGGACGCTGTTATCCGGAACTTCATTATTATTGGCGAGGCGGCCCACAACGTTCCTCAAGAGATAACTCATTCGTATCCTGATATTCCCTGGCGATTGATGGGTGATCTACGCAACTTCGTAGCACATACATAC
>Ga0315277_10012964_pt1 | contig 10411 bp, 10 predicted proteins | sample YL17G05_15_MG_FD_203695 | JGI IMG/M metagenome (GOLD analysis project Ga0315277, IMG submission 203695) | Sediment microbial communities from Yellowstone Lake, YNP, Wyoming, USA - YL17G05_15 | ecosystem: Environmental > Aquatic > Freshwater > Lake > Sediment | place: USA: Wyoming | collected...
CAGTGGCCAGTGACCAGTAAAATTAAAATAATGATGACTTTTTTTATTTTAAGGGGCAAATCTCGCATTTAGGCATCCTCTTCAGGCAGAATTCTTTGCCTAATTTTACCAAAAGCGCATGGTATTCATTAAATAATTTTACTCCAGATTTAAGATTTTGCATAAATAAATTTTGTATTTCATCGTAACCAACGTCCTCACCTATAAAGTGATGACGCAAAAGTATTCTTTTGGTATAGGCGTCCACCACAAATATCGGCCTATCTAAGGCATAGAGCAATATAGAATCTGCTGTTTCCGGGCCAATGCCCTTTACCGAAAGTAATTGTTGGCGTAAAGAGTAAGTATCTATGCCTGACATCTTTTTGACGTTGCCATCGTAATGCCTAATGAAAAATTTTAAGAAGCTTTTTAGCCTTTTTGCTTTAATATTATAATAACCCGCTGGCCTTATTAGTGAGGCAAGACGCTTGTGGGATAATTTATAAAGTTTATGGGGCTGTAATAATTTATGTTTTTTAAGATTACTTATTGCCTTTTCTACATTAAGCCAATTTGTATTCTGGGTAAGAATAGCGCCTATCATAATCTCAAAGAGTGTATCCGCAGGCCACCAGTGCTGACTGCCAAAAAGAGAATACAATTTTCGGTAGACTAAATTAAGTCTTCTTACCATTACTTAATTTCTAAAGGATTATAATTATAATAGGCAAATAGAGCATAGGTTGTGCCGGCGAGCGAACCCGTAGAGTTACCTTTTCTCCAGAATTATTCTCTGTTTAATTTTCTTAGCCAGGCCTTCGAAGAGAGCTTTAAAAGTTGGGTAATCCTCCTGGGAGATAATATTTTTCTTTAATTCTATTTTTTCTATAAAATATATCTTATTATTTTTTTGATTATATTCAACCATAAATTTTAGCCAGGGGCTGTCTTCGGTTATGCTGGGTGGCATATACTTTATAACACAATTACCAGGAATTTCGATTTCAAATATTGTTTCCTTATTATCCAAAACAGGGAATGCAATGGGGTATTTGCGTTTATCTTTTGCCACCAAAGATGTATCCAAACTGACTAGTTGGGGCATTATTCTGGTCTTTCCGGCAATGGTAGAATACTCAAGGCCCCGAAAGGCATAATTTAATATTACCGGCGTATTAAGATCGTCTAAATTTTTTATATTATAACTATCTAACGTTGCGCCTATAGAGACAGCCTGTATTTTTTCTTTTAGCGATTCCTGAATCAATTCCGGCGGCGTATATAACATCCAAAACCGCTGTCCCTGGTCATACATACCGTAACTAAAAATACTTTTTTCTGCAGCTATTGTTTCATCGCGATTTATCTTTATCTTAAGATATTGTTTTATTAAATTGTGCTCAGCCGGAAAAAGAGGAGTATTTTGTATTTTATATCCGTCATCTTTAAAAATTAATACTTGCCGACCCTGATCATCTGCAGGCAGGTCGCCAAAAGAACAGGTCTCGGCAGTAGGATCGACAAAAATAATCTTATCTTTCACTGATACTGCGGCAATACAATGGTTAAAAATCACGGAGGGAAAATCTTCATTTAAATTATAGCATTCCTTTGTAGGGATAAGAACCGGCCAGGCAAGAAAACCCGCTTCTTTTAACATCGTGACTAAAAGTATTGCCTGGTCCTTGCAATCTCCGTATTTGTTCTTAAATATATCGCCGGCAGAATGCGGCTCGTATCCTGCCTGCCCATATTCTACTGCTACATAGCGGATTTTCTGTGCACAAAAATTATAAATTGCCTTTATCTTGCCCTCTTCGGAATTTTGATTACTGATTAATTCCCGGACTTTATCCTTTATGCTGGCATCTGCTTTAATTTTATCCTGGGTGAGTTTCCACCACCAGTTATAGACTTCCTGCCAGGAGGAAAAGGTCGAGACCAGCATTGTGGGATTTATCTCTACGCTCTGTGGCATATTGGATTCCGGGATTATCTGAGGGATATTCTTAAACTGCCAACTATAAATTAAGCGGTCTTGCTGGGATTGTATTTCAGGTTTTAGATTAGCGCCAAAATCATTATACTTATCATTTAATATTTTGATATATAGGTTTCGCTGACGGGGTAAAATAATATTAAGATTTGCCGCAATAATCGGTTCCTGTGCCTGCAAGGGATAACTGACAATAAAATCCTTCTTATTGATAAGCTGATTACGATGTATCTTTATTTTATATTCTATGCTTGAACCCTCGGTAATTTCCGGAAAAGATATTATGTAAACGCGCGCATTACTATAAAGCGGGAAATTTAAATATTTAGACACATCGCGGATATGGCGGGTGCCCACATCTATAACCGTGCCATCGGGTTTTATCGTACGGGCATACTCTAACTCCACCGTCTCATAGGTAGAGTCATAATCTATATGGCTTTCTGAAAAATCCTCTTTGCCCCGCTCATTTAAAATCTTAATTATATAATGCAGGGTAGAAACCTGAATATTTTGCGGCGTAACTTCAATCTTTTCATCGCAAAACAAGATAAGCGCACCTGCCTGCGGATATTTATCCTGCGTTGGCGCGGCCTCTAAAATCTTATATACTTGTGGGTCTATATCTTTTATCTGTATAGGTCCGGTTTGTTTCTCAATTATATTAAGCCGTTCCAAGGCAGCTGCGGCAAACTCTTTAGTCTTTATCTTTTTATAAATACTTATTGCCTGGTCAAAGAGGTTTAACTTCTCGCTGGTTAAACCGTGATAATACAGATATTCGTCGTCGGGGACGTCTTCCCTGTTAAATACCTCAAGGGCATCGGTAAAATTACCTAATCGATAATAAGAAATAGCCAGAAGCTCCTTCGCCTTAATATAACTGGTCTTTTTAAATTCTTCTATTGCCTGTTTCCATTCTCCCTGATTATAGTATAGTTGGCCAAGTTCAAAATGTAGCCTATCCAAATCTTTGCCCTTGGCAATTAAATCTTTATAAAGGTTGGTTGCGTGCTGATAATATATTTTAGATTTTTTTAGATAATCCTGTGCCTCTTTTAACTCGTTCTTTTGCGCACAGCCAGCTAATAAAGGTGAAAACAAAAAGGCAAAAGTAAAAACCACAACCCAAAATTTAAAATTTTGAGTTTTAAATTGTAGTTTTGCGTTTTTCGTTTTACGTTTTGCGTTTATATCTGTAATACGCATTGCAAGCTCCTTCGCTTGAGACCATGCAGGGGCCTATCGGATGGTCTGGCTTACAAGCCTTAGAAAATAACGGGCAATCTTTTGGCGAAATTAAACCTTTTAGAATATCGCCACATCTGCATTTTGATAGCGGATAGCGGATAGCGGATAGCGGATAGCGGATAGGAAATCTCTTTTCTGCATCGAACCTAGAAAATTCTTTCTTTATCTCGAGGCCGCTTTGAGGAATTTTACCCAACCCGCGCCAGGAAGCACCGCACACTTTAAAAACTTCAAAGATTTTATTTTTTGCCTTAAGATTTCCTTGCTTTGTTACTACGCGCACATATTGATTTTGGACACATGGTTTATTATTTATGATTTGCTGTATGAGAAAGTAAATACCCTCTAAAATATCCAGGGGCTCAAAACCTGTAATACAACAGCCTATTTTGTATTTTTGAGGAATAAATTCATAGGATTTTGTGCCGATCACACAAGATACATGCCCCGGGCATAAAAAGCCGGAAAGGTTTAATCTCTTATCTTTAACCAGATAATCCATCGCAGGCGGAATCAATTTTAAAGAAGAATAGAAGAAGAGATTTCTTATATTTTCTTTTTTTGCTCTGATGATACTCAATGCAATGGTGGGCGCAGTGGTTTCAAAACCCACTGCCAAAAATAATATTTTTTTACCGGGATTCTGGCGGGCAAATAAAAGGGCGTCTAAAGCAGAGTGGACCACCTCGACATTGCCCCTCTTTGCCCGTTCTTTTTCCAGAGTGGATCTTGTGCCGGGAATGCGTAACATATCGCCAAAGGTTAAAATAATATTATCTTTATACTGGGTGAGTTTAATTGCATTATCAATATATTCCTGTGGACTCACGCAAACTGGACAGCCCGGCCCGGCAATTAATTTTAAATTCCTAGGCAGAAGTTCATCCAGGCCAAATCTAAAAAAACTCTGTGTATGCGTACCACAGACCTCCATAATATTTATGTGGCCGTCGGGTGTAATCGCCTTAATTCTTTCCGAGAGCTTTTTAATTATTTTAATATTACGGTATTCGTCAATGTATTTCATCTATTATTTTCAAAGTATCTCTTGCTTTTTCTGGGTCTACTTTCTCAATGGCAAATCCGGCATGTACAATAACATAATCTCCTTCGCGAATATGAGAGAGCATCTGGATATTAACAGTGCGGATAAGTTGGCCTGCCTCTACGTCGGCAAAATCGCCTTTGATCTTTTTTATCTTCATGGGTATACCCAGACACATATTTAACTCCCTCCCGCTAGAATTATCTTTTATTAAGGCGTTAATTTGCAACTGCTACCTGGCCCAAGGAAATACCGGAATCATTGCAGGATAACTCTTTATGCGTAAATACCTTAAAATCTTCCTTATATAATAAATCTAACGCCAGGCAAAGTAAAAGGTTATTTTGAAAAACACCACCGGATAAAACCACCTTATTTATTTTGTTCTCTTTTCTTAAGACCAAACACATCTTTCTGACCATTTGCGCTATAGTTAAATGAAACCTATAAGCAATTTTTTCTTTGGGTTCTTTGGCTTTTAAATCTCCCATTATCTCTTTAAATATCAAAAGAGGGTTTAAAATATAACCATCTTTTTGTTTAATAACCTTAAACTTATAACTTGTGGCTTGCCACTTATAGCTTGTGGCTATTTTCTCTAATTCCATAGCCAATTCTGCTTCAAAATTAACCTTGCTTTTTCCTAATACCAGGCTGCCTACAGCGTCAAAGAGCCGGCCCATACTACTGGCTAAAGGAGAATTAAAGCCTGATAAATACATACTTTTTAAGACTTGCCACTTCTCTTTATGCATTTTCTTAATCCAATTGAAGCCTAAATTAAAAAGTTTATCTTTGTATATCAGATATAACCAAACCGCAGCAATTCTCGCCGGCTCCAAGATTGCTCTCTCCCCACCCAAAAGAGGAATCTCCTTAAGGTGCGCGGCTCTCTTAAAACCTCTATAGTTACCTATAAGAAATTCTGCGCCCCAAAGATTATTGTTGCTACCAAAACCTGTGCCATCAAAAGCCACGCCAATTACTTTTTCGTTGTTCAAATTGTTTTCTACCATACAGGAAGCAATGTGAGCATGATGATGCTGAATGGGTATTAGGTGATAGGTGTTAGGTTTTAGGTTTAAAGCATATTTTGTAGATTGATATTCGGGATGTAGATCATAAGCAATTATTTTAGGTCTTTTTTTTAAAAAACATTTTGCTGTCCTTTCGAAGTTTGAAAAATCCTTGGGAATGCTTAAATCTAGATATACAGGACTTAAATACGCAAAATTACCTTCGCCAAAACAGACCGTATTTTTTGTTTGCGACCCAAAAGCCAAAATCGGTTTTTTTATTTTAAATGGAAGTTTTATCTTATTAAGCTTCATTTCCTAATCAACCTACGGCTACTCCGGCCTAAAAGGCTAGAGGAACCTACTACGGTTGATACTGGGCGGCCATGCTACATCTCTGTCCTTCAGGATATGGTTTTCTGACCGCGAATGTATAAAGATTTGTACCTTTCTATAAAAAAGCGGGTTAACTTGTATCGGCTCCTGCCTAGACCAATCCGGCGTTCTTCAACAGATACCAAAGGCATAATACCCACCAAAGAATTAGTCAGGAACGCCTCATCTGAGGCGTATAAATCTGGCATACTAAAATTACCTTCGTATGCTTTAATATTATATTTCTTGGCTAAATCAAATACAACCCTCCTGGTAATACCGTTTAAACAACTGCATTCTAGGGAAGGAGTAAATAATTCTTTATCTTTAATAAAAAATAAATTACTCCGGCTTGTTTCCGCAATATAGCCCTTATGATTAAGAATAATCGCCTCATCAAAACCCTTTTCTCGCGCCTTTGTGTAGGCCAATCTATATAAAAGATAATTGGTAGTTTTCAATTGCGCCAAAAAAGAATCCTCATTTTGTCTAAAAGGAGAAATGCAGGCGCGGAATCCTTTCTTATATTCCTGAGAAGAATAAGGCTGATATTTTTTTGCTATAATCAGAGTATCTGCCCCTCTTTCGGATTTCCATAAAGTCAACCTTACATAGGCATCTTTAATGCCATTTATCTTAACTATTCTCTGAATAATATCCTTTACTTTAGCCAAAGAATACGGGCATCTTATATTTAATAATCTAGCTGACTTCTTAAGTCTTTCAAGGTGCTCATCAAAATAAACTATTTTCTTATTATATGCGCGCATGGTCTCAAATAATCCCCAGCCATATAAAAACCCCGGCGTTAATATAGACACTTGGGCTTGCTCTCTGGGTATAAATTTTCCGTTCAAGAAAATAACTTTTCCCATCTGGTTATAACGCCTTTATTGCTTGCATCAAAGCCTTCGCCTTAACTAACGTCTCTCGATATTCATCGTCTGGTTTTGAATCTGCAACGATGCCGCCACCCACGCTAAAATACAATTTATCTTCTTTTTTCAATATAGTGCGTATCAAAATATTCAAATCCATGTTGCCTGAAAAACTTAAATAACCCAAGCAGCCTGTATATATAGACCTCCTGCTTGGTTCTAATTCTTCGATAATTTCCATCGCGCGAATCTTGGGGCAACCCGTAATTGAGCCACCGGGAAAACAAGCGCGTATCAAATCGACCTTGTCTTTATCTTTATGCAGCCGGCCGCAAACAGTAGCTGTAGTCTGAAATACGGTGCTGTATTCTTCTAATTGCCTTAATGCGTTTACCTCTATAGAATCATAACTGCATACCCTGCCTAAATCGTTTCTTTCTAAATCCACAATCATTACCAGTTCTGCCTTATCTTTTGCGCTCTCCAATAAGTCTCTTTTGAGTCTGGTGTCATTTAATCTATTTTTAGAGCGGGGGCGCGTGCCTTTCATCGGACGGGTGGTAACCATATCCCCCTCTAGCTTTAAGAAACTCTCCGGAGAAGAACTTATGATTTGATAATCGCCGCTATCCAGATACGCGCTAAAATAAGACGGGCTGATTTTACGCAGGCGCTTATAAATCTGAAAACTGGGCAAATCTGTTTTGGCATGAAACTCTTGGGAGAGATTTACCTGATAAATATCGCCCTTTCTTATATATTCCTTGGCTTTCTTTATAGCTAAAATATAACCTTCTTTTGTAAAATTAGATTTTAATTCTGTGTGGCTTGCTTTAGAGTTGTCTTTTTTGTGACTGCCTCTAAATGAATTAACCCCGCAAAGCAGTTTATATATCTTTTTGAAATTAAATTCGCAAAGTGACTTTGCCAGACGGTAATCTGTCTCGGGAAAACCTACGCTGAATATATAAAGCAATTGTTTAAAGTGGTCAATTATAATTGCGGTATTATAAAATCCAAAGGCGCAATCCGGCATAGTTAAACCGGCTTTGGGTCTATTTTCTAATTTCTTTTCTAAGGTAAAACCTAAGTCATATGCAAGATAACCTACTGCACCGCCTAAAAAAGGAAGACTATTCTTAGGAAGAGAAATTCTGTAGCGGCTCAATATTTCTCTTAATCTGGGGAGCGGATCCTGATTCTTTGTCTCTAAAATATAAAAGGGGTCTATACCTAAAAAAGAATATCTGCCCAAAGAATTTGAGTTCAGGCTGCTGTCCAGGAAAAAACAGCTTCTTTCATTCTTCAAGGCTTCAAAAATCTGAAAAGGGTCGATTTTTAATTTATACGATTTCAATATGTAATATGGCATCTATTCTAAAAGTGCGCTCTTCGTTTCTTAGGCAACAGAAACCAACTAAGTAACTTTTATTCTTATCCTGACGGATTTCCTTAGGTATTACATCCCTTTCAGTAACTGAAGCATCAAAGCTGGAGAGATATTTTATTTTAAGTTTCACTCCTAAGTCCATTGCTTCCTGTATCTTACCAATCTTTTGATTATTTAAATCATCTAAGAATTTGGAATTAAGCCCAAATAGGCTTAAGAAGTTGGTAAAATCTAATATGCCCTTGGCCTGTAACATTTCCTTAAGCTTATTAAATACGCCGAGTGTAAGTTCTACATCAGAAAACGCCCGATGTTTCTGTCCAGTTTTTATTCCCAGCCTATCTGCTACAAACCAGAGGCTATAACGCTCTAAGCCTGGTAAAATCCGTCTAGCCATTTTTAATATATCTACAGCCGTATTATCGGACGGAAAATTTTTGCCTATAAGCTTTAATTCGTTCTTCAAAAATTCTAAATCAAAGGTAGCGTTGTAGGAACAGAGGCAGCTGTCATGAATAAAATCCAGGAATTTAGGCATCATATCCCCTGTCTCAGGTGCTTCCTGAAGCATATCTGGCGTGATTTTATTTACCTCAAAAGCGCCGGAAGATATAAGCCTATGGGGATTAACCAGAGTTTGAAATGTTGCTATTCTTTCTTTACCTTTAAATCTTATACCGGCAATTTCTACAATTCTATCGCCTGACTCCGGTTCTAATCCCGTAGTCTCGGTATCAAAGATAGTGAATTCTATCTCCTCTATATTCTTATTCACCCCGCTCTTCCTTTCTAATCATACCCCACCTTTTCCTATATTCTTTTTTATATTCTTTTGAGGGAGGGCGGGATTCATTTTTCCTTTTTGCAATATAAGCCGGGATTAACTTTGCGGGATGATAAGAGAGCTTTACCTTTTTGAGATTCTCTAGCCCTGAGTCGTCCATAATATTTATATATTTATAATTTTCTAATTCACTGCAGAGCCTGCTAAAGATAAATTGGCTTAAGCCCTTAACAGACAAATCGGTTATCTCGTATAATATGCAGAATGTATCTTGATTTAACTGGAATCCGAATGTAAATGCCTTAATTTTTTTATCTATTCTCACCATCCTGCCAATAAAATTTAAATCTGAATAATTATCCAGTGCGTTTTTTAAAGACCTTCGGCTATCCTCCAGCATGCCTTGATAGATGCGGTCTAGATTTTTGGCTTTACGCTCTTTTACCCAAGAATTATATAACTCTAAACAACCATCCCTATACTTTAAAGAAAAGGGGAGATATCGGAATTCATAATGTTTGATAAAATAATTAAAACATGCGCGTTTGGATTTGAACTTATTTCCTCTTAACTTCGCCAAGTCGCCTCTTAGGCATAGGTAATCATAAGATTTATTCTGGCAGGCATAACCTAAATCCTCATAAAAAGAGATATCTTCCTCTTCAATATTTTCTATGCGGGACATATCTTTATTTTTATTAAACCTATCCATAATCTGGAAGGCTTTTTTAATTACTCCCGGATTTTTATTCTCGGATAAAGGAGCCAGATACAAGAAACAGCCGATTTTATCTTGAAAGAATACGCAAAGAGTATCTTGTAGTATTAACCATTTAATATCAAAGAGCCCTTTCCAGATATAAATGTTCTCGAATGCATAAGTGGATAATTGATGTGCCTTTAAACTTAAAAATTTATTAAATATTCCCTTGTCTTTGAGGGATATATTATTAAGCTTCATCGGGCAAGTCTAATTCGATAATATCCAAAACTTCTTCGTAGGCTTGTATAATCTGAGGATTATCTTTTAAGATTTCTATCGTGCGTGGGCTATTAAAGAAGCTGGTTAAATACCGAATGTATTCTTTAAATTTTTGGCTTTCTAAGTTTTCCTTAACAAAGGGGCACCTTAAGTCTAGAGCCAAAAAGACTTTATCGGCCTTACGATTGATGACAAACGGATAGAGTTGACATTCAAAAGGACGAAAAGCATAAATTGCACATTTATTATCTTTGGGTTGGAAAAAGGAGCAGACAAAATTATTGTGCTTGGGGTTAGGTAGGCTACGAATCTTTTTCTCTTGAGAAATAAGCGAGGGAGGAAAATTCTTCTTTAATAATTCTTGTATCTCTTCTCCTAAAAGATGCGGTAACCATACAGAATCCTGCTCGCTAAATCTACAGCAACCCTGGCATTTTAAACAAACCTCTTGATGGACAATTTGCTTAATCATTTTACGATACTCCCTAATTTAAGTTTTCTCTGCGGGCTGATAATCGTAATGCCTGTTTCATCAGAAGCAGCCAAAAGCATGCCCTGGCTTTCTACGCCCCGTAACACCGCAGGCTCTAAATTATCTACTACCACCACCTGCTTACCCAGAAGGTCTTCTTTTTTATAAGAACCTTTTATGCCTGCCACAACCTGTTTGGTCTTATCCCCTAAATCTATAATAATTATATAAAGTTTATCG